>Ga0101941_1000038_pt2 | contig 86458 bp, 74 predicted proteins | sample DewCreD2012metaG_3_FD_75242 | JGI IMG/M metagenome (GOLD analysis project Ga0101941, IMG submission 75242) | Hot spring sediment bacterial and archeal communities from British Columbia, Canada, to study Microbial Dark Matter (Phase II) - Dewar... ... | reverse complement strand
GGGCCGTCGGCGACTCCGACTGATCCTCGAACAGGCCGGTTTGAATTCCCAGCCCCGTCAACCCCGGCTGTCCGGCTTGCGTCCGCCACGAGCCTTGGATCCTTCTGAGACCCGCTTCCCGAAACGACCCGCCCGCCAGGCCAGCCAGGCCCCGCTCGGTTCGATCCCCATCGCCTGCTTGGGCCGGTACCAAGAGCCCTCCCCCGCGATGGGGACAGGGTCCATTATGCGGCGGGTTTGAGCGCCGAGGATTTGTGACGCTGATTATTTTTCAGGGCGTTGGGATTGTTGAGGTTTTTAGCGGCGCTGACGGGGATAGACAGCGCTGGATCCCCCCAAATCACCCTCTCCCAGAGGGAGAGGGAGGGGCCCAAGCGAAGCTTGGGAGGGTGAGGGGGTAAACCGTCAACCGGCGTGCCGGCAGGGCGCCGGCGCGAAGCCGGACGGGGTGAAACCTCTCACCCTCCCACCGCTTCGCGGCGGGCCCCTCCCTCTCTCAATAGAGAGAGGGTTCAAGAAAGGCGCCCTTCCGCAAAGTGCTCTGGGACTGACCGAGAGCCCTGATCGATGCGGCAGCCGCCAGTCGCCTACTCGCCTTTCAACCGGCGATCGAAGAACTCCAGGTGGGTCTTCAGCACGTGCAGGCCCTTGGTCTTGCTGCCGGGCGCGCTGTGGCGCTCGCCCGGATAGAGCATCATTTCGAACGGGATGGCGTTCTTCTGCATAGCCGCGATCAGGCGGGTGCTGTTCTCGAAGATGACGTTGTCGTCCGCCATGCCGTGCAGCAGAAGCAGGCTGCCTGGCTTGAGGTTGTCGAGGCGATTGAGCGCGTCGGACCGGGCGTAGCCGTCCTTGTTCTCCTCGGGCTTGCCCATGTAGTGCTCGGTATAGTGGGTGTCGTAGAGACCCCACTCGGTCGGCGGGGCGCCCGAGGCGCCGGCCTTGAACGGGGTGTCCGGCGCGGTCAGCAGCATCAGGGTCATGAACCCGCCGTACGACCAGCCCATCACGCCCAGCTTGTCGGCGTCGACATAGGGCAGAGATTGCAGGAACTTGGCGCCCAGAAGGTGGTCCTCGACCTCCACCGTGCCCATGCGGCGGTCCAGGGCGCGCTGGAATTTGGCCGAGCGATTGGCGCTGCCGCGGTTGTCCAGCTTGAAGATGACATAGCCGGCCTCGAGATACGGGCGCTCGCCGACCTTTTGCCAGGACCGGCTGACGGTCTGGGCGTGCGGGCCGCCATAGACCGAGACGATGGCCGGATACTTTTTGCCCGGGTCGAAGCCGATCGGCTTGAGGATCTCGTAGTGCAACACCTCGCCGTCGGCGGCCTTCAGCGTGCCGTACTCGGGAACCGGCAGGGTGGCGGCGTAGGGCCAGTAGGGGTGACCCTCGGCGAGCCTGTTCTCCTCGATCCAGCGCACCCGCTTGCCGGTCGCGTCATAGAGCGCCATCTGCGGCGGGGTCTTGGGATCGCTGTAGCCGGCGGTGAAGGCGTTGCCCGCGGCGGCGACCTTGGCGGTCCACCAGCCGCCGGCCGGGGTCAGGGCCTTGGGCTTGCCGGGCTTGGCGTAGCTGACCTCATAGATCCGGCGCTCCAGCGGCGTGTCCATCGAGGCGGTGAAGATCGCCACCTTGCGGACCTCATCGACGCCTTCCAGCGCGCTGACCGGCCAGTCGCCCTTCGTGACCTGGGCGATCAGCTTGCCGTCGGCGGCGTAACGATAGAGGTGGTTGTAGCCCGACTTTTCCGAAGACCACAGGAAGCCGCCGTCCTGGAGCGGATGGAAGTTGTCGCCGAGTTCCACCCAGTGGGCGTCGGTGTCGGTGACCAGCGTCCTGCCCACACCCTTGGCCGGATCGTAGGCGATCAGGTCGACGGTCTTCTGGTCGCGGGTCTGGCGCTGGAGGTAAAGGGTCTTGCCGTCGGCCGACCAATCGACGCGGGCGAGATAGATGTCCTTGTTCGGACCCAGGTCGATCTGCACGACCTTGCCGGTGGCCAGGTCCTGGACGAACAGGTCGACCACGGCGTTGGGGCGGCCGGCGCGCGGATAGCGCTGCTCGACCACCGTGGCGCCGCCCGGGCCGATGTCGGCGCGGGGGACGATATCGACCGTGCTTTCATCGACACGGGTATAGGCGATGCTGGTCTCGTTGGGATTCCACCAGTAGCCGGTGAAGCGGTCCATTTCCTCCTGGGCGACGAACTCGGCCACGCCGAACGACAGGGCGTCCTTGCCTTGCGTGGTCATGGCCTTCTCGGCGCCGCCGGAGCCCCCCCCATTCAGGGGCTTGATGTAGAGGTTCTGGTCGCGGACGTAGGAGACGAACCCGCCCTTGGGCGAGACCTTGGCGTCCACCTCGTCGCCAGGGGTTTCGGTCAGGCGGCTGACCTTGCCGTCGGCGACGCTGTCCAGATAGAGGTCGCCGTCCAGCGGGACCAGGATGAAGCGGCCTTCCTTGTCCCAGCTGTATTCGACGATGCCGCGCGCCGAGACGCGGGCCCGTTCGCGGCGCGCCAATTCGGCCTCCGACAGCGCCTTGCCGCCCGACGACAGGGCCGCCGAGTCGATCAGGCGATAGGGCTCGCCGCCCTTGATGTCGGCCGCCCACAGGTCCTGGACGTTGGCCGCCTCGGCCTTGCCCTTCAGATAGGTGACGCGCTTGCCGTCCGGCGACAGGGCCACGCCCTTGGCCGTGGGGCCGCCCAGGGCCGGGTCGGCGAAGATCCGTTCGGGGGTGAGTTTTTCCGCCAGGGCCGGCGAGGTCAGGGCGAGGCAGGCCGCGATGGCCATGAGCGAGGGTCTGATCATGGCGCGGGACGCTATCGGCGAGCGTGGCCGTTGTCAGCAGGGAATGTGAAGCCCTCCTTGTAGGGCTGCCGTATATGGCGCGCCCGGCCATAAGCTTGTCATCCCGGGCGTAGCGAAGCGAAGACCCGGGACCGCCGGAAGCGCTGAGTTCACGCATCGGTCCCGGATCTTCGCGCTGCGCGCTCGTCCGGGATGACAACCGTTCTTAGATCGGATGCGAAAACTCTCACCCCCAGGGGGAGGTTCAGGAAATCCGCAGCGTCGCCGTATCCACCCGTTGGCTGATCCGCACGGCGCCCTTCTCGTCGCGGATCTGCACCGTGACCGTCGGGGCGGGCGGCGACCAGTCGATCTCGATCAGGCCGAAGTTGCGTTCGCGCAGCACCGGCGAGACGCGCAGGGCGTTGGGCGTGGTCACCGGCCAGACCTCGGTCAGGCCCGACGAGGTGAAGTCCCAGATCGGGTAGGGGGTGTTGTTCGCCAGCCGCGACACCTCGGCGTAGTGGGTGTCGCCGCTGATGCAGATCAGGCGCTCGGCTCGGGTGCGGCGCACAGTGTCGAACAGCCGCTGGTGGTCGCGGGCGTAGTTGATCCAGCTTTCCCAGCCGGCGAAATCGGCCAGCACCTGCAGGCTGGATCCTAGGATCCGCAGGTCGGCGGGCTGGCTCAACTGGTCGTGAAGCCAGGTCCATTGCGGCTCGCCGACCATGGTGGCGTCGAGGTCGGGAATGCGGTCGTAGGGGCCCGGCGTCGGCTTGCCGGTCAGGCCCTGGGCGACGGCCCAGGCCTTGTAGCCGCCCTTGAAGGTCTTCTCGACCAGCGGCGTGCGGTTCCAGCGCAGGTCCGGCAGGATGACCTGCACGCGCCGACCTTCCGGCCCGAACACGTAGGCGGCGTAGATCCCGTCGCGCGTGCGGCGCACCGAGTCGGCGGGCTCGCCCCAGAAGTCGCAGAACTGCCGGCGGCTTTCGGCCTTCATCGGATAGTCGGCGCCGGCGTCGTTCTCGCCGTAGTCGTGATCGTCCCAGACGGCGACCACCGGCACGGTGTCGCGCAGCCGCCTGAAGCCCGGCTTGGCGGCCAGGGTCGCGTATTTGCGGGCCATCACCGCCGGGTCGCGGGTGTCGGCATAGATGTTGTCGCCCAGAAACACGAAGAGGTCGGGCTTGGCGTCCAGCACCGCCTCCCAGATCGGCTGATCCTTGTCCTGGTTGGCGCACGAGCCCCAGGCGATGCGGGTCAGGGGGCGGTCCAGCGCGGCGTGCGGCGCGTCGATGATCGCGGCGCGCGCTGCGGGCGCCACGGCGGCCGCGGCGGCGGCCAGGCCCAGGGCGGTGCGACGGGACAGGTCGGTCATCGGGGGCTTGATCCTGGTCGAGCTCGGAACGGGAAAGGGCCGGGAGTCGCCTCCCGGCCCTCGCCTTTCGGTGTGGGTGAAGGCCTAGAAGGCCTTCTTGACGCTGACGAAGAACTGCCGCGGCGGGGCCGGCAGCAGGGTCATCGCCGTGCCGGCGGTGTCGCTGTTGGAGAAGCCGCCCGAGCCGACCGTCGAGATGTAGTCCTCGTCGGTCAGGTTGGTGACATTGGCCTGGATCTCCAGGCCCTTGGTCAAGCCTTCGCCCTGGAAGCGATAGCCCAGCGCCAGCTCGGCCACCGTGCTGCTGTCCACCAGGCCGCCGTTGTTCTCATAGGTGTAGTAACGCTCGCCCGTATAGGCGACGCCCAGGGTGGCGAAGAAGCCCGACTGCTCGAACTTCAGCTCGCCCTTGAAGATGTTCTTGGGCGTGTTGACCACCGTCTTGCCGGCGGTGCGGGCCGCGACCGTACCGTCGGCGTTGACGACGTCGTCCTGATATTCCGACTGGTTGTAGGTATAGGCGCCGTACAGCGACCAGGCGTCGGCCAGGCGGTATTCACCGGCCAGTTCCAGGCCGATGGTCTCGACCGAGCCGACGTTGGACAGCACGGCCGGCAGGCCCAGGATCGGCGAGGCGGTGGCGGCGCTGAGCAGGCGGTTGTCGAACGTCACGTGATAGACCGCCGCGACGCCCTGGAAGCGGTCGTTATGGTAGCGCGCGCCGCCTTCGAAGGTCTTGGAGGTCTCGGGCTCCAGGTTCTCGGCGATATAGTTGACCGCCGCCTGGTTCTGCGAACCGAACGGGCCGGACGTGGCGGCCGAGACGTAGGCGGCCATGTTCTCGGTATAGCCGCCGAAGATCTCGACGCCGTTGTTCAGATCGTAGACGAAGCCGACCTGCGGCAGGAAGGTGTCCTTGCTTTCGATCGTGCCCGCCAGCGCGTTGCCGGTCACGGTCTGGACGCTGTTCTCGACCTTGATGGCCTTGAAGCCGAAGTTCAGCTTCAGGGCGTCGGTGACCGTCCAGGTGTCCTCGATGTGGCCGGTCAGGGTTTCGGTCTTGAACCGGTACTGCCACTGGGTGGCGAACGGGTTTTCCTGGAAGTCCAGCGGATCGCGCGACGGGGCCGACAGGGTCTCGGCGTAGAAACGGCGGGCCTGGTTGAAGTGGTTGGTCTCGGTCCAGAAGCCGCCGCTGAGGCGGTGGGCGCCCAGGTCGATGCTCAGGCCGGCGATCAGGCCGCCGCGGTCGATGTCGTACTCGGTGGTGCGGATCGACAGCGGGGCGGCGTTCGAGCCGGCCACGCCCCAGCCCGGGCTGGTCAGGTAGGGCGTGTACCACAGGCCCTGGCCCTTGTTCTTGTGCTGGTAGGCGGTGGCCGTGAACTCGACGCGCTCGCCCAGCGGCAGGGCCAGGGCCGCGCCGTAGAGGTCGTCGTCACGGATGCCGGCGCCGGCGTAATAGGCGTCGTCGACGGTGGCGAACGGCGCGGGCAGGGCCGTGCCGTTGTTGTAGGCGGCCGCGGCGGCGATCGCCAAACCCCAGTTGGGCACGGTGTTGTCCCAGTTGCGGCCCAGGCGTTTGATCATGTCGAACGACATGTCCTGGTAGTCCTGCTCGCGGCGTTCGGAGTGGGTGTAGAAGCCGGTCAGCGACCCTTCGCCCAGCGGCATCACCGCCTTGACGTCGAACTGGCGCTGCTTCTGCTCGCTGCCGCCCTTCCACTTGTCGGTCTTCTGGTCGACGGCCGAGATGTAGGCGCGCAGGCCGCCCAGCTGGCTGATGGCGCCGGTCTCGAACCGACCGAACACCCGGTGCATGCTTTCCGAGCCGCCCGTGACGTTCAGCTGGCCGCCCAGGGTCTCGGACGGATCGCGCGAGAAGAAGGCCAGGGTGCCGCCCAGGTTCGAGGTCGAGGCGGTGCCCAGGGCGCCGGCCCCTTGGGCCAGTTCGACCTTGCCCAGGTTCTCGGTGGTGATGGCCCGGCTGATGTGCAGGCCGTTGTGGTTGCCGTAGCTCATGTCGCCCAGCGGCACGCCGTCCAGGGTGAAGCCCAGCTGGCTCTGGTTGAAGCCGCGGATCGACAGGCTGGTGGACCACTCGTAGGCGCCGAAGGCGTCGGCCGACTGGAAGGTGACGCCCGGCAGCTTGTCGATGGCCTTCAGGGCGCTGGTGCCGGGGGCTTCCAGGCCGATGGCCTCGTTGTTCAGCACCTGGACCTGGCGGCTCTGGCCCTGGCCCAGCACGATCACGGCGTCGACTTCGGTGTTGTCGGCGGGGGAGGCTTCGATGGGCGCCGCGACGGCGGCGGGTTCGGCGGCCAGGGCCAGGTGCGGCGCGGCCAACAGCAGGGCGCAGAAGGCCCCGCCCAGCATCAGGTGTCGTTTCATGCTTGGATCCCCATGCCGACGCTCAGGGGAGCGGCGCCGGCTTGGGAAGCTGCGGTAGCAGCGGCCGACGACAGCGCGCTGACAGTTCCATGTCGGCTTTCCGACGGTCAGGCGACGGCCGGATGACAGGCCGTCGCATTGTCGCGCAAGCCGGGAACATTGCGGAATCCCGCCCCGAAGGCTATCTGAGCCCCCGACCCCCCGATCCAAGATTCAGCGAGACCGACGCCCCTCATGGCTCAGCAATATATTTTCCAGATGCAGGGCCTCACCAAGGCCTTCCCCGGCGGCAAGAAGATCTTCGAGAACATCTGGCTGTCGTTCTATTCCGACGCCAAGATCGGCGTCGTGGGCGTCAACGGCTCGGGCAAGTCGACCCTGCTGAAGATCATGGCCGGCCTGGACGACCAGTTCTCGGGCGAGGCCAAGGCCGCCGAGGGCATCCGTCGCGGCTACCTGCCGCAAGAGCCGGTGCTGGACCCGACCAAGGACGTCTGGGGCAACGTCATCGCCGACTGCGAAGACAAGCTGATCTTCGACAAATACAACGAGATCGCCAACAAGCTCGGCGAAGACTATTCCGACGAGCTGATGGAGGAGATGACCAAGCTCCAGGAGATCATCGACGCCCGCGACCTGTGGGACATCGACTCCAAGGTCGAGATGGCCATCGACGCCCTGCGCTGCCCGCCCAACGACTCCAGCATCGCGGACCTGTCGGGCGGTGAAAAGCGCCGCATCGCCTTGGCGCGCCTGCTGCTCAGCAAGCCCGACATCATGCTGCTGGACGAACCGACCAACCACCTGGACGCCGAGTCGGTGGCCTGGCTGCAGCACCACCTGGAAAACTTCCCGGGCTGCGTGATCCTGGTCACTCACGATCGCTACTTCCTGGATCAGGTCACCAAGTGGACGCTCGAACTCGATCGCGGCAAGGGCGTGCCCTACGAGGGCAACTACTCCGGCTGGCTGGAGCAGAAGACCAAGCGCGTCGTGCAGGAGCAGTCGGAGTCCGACAGCCGCCAACGCGCTCTGACCCGCGAACTGGAGTGGGTCCGCAGCTCGCCCAAGGCCCGTCAGTCCAAGTCCAAGGCCCGCCTGGCGAGCTACGAGGAAATGGTTTCGGCGCAGGAGAACGCCCGCGCCGCCCAGACCCAGGCCCATATCCAGATCCCGCCCGGCCCGCGCCTGGGCAATCTGGTGCTGGAAGTCGAAGGCCTCGAAAAAGAATATGGCGACAAGGTGCTGTTCAAGGACCTGTCGTTCCGTCTGCCGCCGAACGGCATCGTCGGCGTCATCGGTCCGAACGGCGCCGGCAAGTCGACGCTCTTCAAGCTGATCACCGGCCGCGAGCAGCCCGACCAGGGCACGGTCAAGGTCGGCGAGACGGTCAAGCTTTCCTATGTCGACCAGTCGCGCGACGCGCTCGACCCCAACAAGACCATCTGGGAAGAAGTCTCGGGCGGCACCGACGTGATGATCGTCGGCAAGCGCGAGATCAACAGCCGCGCCTATGTCGGCAGCTTCAACTTCAAGGGCGCCGACCAGCAGAAGAAGGTCGGCCTGCTGTCGGGCGGTGAGCGCAACCGCGTCCACCTGGCCAAGACCCTGGCCACCGGCGGCAATCTGCTGCTGCTCGACGAACCGACCAACGACCTGGACATCGAAACCCTGCAGGCCCTGGAAGAGGCCCTGGAAGAGTTCGCCGGCTGCGCCGTGGTCATCTCCCACGATCGCTGGTTCCTGGACCGTCTGGCCACCCACATTCTGGCCTTCGAGGGCGACAGCCACGTCGAATGGTTCGAAGGCAACTTCGAGATGTACGAGGAAGACAAGAAGCGCCGCCTGGGCGCGGACAGCCTGATCCCCAAGCGCATCAAGTTCCAGAAGTTCGCCCGCTAGTGTAAGGTGCGGGGCATGAGCGATCTCCTGTCCCGCATCACCATCGAAGACGCAAAGCGCGGCGGGCGCCCCTGCATCCGCCACATGCGCATCACCGTCGGTGACATTTTGGGGTGGCTCGCGGGCGGGATGTCCGAGGCGCAAATTCTCGACGACTACGAGGAGCTTGAGGCGGACGACATTCGAGCCAGCCTCGCCTATGCGGCTCGCGAGCTGAACCACGCTTCGGTCACCGTCGCCGCTTGAAGTTCCTGATCGATCAAAATCTGCCCGTCGGCCTTCTGGATGTGCTGAGCGCGCTTGGGCACGAGGCGGTTCACGTCAAGCCGTTAGGTCTCTCCACGGCGCCTGACGAACGCATCTGGCGCACGGCCGAGTCGCTTGGGGCCGTGATCGTGAGCAAGGACAGCGACTTCATGAGTTTCGTCGCGCGCGGTGCGACCGGAACGGCGCTCGTCAGATTGCGGATCGGAAATTGTTCGAACACCGCCCTGTACGACATCGTGCGCCGCGCTTGGGCGGGCGTCATCGATCGGTTGGGCGAAGGCGAAACCGTCGTGGAGGTTCGCACCTAATCTCGATGGATGGTCTTGTGACGTCAGACGGGGCGGCCTGCGAAGGTCGCCCCGTCGTCGTTCGGGCCTACTTCGGTTCGGTCGGCGCGCCGGGGGTCGTGGCCCCGCCGGGCAGGTTCGAGCCCGGGGCCGGCGTGGTGGACTCCGGCATGGTGGGCGGGGTCGATGGCATGCTGGTCGAGGAGTCCGAGGGCATGCTGGTCGACGCCGGCGGGTTCACCGAGGTGTCGGCCGGCGGGGTGGCGGTGGTCGTCGTGGACGGCGCGGCCGGGGCCGTGGCCGAGGTGTCGGCCGACATGCCGGTCGAGGCCGAACCACCCCACCAGTCCTTGCTGGCCCGTTCCTTGGCCGAGGCCTTCATGTAGGCGTCGAGCTGGGCGTAGGGGATCGGTTGCTTGGGGCTGGTCGAGGCCGTCGAGGCCTTTGGCGTACCGGCTGAAGCGCCGCCGGCCACGAGCATGGCCAGCGCGGCGCCGGCGGCGAGCGTTCTGATCATCATGGGATTTCCTCCAGAGCTGGCGCGTCCACGGTTGATCGCGTCGCTTAGCAAAACCCCTGGGCGTAGCCACGGTTCACAGCTTGGCCTTTGCGGGCCCGGGAACCCGTAGCGCGGGCGAGAGGTTTGCTGGCCGCTTCCTTGCGGGATCAGGCTTCCGGGCGCCGGCGGCGATGGCGTTCGTCGGGAACTGGAGTAGCTTGATCCGGCGAAACTGATCCCGATCTTTTCAGGAACAGATCGCGGATGCGTGGCCTGCTCGGGTCGCGCGCGTTGTCCGGGATGGAGAAAAGCATGCCCCAAACGCCCGTCGAAAAGCCCCACATCGTCCTTTCGCACGAGATGCTGATGCCGCTGCAGCCGCTTCTCGAGGGGGCGTATCAGGTGCACCGGCTTTGGGACTATCCCGACCGCCTGGCGTTCCTGGACGGGCCGGGGCGACAGGTGCGGGCCATCGTTCACGCGGGCGAGATGGTGCTGACCAAGGACCTGCTGGCCGAAATGCCGCGCCTGGGCCTGATCGCCTGCGTCAGCGTCGGCTATGACGGCGTCGATGTGCCCTGGTGCAAGCAGCACGGCATCGCCGTCACCCACTCGACCGGCCTGAACGCCGCCGACGTCGCCGATCACGCGGTGGGCCTGGTGCTGGCCGCCTGGCGGGGCATCGTCGAGGGCGACCAGAAGCTGCGCAGCGGCCACTGGACCAGCATGGAGCGGATGAGCCCCCGCCACGGGCTGCGCGGCCGCAAGGCGGGGATCGTCGGCCTGGGCCATATCGGCGAGGCGGTGGCCCAGCGGCTGGAAGCGTTCGAACTGAAGGTCTCGTGGTGGGCGCCGCGCCCCAAGGAGACCGAGCGTCCGCGCGCCAGGAGCCTGCTCGAACTGGCCAAGGACAGCGACATCCTGGTGGTCTGCGCCCGCCCGGACGCCACCAACCGCCATATGATCAACCAGGCGGTCATCGAGGCGCTGGGGCCGCAGGGCCTGCTGGTCAACGTGGCCCGCGGCTCGCTGGTCGACGAGGACGCCCTGATCGCCGCCCTCAAGGACGGGCGGCTGGGCATGGCGGGGCTGGACGTGTTCGACCACGAGCCGACGCCGGCCGCGCGCTGGGCGGGGGTGCCGCACACCGTGCTGACGCCTCACACGGCGGGCGCGACGCTGGACAGCATCCCGGCCATGGTCGGACTGACGATCGAGAACCTGCGGCGGTTCTTCAAGGGCGAGACCCTGGCCTCGCCGGTGGATGGCTAGGCGAACCTGTCGAGGAGATCGAGATGGCCAAGGTGCTGGGTCTGGGCGGCATATTCTTCAAGGCGGAGGATCCCGTCGCGGTCCGGGCCTGGTACGCGCGGGTGCTGGGCTTCGAGGTGTTCGACTGGGGCGGGGCGGTGTTCAAGCATCCGAAGATCGGCGTCGCCAACTGGTCGCCGTTCGCCGCCGATACGCATTATTTCGAGCCGTCCCAGGCGTCGTTCATGATCAACTTCATCGTCGATGACCTGGATGGCGTCCTGGCCAAGGCGGCCTCCGAAGGCGTCGCGCCGACCGGACGTCAGGACGAGGACATGGGGCGGTTCGCCTGGCTGATCGATCCCGCCGGGGTGAAGATTGAGCTCTGGGAGCCGTCCAAGGCGTCATCCGAGGCATAGTTTGCCGTCGTCGGTCTGGCCACGAGGCGATCCGCCGGCGTAATGACGCGGCGGATTTCGCTTGCCAAATCGGACATAAAGATATCTTTATATCCCTTATGAAGGTGTCGTCCGAACAGGTCGTGGATCTGCTGCGCGCGGCGGGGGAGTCCACCCGTCTGCGGGTGCTGGCCCTGCTGGCGGTCGAGGAGTTGTCGGTGCTGGAGCTGTGCCGGATCCTGGACCAGAGCCAGCCCCGGGTCTCACGTCACCTGAAGCTGCTGGCCGAGGCTGGACTGGTCGAGCGCTTTCCCGACGGCGCCTGGGTGTTCTATCGCCTCGCCCTCAAATCGCCCGGTCGCGCCGTGATCGACCAAGCCCTCGACCTGGTCGATCCGCGGGATCCCGTCGCCTTGGGCGACGCCGAGCGACTGGCCCTGGTGCGCACGGAGCGCACGGCCGGCGCCCAGGCCTATTTCGCCCGCAACGCCGCGCGCTGGAACGAGATTCGCTCGCTGTACGTCGACGAGGCCGAGGTCGAGGCCGCCATCCTGCGGGCGACGGGCGAGGGACCCTTCGATGAGATGGTCGACCTGGGCGCGGGCTCGGGCCGCATGCTGACCTTGCTCGGCAAGCGCGCGGGCGCCGCCCTGGGCCTGGACCTGTCGCAGCAGATGCTGAACATCGCCCGCGACGAGGTGGCCAGGGCCGGTCTGGTCCAGTGCGAGCTGCGCCACGGCGACATCTTCGCCACCGGTCTGCCCGGCGGCTGCGCGGATCTGGTGACTGTCCATCAGGTGTTGCACTATCTGGGCGACCCCGCCGCCGCGGTGGCCGAGGCCGCGCGGCTGGTGGCGGATGGCGGCGTGCTGCTGATCGCCGACTTCGCGCCGCACGATCACGAGTTCCTGCGCGAGAGCCACCAGCACCGCCGCCTCGGCTTCGCCGACGCCGAGATCATTGCCTGGATCGAGGCCGCCGGCCTGGTCCTGGACGCCAACATCGCCCTGCCGTCGCATTCCGACGAGGGGCTCACCGTCAAGATCTGGACGGCCCGACGCCCAAGCGACCGGGCGGCCGTCCGAAACGCCGAAAGAAGCGCCGCATGACCACCGCTCCCGCCCCCCGCCGCGTCCTTGGTCCGGTCGCCCGCGCGGGTGAACGCACCGACCGCCCGCGCGTGTCGTTCGAGTTCTTCCCGCCCAAGACCGAGCAGATGGAAGAGAACCTTTGGGCGGCGATCAAGCGCCTGGCTCCGCTGGATCCGGCCTTCGTCTCGGTGACCTATGGCGCCGGCGGTTCGACGCGCGAGCGTACGCATCGCACGGTCAAGCGCATCCTGGACGAGACCAGCCTCAAGCCCGCCGCCCACCTGACCTGCGTCGGCGCCAGCCGCGCGGAGGTGGACGAGGTGATCCGCGAATATTGGGAAACCGGCGTGCGCCACGTGGTGTCGCTGCGCGGCGACCCGCCGCCCGGCGAGGGCGGCATCGGCGGCGTCTATGTGCCCCGCGAGGACGGCTACAAGAACGCCACCGAACTGACCGCCGCCCTGACCTCGATCGCGCCGTTCAACGTGCTGGTCGGCGTCTATCCGGAAAAGCATCCCGAGAGCCCGTCGATCGAGCACGACATCGAGGTGCTGAAGGCCAAGGTCGACGCCGGCGCCACCCTGGCCATCAGCCAGTTCTTCTTCGACACCGACGCCTTCCTGCGTTTCGTCGACAAGGTGCGGGCCGCCGGGATCACCATCCCGATCGTGCCGGGCATCATGCCGGTGACCAACTTCAAGGGCCTGGTGAAGATGTCCAAGGCCTGCGGCACGGCCGTTCCCGGCTGGCTGGCCAATATCTTCGACGGCCTGGACGAGGACGCCGACACCCGCCGCCTGCTGGCCTGTTCGGTGGCCGCCGAGATGTGCGCCAAGCTGCAGGAGCAGGGCTTCAGCGACTTCCATTTCTACACCCTGAACCGGGCTGACCTGGTTTATGCGATCTGCCGCGTGCTGGGCGTGCGCGAGACCGCGCCGTCCCCGATTTCCGCGGAGGCCGCGGCGTGAAACGGACGGCGTCGGTCCTTCTGGCCGTCCTGGCCCTGGCGATCCCGCTCGAGGGGGCGACGGCGATCGTCGATAACCAGCCGGCCAACTGGTCCAAGCCGATCCGGCCGTACCGGGTGGTCGGCAACATCTACTATGTCGGGTCCGAAGGCCTGTCGGCCTGGCTGATCTCGTCGTCGCAAGGTCATGTGCTGCTGGACAGCGGCGCGTCGCCGGCCGGCGCCAAGCTGATCGAGACCAACATCCAGACCCTGGGCTTCAAGCTCTCGGACGTGAAGATCCTGATCAACACCCACGCCCATTTCGACCACGCCGGCGGACTGGCCCAACTGAAGGCCGACACCGGGGCCAAGGTCTGGGCCTCGCGCCCCGACGAGGCGGCCCTGGAGAAAGGTCAGCACTTCGGCGACAACGACAACGGCCTGACGCCGTTTCCGGCGGTCAAGGTCGACAAGGGGTTCGGCGACGGGCAGAAGCTGAAGCTGGGCGAGACCATCCTGGTCGCCCACCTGACGCCGGGCCACACGATCGGCTGCACCACCTGGACCACCCAGGTGGTCGATCGCGACCGGCCGTTGAACGTCACCTTCCCCTGCTCGGCTTCCGTGGCCGGCAACGTGCTGGTGGGCAACAAGACCCACAAGACCATCGTCGCCGACTATCGCGCAACGTTCGCCACGCTGAAGGCGCTGCCCACTGACGTGATGCTGCCCAGCCACGAGGAGCAGGGCGACCTGCTGGCCAAGCGCAAGAAGATGCTGGCCGGCGACGTGAACGCCTTCATCGATCCCGCCGAGATCGCCCGCTACGCCGCCGCTTCGGAAGAAGCCTTCGACAAGGCGCTGGCGCGCCAGCAGAGCGCCCGCAAACCGTGACGTTCGCTCCCGCTCAGGCGGGAGCGCGCAGAATTGAGTCCCGCTTCCTCGCGAAGCGCTAGAAAGACCCGAACGGCCGGAGCCATGCCTCCGGCAGGAGCCGACCATGACCGATCTGACCACCCGCGCGGGGCGCGTCGCCGCCCTGAAGGCCGCCGCCAAGGAACGCATCCTGATCCTCGACGGCTCGTGGGGCGTGATGTTCCAGAAGCGCAAGCTGTCGGAGGCCGACTACCGCGCCGAGCGCTTCGCCGACTACGACGGCCAGATGAAGGGCAACAACGACATCCTGTGCCTGACCCGGCCCGACATCGTCGCCGACCTGCATCACCAGTATTTCGCGGCCGGCGCCGACATCTCCGAGACCAACACCTTCTCGGGCACCACCATCGCCCAGGCCGACTACCGGCTGGGCGCCGACGTGGTGCGCGACATCAACTACGAAGGGGCCCGCATCGCCCGCTCGGTGGCCGACGAGTGGCTGGCCAAGGAACCGGAAAAGCCGCGCTTCGTGGCCGGCTCGATCGGTCCGCTGAACGTGATGCTGTCGATGTCGTCGGACGTCAACGACCCGGGCGCGCGCAAGGTGACCTTCGACCAGGTCTACCAGGCCTATCGCGAGCAGATCGCCGCCCTGCACGACGGCGGCGTCGACCTGTTCCTGATCGAGACCATCACCGACACCCTCAATTGCAAGGCCGCGATCAAGGCGATCATGGACCTGGTCGACGAGGGCTATGAAGAGCTGCCGATCTGGATCAGCGGCACCATCACCGACCGCTCGGGCCGCACCCTGTCGGGCCAGACGGCCGAGGCGTTCTGGAACTCGATCAAGCACTGCAAGCCGTTCGCCGTGGGCTTCAACTGCGCCCTGGGCGCGGACCTGATGCGCCCGCACATCGCCGAGATGGCCCGCATCGCCGACACCCTGGTGGCCGCCTATCCCAACGCCGGCCTGCCCAACGCCATGGGCGAGTACGACGAGGAGCCGCACCAGACCGGCCACCAACTGCACGAGTGGGCCAAGGACGGGATCGTCAACATCCTGGGCGGCTGCTGCGGCACCACGCCCGACCACATCAAGCACGTGGCCGACGAGGTGCGCGGCGTGAAGCCCCGCGCCATCCCCGAGCGTCCCAAGGCCATGCGCCTGGCCGGGCTCGAGCCGTTCGAACTGGCCTAGAGATTTAGACGATGCGCACCACCATCCTCTTCGGCGGCATGAGCCGCGAGCGCCTCGTCTCGGTGGCCAGCGCCAAGGCTCTGTCCACGGCGCTGCCCGAGGCCGACCTGTGGTTCTGGGCGCCCGACGACCGGGTCTATGCCGCCAGCGACGCGGTGCTGCAGGCCCATGAGCGGCCGTTCGAGATCGATCTGCCGACCGAAGGCGCGCCGATCGGCGGCGTCGAGGCGGCGCTCGACAAGGCCAGGGCCGAGGACCGGGTGCTGGTCCTGGGCATGCACGGCGGGGCGGCCGAGAACGGCGATCTGGCGGCCCTGTGCGAGGCGCGCGGCGTGGCCTTCACCGGCTCGGACAGCCAGTCCAGCCGCCTGGCCTTCGACAAGATCGCCACCAAGGCCGCCGTGGCCAAGGCCGGCGTCGTCGCGCCTTCGACGGTCGAACTGGCCGATGCGCAGGCCGCGCTCGCCAAGTACGGCAAGCTGGTCGCCAAGCCGGTGGCCGACGGCTCCAGCTACGGTCTGATCTTCGTCAACGCGGCCGCCGACCTCGAAACCCTGAAGGCCGCCGCCGCCCGCGAGGCCTATGTGATCGAGCCCTTCGTGGCCGGCGCCGAGGCCACCTGCGGGGTGCTGGAACGGGACGGCAAGGTCTTCGCCCTGCCGCCGGTCGAGATCCGTCCCGCCGACGGCGCCTTCGACTATGTCGGCAAGTACCTGGCCAAGACGACCGAGGAGATCTGCCCGGCCACCTTCGCGCCGGAGGTCAACGCGGCCATGCAGGACGCCGCCCTGCGCGCCCACAAGACCGTCGGGGCCGGGGGCTATTCGCGCAGCGACTTCATCGTCACCCCGAACGGCCCGATCTTCCTGGAGATCAACACCCTGCCGGGCATGACCGCCGCGTCGCTGTATCCCAAGTCGCTGAAGGCCCAGGGCATAGCGTTCAAGGACTTCCTCGACGGTCAGATCGCCCTGGCGGTCGCCCGCGCCAAACGCGTAAGCGAAGGGGCGATCTGATGAGCGCCTGGGCCAGCGGACTGTTCGACAACGACGACGCCTTGGACTTCATCGACGACCTGGCCGAGGCGCCCGAGTGGCGCACCGTCGTGCAGGCGCTCGACTACGTCACCAAGCAAGCGGGTTATCTGGAAGCGCCGGAGGGGCAGATCGCCGTGGCCGCCGCCGCCATCGTCGCGGCCGCCGTCGGCGACGAGACGATCTTGCCCGACAATCACCGCGAGCTGAAAGCCGCCCTCGGCGCGCCGCCGGAAGGGGCCGTGGCCCTGGCCCGTTCGGCCCTGGCCCGCGTTGTGGCTCCAGCCTCCGAACTCGACGAACTCTGGCAGGAGGGTGATGAGCATGATGCTTGGCTCACCCAGATCGCCGCCCTGCAAACGACCTTGAGCAAAGCCCAATGAGACCTGTCTTCGTCAATATTGGTGAGCGCACCAACGTCACCGGCTCGGCCAAGTTCAAGAAGCTGGTCATCGAGGGCGACTATCCAGCTGCGCTGTCCGTCGCGCGCCAGCAGGTCGAGGCCGGGGCCCAGGTCATCGATGTCAACATGGACGAGGGTCTGCTCGACTCCAAAGTCGCGATGGTCACCTACCTGAACCTGATGGCGGCCGAGCCGGACATCGCACGGGTGCCGGTGATGATCGACAGCTCCAAGTGGGAGGTGATCGAGGCCGGGCTGAAGTGCGTTCAGGGCAAGGCCATCGTCAACTCGATCTCCATGAAGGAGGGCGAGGAGAAGTTCATCGAGCAGGCCAAGCTGTGCCTGCGCTACGGCGCGGCCGTGGTGGTCATGGCGTTCGACGAGGTCGGCCAGGCCGACACCGCCGCCCGCAAGATCGAGATCTGCGAGAAGGCCTACCGCATCCTGGTCGACAAGGTGGGCTTCCCGCCGGAAGACATCATCTTCGACCCCAATATCTTCGCCGTGGCGACCGGGATCGAGGAGCACGACAACTACGCCGTCGATTTCATCGAGGGCACCCGCGAGATCAAGAAGCGCTGCCCCTATGCCCGCATCTCGGGCGGGGTGTCGAACGTCTCGTTCAGCTTCCGCGGCAACGAGCCGGTGCGCCGGGCGATCCACTCGGTGTTCCTGTACCACGCCATCGCGGCGGGCATGGACATGGGCATCGTCAACGCCGGCGACCTGCCGGTCTATGATGCGCTGGACGCCGAACTGCGCGAGGCCGTCGAGGACGTGATCCTCAACCGCCCGCAACGCACCAACGTCTCCAACACCGAGCGCCTGGTCGACCTGGCCCCCAAGTACAAGGGCGACAAGAGCCAGGTCCAGACCGCCAACCTGGAATGGCGCAAGGGCACGGTGAACGAGCGCATCACCCACGCCCTGGTCAACGGCATCACCGAATTCATCAACGAGGACACCGAAGAGGCGCGCCTGTCGGTCGAGCGACCGCTGCACGTGATCGAAGGCCACCTGATGGACGGCATGAACGTGGTCGGCGACCTGTTCGGCTCGGGCAAGATGTTCCTGCCCCAGGTGGTCAAGTCGGCTCGCGTCATGAAGCAGGCCGTGGCCTGGCTGGAGCCGTTCATGGAGGCCGAGAAGGCCGGCAAGCCGCGCGAGCAGGCCGGCCGGATCCTGATGGCCACCGTCAAGGGCGACGTCCACGACATCGGCAAGAACATCGTCGGCGTGGTGCTGCAGTGTAACAATTACGAGGTCATCGACCTGGGCGTGATGGTCCCGGCCGACCGAATCCTGGAAGAGGCCAGGAAGCACAACGTCGACATGATCGGCCTGTCGGGCCTGATTACCCCGTCGCTGGACGAGATGGTGTTCGTGGCCTCGGAGATGGAGCGCCAGGGCTTCACCATGCCGCTGCTGATCGGCGGCGCCACCACCAGCCGCACCCATACCGCGGTCAAGATCGAGCCGGCCTATCACAAGGGCTCAACCACCTACGTGCTGGACGCCAGCCGCGCCGTGGGCGTGGTCTCGGGTCTGCTGTCGGCCAGCGAGCGTGACCGCCTGCAGGCCGAGACCCGCGCCGAATATGTCCGCATCCGCGAGCAGTACGCGCGCGGCCAGACGGCCAAGGCGCGCACCAAGATCGCCGACGCCCGCAAGCGCAAGTTCGCCATCGACTGGGAGGGCTATACGCCGCCCAAGCCGACCTTCATCGGCGCGCGCACCTTCGAGCCGTCGCTGGAGGAACTGGTCCCGTTCATCGACTGGTCGCCGTTCTTCGCCAGCTGGGAGCTGATCGGCCGCTTCCCGCAGATCCTGGAAGACGACGTGGTCGGCGAGGCCGCCACCGACCTCTATCGCGAAGCCCGCGAGATGCTCGACAAGGTCGTGGCCGAGAAGTGGTTCGGGGCCAAGGGCGTGGTCGGCTTCTGGCCGGCCCAGGCCGATGGCGATGACATCGTTCTCTATACGGATGAAACCCGCACGGCCGAACTGACCCGCCTGTTCACCCTGCGCCAGCAGATGGACAAGTCCGAGGGCAAGGCCAACCTGGCCCTGGCCGACTTCGTCGCGCCGATCGGGCAGGGCGGCGACTATCTGGGCGGTTTCGCCGTAACCGCCGGCCATGGCGAGGACGAGATCGTCAAGAAGTTCAAGGACGCCGGCGACGACTACAGCGCCATCATGGCTTCGGCCCTGGCCGACCGGCTGGCCGAGGCCTTCGCCGAATGGCTGCACTACAAGGCGCGCGTCGAGTTGTGGGGCTACGCGCCCGACGAGCGCGAGGACACCGACATCATGATCGCCGAGAAGTACCAGGGCATCCGTCCGGCCCCCGGCTATCCGGCCCAGCCCGACCACACCGAGAAGGGCACGCTGTTCAAGCTGCTGGACGCCGAGGCGGCCACCGGCATGATCCTGACCGAGAGCTACGCCATGAGCCCCGGCGCGGCGGTCTCGGGTTTCTATTTCAGCCATCCGCAGTCGCACTATTTCGGCGTCGGCAAGGTCGATCTCGACCAGGTCGAGGACTATGCCCGCCGCAAGGGCTGGGACCTGGCCAAGGCCGAGAAGTGGCTGTCGCCGATCCTCAACTACGACCCCGGCGCCAAGGCGCGGGAGGCGGCGGCTTAGCTATCTCCTTCTCCCCTTGCGGGAGAGGGTGGCCCCACGGAGTGGGGTCGGGTGAGGGGTTGAAGAGGGTCACAGCTGCGCACGGCGGATAGGTCTTTCGACCCCTCATCCGTCGGCTTCGTCGACACCTTCTCCCGCAAGGGGAGAAGGATCAGATGAGCAGATCCGCCAGCGTCATCGCCAGGTCCGGCGCCAAAAACGCCGCGACCTCGGTATCGGCCTCGAACCGCTGCACCGAGCGATAGCCCTCGTCCGTCGGGTCGCGATGGACGATCACGCGCCGAGCCTCGACATCGACCACCCAATAGTCGCGCACGCCGTGGTCGGCATAGATCGACGCCTTCAAGCCCAGGTCGCGCGACAGGCTGTCGTCACTGACTTCGATCAGCAGGGTGACGTCGCCGCCAGACACCTCCTGCGGCTTGAGGGCGCGCGGGTAGAGCATCAGGTCGGGCTCGACGAACAGCATCTCGGCCAGATAGAGCGTGGTCTCCACGCCGAGGATCAAATCGTCGGAGGCGTTGCGCGCCAGCCAACGGATCAGCGCGCTCTTGAAGATCTCGTGGTCGTTTTTCTTGGCCGCCATGACGACGAGCTCTCCCCCGATGAGCTCGACGTTCTCGTCCTCCTGCATCACGCCGGCCTCGACCATGCGGAACACGTCCTGCGTGGTGAACAGCCGGCGGGGCAGGTCAGCGGAGGGGCGAACAGGCGCGTTCATGGGCGGAGATTAACACGCGCCGGCGGTCTGCGCACGCGACCCTCAATCCTGCGACGGGCACCGCGCCGCCGTGTCCTTCAGCCGCTCGATCAGCCAACGGCCGGCGGGACCGGGCGGGGTGTCGGGGCGGTGGGCGGCATACCAGGGCATGATGAAGCCGGCGGCGGGGGCGTCGGTCAGCTTGACCTCCACCAGGGCGCCCGACTTCAGGTCGGCCTCGACCCGGTCCGACGGCATGCCGCCCCAGCCCAGGCCGGCCAGCAGGAAGGCGTGCTTGGCGCCCAGGTCGGCCAGGCGCCAGGTGCGCGGCGAGAAGACTCCGAACTCCCGCCCCGCCGTCAGGCTGGAGCGGTCGGTCAGGACCAATTGAACATGGCGGGCCAGTTCCTCGGTCGGGACCGGGCCCTTGAAGGCCGCGAGCGGGTGCCCGGCGGCGGCGACGTGGATCAGCCGCAGCGACTGAAGCTGCTCGCGCACCAGCGAAGACGCCAGGTCGGGCAGGGCGCCCATCACCGCGAAGGCGCAGTGGCCGTCCAGCACCGGCTGCACCACCGCGCCCAGGGCCTCGACATGCACGCGCAGCGCCGTGTCCGGGAAGTGGGCCTGGAAGTCGCCGATGGCGTGGGTCAGGACGAACATCGGGAACATCACATCGACGACGATCGAGACCTCCGGCTCCAGCCCGCCGGCCAAGCTGGCGGCGCGGGCCTTGAACGCGTCCATGCGGCCGGCCACCGCGCGGGCCTCTATGACCAGGGCGCGGCCGGCTTCGGTCAGCACCGGCAGGCGGGCGGCGCGGTCGAACAGCCGCACACCGATCTGGCCTTCCAGATTGGCCAGGGTCTGGCTGACCACGGACTGGGCGCGGCCCAGCTTGCGACCGGCCGCCGAGAAGCTGCCCTGCTCGGCGGCGGCGAGGAAGGTGCGCATCTGGTCGAGGGTGACGCCGTCCAGCATCTATCGCTCCTGACGATGGGTCTTATCCAATCATATAGGCTGCTGCGCTGGAGGCGGAAGGCCTAAATCACCCGTCGCGCCAGAGGGCGCTTCGGAGTTCCAAGGCTATGAAACTGCTTCACATCGATTCCAGCATCCTGGGCGCCGGCTCGGTGAGCCGCACGCTGTCGGCCGCGATCGTCGCCGCCCAGCGGGCCCAGCATCCCGGTCTGGACGTCAGCTACCGCGACCTGGCGGCCCAGCCGGTCGATCACCTGTCGGGCGCCCACCTGGCCGCCGGCCAGGGCGCCGTTCCCGAGGACGCGACGCTGGCCGCCGACGTCGCCGACGGCGCGGCCGTGCTCGACGCCTTCCTGGCCGCGGACATCATCGTGGTCGGGGCGCCGATGTACAATTTCTCGATCCCCACCCAACTGAAGGCCTGGATCGACCGCCTGGCCGTCGCTGGCCGCACCTTCCGCTACACGGAAAAGGGCGTCGAAGGCCTGGCGGGGGGCAAGACGGTGATCATCGCCTCGTCGCGCGGCGGCTTCTACGGCGAGGGCACGCCGATCGCGTTCCTCGACCACCAGGAGACCTACCTGAAGGGCGTCTTCAACTTCTTCGGGATCACCGACATCCGCTTCATCCGCGCCGAGGGCGTGGCCATGGGTGACGACCAGCGCGCCAAGTCGGTGGAAGGCGCCCAGGCCGAGATCGAACGCCTGGCCGCCTAGTCGTCGCGCGCCGGACCGGCGGCGGCCGTCGGTCCGGACCGCCTCCACCTGGGCCTGCCCCATGGCCCGGGGCCACAGATCTTTGGGGAGGCCTAGCCAAACCCCGAGATTTCCCTTCATCCTGGCCGCGCACGAGGACGTTCGATCCTTGGCGGGGCATAGGGGGCGAAGGTGGGCAAGGGCATCAGCCGTCGGGCGCTTGGCGCGCTGGCGGTCGGGGGCGCGGCGAGCGCGACCCTGAGCGGCTGCGATCGCGTCGGACCGACGGAGGCGACGATCAAGTCTCGGCGGTTCCCGAACGACTTCGTCTGGGGCGTGGCGACGGCGGCCTTTCAGACGGAGGGTTCGCCCACCGCCGACGGTCGCGGCCCCACCATCTGGGACACGTTCGAGAAGCAGCCGGGCCGGATCAAGGACGGCTCGAACGCGGACGTCGCCACCGACAGCTATCGCCGTTACGCCGAGGACATCGACCTGATCGCCGGGGCGGGGCTGAAGGCCTTCCGTTTCTCGATCGCCTGGTCGCGGGTGCTGCCGACCGGGGCGGGGAGCGTCAACGCCGCCGGCCTGGATCACTACGACCGCCTGGTCGATGCGTGCCTCGCCAAGGGGATCACGCCCTACGCCACCCTGTTCCATTGGGACCTGCCCCAGGCCCTGCAGGACAAGGGCGGCTGGAGCGCGCGTGACACCGCCAACAGCTTCGCCGACTACGCCGCCACCGTGGCCGCCCGGCTGGGCGACCGGCTCAAGCACATCATCACGCTCAACGAGCCGGCCGTGCACACGGTGTTCGGCCATGTGCTGGGCGAGCACGCGCCGGGGCTGAAGGACATCGCCCTGCTGGGCCCGACCACCCATCATATGAACCTTGGCCAAGGCCTGGCGATCCAGGCGCTGCGCGCGGCCAAGGGCGACCTGCGGATCGGCACGACCCAGGCTCTGCAGCCGTGCCGTCCGGCGGGCGGACCGCTGGCGTTCTGGAACCGTCCGGCGTCCGACGGGCTGGACGCCCTGTGGAACAAGGCGTGGCTGGACCCGCTGCTGAAGGGGACCTATCCGGCGGCGATGGGCGACTTCCTGAAGGGTCACCTCCGCGACGGCGACCTGGAGATCATCCGGCAGCCGATCGACTTCCTGGGCGTCAACTACTACGCCCCGGCCTATGTGAAGCTGGACCTGGCCAGCCCAAGCCAGATCGCCGTCGGCGCGCCGCCGAAGGGCGCGGAGCTGGACGCCTTCGGCCGGCAGATCGACCCGTCGGGCCTGGCGGAGGTGCTGGAGAGGGTGCGTCGCGACTACGGCAACCCGCCGGTGCTGATCACCGAGAACGGCTGCTCGGACCCGTTCGGCGACGGTCCCGGCGTGATCGACGACGGCTTCCGCGTTCAGTACCTGCGTCGCCATCTCGAGGCGGTGAAGAGCGCCATGGAGGCGGGCTCGCGGATCGGCGGCTATTTCGCCTGGACCCTGATCGACAACTGGGAATGGGACATCGGCTACACGTCGAAGTTCGGTCTGGTGGCGATGGACAGGGCCACCGGGGTTCGAACGCCCAAGGCCTCGTACGGGTGGTTCAAGCAGGTGGCGACGACGGGTCTGCTGCCAGCGACCTAGGGCGACGCTGGGGACACACGCATGCGCGTGTCCCCAAATCGGGACGAGACCTCAGTCCGCCTTGCAGATCAGCACGTTCTTGCCGCCGCGCTTGGCGGGGACGAGGCTGCCGGCGCAGGGCTGGGGATTGGCGGGATCGATGATCACCTCGCCCTTGGCGGCGATCGGCATCGCCGCGGGCTTGGCGCCGATCGGCGGCAGGCCGGAGGCGGTCGCGGACGTTTCGGCGGTCGTGGTTGGAGCCGGCGCCGCAGTTTCGGCCGGCGCCTCGGCGACCGGCGCGGCGGGCGGCGGCGCGCGCTCACGCCCGCGGCCTGCCGGTGTTCATGCACCAACAGGCCACCTGGGGCGCCCAAGCGGCGGAGGCGGGCGTGGACTGCCTCGAGCACCTCATGGTGCTGGGTGACCTGGCCCCCGAGGACCAGCGCCCGGCCGACCCCGGCCGCATGACCCCGTTCGAGTACGGCGGCTGGATGTGGCGCTGGCTGCCGGACATCGACCCGCACGGGCCGCGCGTCCGACAGCTTCTGGAGCGGTTGCTGGCCGCGGGCACGGCGCTCGACCCCACGCTGGTGCTGTTTGCCAGCCGCCCGGGCGCGCTCGGCGACGACGTGGGCGACACCACCATGGACAACCCCGAGACCACGCCGCTGTTGCCCCTGCTGCCGGCCGGTGTGGCACAACAGCTCGTCAGTCGCTGGGCGGAGCGACGGCAGGCGGCGGCCGGGGCGTCGGAGCGGGCGCGCGAGCGCACGCGGCGGGCCTGGGCCACCCTGCTGGCCATCGTCGGCGAGTTTCACCGCATGGGCGGCACGGTGCTGGCCGGCACGGACTGCCCGAACGTGGCCATCGTCTCCGGCTTCTCGCTGCACCGCGAGCTGGAGCTGCTGGTCCGGGCCGGCCTGTCGCCGCTGGAGGCGATTCGCGCCGCCACCCGCCGGCCGGCTGAGGTGTTGCGCAAGACGGACGTGTTCGGTGCCGTCGTGCCCGGCCTGGCGGCAGACCTGCTTATCCTCGGTGCCAACCCACTCGATGACATTCGTCACACCCGCCGCATCGAGCGGGTGGTGGCGCGTGGGCGGGTCTACCGGCCGGAGGACATCCTGGCCGCCCTGCAAACCGAGCGCACGGCCTGAACCGTCCCGGCTGAACAGCCCACCATCGGTGTGGCAGAGATAGAGGGCTCAGCCGAAGACTTAAGCGGGCGGCCGCAACGGCCGGATCACGGAGAGGCCCGATGACGGTGACCAACGGCGCGGCGAAGGACCTGATCGGCGGCTCGGCGGCGCTCCACCGCTACGTGTTACACGCCCCGCCCAGCCTGAACCCGCGCCTGAACACGAACGTGCTGGCGTTCATCGCCGGCCTGTGGATCCTCAGCACCGCGGTAGGCGGCGCCGGGTTGGTGTCGCTGCCTGCCGCCGCGGGCGCCGTGCTTCTGCTGGTGGCGCTGTTTTTGCTGCTCCTACGGCCGTGGGCGGCGGTGCTGTTTCCCGGCGCCGTGGCCGCCTGCCTGGCGGTGGCGATGACGGCGCCGGCCCTGCGCGCGCCCCTGAGCGGCGCCGCGCTGGTCGTCTGGCTGGCCGCTTGGCTGTACGGTTACCGCACCCTCTCCCACTACCAGCGCGCGGCGCGCGAGCGGATCGCCGCCCTGAGCGGGCGCCGGGACGTGGACGCCGTGCTGGAGACGGGCGTGCTCCTGCATCGGGTGCTGTCCGACAAGGCCGGGGCGGCACGGGCGCTGGCTTCCGCCCTGGCCCTACCGGGCGGCGACGCGCGGCTGCTCTACCTGGCCGGGCTGGCGATGCTGGCGGCGCGGCACCGGGAGGAGGCGGGCCGCTTCTTCGCCCGCGCCGCCGCGGCTACCACCGATGCGCGGCTGGCGCGGCGCGGCGCGGCCTACGCGCGGTTGCTGGCCCCCGCCCCCGGCACGCCAGGAAAGGGCGGCTCACAGGGCCCGCCCCACCCCTGACAGTGCGGGGTTGAGCCTACGCGGCGGACACCGTACACGGAAGAGGGGGCGGCTCCGAGCCTTGCCCCTAAGGGCCGTCATGGGCATCGAGCTAGCTGAATCGATCGCCGTCCGCCTCGGCGCCGTCTCGGGGGTGGTGGCCGTGGCCACGGGCGACAGCTTCGCCCGGGGTATGGAGCGCCAGCACACGGAGGTCGTGCTGGCCATCTACTACGACCCGGCCACGCCGCCATCGGTGGCGGCGCTGCGCGCCCTGGCACAGGAGCTGGACGAACGCCACCCGGAGGACGCGGCCAGCGATCTCGGCGCCTGGGGACCGTGGTTGAACGGCGGCGCCCGGTTGGTGGTGAACGGCCGACACGTGGACTGGCTGTACCGCGACCTGCGCCGCGTGGAGCAGGTGGTGGCCGACTGCCTGGCCGGACGGGTGACGTGCGAGTATCAGCCCGGCTATCCCCACGGCTTTCACAACCACATCTACCTGGGCGAGCTGCACGCCTGCCGCCCGCTCCACGACCCGCACGGCGTGCTGGCAACGCTCAAAGAGCGGGTGGCGACCTACCCGCCCGCCATGCGCCGGGCGATCATCAAGCGCTACCTGGAGGAGGCGGAGAGCACCTTCCAGGCGGCGCGGCAGGCGGCCCAAGCCGGTGACGTGTTCTTCGTGAGCGGCTGCCTGTTCCGGGGGGTGGCCTGTCTCGTGCAGGTGCTGTACGCGCTCGAGGAGCGGTATTTCGTGGGCGAGCGCGGCGCGCTGCACGAGGTCACCGGCTTTGCCCAGCGGCCGGCGGGGTTCGTGGGCGACGTGGCCAGCGTGCTGAGCCAACCCGGCTCCAGCCCGGCCACGCTCAGCGCCAGCGTCAGCACCCTGGCACGGTTCGTGGGTGCCCTGCGCGCGATCAGCGCCCCCATCCTGCAGCCGTAACGGCCGCCTACTTCCAGCGCAGCACCTTCTTGAGCAGCCGGTTGCGCAGCGGCACCCAGACGGCGTCCAGGCGGTCGCGCTCGGCCGGGGTGAGCTCGTGACGGCCATAGCGGGCGCGCTGGTAGCTGTCGGCCACCACCTCCACCCCCTCCGCCGTTTCCGGAAGAGCGCGGCGCAGGGCGCGGCTGTACTCGGCCGGGGTCTGGTGCGGCTGCGGTCCCAGGCGCAGCCACGAGGCCAGGCGCACCGTCTTCTCCCAGAGCTGGGAGGGGTAATCCAGGCCGCTCAGGCCCCGTTCCCAGGCCAGTTTGAAGGCGGTGCCAACCACGGCCACCAGCACGGCCAGGGCCATCAGCACGTACAGCAGCGGCAGCATCAGACGGGTGAACCATGAGTCACCGGAGCGGTCGAGCGAGAGGCCGCCGGAGCCGAAGGCATCGTCAAACTCCGGGAAGTCAAGTCCCGGTCCGCTCAGGATGTCATCCTCGACCAGCGGCGCATCGCCCTGGCCGGCGTCGCTGGCCGGGCGGGTGATCATCGGCGCCTCCCCGTAGGGGGAGAACTCCACCCAGCCGTAGCCGGGGAAGTACACCTCGGGCCAGGCGTAGGCGTGCTTATCGCGCAACAAGTAGCGCCGCACGGTCAGGTCAAACTCATCGACCACGTAGCCCACGGCCAGGCGCGCCGGGATGCCGACCGCCCGCAGCAGCACCACCATGGTCGAGGCCTGGTAGTCGAAGTAGCCCTTCTTCTCGTCGAACAGGAAGAAGTCCACGGCGTCCCGGCCGGGTGGCAGGGTACGGATGTCGAATGAGGCCGGGAAGGTGCGCAGGTACTGCTCGATCGCCTTGGCCTTGTCGTACGGGGTGGGCTGGTCTTTGGTCAGCTCCGCGGCCAGCTCCAGCACCCGGGGGGGCATATCCTGCGGGAGCTGGAGGTAGCGGTCGCGGACGTAGGGCGGGTAGGCGGTGCCGGCAGCGCGCAGCTTCTCCTCCGAAGCCACGGAGACGCTGCCGGTGGTGACGAAGGCATCACCGGTCTTGAAGGACTGGCGGCTGCGCACGGCGGCCACGTCCGGGACGGGATCGGTGCTCACCACCTCGGCCTTGCTGTTCACGCTCACCTGGGAGGGCTGGCCAAGGGTGGGCAGGGAGTTCTTGGGGAAGCCGCTCTCCTGGATGAAGTTGGCGGTGACCTCCACGCGGTCCTTATAGGCCGCCCTCTGGCCCGGCGCCGGCACCTGCTCGGTCGGGCCCAGCTCCACGCCGTCGCGCGGGCCGGCCTTCCAGCCGGCGTGGGTGTAAATGTCGTACACGGCGACGCGCAACGGCCGGTTGAGGTGGCCGCCCTCACCGAACTCCACCTGGGCGGCGATGCGGCTGCCCAGCACCACCCGCCCCTGGAAGGGCAGGGCCTCACCGAAGGTGTGCAGCGGCACCTCACGCTTGGCGTCGATGCTGGAGAAGAGGCGCACGAAGTGATCGGATTCGTCGCTAACGGGGGCGGTAAGCCGCTCCCAGGCGCGAGCGACAACCGATACCTCGTTAGCCTGGGGCAGCCCCCAGGCCACCAGCAGGGCCAGGAGGGCCACCCAGGTAGTGGCGTTGAGCAGGTGCAGGCTGAGGAACTCCGGGTAGGGCGTGCCGGTGCGCTGCCACTCGCGCACCTTGTTGGCGAGGTGCACGCGCATCACCAACAGCATGGCGCCGAACAGGAAGACCACGAAATCAAAGGAGAACTGGCCCGGCAGGTAGGAGATGTTGGTGAGGAGGCCCATGCCGCTGGGCACCAGCGCCAGCCAGGCGTTGCGCCAGCGGAAAATGCTCCAGGTGGCCAGCCAGGCGCTGGCCCAAGCGAAGGCCAGCACCAGCATCACGAACGGCATGGTATCGGTGGTGGGCTCGTTGTGGCGCACCACGCGGATCCACTCCGCCCACCGGCCCTTGAACTGGATGAGCCCCTCCCGGTAGGTGGGGGCGTCGATAAAGAGCACCGTGAGCCACACCACCACCGCCGCGCCCAGGAAAAAGCCGAGCAGGTGCAAGATCACCTCCGGCGCGCGCACCCGCGCCAGGAGCAGCCCAGCGCACAGGGCGATGAAGCTCAGCCCGGTGAGCGACGGCATACCCGGCACCCACTCGGCGTTATCCACCGAGCGGGCCACGCTGAGAAACACCACCAGCACCAGGGCAAACGTCAGCCACGTCTCCCAGTCCGTCAGCCAGGCGGGAACGCGCAGCGGCTGTCGAGGGCGCCGCTCTGACACGGTGACGGCAGGACGGGACTGAATGTACTCGCTCCAGTTGGCCATAGCAGCGCTCCGCTGGCTGTGATGCAGGCGGGGGCCGGGCCTAGGCCCTCCGGCGTCGCGCGGAGCCCGCGCCTTCGGCCGGGCCGGCATGCCGGGGCCAGCCGCCCGCGCTGCCGCTCAGTTCTTGCCCGTTAACCCTTCCGCCGCCGACGCTTCCCAGCTATCACCGGACGGGGCGAGCGAGCGCGAGAGGTCCTCGCCCTGTTTGACCAGGTAAGTCCAGATATCGGCGGCGGTCAACTGGCTCACCACCATCAAGGAGTTGCCCTTGGCGCCGAAGGTGCTGGCCTCCAGCAGCACCACGGCCACCTTCACCCCCCGCTGCGTTAACATCAACAGGCTCGTCACCCACGATTCGTCCGTCGAGGGGGTGATCACCACCACCGTGGTGTGGCGGCCGAAGCGCTTGCCCTCCACGGCCAACAGGCTGCCCACCGGCACATCGCCCACGGCACGGGCCATGGCCAGCGCCTCCAGGATGCGCGTCATCTGCTGGCCGCCGCGTTCGGTCTCGATGATGTCCAGCCGGTCGCCGAAGGCGATGTAGCCGACGTTGCGGTTGGCGTTGAGGAAGTAGCGCGCCACCGAGGCGGCGATCTTCACGCCGTACTCCTCGGTGGACTCGTCACCGCTGCCGGCCTGCACACCACGCTGCAGGTCCAGAATGATCCAGATGTCCGAGGCGGGGTCCAACTCGAACATCTTCACCATCAGCTTGCCGGTGCGCGCCGTCGACGGCCAGTGGATGCGGTTGAAGCTGTCGCCCCACACGTACTCGCGCACACCGGCGGCGTTGGGGGTGACGTAATGCGTGCGCTTGCGGAAGCGGCCCTCCCCCGGCAGCGAAGCGGGCGGCACGGTAAAGTGCGGCAGGTCCACGAAGGGCGGGTAGACGATGATCTGGCCGCGCTGGCCGTAGTCCCGCGACATGCGGAACAAACCAAACGGGTCCGAGGAGGAGACCCGCACCGGGCCGATGGTGTAGACGCCGCGCCGCGTAAGCAGGGTGCGCACGCGGAAGGAATTGCGCCGGCGGCCGCCCAACGACAGCACCTGGCGGGGCTGGGCGCCGGGCAGGTCGGTGCGGTCCTCCACCTCCAGCCAGATGCGCGGCAGGAAGGAGGGGTTCCGCACCACCACCAGCTCCTCGGCGTACTGGCCGACCTGGGCGCGGTCCACCAGGCGCGTCACCTGCACATCCAGGCCAGAGACGTTGAAGCGCGCCCACAGGTAGGCCAGGGGCACGGCGAAGGCGAACACGTAGGCCAGGCGGAACAGCAGCCAGAAGCCGGTGGCGAAGGCCAGCGTCCACGACGCGGCGAACATGAGAGCGATGAGGAGGAGCAGCCGGTTACGGACGAGGATGCGGAGCAGTCGCACGGTTTTCCCCCGGATGCCACGTCGTGTGGCCGAGCCCCCGGCTAGCGGGGATGCTCCGCCTGGTAGGCGCCCCGCGCCCGCGCGCCGGGGACGGGCACGCGGGTCAGGCACTCGTTTACGACCTGGATGGAGGTGATGTTCTTCACCCGCGCCGCCGGGCTGACGATCACGCGATGGCCGAGCGCGGCCACGGCCAGCGCTTTGACGTCGTCCGGGATCACAAAATCGCGCCCACTCAGCAGGGCAAAGGCCTGCGCGGTGCGGAACAGTGCCAGCGATCCGCGCGGGGAGGCGCCGAGATACGCGGCCTCGTGGTGTCGCGTCGCCTCCACGAGCTGGACGATGTACTGCTTGATGAGCGGGTCCACGTAGATGCTTTTGACCGCGTCCTGCAGGCGCAGGATCTCGCTGGCGTCCGTCACCTGGCCCAGCTCGTCCACGGGGTGGCGCAACTGCTGCCGGTCCATGATCAGCACTTCGTCCGTGGGCGAGGGATAACCCAAGTGGACACGGAGGAGGAAGCGGTCCAGCTGCGCCTCCGGCAAGGGGAAGGTGCCCTCGTACTCGATCGGGTTCTGGGTGGCCAGCACCATGAACGGGTGCGGCAGGTGGTGGGTGATGCCGTCCACCGTGATCTGCCGCTCTTCCATGGCCTCCAGGAGCGCCGACTGCGTCTTCGGCGTGGCGCGGTTGATCTCGTCGGCCAGCACGATCTGGGCCATGATCGGGCCCGGCCGGAACTCGAAATCGCCCGTCTTCTGGTTGTAGATGGACACGCCGGTGACGTCCGTGGGCAGCAGGTCGGGCGTGAACTGAATGCGCTTGAAGCTACAGCCGGTGGAGCGGGCCAGGGCCCGCGCCAGCATCGTCTTGCCGACACCGGGCACGTCCTCGATCAGGACGTGCCCGGCGCAGAGCAGGCCCGTGACCACCAGCTTGATCTCTTCCCGTTTGCCGACGATGACCCGTTCAACGTTCTCGATGATGCGCAGCGCAACCGACCGGGGATCGTCCACCACACCACCTCAATACGAGACCGCTCGGACCACGCGGCCGCGGCGGGCCGCCTGGATCGCGAAGGCACCCACTCTTCAGCGCGTGCGACGCCGAATTCGGCGGCCCACCGCGGCTGAGGGATGGTTCGAGTATAGCAGTCCCGAACCCGCGGTTCACGTAACGGCGTGCCGACGGACCGCATCAAGAGAACGCCCGGCCAGGAGGAAAGGATCTGCGCCGAGGCAACCCGTTCAGGGCGCCGTGTGCTGGCGGACCCAGCGCAGGGAATCCTGCTCCACCAGCAGCACATGCTGGGCGACGGCGGCGTAGGTCCAGCTACCGGGGGCCGTCTCCTGGTTGAACTGGGCATCCGTCAGGCCAACGAGGGCGCCGATGAGGCGCGCCCGCTCCACCAGCCACTCCGCGATCAGGCGGTGCGTGCGGCCCTGCGTGATGCGGGCCTCATAGCGCCCTTCCAGGATCTGCCCGACGTGGATTTTCTCGTGGTCGATGTCGTTCGTGATCAACGTCCACACGTCGCGCCCCTGGGCACAGACGTGGTCGCTGGGCCGCTCCAGCTCCGCGTCGGCGAGGCTGAGCAGCGTTTCCAGGGTCTCCTGCATGGAGCGGTTGAGCTCGCGAATGGTCTCCCGCACGGTGGCCGCCATGGGTTTCCCTCCTGTTCGGCGCGGGTGCCGCGCGCGTCGCTCGCCGCCGTGGGGAGGCCGGCCTGCCGCCCTACACGTTCACCACGCAGTCGATGGCGTCGCTGTCTTCCACGTAGGGGCCGACGGCGAAGGCGGTAACCTCGGCGAGGTAGAGGACGTAGGTGGTGCCGGTCTCCGGCTCGCCCATCACCACCTCGACGGTATCCTCGGGCCGCTCACGCTTGGCCCGGCCGATGGCCTCCCGCCAGCGGGCGATCACATCGGCGACGCTTTCGCCCTCGGTGTAGAACTTGACGTCTACATTCGAGAGCATGTTGAGGTTGATGATGAACCGCCGCCGCGCGGGCGCCGCCTCTTCCGTTGGGGTTTCTTCCGGCGTTGCCTCGGTTTTGCGCTGTCCCCGCCTGCGGGACCGCATCATGGCGGTCACGTGCACCCTCCTGCGCTGGAAGTCGCCCCGGCCCACCGCGAGCACCGGCGCCAGAGATTGGGTGGCCGAGGTTCTCTCGGCATAGCGTAGCGTGATCGCGCGCTAGGCTCACGCCCGCTCCGGCGCACGACGCCGGTTACCGAGAGACGTGTGCATCCCGCATCACAGGACGGTGCCGCCCACAGGCGCCACCGCGAGCACGGCCGGAGTGCCCGCCGTGCCGAGACCGGCCGCCGCGGCCCGCGCAGCCGGTCACTGGCCGGCCGGGGCGGCCCCGGTGCGCGGGTCATAGGCCTTGCTGACGAAGCGGGCCAGCGCCTCACGGGAGATGGTAACCGTGCTGCCGATCACCGCCTCCAGCGCCAGCGCCTCTTCAAACGTGCGGCCGAGGCAGCGAAGCACCGCTTCGGTGTCAGCCACAAGCCCGGACTGCGGCACCGCCGCCATGATCGCCGCCAGCTCCCGCGCCCGGTCCATCAGCCGGTCGTCGGGTACGAGCTCCTGGATCAGGCCGATGCGGTACGCCTCACGCGCGCTGATGCGCAGCCCCGTCTGAATGAGATACAAGGCGTTGCCCAGCCCCACCACGAGCGGCAGGCGGTAGGTGCCGCCGTCCACCAGGGGCACGGCCCAGCGGCGATTGAGCACGCCATATTCGGAGGACTCGGCGCCGATGCGAAAGTGACAGGCCAGCGCCACCTCCAGCCCACCGGCGAAGCAGTAGCCGTTGACGGCCGCGATCATGGGCTTGTAGACGCTGGTCAGGCGCGTGAACTTGGGGTTGGCGAAAAAGTTACGCCGCTGCTCCTCGGGTGTAGGCCGGGTGAGGACCGGCCGGCCCTCACGCAGCCGACGCTCGATCTCCTTGAGATCCGCCCCGGCACAGAACGCCCGCCCCCTTCCGGTGAGGATCATCACCCGTGCTGACTCGTCCTCCTGGAACCGGGTGATGGCCTCACCGAGCGCCTGAAACAGCCCGCCGCCAAAGTTGTTCATCACCTCCGGGCGGTTCAGCGTCACGGTCACGATGGGCCCATCCTGCTCGTACAGGACGGGCGGTTCCGCCGGTGCCATGGGGTCCCCCTTTCTCGGCGCGGCGGGCTTCCCGCCGGCGTACGGGCGGGGGTCGCCGTCCTCACCCTACCGCGGCCGGTCGTCGACGAGGGCGCCCGCGACCAGGTCCTCGAACCGCGCCAGGCCCTCGTCCTGCGCGCGGTCGAGGCCGCGCAACGGCCCCTGCTCGGCCAGGTGGCGGTCGGCGAACAGCCGCGCGACCAACGCCTTGCGGTCGCGGCCCTCCTGGTGCTGCTCCCAGACCGCCTGCTCGACGAGCAACGCGGCCGCGTACACGTCACCCATGAACTGCGCGAGGGGGTAGAGGCGCGCCTCGGCCGTGTCCCGGTCCAGCCGCTTCCAGGCGACGATGGCGGCCTCGAGATCATCAATCCGCCGGGCGACCAGCCGCGCGGTCGCGTCGTGCTCGCCCGCGTTGGCCACAGCTTCCCGCAGCCGCTCGAGCAACGGCGCGTCGGCCCCTTCCCGCTCGATGGCGCGCCGCACGTCCAGGCAGAGGATGTTGTCCGTGCCCTCCCAGATCGTGTTCACCTGAGCGTCACGCAGGATGCGCGCCACCGGCCAGGTCTCGATGTAGCCGTTGCCGCCGTGGATCTCGATCGCGTCGCTGGCCATGGTGAGACCCAGCCGGGCGGCGCGCAGCTTGACGACCGGCGGGCCAAGGCGCAGCCGAGGCGCCTGCGTTCGGCCGCGCTGATGGTTCGGCACGCCATAGCTGTCGAACACCATCGCCTGCACGGCCTCGGTCTCCACGATCATCTCGGCCAGCTTGCGACGCATCAGCGGGTGGTCGAGGAGGGGCCGGCCGAAGGCCGCGCGAGCCCGGGCGTAGCACAGCGACTCGACGAGCGCCCGACGCGCGCAGCCGAGGCCCATCATCGCTACGCCCAGGCGGGCGTCGTTCGTCATCGCCATCATGCGGGCCAGGCCCTGGCCGTCGCCGCCGGCCGCGGCCACGGCCGGACCGGAGAGCAAGAAGGCCTCCGCGTCCTCGAACTCAACCTCCGCCGAGACCACCGACCTAGTGCCGAGTTTGTCCTTGAGCTGGCGGATGCGCACCCCGTTACGGGTGCCGTCCCGCCGCTGCCTGAGCACCAGGAACGGACAGACCCCCTTGCCGGTATCGGGCGCGCCCACCGGTTTGGCCAGGACCACGAACACCTGGGCGTCGGCGTTGGAGACGAACCATTTGAGCCCGTTGAGTAGCCAGGCGTCGCCGTGGGGCGTGGCCGTGGTCTCCAGCTCGGCCAGATCGGAGCCGCCGGTCCGCTCGGTGAACGCCTGCGCGGTGGCTCCCGCCCATTCGCCGGAGAGCAGCTTCGGCATCACCAGGTCGCGCACATCGGGTGGGGCGAACTGGTTGACCAGCGTCTGAACCATGGCGCCGCCGGTCCCGAGGGCGCAGGTCATGCCGATGTCGGCCTGGTTGAGCAGGTAGCTGGAGGCGGCGGACAGAATCTCCAGCCGCACGCCGGCGCGCTGGGCCTCCGCCTGGATGGCGGGCGCGCTGAAGCGATGGGCGAGCAGCAGCCGCTTCGCTTCCACCACGGACTCGGGCAGCACCACCTCGCTGACGTCATGGCCCCAGCGGTCGTACTTGACGAGGCGCGGCGGGTTCTTGTCCGTCTGCGCGGCCAGCTCCGAGATCCGTCCGCCGATGAGCGCGCCCAGCCGTTCCAGGTGCGGTTCCGCCCAGGACAGCTCGTGCGGGGCGAGGTAGTAGCGCATCAGGAACCGCAGGGAGGGGTCCGCGGTGTACCAGTTGAGGCCGGTGGCGCCGGGGAAGCGCTCGGTCTGGTAGCGGCGGGCTTTGGCGGGCGTGCTGAACGGCAGGCGCTCCACGCGCTCCGGCAGATAGGCGGCCCGCTCCAGGCCGGGTTCGCCGGTGGCGCCATGGTGGTGGTGCAGGGTCGTCATCGGGCGCTCCTGAGCGTATTGAAGCCGCGGCTTGCCGATCGCACGTGCGATCGAAGGCCACGCCAGTCTAGCCACCATTCGCGGGGCTGTCAATTGTGTGGCACCCGATCGGCGCCGCCGGCAGACGGTGTGAGACCGTCGATGTAGGCGTAGAGCAGGGCACGGGCGCGCTCCGGCGTCACCACAGTGCCCGCCACCACCTGGTTGACGGCCAAGCCGTTGGCCAGCCCTAGGAAGGCGTCCGCCACCTGCTCCGGGTCGAGATCGGCGCGCAGGTGGCCGGCCTCAACGCCGGCCCGGACGATGCGCGCGTAAAAACGCCGCTGGCGGGTGTATCGATCCTCATGCCGCGCCCGCAGTTCCGGGTCCCGCCCGGCGTGCGCCATGTACTCCAGCCAAAACTGCCACCACTGCCGCCGCCGCGGCGAGTCGAGGACAAACGTGTCCACCATGCGCCGGAGCTGATCCGGCGCCGGCAGGTCCCGGTAGCGATCCCAATCGGCGGGCAGCGCGTAGACGGCGTCCATCGCCGCGATCACGAGGCCACGCTTGTTGCGGAAATAGTGGCTGATCGTTCCGGTGCTGAGGCCCACCGCCTCGGCGAGCTGGCGCATGGACGTGCCCTCAATGCCATGCTCGGCGATCAGCGCCGAGGCAGCTTCGATCACCTCGCGGCGGCGATCCCTTGTGGAGGCGGAGAGCCGACCAGTTGTTTGGGCCATACACCACCCGCACCCGTGCCGACTGACGGCACCGCGCCCGCTCAGCCGGCACCAACGGTCTCATGATACCGGCTCGGCTCCCTGAGAGCGCTCACGAGCGACGGTTCCAGGCGGGCCGACAGGGAGCGCAGGCGACGTGGTCGTGAGCGTTCCAGCCGCGGCTTCCGTGCGGCCGTGCGGCTGTGCCCCCAGTACCGGCCACCAGGTTTGCCATGGGGACGGGCGATCCCGCGTGCTTGGCACGGCCACGGCCGGGGGAAGGGTGGTAGACTGCAAGGGGTTTCTCTGGAGGTCTCCGCTACGCGGGGCCCCTCCCCGCTCAGCGGCGAGATGCGATGACCATGGGAGGTGCTCCGCCATGCACTGCAGCAATTGCGGTAACCCCCTCAAGCCCGGTGCGATCTTCTGCAACAACTGCGGCCAGCGCGTGGCGCCCGTCGCCGAGGGCGCGCCCACTGCCGCCGAAACCATCCAGGCGCCGATACCGCCTGGCGGGTTTGCCGCCGGCGGTGAGACAGGGTACCAGCACCAGCCGCCGCCCGGTGCACCGCCGCCGACAGGTGGACCACCACCGTACGGTGCCGGTCCGAGCATGCCGCCGCCCACCGGCATCCCCTATCCAGGACCTGGGTACATCGGCGCGCGCGGCGGCCCGGCGGGCAGCATCAACCTGAACGTCACGTTCAACCGGATCGTCCGCCTGCTCCGGCTGGACACCTCTGTCTTCCGCGAAGCGCGCGACGACCGGACGGCGCTGGTGCCCGGCATCGGCGTGGCCGCGGTCTCGGTCCTGGTCATGGCGCTGGGCACCTGGCTGTGGGCAGAGCTGCAGCTGGGCGATAACCCGTTCTTTGACAGCGGCCGCTTCTTCGTCCGCTCGGTGATCATCGGCACGATCACCGGCACCGCCGCCTGGGCCGGGTGGGTGGCCATCGCCGGTTTTCTGCTGCAACAGATGTTCCGGCGGCCCGTCGCCATCCCCAGCCTGTTCGGCCCGCTGGGACTGGCCGCGCTGCCGATGGTGATCGGGCTGCTCTCGCTGATCGACGTCTTTTTCCTGGCATTCGCCGTCACCGCGCTGGCCGGCGCCGCCCTGCTCACCCAGGTGGCCCTGCAAGAGACCACCGACGCCACGCCGGGCGAGGCGGCGGCCGCCAACCTGGCCGGCTTCCTGGTGTTCGCGCTGGTGCTGGTGCTGCTGGGACGGGAGAGCGCCGACCTGGCGCCCGGTATCTTTGCCTCGGCGGCGTAGCCCGCCTCAGACACCGGCGGCCTCGCGTGCTTCTTCTTGCAAGGCACGGAGACGCGGGCTGAGCTCCACCGGGTAGCTCCCCTCCCCGTCGATGCGGCGGAGCGCGTCCGGCAGGCGGTCGCGCTCGGCCAGGCAGCGGGCGCGGATGGCGTCCAAAGGCTCGGGCGGGCGCAGGCGGCGGCCGCCGGCCATCACCGGCACCAGCAACGGCTCGGCATCGGCGATCACCTCATCCGCCGCGGCGATGACGTCGCCGGCAAACCGCCCGTCCGGGCCGCTGCGCCGCCACACCTGTTTGCGCCCGGCCAGCGTCGCCTTGCCGGGGCTGAGCTTGAAGGCCGGGCGCCCCCCGTACTCCACCAGCTTGTAGGCCGCCTCCAGCGTGGGCGCGTCCTCGGAGGCGTCCATGCGCGTGCCCACGCCGAACCCGTCGATGGGCGCGCCCGCGTCCAGCAGGTCGGCGATCGCGTACTCGTCCAGGCCACCGCTCACGAAGATCTGCACCTCGGGATGGCCGCCCGCGTCCAGGATGGCGCGCACCTCCCGGCTCAGGTGGAGCACGTCGCCCGAATCGATGCGCACGGCGCGCAGGCGGTGTCCCGTGCGGGCCAGCTCATCGGCCACCGTCACCGCGTGGCGGGCGCCCTGCAGGGTGTCATAGGTGTCAATGAGCAGGGTGGTGGCGTCGGGGTACGTATGGGCGTAGGCGCGGAAGGCGTCCAGCTCGCTGGGGAAGGCGGTGACGAACGAATGCGCCATCGTGCCGCTCAGGGGGATGCCCCAGCGTCGGCCGGCGGCCACGTTGCTGGTGGCCGCGCAGCCGGCGATGTACGCCGCCCGGGCGGCGGCCATGCCCGCCTCCAGCCCGTGCGCCCGGCGCAGGCCGAAATCCACCACCGCCCGCCCCCGCGCCGCGTCCACGCACCGCGCCGCCTTGGTGGCCAGCACGGTGTGCAGGTGGATGATGTTCATCAGGTAGGTCTCGATGATCTGCGCCTCGATGATCGGCGCCGTCACCTCAAGGAGCGGCTCCTCGGCGAACACCACGCGCCCTTCCGGCACGGCGCGGACATCGCCGCGGAAGCGCAGCTCACGCAGGTAGCCGAGCAGGTCCTCGGAGAAGCGGCCCGTGCCCCGCAAGAAGGCGATGTCCTCCGCAGTGAAGCGCAACGACTCCAGGTAGTCTAGCGCCTCCTCCAGCCCGGCGACGACCAGGTACCGGCGGGTCGGTGGTAGGCGGCGGATGGAGAGGCTGAAGGTGGCCATGCCGGTCTCGCCGGCGCGTAAGTACGCCTCGGCCATCGTCAGCTCGTACAGGTCGGTCACCAGCGCGAGGGACGGGCGGGCGCCATCCGCCTTGAGACCGGCCACCGGCACTACTCCCGGCTCACGACCTCGCCCGTGGCGGCCCCGATGGGGAAATGGTCATCGGCGCGCAGGGGCGGCACGGATACGCTCAGCACCGTCGCCGGCCCGCCGACCGGGCGGATGCCGTGCACCTGGCCGGTGGGAACGCGCTGTGCCTGCCCGGGCGCCAGCACCGTGCGCACCTCCCCCACCCGCACCTCCACGCTGCCGTCCAGCGCCAGGTAGCTCTGCGCGCAGTGCGCGTGGTAGTGCGGCGCAACTTCCTGGCCCGGTTCCAGGCGCAGCACGCGCAGGCTGCACTCCGGAAACTCGTGGTGGGAGACGACGGTGTAGTCGCCGAATGCCTGCATGACGGTGCCCCTTGCAGTTGGGTGCTGCGTGCTGAGTACTGAGTGCCGCGGGGGTACCTAGCACCCAGCACGCGGCATCCAATACTCCCCTGCGGCGGTTGATTCCCTCCCCAGCCGGATGGTTGGGCCGGCATCCCCAGTGTAGAGGCGGCGGGCCGTGCGCGGAATGCGTTACGCGCCGGGAAGCTGCCGGCCGCCTACCGGCCGCGGGTGGGCCAGCGCACCGGGGTTGACCACGTGCTGCGGGCGACCGGCCAGATAGGTGGCGATGTTCTCCACCGGCAAGCGCAGCAGGCGCTCGCGCGCCTCGCGCGTCACCCAGCCGGCGTGCGGGGTAAGCACCACGTTGTCCAGCGCGGTAAAGGGGTGGCCGGGCGGCAGCGGCTCCTCGGCGAACACGTCCAGGCCGGCGCCGAAGATGCGCCGCTCGCGTAGCGCCGTCACCAGCGCCGCCTCGTCCACCAGCGCGCCGCGGGCCGTGTTGATGAGGATGGCCGTGGGCTTGAGCAGCGCCAGCTCGCGGGCGCCGATGAGGCCGCGCGTGCGCTCGCTAAGCGCCAGGCTGAGCGAGACCACATCGGCCGTGCGCAGCAGCTCGTCCAGCGCCACCAGCCGGGCACCGCAGGCGCGGGCGCGCGCCTCATCCGGCGTCGGGCTCCAGGCGAGGACCTCCATCCCCAACCCGGCGGCGAGGCGGGCGGTGTGCCGGCCGATGTTCCCCAACCCCACCACCCCGAAGGTCTTGCCCTCCAGCTCCAGGCCCTCGTAGTGCGTCCAGCCGCCGGCGCGCACGGCCCGGTCGTGCTGCGGCACCGAACGGGCCACCGCCAGCGTGAGGGCGATGGCGTGCTCGGCCACGGAGCGGGCGTTGGCGCCGGGGGCGTTCACCACCACGATGCCCAGGCGCGAGGCCGCCTCCAGGTCGATGTTGTCCGTGCCGGTGCCGAACACGGCGATGAGCGCCAGGTCCGGCAGCGCGGCCAGCAGGTCGGCGTCGAACGCGGTGTAGGAGCGCACGTTGAGCACGACGTGCGCCCCGGCCAGGCGGGCCAGCAGCTCGGCGCGATCGGCGGCCTTGGTGTCGTACACCGCCACCTCCCCGAGCCGCGCCAGTGCCTCCACCTCCGGCCGGCCGCTGTAGGCGGGTGGGAAATCGTCAGGGATGACGATGCGGACGGGCGCGCCGGCGCCGTGCGATGAGGGAGCGGCGGGGTGCGGCTCGCGGGCCATGCGGGCATCCTCCTGGTGAGCGGCGTGTGCGAGGGTAGTATACGGGAGGGCGGGGCTCGTTCTGCCGGCTCAAGGGGCGTTCCGCATGGCGCGTGACGATGGGCTCTCTTCTTGCCCGGCTTGCCCGGCGCCTCACCACCGTCGGGACGGCCGCGCCCTGCGCGCCCTGCGCTTACCCCACCCGTTCCCCACCCTGCTCAACGCCGTGGCGGTGGTGTTGCTGGCCCTGGTGGCCGCGGATGGCCGCCCGGAGCTGGGCGTGACCCTCCGCCTGGCGGCCACCATGCTGGCCGTGCAGAGCGCGGTCGGCATCGTCAACGATTGCATGGACCGGGAGCTGGACGCCGTGACCAAGCCCTGGAAGCCGATTCCCGCCGGCGTGGTGGGCGTGCGCACGGCGTGGGGGCTGGGAGCGCTGGCGGCCGCCCTCGCGCTGGTGCTGGGCGCCACGCTCGGCCCGGCGGCCTGGCTGCTCTCCACCGCCGGCCTGGGCGTGGGCCTGGCCTACGACCTGTGGCTGAAGCGCACCCCGTTCAGCGGCCTGACGTACGCCGTGGCCCTGCCGCTGGTGCCGCTGTGGGTGTGGACGGCGCTGGGGCAGCTCACCCCCGCCCTGCTGTGGGCCTGGCCCGTGGGGGCGCTGTTGGGCGGGGCGCTGCACCTGGCCAACGCCCTGCCGGACCTGGAGGCGGACGCCGCCGCGGGGGTGCGCGGGTTGGCGCAGTGGTTGGGCCGGCGCCGGGCGCTGGCGGGCGCCTGGGGCGGGTACCTTCTCGCCGTGCTCCTGGCGGCGGCGCTGGGCCTGCTGCTGGGGCATGAGCGCGGGCTGCTCCTGCTCGGCGCGGCCGCCGCGCTGGCCCTGCTCGGCGCGGCCGTGGGCGCCTTCGCCCGCCGTCCCGGGCCTGCTGGGCTGCGCCTGGGCTGGAGCCTGTTGGCGCCCGGCGCGGCGCTGCTGGCCGTGACCTGGCTGGCGGCGCTACCGTAGGCGGCCGCGGTGCCCCTCCCGGCCGCCCCCGCGTGGGGCTGCCGGCTCACCGCCGGGGGATGGCACGGTCCTGGTCAGAAGGGGCGCTCCAGCAGGAAGGCGGCCAGCTCGCGCAGGTCGTCCCGGCTTGCCGGGGTGAGGGGCAGCGTGTCCAGCATGGCCAGGGCCTCGTCGTGCGCCTGGCGGGCCAGCGCCGTCGCCTGGTCGCGGGCGCCTGCCGCCTCCATGGCGTGCACCGCCCGTGCCACGGCCGCGTCGTCGATGTGGGGCAGGGCGTAGACGGCGGCCAGCTCGGCGCGGGCGGCCGCCGGGCCGCGGGTGAGGGTGTAGACCACGGGGTAGGACTGCTTGCGGCGGCGGATATCGCTGCTGGTGGACTTGCCCGTGACCTCGCCGTCGCCCCAGATGCCGAGGATGTCATCCTGAATCTGGAAGACGCGGCCCAGAAGCTGGCCCAGGCGGTGGCAGCGCCGGGCCACCGCCTCATCGCCGCAGCCGATGAGGGCGCCGACGGCCAGGGCGGCGCCGATGAGGGCGCCGGTCTTGCGCTCGATCATGTCCAGGTAGGCGGGCACGTCCACCGGCGGGGCGCCGGTTCCCTCGGCGCCGACAGGGGTGGGGATGCGCCCCTCGAAGGCCAGGTCCAGCGCCTGCCCCTCGATGATCGTCAGGCACGCCTCGTTGAGCACGGCGTAGGCGCGCACGATGCGCTCCGGCGGCACGCCGCGCCGCGCCAGACGCAGGAAGCTGCGCCCGGCCAGCGCCCACAGCCCGTCGCCGGCGTTGATCCCCTGCGGTACCCCCCAGATCGTCCACACCGTGGGGCGACCGTGCCGCTCGCGGTCCTCGTCCTGGATGTCGTCGTGGATGAGGGAGAAGTTGTGGATGAGCTCGATGGCGGCGGCGGCGGGCAGGCACTGGTCCACCCTGCCGCCGGTGCCCTCGCAGGCGAGCAGGCACAGCGCGGGGCGCAGCATCTTGCCGGCCGCACCCGGACCCGGCCGACCGTCCGGCTCCTCCCAGCCCAGGTGGTAGCGGATGATGCGGTACAGCAGGGCGTCCTCGCCGCCGACGACGTCCCGCATCTCCGCGGTCACCGCCTCCCGGTAGCGGGTAAACAGCGCCGGCACGTTCACGTTCCCCCTCCCCCGGCAGCCTCACGGCGGGTCCTGCTGCCGCAACCGCTCCTCCACGATGCGGGTGGCCTCGGCGTGCACGGAGGGGGTCAGGCCCAGCGCCTCCCGCACGGCGGCGGCCAGGCCGAGCGGGTCCTGGCCGTAGACGGCGCGGAAGTGGGCCTGCGGCCCGTGGTCCACGAACACGTCCGGCATGGTGCGCGTCACCACGGGCACGCGCACCCCGTGGCGGTTGAGCAGCTCCAGCACGGCGGCGCCGAAGCCGCCCGGCAGCACCGCCTCCTCGGCGGTGACCACGCCGCGCACGCCGCGGCAGACGTCCAGGATCAGCTCCTCATCGAGGGGCTTGGCCCAGCGGGCGTTGACCACGGCGCAGGCGATGCCCTCGGCGGCCAGCAGGGCGGCGGCCTCCAGGGCGGCGGCCACGGGCGCGCCGTAGGCGAGGATGGCGGCGTCCGTGCCGGCGCGCAGCAGCTCGCCCTTGCCGATGGGGATCGGCTTCAGCTCGCCGTCCAGCGGCACGCCCAGGCCGGGGCCGCGCGGGTAGCGCACGGCGAAGGGGCCGTCGTGCTGCACCCCGGTCCAGAGCAGGTGTTGCAGCTCGTTCTCGTCCTTGGGCGCGCAGATGACCATGTTCGGCACCATGCGCAGGTAGCCGACGTCGAAGGCGCCCTGATGCGTCTTGCCGTCATCGCCCACGAACCCGGCCCGGTCCATGGCGAACACGACGTGCAGGTTCTGGATGCACACGTCGTGGATGATCTGATCGTAGGCGCGTTGCAGGAAGGTGGAGTAGATGGCGGCGATGGGCACCAGCCCCTGCGTGGCCAGCCCGGCGGCGAACGTCACGGCGTGCTGCTCGGCGATGCCGACATCGTACACGCGCTGGGGGAACGCCTGCTGGGTGCTGACCAGGCCGGTGCCCTCCAGCATGGCGGCGGTGATGGCCACCACGCGCGGGTCCAGGGCCATGATCTTGGTGACGGTGTCGGCGAACACCTTGGAGTAGGTGGGGGCGGTGGGCTTCTTGGTGCCGGCGGGGGAGACGCCGTGCAGCTTGATCGGGTCCGCCTCGGCCGGCTCGTAGCCGCGGCCTTTCTGGGTGAGCACGTGCAGGAGCACGGGTCGGTCCATGCACTCCTTCACGCCCTCCAGCGCCAGCAGCAGCTCCTCGATGTCGTGGCCGTTGACCGGGCCGAAGTACTCGAAGCCGAAGTGCTCGAAGAACATGGCCGGCGCGAACATCGCCGCCCGCGCCCGACTCTTCAGCCAGGCCGCCGCCTTGAGCATCCGCCGGCCGCCGGGCAGGCTGGGCAGGAGCGATTCCGCCGCCTGGTTGACGCTCAGGTAGAGCGGATCGGTGCGTAGGCGGTTGATGGTATGGGACAGGGCGCCCACGTTGGGGGAGATGGACATGCCGTTGTCGTTGAGGACCACGAGCATGCCGGCCCGGAGGTGGCCGGCGTGGTTGAGCGCCTCCATGGCCATCCCCGCCGTCAGCGCCCCGTCCCCCAGCACGGCGATGACGTGGTAGTCCTGGCCGGTGTGCTCGCGGGCCACGGCCATGCCCAGGGCGGCGGAGATGGCCGTGCCGGCGTGCCCGGCGCCGAACTGGTCGTGCGGGCTTTCGGCGCGGTCGGCGAAGCCGGACAGGCCGCCGAGGGTGCGGATGGTGTGGAAGCGGTCGCGGCGGCCGTCGATCAGCTTCTGCACGTACACCTGGTGGCTGACGTCCCACACGATCTTGTCGTGCGGGCTGTTGAAGACCCGGTGCAGGGCCAGCGTCAGCTCCACCACGCCCAGGTTGGAGGCCAGGTGACCGCCGGTTTGGGTGGTGGTGACGTGCACGAGCACGTCGCGGATCTCCTGCGCCAGGCGCTTGAGCTCGGCCACGGACAGGCGGCGCAGGTCTGCGGGCTGGTTGATGCGGTCTAAAATGCGGTCCATCTGCCGCTCCTTGGGCTGAGAGGAGGCGCCACGTGCCCGGAGCCGACGGGTGCCGGGGAGATTGACCGGGAGATTGATCCTCAGCCCGGCAGGGTGCCGGCCCTCACCCGGCTCGCCTGCGGCTCGCCACCCTCTCCCGCCTCGCGGGAGAGGGTTTTGGGGGGTCGGGCCCTCACCCCGGCCTGGGTGCCGGGCCTCACCCCCGGCCCGCCGGCCGACCGCCGCGGTGCGCTGCCCCGACATCATCCTAGCGCGAACTGGCCCCCGAACCTACCCCCGGCGGGGAGCCGGCCCTCACCCCCAACCCCTCTCCCGCAAGCGGGAGAGGGGAGTTTCTCGTCCGAAGCTGCTCTGCCAACGTCAGGCCGTCCGGCCCTCACCCCCGGCCCCTCTCCCGCATGCGGGAGAGGGGAGCATCGTGCGCGAAACGGCTCTGCCAACGTCAGGCCGACCGGCCCTCACCCCCGGCCCCTCTCCCGTAAACGGGAGAGGGGAGTAAGCGTCCGCCAACGCGCTTCGCCAGCGACACCCCCCTCTCCCTCGCCAAGAGGGAGAGGGGGGCAGGGGGGTGAGGGCCGGTCGCTGCCGAAGCCGGCTCGCGCTCAGCCGGGAAGGCCGGCCCTCACCCCCGGCAGGGTGCCGGCCCTCACCCCCAACCCCTCTCCCGTAAACGGGAGAGGGGAGTAAGCGTCCGCGAGCGCGCTTCGCCGGCGCCAGTCACCCCCTCGCCCGCACGCGGGAGAGGGGGCCGGGGGGTGAGGGCCGGCACACGTGACCCCGCACGCGGCACTCCCGCTCATCGCACGCCGAGGGGCGGCCCCCCGTCCGGGAGACCGCCCCTCAGACCTACGTTGCGCTCGGGTGCGAGGGCGCCTAGCGGGCGCGCCGCCGCAGGGCCACGCCGCCCAGGCCGGCCGCCGCCAGGGCCGCCGCCAGGGCCAGCACCGCGCCGTTCACGCCCGCCTCCTCGGCCGTGCCGGCGCCCGTCACGGGCAGCCGCGCCGGCGGAGCGGCCGGCCGCTGGGCCACCGCCGTCGGCGCCGGGGTGGGCGTGCGCACCGGCGTCGGGGCCGGCGTCGGCGTGCGCACCGGCGTCGGGGCCGGCGTCGGCGTGCGCACCGGCGTCGGGGTGGGCGTGGGCTGCACCACCGTCAGGTTGAGCTGGGTGAAGGCGCCGGTCTGGAACGTGCCCGTCTGGGTGGCGGGCCGCCCATCGACGGAGAAGCTGACGGTGGCGCCGTCCGTGCCGCAGCCCGGCTGCGTGCTGGCCGAGGCGACGTCCACCTGGTAGGTGCCGCCCGGGCCGACGCTGCCCGTGCCGCAGACGTTGTTCCCAATGCGCGCCTCGACGCGGGCGCCCTGGACCGCCGGCTGCCCGGCGACCGTGACGGTGCCGAAGAACCGGTTCGGCGGGGTGGGCTGCGCCAGGGCCGCGTGGGACCCGAGCGCCGCGGAGGCGGCGAGCGCTACCGCCGCCACGCTCCCGGCGATCGTTGTGATGGAAAACCTCATCGTTATCGGTCCCCTCTTGCTCTGGTTGTTGCTGTGCTCGCTTGCTGGTGCTTCGTTGCCGCGCGGGGCGGGCGTTCCGGCCCTCACCCGGTGGGCCCTCACCCGGTCCGGCTTCGCCGGACCACCCTCTCCCGCGTGCGGGAGAGGGTTTTCGGGTTCCGGCCCTCACCCGGCCTCGCTCCGCTCGGCCACCCTCTCCCGCAGGCGGGAGAGGGTTTCTCATCTCCCCCTCTCCCGCTTGCGGGAGAGGGGGCCGGGGGGTGAGGGCCCGTCCTTGTCTCCCCCTCTCCCCCGGCGTGCCAGGAGGAGAGGGGGCCGGGGGGTGAGGGCCCGCCTTGCCTGCCCCGCGTCCTGCCCTCAACCCACCGCCGGCCGGTCCCGCCGTGATGGGACGGGGCCGGCCGGGGAGGGAAACAGGGACTGACCCGATACGGAGGGCCCTCCCGGGGAAGAGCCCTCCGCGCATACCGGTCAGGCTAGGACGCCGGCTGGTCCAGCGTGGCCGGACCACTCACGCAGATGAACACCGGCCGCAGCCGCGTCACCTGCGCCAGGTCGCTCGGCGCACCCGCCGCCGGGCTCCAGCCGCGGAACGTGTTGGTCGCCGCCTGGTGCTCCCAGATGGCCACCAGCGCGCCCGCCGGGCTCACCCGCTTGGCGTAATCCGCCGCCGCCTCCGTCACCGTCGGCGACACGTTGTTGCAGCCGCGGGCCAGGTCAACGCGTGGCGCCGCGCCCGTCACCTCCAGCGTGCGCGTGGAGGTCAGGTTCGTGGCGCCCACGAAGTTGCCGAACAGCGGGTTGAACTGCGCGCCGCCGATAAAGCCGATCGGCGCCAGGCCACCCGGCAGGTCCGGGATGAACTGCGCGCTCACCACGGCCGCGCCCGGCGCCACGCCCTCATACTGCGCCTGCGCCGACTGGCAGCCGCCGAAGAACTGCGACAGGGCCGCCGGGAAGGGCAGGAAGAAGGAGCTGATCGCCGTCGCGTTCGGGTTGGCGAGCGTCGGGAAGAAGCCGCAGCGCACCGCCACCTGGTTGGCGCTGGTGGTGAAGCCGGTCACCGACGGCGCCGCGCCGGCCGCGGGCGGCGTCGTGATCGGCGAGCCGCTCACCGGCGCGCCGGTCCAGCGGGCGATGGCCGTGTTGTCGATCGAGAACAGCACCGTGCCGCTCAGCACCGAGCTGCTCGGGATCGACGTGATGAACGTGCCGGTGGCCGGGTCCACGCAGGCCGTGACGGCCGTGCCCGTCACCGGGCTGATGATCGTCGCCGTGGGCGCCGCGCCGGCGCAGCTCACCCCCACGAAGAACCCGAGCGTGGCGGTGCCGCGCTGGCCCACGGCGATCGGGTTCGGGTTGAGCGACAGGCTGATACCGACCGGCGGCGCGATGAACGCCAGCAGCACCGACGTTTCGCGCTCCGTGGTGGTGGAGAGCGGCGCCGGCTCGTAGCGGACCTGGACGGGCACGAAGCCCACACCGCCGGCGGCCACCACGAAGCTCACCGTGCCGGTGCAGCTCCCGGCCACGCCGATGGTGCCGCACGGGATACGCAGGTTGCTGGACAGCGTGCCGGAGGAGCTGGCCAGCAGCCCGTGCACCGAGCTGATCTCAAGCACGCCGGCATCGAGGCCGGACAGCGTGATCGTGCAGCCGATCACGTTGGGCACGGTGCTGACCGCCGCCACCGGCGTAGTGGCGAAGCTGTTGATCTGCGACAGCGTGGTGGCGCTGCTCACGTTGCCGCTGCACGCCACGCTCATGCCCAGCGCCGTCGTCACCGTCGCCGAGGCCGTGACCGTGCCCGTGTCACCGCCCGCCAGCGTGGCGGACTGGCTGATGGTGCTGGTGGCGTTGATCGGCAGCCCCGTCACCGTCTCGCTGATCGCCACGCTCGTGCAGCCGCCGGGCGGTGAGCTAATGGTCACCACGTTGCCCGCCACCGAGGCAATGCCACACGCGGATGGCGTGAGGCTCGCACCGGTGAGCGCCAGCGTGGCGCCCGCCGGAGCCGTCAGGCTCACCGTCACCGTGGTGATGGAGGCCGCCGGCAGCGGCGTGGAGAAGGACACCGTGAGCGTGCAGCTCGCGCTGGCCGGGCCCGTGGCCGTGCACGTCTTCGTGGCCGACGGCCCCGCCGGCGCCACCGCCGGCACCGTGGCCGTGGCCAGGATGTTGGTGTCACCCTCAGTCACGAGCTGTGCCAGCGTGGTGGCGGCGCTGCCAATGCTGATCGTCTCCGAGATCGTCGCCGAGCAGTTACCAGGTAATGGGCCCGTGCAGTCAATCGTGATCGTTGTGCCGGTGTTCGTGACCGTGACGTTGCCACTCGACGCGGTAAGCAGCACGCTCGTGTACGTCGCGCCGGCCGGCGACGAGGACAGCGTGACCGTGGCCACCGTGCCCGCCGTGACACCGCTAACCGTCAGCGTGCACGTGGCCGACGTCGAGCTGGCGCGGGTGCACGTCTTCGACGCGGAAGTCAGCGCCTGCGCGACGCCGCTGTATTGGACCGTCGCGAAGGCGGCGGCCAGCACGGCGAACAGGCCGAGCAGGATGAATTTCCTCGATACGTTCAAGGTTCCCTCCTGAGATCTCCGATGTTGGTGTGCCATCGGAAAGGGCGGATGAAAGCGGCTCCCCCGGGGGCCGCTCGGCCAACTGGCGCGCGGCCGCCGGGGCATCAGGGTCATGCGCATCCCTCCTTTCCTCGCGGTCATCGCTTACAGGCGCCGGCGCCGGGGCGCGCGGGGAGATGGGAGGCGCGCCGTCGGCGTCTGCCCGGTCCAAGGGCGAAAACGAGAGAGCGCGGGAAAGGTTAACGGGAGGAATGAGGAGCGAGATTGCTGGGTGCTGCGGGGAGTGTGCGGAGCGATGAGGGATGAGTGGGGGGATGGGAGATGGGCGCGGGGTAGGCCCTCACCGTTCTGGCCCTCACTTGCAGGCCCTCACCCCCCTACCCCCCTCTCCCTCTGGGCGAGGGAGAGGGGGGAACTGGCGTTGGCAGAGCGGTTTCGCCGAAACTCCCCTCTCCCGTTCACGGGAGAGGGGTTGGGGGTGAGGGCCGCCTCCCCGCCGGGGGTGAGGGCGTGTCAGGGGTGCGGGCCCGGGAGACCGGCCCTCACCCCCCTGCCCCCCTCTCCCGCTTGACGCGGGCGAGGGGGGTCTGACGTGGGCGAAACGGCTTCGCCGACGAGAAACTCCCCTCTCCCGTAAACGGGAGAGGGGTTAGGGGTGAGGGCCTGCTTCTGCGTTTGCCGGTCGTGACCTGCTGGCCCTCACCCCCCTGCCCCCCTCTCCCTCTGGGCGAGGGAGAGGGGGGTCTGAAGTGGGCGAAACGGCTTCGCCGAAGCTCCCCTCTCCCGCTTGCGGGAGAGGGGTGGCCGAAGGCCGGGGTGAGGGCCCGACGGTCTGACGTGGGCGAAGCTGCTACGCAACGAATACTCCCCTCTCCCGTACGCGGGAGAGGGGTCGGGTGTGAGGGCCGCCTCCCCGCCGGGGGTGAGGGCCAGCTCCCAGGCCAGGATCGCGGGCCGGTTTGCAGATGCGAGCCGACCCCATCCGCTCACTGCCCGCTGGCCGCGGTGTAGCGGTAATCGTTGTACTGCCAGGAGCCGTTGAGCTTCGTCCACAGCCGCACGTAGATCGCCGCGCCGTTCGTGGGCAGGTTGCTCAGGGTAACCGACCGGTTCAAGCCCTGCGAGGCGGTGTACAGGTTGTAACCGCCCGGCGTGGTCCCCACCCACAGCCAGTACTCCTGCGCCCCCGAGCCCGCCGTCCACTGGAACGTGACCGTGCTCCCCGGCAGCACGGAGCCGGGCGGTGGGTCGGTTAGCTGCGCCTTGGCCGGGGCGGTGCTGGTCGGCGTGGGCGTGGGCGTGGCGGAGCGCCCGTAGAGGGCGATGAGGCCGTTGATATCGTCCGCCTGGGGCGTGCGCAGGAGGGTGCCGGGCGCGTACGTGGGGCACATGAGATTGCCGGGGCAGACGGTGGTGTGGCCCAGCCCCAGGGCGTGGCCGAATTCGTGCGCCACCACGGTCTGCAGGTCGATCTGGACGCCGCTGGTGGAGGTGGTCCAGCTCCAGGCGGGATCGATCTCCATGTCGAACTCCACGGCCTGGCCGGTCGACGGGTTGTACCAGGTACAGGTGACGGCGAGGACGTTGTCGCTCTGCGGGTACCAGCCGACGGTGTTGGCCCCGTCCAGCGCCACGGTCGGGTCGCTGGAGCGGCAGGCACCGGTGCCGCGCGTGGTGGTGCCGCCGCCGGTAAAGCGCCAGTCGGCGCCGCCGGCGTTGTTCCAGACGTTAGCCGAGGCGGCGACGACGGTGGCGTCGTCGCTCAAATAGCCGGGCTTGCCCGCCGGGTTGTAGGCCCAGCTTGTGGTGCGCGCCGGCCACCAGTAGCCGGCCAGGGTGTAGGCTTGCGTGCCGCTCTCCAGCGTCTGCTCCTGCACCTCGACGGCGCCGGGGAAGCGGTCCTTCACCCGCGTTCTGGCCTCCGCGGCGCGACGGGGGAAGTCGCCGGAGCCGTCGTCGTTGAGAACAATGGTGAGGCGCACGCCGTACTCGACGCCGCCGTGGCGCACCTTGAGGTGCAGGTGCTCCTCGCGCAATTGCTGGGCCCGGCGCTGACCAGCCGGCTGGGCCTGGGCGGGCGTGGGGCCGCCGCGTTCGTTCAGGGCCGCCGCCAGGCTCAGGAACAACGCGAGCGCACCAATCAGCACCCACAGGCGAGCATGAGGCCGCATGACCACCCTCCAGACGACTCCGCCGCACGCGCGGCGATACCGTGCCGGGGATAGGCCGAACTGTCAAGTACCTCAAGCATATGGACAGCCGTCCGTCCGTGGCACATCCTCGACGAACCGCTCGCCGTGCGACGAATGGGGTCATGATGAGTATCGGAGGCATCTGGAGAACGTTGAGCGGGAGGCAGGGGGCAGTGCTGGGCGATGAGTGCCGCGTGCGGGCGGTCGTGGGAACGGGCCCTCACCCCCCTGCCCCCCCTCTCCCTCTTGGCGAGGGAGAGGGGGGAACTGACGCGCGTGAAACGGCTTCGCGCACGAGCAACTCCCCTCTCCCGTTTACGGGAGAGGGGTTGGGGGTGAGGGCCGGTCGCTGCCGAAGCCGGCTCGCGCTCAGCCGGGAAGGCAGGCCCTCACCCCCCTGCCCCCCTCTCCCTCTTGGCGAGGGAGAGGGGGGTCTGACGTGGGCGAAACGGCTTCGCCGACGAGAAACTCCCCTCTCCCGTTTACGGGAGAGGGGTTGGGGGTGAGGGCCGGCACCCCGCTGGGGGTGAGGGCCTGCCTCACGGGCGCGGGCCAGGAAGGAAGACGCCCTCACCCCCTGCCCCCCTCTCCCTCTTGGCGAGGGAGAGGGGGGTCTGACGTTAGCAGGGCAGCTTCGCGCACGAGAACCCCCTCTCCCGTTTACGGGAGAGGGGCCGGGGGTGAGGGCCGGACGGTCTGACGTTGGCAAAGCGCTTCAGAACGACGTGCTCCCCTCTCCCGTAAACGGGAGAGGGGTCGGGGGTGAGGGCCCGCCTTGCCGGGGGTGAGGGCCCGCCTGGCCGGTATCAGTCGGGCGTGTCGGGTGGGGCGTCGAGGGCGGCGGCGATGAGGCACAGGGCACGGGGCAGGTCCTGCTCGATGAGCGTCGCCGAAAGGCGCAGGACGCGCACGCCGCGAGCACGCAGCCAGGCGTCGCGGGCGACGTCGTGGTCGCGCACCTCCGGGTCGCGATGCACGGCGCCGTCCACCTCGACGGCCAGGCGGTGGGCTGCGCAGTAGAAATCGGCGATGAACGGCCCCAGCGGGTGCTGGACGCGGAATTTGAGGCCACGGAAGCGGCGGTTGCGCAGGGCCTGCCACAGGAGGCGCTCGCTGGGCGTGAGCGTGCGCCGCAGCTCACGGGCGCGCATCCGAATCTCGGGGCTGCTTTCGGCGCGGCGGATAGGGCCTTCTCCCGGCAGCTCCAGATGTCCGGCCATGCCGCTACTGTGGCACGTGCCGGTCCGAGAGGGAAGAGACCACCGTTGCGCGGGGCGGGCCCTCACGTGCAGGCCCTCACCCCCCTACCCCCCTCTCCCGCGCTCAAGCGGGAGAGGGGGGGCTGGCGCCGGCAAAGCCGTTTCGCGAACGACGCTCCCCTCTCCCGCATGCGGGAGAGGGGTGGCCGAAGGCCGGGGTGAGGGCCTGCGGCCGGGCGTGCGGGCCGGGCAGATGCGGAGACGGGCCCTCACCCCCCTCGCCCCCTCTCCCTCTGACGAGGGCGAGGGGGGAACTGACGCCAGCAAAGCCGCTTCGCCAACGAGCAACTCCCCTCTCCCGCGTGCGGGAGAGGGGTCGGGGGTGAGGGCCTGCACGTGAGGGCCAGGCGGTCTGACGCGAGCAAAGCCGCTTCGCGCACGATGCTCCCCTCTCCCGCGTGCGGGAGAGGGGTGGCCGAGCGCAGCGAGGCCGGGGTGAGGGCCTGTCCCGGCCGGGGGTGAGGGCCGACTCGCCGCACCCAGCACCCAGCGCTCACCCCACGCCGAGCAGCTTCTGCAACCGGGCGATGGCCTTGTGCTGAAGCACCTTGACCGAGTTCTCGGATTTGCCCAGCGCCTCCGCCGTCTCCCGCACGGACAGCCCGGCGCCAAACCGCAGGGCGATCACCTCCCGCTGCGCCTTGGCCAGCCGCGCGCAGGCGCGGTAGACCTCATCAGCCGTGAGCCGGTATTCCACCTGCCACTCCGGCCCCGGCCGCCCGTCTTCCACGTCGAAGTTCTCGGGAAAGCCGTTCACCCGGTGCGGACCGTGCTTGCGGTGGTGGCTGATCACCTGGTTGCGGGCGATGCGGAACAGCCAGGCCGTGAACGGCACGTCCTGCCACTCGAAGCGGTGGATGTGCTCGATCACGCGCAGGAACACCTCGGCCGTGATGTCCTCCGCCTCACCGACGTTGCCCACGTGCCCCAGCACGAAGCGGTACACCGGCGTGAGGTAGAGGTCGTACAGCCGGCCCAGGGCGTCGCGGTCGCCGGCCCGCGCCCGGTCGACGATGGCGCGCACCTCTTGCTCATCCGGCACGAGGGGATCGGCGGCGGGGGGAAAGGACGTGAAGGACGGCTCTGTGCTCACGGCCTGCTTGAGCTCCCGGGCGGGCCACCCCTGCCGAGGAGAGGCAGCGGCGGGGGGAGGGCCGAGTCGACGCGCGGCCGCGCCCGGTCCCCATGCCGCGATGGTTCCTCCTCGGTGCTGGCCTTCACCGACGGGCGAGGCCACCCCGACGCCCACGGCCCGCCGGTTCGGCCCCCCGGCTGAAGCCGGGAGGGACCGGCACGCGAACGTCGGCTCCTGGCATCCACTCTACACGATTCCGCCCCGCGGGTGGCGGTCCGTTCGACCCACCGCGGCGGGCTGGCCCTTCCGCCCTCACCCGGTCCGGCTTCGCCGGACCACCCTCTCCCGCCGGCGGGAGAGGGGAGCAAGCGTCCGCGAAACCGCTCCACCCGCGTCAGCCCCCCTCTCCCTCGCCCAGAGGGAGAGGGGGTAGGGGGTGAGGGCCGGGAACAGCCGGCAACACCCGCCCGCGTCTCCCAACATTCGCCCGGACGGTAGCACGGGCGCGCCGCCCCCGGCAATGCTTTCCCGCCCCTCGGCCGCGACGCGCCGGCGCGCCGCCCGTGCGCGCGTCGTTCGTGCACGCCCTTCCGACCGCATCCGCACCCCACTGCCACCTTGTCGCCGCCGTTGCGCAATGCTAGATGTTCGGACATCACATCGCACCGGAGGCCGCAGTGCGCCCCGGCCCTGCCCGCCGGTCCCACCGGCCCGCCGCCCTGGTCGCCGCCGGCGCGCTCGCCCTCCTGCTGGGGCTGCTCCTGCCGCCTCGCCCGGCCGCGGCCGATCACTATTCCCGCAGCGCCGCCGTGTGCACGACGCAGGTGAGCACCATCACCTGCACGCTCACCATCGGCCCCTTCAGCGGCACCGTGCTCTCCAACGAGCGCATCACTGTGTCCGTAAGCGGCGCCGTGGAGCTGGATCCAGCGGCACCGCCGCGCGTGACGGCCGTGGGCCCCGCCCCCTGCACGGCCGTCGTGCAGAGCGGGTCGGTAACGCGCACGTCGTTCATCGTGGCGGTGGGCGTGGCCGGCTGCCTCGCCGGCGCCGCCATCACCGTGAGCGAGACGTTCGTGGTGGTGGGGTCCGGCGGCGGCACGCTCCGGCAGACCATCTCCAGCCCCAGCATCGAGCCGGCCACCATCACCGCCACCACACCCACCGGCGCCGTCTTCGCGGTGCCGAGCCCCCTGGGCGGGACCGTCAAGGTGTGCGCCTGGGCGCCGGCCACCGCCACCACCTCGGTGAGCTGTGTCCTCACCCTGGGGCCGCTTGCCGGCCTGAGCGCGGGCCAGGTGGTGACGGTGCGCATCGCGGTGCCGGTGACGGGCGTGAGCTTCGTCGCCGTCGAGGCGGGCGGCGGCTGCGGCATAAGCGGCCCGCACGGCCTCACGGCCGCCTCGTTCTTCATCGCCCTCACCGCCGCCTGCGCGGGCACGGATGTGCTGGTGCTCCGCGAGACGCTGGCCGTGGCCACGCCAGACGGCGGCCCCCTCTGTCAGGCGGTGGCGGCCGGGTCGGGGTCGCTGCCGCCGGTGCAGGTGTGCGCCGTTACGCCCGCCGGTACGCCGTTTACGCTGCGCAACCCGGCCGCCCCGGCCGCGCCCGCGCTCAGCGCCGCGGCCGCCTGCACGCCGGCCCGCCCGAGCGAGGCGGTGAGCTGCGCGGTGACGGTCACCGCCCTGCCGCCGCCGGAGGGCGACCCACGCCTGAGCGGGCCGGCGCGCGTCACCCTCACCGGCGCCCGCTTCCCGGACGGCGCCACCGTCATCACCGTGACCTGCATGGCGCTCACCCTGGGCGCCCCGGCGGCGGTCGGCGCGCCGGCGCGCGGCGCCACCTGCGGCTTCACGGTATCGCTGGTCCCGGCGGCCTGCGTCACGCCCACGCTGCTGGTGGAGCTGCTCGGCGTCACCCTCAACCCACCCCTGCTCACGCCGAGCGGTCAGCCGCTCCTGGCCGTGCCGGCCGGCACGGTGCAGGGGTGCCCCGGCGCGGCGCCCCCGCCCGACTTGCCGGCGACGCTGGCCCTGACCTGCGCGCACAGCCCCGGCGTGGCGTGGCTCCTGGCCCAGGACGAGGTGCCGGCCCTGCCGGAGACGGCCGCCCGCGCGGTGGGCGCCGTGGCCATGCTGCCGGAGGTGGTGTCCTGCCACGCCCGCCTGCTGAGCGCCGCCGGGCAGGAGCTGGAGGCGCCGCCGGGCACGGTGCGGGTGAGCACGCTCGCCGGTGGCCTCCTGGACGCGGCCGGCCGCGCGGTGACGCTCCTCCCCCTGCCCTGCGGCGGCGTTGATCTCGCCCCGCTCCGCCCCGCCGCCTGCACCGGGGTGGAGTTCAGCGTGGCGGGCACGCGCGTGGGCGTCGTCGAGGTGCACGCCCGCTACGAGCCGGGGATCGGCACCGGCGCGGCGCCGCTGGAGGGGACGGTGCGGGTGGCGTTCGTGGCGCCGGCCGTGTCCCTGCGCCTGACGGTGGGCCGTGAGCCGCTCACCGCCGGCGCTACCAGCCGCGCCCGCGTGACGCTGACCACCGTCGGCCGCCTCTGCCGCCTGGCCGCCTGCGTCGACCCGGCGACGGGGGTGCCGGTGCGCCCGCGCGCCGGGGCCGCCCTGAGCGGCACGGTGCTGTTCTGGTCCGATACGCCGGCGGTGGTGGCGTGGACCGGGGCGAACGGCAGCGGCGCCCAGGCGACGGCGCGCTGCGGCCAGCCGCCGGCGCACCCGGCGGTCGCCGGCGCCCCGCTCGCCGACTACTTCCGCGGTTGCGCCACCGTCACGGCCACGTTCCAGGCGGTGGCGGCGGGCGAGGCCGGCCTGAGCGTCCTGTTCGTCCCGGACCTGCCCGGCGCCTCGGCGGACGCGGTCGGGTTTGGGGCGCTGCCGTCGCCGGTGGCGGCGCTGGTGCGGTTCTTCACCGGCCTGGCCACGTTCGAGGACGGCGTGACGGTGGTGGTGGAGGAGCCCACCCGCGCCGAACCGTGAGGGCTGGCGGGCAGGGGAACCGAGCGCGAGCGACCCTCTACGGCAGCAGCGGCACGAGCACGCCCTGCGGCACCCGCGCCGGCGCGGAGATGTGCACCGTCACCACGGCGTAGGGCGTGATCACCGGACGGACGGTGGTTACCCCCGGCTCATAGCGCACGGTCAGCGGGCTGCCGGCCGGCCGCCACTCCACCCACCGGTACTTGCCGTCCAGGCTCAGCGCCGCCAGGACCGCGTCGATGGGGCCCGCCGGACCGGTGTAGAGGAAGTGGTACACGCCGGGCTGGAGCTCCAGCACCGCCACGCCCGGCGGAGCGGTGGGCGACGGCACGGGCGGGGCGGTCGGTGAAGCGGCCGCCGGGCCGCCCGGGCGCGGCGTGGGCGAGGGCGCGGGCGGTGCGGGCGACGGCTGGGACGGGGCCGGGGTGGTGACCGGCGCCACCGCCGTCGGGGCCCCGGCCGGAGCCGGGGGCCGGGTGGGCGTCGGCGCCGCCGGGCCGCCCGAGGCCGGCGCGGGCGTGACGGGCGGCAGCGTGGGCAACGTTACGGCACCGGGCGGGCCGCCGGGGCGGGCGGTGGCCTCCGGCGTGGCGGTGGCGGCGGACGGGCCCTCGGTCGCGGCCGATGACGCCGTCGCCCCGGGCGTGGCCGCCTCCGAGGGTTCACCGGTCGGCGAGGGCGAGCCCGTCGCGGCGGAGGTGCCGGCCGGGGTCGGCGTGGAGGCGGCGCGCTCCTGCGCCTGCGCCTCGGCGGCGGCGCGATTGGCCTGCCGGCGCGTCTGCGCCGCGGCACTGAGGGCCACCTGCGCCGCCTGGTGGGCCTCCACCACCACCGGTGGCGGTGGGCCGGCCGCGGCTGCCTGCTGGGCCTCCTGCTCGACGCGGGCCGCCGCCTGCTGGATCACCGTCTGCTGGACGGCCACGCGCTGCTCGATGCGGCGCGCCTCTTGCGGGGGCGGCGCCTGCGGCCGCTCCAGGGGTTTGGTGGCCTCCGCCAGCTCGGCCTGATAGGCGCGCGTCACCTCCGGGATCTCCTGGTAGCGGCCGATGACGGCGAGCTGACGGATCTCGCGCGCCCGCTCGTCGGCGCGGTCGAGGTGGTCGCGCAGGCGCAGGGCGAGCAGTACCTCTTCGGTTTTCAGCTTGAGGCCGTAGTTCCAGTCGCCCGGGAGGGCGTCGGCGCTGGTGACCGCGGCCACGGGCGCCAGCACCACCGCCAGCAGCACCAGCGCGGCCACGCTCACGGCCAAGGCCGGCCGCCACAAGGCGTGCCACCACGCCGCCGGCCGCGGCTCGGGGAGCGGGCTCCGCGGCGCCGAGGCGGCCAGCAGCTGGGCGCGGAGCCGGCGGGCAAAGGCCGGGTCCGGGGTGGCGCCCAGCCCGCGGCGGAGGGCCAGCGCGGCGCGCAACAAGGGCTCCAGGCGCGCGGCATGCGCGGGATGGGCGGCCAGGCACGACTCGACCGAGGCCTCGCCCGCCTCAATGGCGGCCAGGCAGCGCGCCAGCACCTCGTCGAACCGCTCCGCCGCTCGCCGGCGGAAGGGGATCCACACGTCACGCCGCTCCAGGGGGCGCGGCGCCGCGCACCGGGCCGCCCGCGCCCATGGGCCGGACCGCACCACCGTGCCCGGCCGGGATTTTCACTGTAGCAAAGGCCGGATGGCCCAGCTATAAACGGAACGCCCGCCGAGCGGGGGAGGTTAACTTCGCCTGCGCGTGAACCGGGTGTTGCTCCGGGTGCACCTGGGTGCACGGCGACAGACGAGGTGCACGGGCGGCGGGCCGCGTGATACGGTGAGGGGCGGTCATCGCACACCCTGGACCCCTGTGGAGGCCCCATGCGCATGCTGCTGATCGCCGTCGCCGCCGCGACGCTCCTGGGCGCGGCCTGCGCCCCGGTGGAGCGCACCCAGCGGTCGCGGTTGCCGGCCACCCCCACACCCCGCGTGCAGACGCTGATCGCGGTGGATCCGCGCCAGCTCGTGCTGGACGAGAAGGGGTTCATCCCCGGCCAGTGGACGATGCAAGAGGGCACGCTGTTCACCGGGCAGTGGAACCGCGCCTGGGACCGCGACCCGGCCGATCCCGGCGCTGCCGCCGGGGCCACCCGCGTCACCATCCAGGCCAGCCTGTTCCCCTCGCTGGAGGAGTCGGCGGAGAAGTTCGCGCAGACGGCCCTGGGCGTCGGCGGGCAGGAGACGATCCGGCGCGTGATCGCGCTGCGCGGCTTCGACCCGGCGCAGATCCAGGTCACCGAGGTGCCGTTGGACGGGCTGGGGTTGGATCAGCAGGCGGCCTGGCGCGCGGAGTTCGCCCGCGGCCCGGCGACCGGCGAGCGGTACGTGCAGTACTTCGTGTACCTGCGGGTGCGCAACGTGCACGCCACGCTCACCACCTTCGCCCAAAGCGTGAACGGCGCGGAGGCGCCCAGGCTGCTGGAGGAGACCAAACAGCTCGCCCAGCGCGAGGCGGCCCTGCTGCGCGCCCAGCCGGCCACCCCGCAGGTGGTGCCCACCCCCGCCGGCCCCAGCGCCACCGGCCCCGGCCCCAGCCGTAACTGACGCCCAAGGGGGGCCGACGCGACCTCAGCCGCGGCGCCGATACCACAGGTAGGCGCCCGCACCGGCGGCCGCCAGCGCGATCAGCGCCGCCACCGCGGCCAGCACGGGACCGGCGCCGCCGGTGTCGTCACCCCCAGCGCTACCGGCCGGCGTGGCCGTGCGCACGGGCAGGCCCGGCCCTGCCGTGGCGGTCGCGGTAGGAGTGGCGACCGCCGGGGTCTCGGTCGCGCCCCCCGGCCCGGCCGGGGTGGGCGACGCGGCCCCGGGCGATGCCACGGCGGTGGGCGTGGCGGCCGGCGCGGCGCCGAAGGGAGGCGGGGTGGGCGCGCCAGGCGGCGGCGTCGCCACCTGGCCGCGCACGGTCAGGTCCAGGCGGATGAAGGTGCCGGTGGCGAAGGTTGCCGTCTCGTTGGCCGGCACGCCGCCCACGCGGAAGGTGATGGTGGCGCCGTCCGTGCCGCAGCCCTCCACCTGGGTGGCGCCGGCCACATCCACCACGTAACCGAGCGGCAGGTCGTCGCTGATGCGGCGCACGAGGCCCTCACCGCACTGCTTCTCACCGACGAACGCCTGCACCACGGTGCCCGCCGGCGCCGGCTGGCCGTCCACCGTAACGGTGCCGAACACGCGGGTGGGCGGGAGCTGGGCCCCGGCCCGCGCGGCGCCCAGGACGAGCGCCACGCTCAAGCCGGCAAGCAGCAGGAACCATCTGCGCATGCCTCACCATCCAACACGGGTGTCCCCGCGGATCGACGGGGAGGGTGTGGGAACGGGCGGGATCGCGCGGCGCGGCGGAGCGCCGCACCCCCATGCGCTATACTACGATCCGCCCGGGAGGTTCACGCGCATGCAGACCCGCGTGTTACTGTTCGCGGCCCTGCGCGAGGCGGCCGGCACGCGCGAGGTGCTGGTTGAAGTGCCGGACGGAAGCACGGTGGCCGAGCTGCGCCAGCGCCTGGCCGCCGACCACCCGCGCCTGGCGCCGCTGCTGGGCAACGCCGCCGCCGCCGTGAACGAGGAGTACGTGCCGGACGGCGCCCGACTGCGGCCGGGCGACGTGGTGGCGCTCATCCCGCCGGTGAGCGGCGGCTAAGCGCCGGGGAGGGACGAATGACGATCTGCGAGATCACGAGCGAGCCGATCGATGCCGCCGCGCTGGTGGAGGCGGTGCGCACCGACGAGGCCGGGGCCGTCGCGGTGTTCTACGGCGTGGTGCGCAACCACAACCGCGGCCGGCGCGTGCTCTACCTGGAGTACGACGCCTACCCGCCCATGGCGGAGAAGAAGATGCGCGAAATCGCGGCGGAGGTGCGGCAGCGCTGGCCGGTGACCGGCATCGCCATGCGCCACCGCATCGGCCGGCTGGCGATCGGCGAGGCGAGCGTGGTGATCGCCGTGGCCAGTGCCCACCGTGCCGACGCCATCGCCGCCTGCCACTACGCCATCGACCGCCTCAAGGAGATCGTGCCCATCTGGAAGAAGGAGGTCTTCGAGGGCGGCGAGGAATGGCTGGAAGGCACGGCCATCGACCCGGAGACGCAGCGCGCCCTGGAGGGCGCCCGCTGACGCCCTGCCCGCGCCCATGACGTACCACGAGCCGCCCACCGAAGGGTTCGCCTCCCAGCCAAGGCCGCCGCGGGTGCCGCGCTTCTGCGAGGCCTGCGGCGGGCCGCTACGCCTGGCCGAACTGCCCGACGAAGACCGACCGCGCCACGTCTGCACCGTCTGCGCCCGCATCCGCTACCTCAACCCGGTGCCGGTGGCCGCCGTGCTGCCCGTGCACGACGGGCGGGTGCTGCTCCTGCGCCGCGCCATCGCGCCGCGGGCCGGCACGTGGGTGTTCCCCGGCGGCTTCGTGGAGTGGGGCGAGACGGTGGAGGAGGCGGCGGTCCGCGAGGCGGCAGAGGAGACGGGTATCACCGTGGAGCTCGGACCGGTGCTGGGTGTCTACTCCCGCCCTGGCCCCGGCATCGTGGTGGTGGTCTACGAGGGGCGGGTGGCCAGCCCGCGCGTCGCCCCCGGCCGCGAGGCGCTGGAGGCGCGCTGGTTCGCCCCGCACGAGATCCCCTGGGAGGAGCTGGCCTTCGACACCACTGTCGCCGCCCTGCGCGACTGGCAGGCGCGGCTTCCTACCGGCGCCGGCCCCGCTCCGGGCGTGGGTCCCGGCGATCTGGACGGCGCAGGCCGCGGTAATCCGGCGCCTCGATCCGAAAGATATCGCTCACCTTGACGTCGTGCATGCGCGACACCCACGCGTCGGGCAGCTCCTCCAAGGGCCGGCCGATGGTGATAACGGTGGGTAGGCGGGCGTTGTAGCGGTAGTTCAGGATCTGGAAGAGCTTCTCCTGCGCCCAGGGCGTGGCGCTGTGCACGCCGAGGTCGTCCAGCACCAGGTAGGGGCTGGTGCGGATCTGGTCCAGCAGACGCAGGGTGTCCGCCTCGTCGTCGCGCACGCCGGCCCGCAGCCGGTCCAGCAGGTCCGGCACCACCACGAACTCCACCTGCCGCCCGTGCGCGCGCCAGTAGTGGGCGATGGCCGCGGCCAGGTGCGTCTTGCCGCAGCCAGTCTCGCCCAGCAGCACCAGCCAGCCGTCCGGGCGCTCCGCGTGCTGACGGGCGGTCTCCAGCGCGCGCAGCAGGTTGTTGGGCTGACGCGGCTCGCCGCCGAGGGGGACGGGGTTGAAGCGCTCGAACGTCATCTGCCGCATGAGGGGCAGGGAGAGCACATCGACCTGGCCCGCCCCTCCGCCGTCACCCACCTCTTCCAAGAGGACTACTTGGGTGAAGGCGGGGTCGCTCAGGCGGGTGCGCAGCCGCTCGTCCAGCTCCTCCAGCGGTGCGGCCAGGGTGAACACGGTGGGGAGCTGGGCGTTGTAGCGGTAGTTGACGATCTGGTACAGCTTCTCCGCCGCCCACGGGGTGGTGGCCTGCGCGCCCAGGTCGTCCAGCACCAGAAGCGGGGCCGTGCGCACCTGCTCGAACAGGCGGTCGTACGGTTCCTCGGCGTCGGGGCGGTAGGCAGCGCGCAGGTGGTCAAGCAGGTCCGGCACCACGATGAACAGCACGGGCTGGCCGCGCTCAATACAGCGGTTAGCGATGGCGGCGGCCAGGTGGGTTTTGCCGGCGCCGCTGCGGCCGTGCAGCACCAGCCAGCCCTCGGGCGACTCGGCGTAGGCCCGCGCGGCCTGGAGGGCGTGGGCGAAGCGCTGCTGGTGCACGGGGTCGGGCGAGCGGCCGTGCGGGATGAGCGTGGCGAAGGTCATGCGCCGCAGGAGGCCGAGGTTGCTGTAGCGTTCCAGCCGCGCCGTGCGCTCTGCCTCCCCCTCGTGCTGGGTGCAGGCGCAGGGCACCGCCCGGCCGAAGTCCGGGTGCCCAAGCGGCACGCGCTTGCGCACGAACCCCACCCCACCGCAGTGCGGACAGAAGGGCGCGAGTGGGTCCGGCTCGGCGGGGTGGTCCGGCCCGCCCTCCTCAACGACGTACCAGGTTTCGGTAGCGTCCTTCGAGGTCCCGACGCCGCGGATGCCCTTGAAGATCTCGTCCAACCGTCGCATCGCTCCGGCCCTCGGCGCGCCATCGCTCCAGGATGCGGACGATGTAGCGCCAGTTGCGCTTGTTCAGGCTCACGGCCTCCTTGAAAGCGGCCACGATCCAGGTTGCCGGGTAGCTGGCCTCCACCTCGCGCAGCTCGTCAGCGAGGAGCGGTGAGATGGTGCCGATGTTCTCCTCAAAGAGCGTGTAAATCGAGGGCGGGGGCTCGTCCGGCAGCGGCCCCGGCGCCGGCACCAGCTCCACGCCCGGCAGCTGCCCGGCGGCGATGGCGGCGCGCGCCGCCGCAGTGTTGATCAGATAGAGGTCCCGGCCGTCCCGACGGGCGCGCAGGACGGAGCCGCGCGCCACCGCCCCCTCCAGGCCGCGCCGCAGCCCTTCCTCCACCCCGGCTCCACCCGCCAGCCGCGCCAGTGCCCGGCGCAGGGGCACCTCCGTGGCCAGTTCGTCGAAGGTGAGGGCACGGGGAAAGCCGCGCCGCCGCCCCAGGGCGAAGAAGAGGTAAATCGTCACCAAGAGCTCCGCCGGGTCCTCGATCTGCGGCAGAAGCTCGGCGAAGAGCTGGTTGGGGATGAGCGTGGCCCGCGCCCCGGCGGGGAAGCCGGGAAACGGGGCCGTGCCGGCCCTTACCCCCGTCTCCTCTCCCGCACGCGGGCGCGGGGAGCTCGGATCGCTCATAGCGGCTCATCATCCCGGACCAGAAGGTCCTCAAACTTGGCGGTCTTGTGGATGAAGCGCAGGTCCACGGTGCCCGTCGGCCCGTTGCGGTGCTTGGCCACGATGATCTGGGCGATGCCGGCCGGGAACGCCTTGCCGGGCCGGTCCGGATGCGCTGCCTCCCAGTCTTCTTTCTTGGTGTAGTAGTCCTCACGATAGACGAACATCACCACATCGGCGTCCTGCTCGATGCTGCCGGATTCGCGCAGGTCGCTGAGCATGGGGATGTGGGGCGTGCGGCTCTCCACGGCGCGGGAGAGCTGCGAGAGCGCCACCAGGGGCACGTTCAGCTCGCGGGCAAGGGCCTTCAGGTTGCGGGAGATCATGGAGATCTCCTGCACCCGGTTTTCGTTGCGCCCGCCGTTGCCCTGCATGAGCTGCAGGTAATCGAGCACGATCAGGTCCAGGCCGTGTTCCCGCTGCAACCGCAAGGCCTTACCGCGCATCTCCGCCACCGTGAGCACCGGCGTGTCGTCGATGAAGATGTCGCAACCGGCCAGCACGCCCATGGCGTGCATGATGCGCCGCTCCTCGGCCTCCGTGTGCTCGCCTAAGCGCAGGCGCGTGCTGTCCACGTTGGCCTCGGCGGCCAGCAGGCGCTGGGCGAGCTGGTCGGCCGACATCTCCAGCGAGAAGATCGCCACCTTGGCCTTCTGCCCCACGGCCGCGTTGCGCGCAAACGAGAGCGCCAAGGCGCTTTTGCCCATGCTCGGCCGGGCGGCCACGATGATCAGGTCGGAGCGTTTGAGCCCGCCCAAAAGCTCGTCCAGGGGGATGAAGCCGGTGCGGATCACCTGCGGCCCGGTGCCGGGCGGCGGCTCCTCGATCCCGGTCGCTTCCAGGTACTTCTCCAGCAGCGTGCGGATGTGCACGAAGTCGCGCAGAGCCTCGCCGGTGCGCAGGGCCATGAGCTGCGTTTCCGCCCAGCCCAGCACCGCCTCGAGGTCGGCGCCGCCCTCGTAGGCGCGCTGCGCCACCTTGCCGGCGAACTCGATCAGGCGACGGTACACGGCATCCCGCGCCACGATCTGGGCGTAGTACTCCACGCCCACCACGGTGGGCAGGTCAGCCACGATTTGGGCGAGGTAGGCCGTCCCGCCCACGGCCTCCAGGCGGTCGCGACGGGCTAGCTCGTGGGCGACGGTGATCGGGTTGATCGCCTCGTTGCGGTCCCACAGAGCGCAGATCGCCTCGTACACCCAGCCGTTCTTCTCGCGGAAGAAGTCGGCGGGCCGCAGGATGGGCGCAACCTTGAAGATCGCCTCGCTGTCCACCAGACAGGCGGCCAGCACCGCCTCCTCAGCGGCGATATCGTGCGGGGGAAGCTTCTCGATCACCACGTCGGCAGGACCATCCACCATCCCGCGGGGCCGCGACACCACCGGGTCTCCGATCGTCGGCCGCGCCGCCGCCGGCTGCCAAGGGATATCTGTCACCGCGGCAGCGGTGTGCGCGGGACACCCCGGCATGGCTCCATCTCTCATTGTGCCTGCCGGCACGGATGCCGGGCGGCCTTCTTATGTCGGTCATCGTGGACTGGCTCATGCGCGAGGCGCGGTCGGGGAGGCCACAGCCACGACACGCGGTGCACGGTTAGCGCGATGCCGACGCGAGGGCGGCGCCGGGAGCGCGGGTGGGGGTGAGGGCTCAGGGGGAGGAGCTGTCGCGCCGGATCTCTTCGGTGCCGCCCTGCAGGCGCAGGCCGGCGTGGGCCTGCACGGCCTCTACCAGGTCCTGCACTTCGAACGGCTTGCCCAGGTAGCCCTGGGCGCCGGAGGACAGGGCCCGGTCCTGGGCCAGATAGCCGGCCGTCATCACCACCACCGGCGTCTGCGGGCCGGCGGCGCCGCGCAGCTCCTCCAGCACCTGCCAGCCGTCCACCCCGGGCATGTTCACATCCAGCAGGATGAGGTCCGGGCGCTTGCGCCGCACGCTGCGGATCGCTTCCGGCCCGGAGGCCGCGGCCCGCACCGTGTACCCCTCCGCGGTGAGGGCGTCGGCGATCAGCAGCCGGGTCGCCTCGTCGTCGTCGACGACGAGCACACAGAGTGGGTCTTGCGGTATCGTGCTCATCGAACCCTCCCATCCTCCGCGTGGCACCAGACGTTGGGTCAGCGCCAGGATGCCACTTTTGCGGCACGGAAGCCATGGTCGCATGACTTGTGCGCCTCCCGACGGTTACCCTACCCGATTGGTGCCGGATCGTGTATACTTCACCGTGAAATCGTTCCGATTCGAGGAGAACGGGCCGCGCGGTAGCCGCGGAACGCGGCCAAACGGCGGCGGCCTTGTCCTGAAGGAGTGTCATTGGTCATCGATCTTCGCGAAAATCTCCAAAGCCCGGTCGGCGCGCGGCTGACCCTTCCCCGCGGTGCCGCCGGCAAGCAACCCGGCATTCTCAAGCCTCTCACACCCGCACCCGTCTCCCCCGTTGCCACCCGCGGTCCCCTTGTTGAAGGCTTCCGTCATCTGGAGCTGAGCGCGTCCACCCTGGCGGCCATCGCCGCCATGGGCTGGCAGCGGCCCACACCGATCCAGGAAGCCGCTATCCCACTGCTGCTGGCCGGCCGGGACGTGGTCGGGCGGGCGCGCACCGGCACCGGTAAGACGGGCGCCTTCGCCCTGCCGCTGATCGAGCGGCTGGACCCGACCGACCCGTCCGTGCAAGCGATCGTGCTGGTGCCCACCCGCGAGCTGGCGGTGCAGGTCACCTCCGAGATCGACCGCCTCGGCAGCGGCAGCGGGCTGCGCGCCGTGGCCGTTTACGGTGGGCAGAGCATCCGTACCCAGCTTGCCGCCCTGGCCAGGGGCGCCCAGATCGTGGTGGGCACACCTGGGCGGGTGCAGGACCACATGCAGCGGGGCACGCTGCGCCTGGACCGCGTGCGGGTGGCGGTGCTGGACGAGGCCGATGAGATGCTGGACATCGGCTTCGCCGACGATATGGAACGTATCCTGCGCCACACGCCGCGCGAGCGCCAGACCGCCTTGTTCTCCGCCACCCTGCCACCCTTTATCCGCCGGATGATCATCCGCTACATGCGCGACCCCGCGTGGGTGGACGTGATCGAGCCGGAGGCGGCGCCTACCGTGGAGACGGTAGATCAGATCGCCTACCTGGTGAGCGAGCGCGACAAGGTCGACGCCTTCGTGGAGATCTACAACGATATCGCGGACGACCCACGCATCCTGGTGTTCCGCCGCACCCAGATCGGCGTGGACCGGCTCACGGCGGCGCTCAAGCGGCGCGGCGGCGCCGTCGCCGGTCTGCACGGCGGCATGCGCCAGAGCGAGCGCGAGAGGGTGATGGCCGCCTTCAAGTCCGGGACGATCGACGTGCTGGTGGCCACCAACGTGGCGGCGCGGGGTCTGGACATCCCCGACGTGACGCACGTGGTCAACTTCGACCTGCCGCAGAGCGCGGAGGAGTACGTGCACCGCATCGGGCGCACGGCACGCGCCGGCAAGCGTGGCACCGCCATCACCTTCGTGGGTGAGTGGGACCTAGACGCCTGGGCGCAGATGTGCGCCGAGCTGGGCATCGCGCCGCGGCAGGGAACGCTGCGTCTGTACCAGCCGGACGGGGTAGCCGACGACACGCGGGAGGTCGGCTAGGCGACAACGCGCCGAGCAGCCATGACCTCTGGACCGCCACCCGCCCATAGGCCATGGCTGCGCACCCTGCGTAACCGTCCCGCCTCGCGGCGCGTGCCAGCGTTCGAATCTTGGGCAACATGGCTCGCTCCACGCCCGGTGCAGTGTGGTCTGGTGCGGGTCGGCTGTGAGCACACACCGTGTGCCAGGACCAGGCCGACGTCTCAATCTCTCAAAACGGCCGCCCCATCGCGCCGATCGGATACCCTTCGCTCCCTTCCTCCAGCCCCTGCTGCGTTCCCGCCACCCCCTGCCTGCAATTCGGGCGAGCATCCCCTGGCTTGATATTGCCATTAATTGCATTTACTGTTGTTCGTAGTAGTCAGAAGCCGCATCAGAGGAGGGGCAGGTCATGCGACGCGGAGTGGGCGTCACGGTGGCGCTGGCGCTGCTGGCCCTGGTGCTGGCCGCCTGCGGCGGCGGCACGGAGCGGAGCGCCTGGGCGGACGACCTGAGCAAGAACGACGGCCGCCTCAAGGTCGTCACCAGCGTGGCGCCGATCTCGGACATCGTGCGCAATGTGGGCGGGGAGCGCATCGCCCTGCGCGGCATCATCCCGGACGGCGTGGACTCGCACACCTTTGAGCCCAAGCCGTCGGACGCCAAGGTGCTGGCCCAGGCGGATCTCATCATCCTCAACGGCCTGCACCTGGAAGAGCCGATGCGCAAACTGGCGGAGGCCAACAAAAAGCCGGGCGCGGAGATCAAGCTGCTGGGCGACAACACCATCACCGAGCAGGAGTGGATCTTCGACTTCTCCTTCCCCAAGGAGCAGGGCGACCCCAACCCGCACCTGTGGATGAACCCCAGGTACGCCCTGCGCTACGCCGAGCTGACCGCCCAGTGGCTCTCCGAGAAAGACCCCAAAAACGCCGACTACTACGCCGCCAACCTGGAGCGCTACCGCGCGCTCCTCACCCAGCTCGACGCCGCCATCCGCCAGGCCGTGCAGACCGTGCCGGAGAAGAACCGCAAGCTGGTCACCTACCACGACTCCTGGGCCTACTGGGCGCGCGAGTACGGCTGGACGGTGATCGGTGCCGTGCAGCCCTCGGACTTCAAGGAGCCGCGCCCGCAGGAGGTGGCGGCGGTCATCGACCAGATCAAGCGCGAGCAGGTGCCGGCCATCTTCGGCAGCGAGGTGTTCCCCAGCAAAGTGCTGGCGCAGATCGCACGGGAGAGCGGCGCCAAGTTCGTTGACAAGCTCAGCGACGATCAGCCGCCCGGTAAGCCCGGCGACCCCAACCACACCTACGTGGGCATGATGCTGGAAAACATGAAGAACATGATCCCGGCACTAGGGGGCAGCGTGGAGGCGTTGAAGGGCGTCAAACCAGACCGCACCTACCTACCGGCCAAGTAGCGGGTGATGGGTTCCTCGTCACGACTGCACGGTCGGTAGCTCGGCACTTCCACGGCGTCCCGATAGACGAGGAGGCCGACGCTGGCGTATCATCGGGCAGGATTGCCCCAGCGTAGGGCGATCTGCGCGCCGATTCGAGGCCGATCTCATCTGCTGGACGCGTGCGTCCCGCCTGAGCGCGGGTCAGTGGAGGAAAACGCCGATGCTGTGGACCTCACTCGCGCGCCGGATGGCCCTAGCGCTGGTAGTGCTGCTCGCAGTGCTCTCGCTCGGCCGCACCGCCCGAGCGCAGCCCGTACCGGGCATCATCCCCGACCACTACATCGTCGTGCTCAGGGACGACGTGCCCAGCGCGCGGCAGGTGGCGAACGAGCACGCCCGCCAGCACGCGGCGGCCGTGAGCTACGTCTATGAAGACGCCCTCAAGGGCTACGCCGCGCGCATCCCGCAGCAGGCCCTGGCCGGCATCCGCCGCGACCCCCGCATCCGCTTCATCGCCGAGGACCGGGTGGTCGAGGCCGTGCAGAGCACGGGTCAGGCCCTGCCCACGGGCGTCAACCGCATCGAGGCCGACGTGAGCAGCCAGCGCGCCGGGGACGGCGCGGGGAGCGTGAACGGCCCGGCCGTGGCCGTGATCGACACCGGCTCCGGCCCGCACCCCGACTTGAACGTGGTGGGCGGGGTGAACTGCTCCACCGGCACGAGCTACAACGACGGCAACGGGCACGGCACCCACGTGGCCGGCACCATCGGGGCGCGGGATAACGGCACGGGCGTGGTGGGTGTGGCGCCGGGCGTGCCCCTCTACTCCGTGCGCGTGCTCAACAACGCCGGCTCCGGCAGCTGGTCCAGCGTGATCTGCGGCATCAACTGGGTGACGGCCAACGCCCTCCCCCTGGGCATCCGCGTGGCCAACATGAGCCTGGGCGGCAGCGGCGCGGACGACGGCAACTGCGGCAACACGAACAACGACGCCCTCCACCTGGCGATCTGCACCTCGATCGCCAAGACGGGCGTGCTGTACGTGGTGGCCGCCGGCAATTCCAACACCAACCTGGCCGGCTTCGTGCCGGCCGCCTACGATGAGGTGCTGACCGTGACGGCGATGGCCGACTTCAACGGCCAGCCGGGCGGCGGCGCGCCGGCCACGTGCCGCGCGGACGTGGACGACACCGCCGCCGATTTCAGCAACTTCACCACGGTGGGCAGCGCCGACGCCAGCCACACCATCGCGGCGCCGGGCGTGTGCATCCTCTCTACCTGGAAGGGCGGCGGCTACAAGACCATCTCCGGCACCAGTATGGCCACGCCGCATGTGGCCGGCGCGGCCGCGCTGTGCATCGCCGTTGGCGCCTGCACCGGCAGCCCGGCCACGATCATGGCCAAGCTGCGCGGCGATGCCGCCAACCGGCCGGCCGGCTACGGCTTTGTGGGCGACCCCAACCAGCCGATCACCGCGGGCGGGCAGACGCGCTACTACGGCTACCTGGTGTACACCGGCGGCTACTAGGCCGCAGCCCCAAGGCCGGCCCGACCCGCCCGCCGCGAGCACACCCGCCGCTCCCCGGCCGGGCCGCGGACGTTCTTTTCCCTCCCACCGCTCGACCACCGGCTCAGGAGCAGGTCGCATGGGCGGACGCCGCCCACGCCCTGCCACGGCGCGCCCGGACGTCGTACAATGCCCTGAGCCGGATTTACCGTTCGGTCGAGCGGTGGTGCCCGGCCGTCGGCCGGCATGGAGGAGCGAGATGCGCGTGGTGGTCGATTACGACCGGTGCGAGGGCAACGGGCGCTGTGCGCTCGCGGCCCCCGAGGTGTTTATGGTACGCGAGGACCAGGCCGTGGTGCTGATCGAGCGCCCAGGCGAGGAGCTGCGCGCCAAGGTGGAGCGGGCGGTACGCGTCTGCCCGCGCCAGGCGATCAGCATCGTGGACGAGGGGTAAACCGCCGCCGCGCGGCGTCACCAGCACACAGGCAGGGAGCACGAACAAGCGATGACCAGCAGCCCGCTGACCCTTACCGACATCAACCTCATCGACCCCGACGTCTTCGGCGCGGGGCCGCCGCACGCCCAGTGGAAGCTACTGCGCCAGCAGGCGCCCGTCTTCTGGCACGAGGGCGTGGAAGGTCTCTTCCCCGGCTTCTGGAACATCACCAAGTATGAGGACATCGTCACCATCTCGCGCGATCCCCTCACGTTTATCTCCAGCAAGGGGATCACCATCGGCACCAACCCGGACAATCCCAGCCCGGCCGCCGGCCTGGGCAAGATGCTCATCACCAGCGACCCACCGCGGCACGTGCGCCTGCGCCGCCTGGTGAACAAGGGCTTCACACCGCGCGCCGTAGCCGCCTTCGAGCCGCACATCCGCCGCATCACCACCGACATCCTGGACGCGGTCAGCCCCAAGGGCCGCTGCGACTTCGTCACCGAGGTGGCCGCCATCCTGCCGCTGGCGGTGATCTGCGGCATGATGGGCGTGCCCCAGCCAGACTGGCCCAAGATGTTCGAGCTGACCAACCGGGTGCTCGGCGCCACGGACCCCGAGTACCAGACCCAGGTCGCCGCCGATGGCGCCGACCGCCCGCGCGTCGTCGAGGCCACGCTCATGCAGGGGTACATGGAGATGTTCCAGTACTTCATGCGCATGCTGGCCGAGCGTCGTCGCGAGCGCCGGGACGACCTGGTCAGCGTGCTGGTGGAGGCGGACATCGACGGCGAGAAGCTGACGGACGAGGAGATCCTTTACTTCTGCTACCTGCTCATCCTGGCCGGCAACGAGACCACCCGCAACGCCATCGCCGGCGGCCTGCTGGCGCTGTTCGAGCACCCGGACCAGCGCGAGCGGTTGCAGAAACACCCGGAGCTGTTGCCCACCGCGGTGGAGGAGATCCTGCGCTGGACCTCGCCGGTGTTGCACATGACGCGCACCGCCACGCGCGATGTCGAGATCCGCGGTGTGACGATCAAGGCCGGGCAGAAGGTGGCCCTGTGGTATCCCTCGGCCAACCGCGACGAAGACGTGTTCCCAGAGCCGGACACCTTCGACGTGGGCCGCACGCCCAACGACCACCTCGCCTTCGGCATCGGCGAGCACTTCTGCCTGGGCGCCGGCTTCGCCCGCCTGGAGCTGCGGGTGATGTTCGAGGAGTTGCTGCGCCGCTTCCCGGACATCGAGCCGGACGGACCGGTCGAGCGTTTGCGCTCCAACTTCATCGGCGGCATCAAGCACCTGCCGGTGCGCTTTACGCCGGGCGGGTAAGCGCGCAGGGCCGGGGGCGGGGGGTGCGCATCGCGGGGCGAGGGAGGAGACGCGGCCGAGGCGCCCCGTTCGCCCCCCTCGCCCGGGCGAGGGACGGGCCACCCGCCCCCTAGCGCCCCTCCCTCGTGCCCGCCTCGCCGCGCGCCTTCCTGGCCCGGGCGCGCTCCTCGGCGGTGAGCAGCCGCTTGCGCAGGCGGATGGACTTCGGCGTCACCTCCACCAGCTCGTCCTCGGCGATGAACTCCAGCGCCTGCTCCAGCGAGAGCTTCGCGGCCGGCGTGAGCCGCACCTGGATCTCCTGCGTGGAGGAGCGGATGTTGGTGGCCTTCTTCTGTTTGCAAACGTTGATGGTGATGTCCTGCTCGCGCGCGTTGAGGCCCACGATCATCCCCTCGTACACCTCGGTGCCGGGCTCGATGAACGTGATGCCCCGCTCCTGGGCGTTGGCCAGCCCGTAGGTGACCGCGATACCCGTCTGGTCCGCCACCAGCACGCCGTTGCGCTGACCGCCGATCTCGCCCCGCCACGGCTCGTAGCCCAGGAACACACTGCTCATCGTGCCCTCCCCGCGCGTGGCCGTGAGGAACTGGCTGCGGAAGCCGATCAGCCCGCGGGTGGGGATAGAGTACTCCAGGCGGATGCCGCCCTTTCCATCCGCCTGCAGGTTCACCAGCCGGCCTAAGCGCTTGGCCAGCGCCTCGGAGAGGAAGCCCAGGTGCTCCTCGCGCGCGTCGATCACCAGGTGCTCCACCGGCTCGTGCAGCCGGCCGTCGATCACCTTGGTGATCACCTCCGGCCGGGAGACCTGGAACTCGTACCCCTCGCGCCGCATGGTCTCGATCAAGATGGAGAGGTGCAGCTCGCCCCGCCCGCACACCAGCAGTGTCTCCGGGCTGTCCGTCTCCTCCACCCGCAAGGCCACGTTCGTCTCCAGCTCCTTGAAGAGGCGCTCGCGCAGTTGCCGGCTGGTGACGAAGCGCCCCTCCCGCCCGGCGAAGGGCGAGGTGTTGACGCCGAAGGTCATCTTCACCGTCGGTTCCTCCACGGCGATGGGCGGCAGCGGCCGCGGCTGCTCGGGGTCCGTGACCGTGTCGCCGATGCCGGCCTCCGCCAGCCCCGTCACGGCCACGATGTCGCCCGCCGCCGCCTCGCTCACCTCCAGCCGCTCCAGGCCGCGGAACACGAACACCTGCCCGACGCGGGCGCGGGTGACGGCGCCGTGCCGGCCGATGCAGGCCACCGGCAGGTTGCGCGCGATGCGGCCGTTGCGAATGCGACCGATGACGATCTTGCCAGTGTAATCGTCGTAATCGAGGGCGGTGACGAGCAGCTGCAGGGGCGCCTGCGGGTCGCCCACCGGCGGCGGCACATGCCGGAGGATCGCCTCGAACAGGGGGCGCAGGTCCGTGCCGGGCACGCGCGGATCGGTGGTGGCGGTGCCGGCCTTGGCGTTGGTGTACAACACGGGGAAGTCGAGCTGCTCGACGTCCGTGGCCAGCTCCAGGAACAGGTCCTGGGTCATGGACAGCACCTCGGCCGGGCGGGCGGCGGGCCGGTCGATCTTGTTGATCACCACCACCGGCCGCAGGCCGAGAGCCAGCGCCTTGCGCAGCACGAAGCGGGTCTGAGGCATCGGCCCCTCCACGGCATCCACCAGCAGCAGGCAGCCGTCGGCCATGTTCAGCACCCGCTCCACCTCGCCGCCGAAGTCGGCGTGGCCGGGGGTATCGATGATGTTGATGGTGACGCCGTTGTAGGTGACGGCGGTGTTCTTGGCCAGGATGGTGATCCCCCGCTCCCGCTCCAGCTCAAACTGGTCCAGAATGAGCGAGCCCACCTGCTCGTGGGCGCGGAAGACGTTGGCCTGCTTGAGCAGGCCGTCCACCAGCGTCGTCTTACCGTGGTCGACGTGAGCGATAATGCAGACGTTGCGCAGGTCGGCGCGGACGATCTCCGGCACGGGGTTCCTCACGAGCGTACACGGGCGGCGGCACGGGTGTGCGACACCGGCCGACGTGCCCGACGCACAAAGAGGCGCCCCAGCACAGGCCGGGGCGCGGTGCAGGCTGCTTCCCGGATATGGCCCCGGCCGGCCGGGGGCCACGTTCCGACTTTCAGTATAGCAGAGGCACGGGCAGCGGCAGCCCAAACCCACAGCCAGAGGGAGGGGAGCGAATGCGCATCACGGACCTGACGATCACGCTCGTGGCCTGGCAGACCCCACCGACCTCCTACGGCCACGCGCTCACCTTCGGCGGTGACAAGGAGCTGGGGGTGGTCACCGTGCACACCGACGAAGGGGTGGAGGGCCACGCCTTCCTCGGCTCGGCCGCCCGCAGCGCGGCCGACGATGCGGGGCCCCTGCTCACCTACCTGAAGCCGCTCGTGCTCGGTCAGAACCCGCTCGATATCGGCCGGCTGTGGCAGGCGATGTGGCAGCGCAACCGCGCCGTCTCTCTGCGCGCCATCGGCGCCGTCGATGTAGCCCTCTGGGACCTGGCCGGCAAGGTAATGGGGCAGCCGGTGCACCGCCTGCTCGGCACCTGCCGCGAGCGGGTGCCCGCCTATGCCAGCTCCGCCCGGCTGGAAAGCCCGGAGGCGTACGCCGAGGAGGCCCTGGCCTACAAAGCCCGCGGCTGGACCGCTTACAAGATCCACCCGCACGGCGACCCACGCACCGACCTCGCCATCTGCCGGGCGGTGCGGAAGGCGGTCGGTGATGGTTACACCCTGATGCTGGACTCGGTGTGGTCCTACGGGTACGAGGATGCCCTGCGCGTGGGCCGGGCCATCGAGGAGCTGGGCTTCTTCTGGTACGAGGACCCGCTGCCCGAGGACGACATCTACGGCCACGTGAAGCTCTGCCGCAAGCTGGACATCCCGGTGCTGGCCACCGAGTACGCGCCGGGTGGGCTGTACGGCATGGCGCAGTGGGTGCTCCAGGGGGCCACGGACATGCTGCGCGGCGACGTGGCCCTCAAAGGCGGCATCACCGCGCTGGTCAAGATCGCCCACCTGGCCGAGGCCTTCCGCCTGAAGTGCGAGATCCACCACGGCGGCAACTCCCTGAACAACGTCGCCAACCTGCACGTGACGATGGCCGTCCCCAACTGCGAGTACTTCGAGGTCCTGCTGCCGGACGCCGTGCAGAAGTACGGCCTGGTCGAGGACATCACGGTGGACGGCGAGGGCTACGTCCACGCCCCCACCGCACCCGGCCTTGGCTACGCCATCGACTGGGAGCTAGTGCGACGGCGCACCACGCGCGTGCTCCGGTAAGGCCGCCAGCCCGGGACCGGGGCACGCTACAATCACCACAACGACACCCGCGTGCCGAGGAGCGCCGCGGGCGTGAGGGCGCACACGTGAGCGACTGGCAGGGCGACATCGCGGTGATCGGCGGCGGGATCGTGGGCCTGGCCACGGCGCGCGAGCTGCTGCAACGGCGACCGGGGCAACGCCTGGTGGTGCTGGAGAAGGAGCGGGCCATCGGCCGCCACCAGACCGGCCACAACTCCGGCGTGATCCACTCCGGCATCTACTACGCGCCGGGCTCGCTCAAGGCCCGGCTGTGCGTGGCCGGTGCCGCCCGCCTGTACCGCTACTGCGAGGAGAAGGGCATTCCCTACCAGAAGTGCGGCAAGGTGATCATCGCCCGCACCGCCGCCGAGCTGCCGCGCCTGGAGGAGCTGCACCGCCGCGGCCTGGCCAACGGCGTGCCCGGTCTGGAGCTGATCGGCCCCGACCGCCTGCGCGAGCTGGAACCGCACGCCACCGGCGTCAAAGCGCTGTGGTCGCCCAACACCGGCATCGTCGACTTCGGCCGAGTGGCCGCCGCCTACGCCGAGGACGTGCAGAGCATGGGCGGCGAGATCCGCACCCGCCACCGGGTCACGGCTATTCGCCGTGTGGGCGGGGTGACGCGCCTCCGCACCACCGGCGGGGACGTGGAGGCGCGGCTGGTAGTGGCCTGCGCCGGGCTGCACGCCGACCGGGTGGCCGCCCTTACCGGCGCGCCGCGCACCCCGCGCATCGTGCCCTTCCGCGGCGATTACTACATCCTGCGCCCAGAGCGGCGCCACCTGGTGCGCGGCAACATCTACCCGGTGCCGGATCCCTCCTTCCCCTTCCTGGGCGTGCACTTCACGCCGCGCATGGACGGCAGCGTGTGGCTGGGGCCCAACGCCGTGCTCGCCTTCGCCCGCGAGGGCTACCGCCGCACGGACGTCAACCCGCGTGACCTGCTGGAGGCGCTCACCTTCCCCGGCTTTCTGCGCTTGGCACGCAAGTATTGGCGCACGGGCCTGGCCGAGATGTGGCGGGACGTTAGCCGCCGCGCCTTCTGGCAGTCGCTTCAGAGCTACGTGCCCGAGATCCGCCCCAACGACCTGCTGCCCGGCCCGGCCGGCGTGCGCGCTCAGGCCCTGGCCGAGGACGGCACGCTGGTGGACGACTTCGTGGTCCATTACACCGACGGCGTGGTACACGTGCGCAACGCCCCCTCACCGGCCGCCACCTCCTCGCTCGCCATCGCGGAGCTCATCGCCGACGCCGTGGAGAAAGGAACCGCCTGATGACCGTTATCCGCACCGTGTGCCCGCACGACTGCCCGGACCAGTGCTCGATCCTGGCCACCGTCGAGGACGGCCGGCTGGTGCGGGTGCAGGGCGACCCAGACCATCCCTTCACCCGCGGCTTTCTGTGCGGCAAGGTGAACCGCTATCCGGAGCGGGTGCACTCGCCCGAGCGGCTGCTCACCCCCCTGCGTCGCACCGGACCCAAGGGCACGGGGCAGTTCCGCCCGGTCACCTGGGACGCGGCGCTGGACGAAATCGTGACGCGCTGGCAAACGATCATCGCCCGCCACGGCGGCGAGGCCCTGCTCGGCTACGCCTACAGCGGGCACATGGGCCTGGTGAACCGCAACCTGCCCCAGGCCCTGTTCCACGCCCTCGGCGCCAGCCGCATGCGGGTGGGCACGGTGTGCGACAGCACCTGCGACACGGCCTGGGCCTCCACGGTGGGCGAGACCCCAGGCACGGACCCGGAGACGGCGGCGGAGGCGGACCTGATCATCGCCTGGGGCGCCAACCTCGCCACCACCAACGTCCACTTCCTGCCGGTGATCGAGGCGGCGCGGAGGCGCGGCGCGCGGTTCGTGGTGGTCGACCCCTACCGCACGCGCACGGCCCGCCGCGCCGACTGGCACCTCGCGCCCCGCCTGGGTACGGACGCCGCCCTGGCCCTGGGGGTGATGCACGTCCTGGTGCGTGAGGGGCTCCTCGACCGCGCCTACATCGCGGCGCGCACGGTCGGATTTGAGCGGCTGTGCGCGGAGACGCTGCCGCACTACCCACCGGAAGGTGTGGCGGCGATCACCGGTATCGCGGCGGCGGACGTGGAGCGGCTGGCGCGGCTATACGGCCGGGCGCGGGCGCCGTTCATCCGGCTGGGCATGGGCATGTCCCGCCATGCCGGCGGCGGCATGGCCGTGCGCGCCGTGGCCTGCCTGCCGGCGCTGGTGGGCGCGTGGCGAAAGCCCGGCGGCGGCGCCCTGCTCGACACCGCCGCCATCTGGGGGTTCGACTACGACGCCCTGCGCCGGCCCGACCTGCTGCCCCGCCCCACGCGCGAGGTGAACCACAGCACCCTGGGCCGCGCCCTCACCGAGCTGCGCGACCCGCCGCTCCTTGCCCTGTTCGTGGCCGCCAACAACCCGGCCGTCACCTGCCCGGATCAGGCCCGCCTGGAAGCCGGCCTGCGCCGCGAGGACCTGTTCACCGTCGTGCACGACACCTTCCTGAGCGATACCGCCCGCTTCGCGGACATCGTGCTGCCCGCCTGCACGGCGATGGAGACCGAGGACCTCTACCGCAGCTACGGCACCTATTACGTCCAGTACGGCCCGCAATTGCTCCCGCCTGCCGGCGAGTCCCGCGCCAACGTGTGGCTGGTGCAGGAGCTGGCGCGCCGGCTGGGCCTCACCGACCTGGTGTTCAGCCGCTCCCCGCGCGAGCACATGGCCGCCCTGCTCGCCGGCGCCTCCGGCCCTACGGCGGCGCTGCGCCTGGAGGACCTGCTGGCCGGTGGGCCGGTGAAGCTCCCCTACTGGCATGAGGGACCGGCGATGACCTACTTCGCTTCGGAGGCAATGGCGGCGGCCGGGCTGCCGCTCCTGCCGGAATGGCGGCCGGACCCCTGGCAGGGGGAAGCCGCGCGCTGGCCGCTGCGCCTGCTCACCCTGCCCGGGCACTTCCAGCACCACAGCGCCTTTGCCGGCGTGGCCTCGCTGCGCCGCCGCCAGGGCCCGCCCACCTGCGTACTCCATCCGCGCGACGCGGCCGCGCGCGGTATCCGCGACGGCGACCCGGTGCTGCTCGTCAACGACCGCGGCCGGGTGGGACTCTACGCCCGCGTGAGCGAGGACACCCAGCCCGGCCTGGTGGCGGTGGAGGGCAACCAGGGCCGCGCTGCCTTCTGGTGCGGCGGCCCGCTCAACGTCCTCACCGACGATCGGTTGTCGGACATGGGCGCGGGCGCCACCTACCAGAGCACCTGGGTGGACGTCCATCCGGCGGGCCCTCACCCCCAGCCCCTCGCCCGCGCGCGGGAGAGGGTGCCAGCGGAGCGAGGTGAGTGAGGACCGGTGGGGTGAGGGCCCGCTAACGGCCGCGCACGATCACCGAGGAGCGACGCCATGCAGTTCGGGCTCTTCCTGCCGCAGGCCGGCCAAACGGCCACGCCCGCCGTGCTCAAAGATTTTGCCCAGGCGGCCGAGGCGCTGGGGTTCGACGCCCTGTGGGCCGGCGACCACCTCGTGCTGCCGCTGGAGCAACAGCGCTCGCGCTACCCCTTCAACGAGAGCGGTCGCTTCCCCGTCCCGCCCGACCGCCCCTGGCTAGAGCCGTTCACCCTGCTCGGCTACCTGGCCGCGCTCACGGAGCGGGTGCGGCTGGGCATTGCCGTCTGCATCCTGCCCTACCGGCACCCCATCGAGAACGCCAAGATGGGCGCTGATCTGGACTACCTCTCCGGCGGGCGGTTCATCCTGGGCGCCGGCGCCGGCTGGATGGCGGAGGAGTTCGCGGCGCTGGACGTTCCCTATGAGGAGCGCGGCCCGCGCACCGACGAGCAACTGGCCGCCATCACCGCCCTGTGGACCAAACCGCGGCCGCGCTTCGCCGGCCGGTTCTACCGCTTCGAGAACGTGGCCCTGGAGCCCAAACCGGTGCAGCGGCCCCGCCCGCCGATCTGGGTGGGCGGCAACCAGCCCGCCGCCCAGCGCCGCGCCGGTCGCTTCGGCGACGCCTGGCACCCGACGATCTTTCACGTCTCGCCAGCGGACGCCGCCGCCGGCCTGGCCCGCGCCCGCGCGGCGGCGGCGCGCGCCGGCCGCAACCCGCAAGCCGTCGACCTCACCCTGTGGGCGCCGGTGGAAATTACGGACGCGCCCGCCGAGGCGCCGCCGTGGGAGCGCGGGGTGATCGCCGGCCGGCCGGACGACATCGCCGCCGCGCTGGCCGCCTACCGCGCCGTCGGCGTCCGCCATACGGTGCTGGTGCTGGGCGGCAGCCCCGCGCGGCGGCTGCGGGCCATGGAGCTGCTGGCGCGCGAGGTGCGGCCGGCGCTCACCGCCTGAGGCCGCACCCGGCAAAATCGGCCCGCAGCGGCGCGTCGAGCGTCCACTGCCGCCCTCCGCCGTCCGATATCTCTGGTCGAGCGATGCGCCCCGGCGCGCCGCGGGCAAGGAGGCGTTGGCATGACCCACCTGCACCGCGACGTGACCATCACCCGCCCGCCGGACGAGGTGTTCGCATCCCTCACGGACTTTGACCAGCGCGCCAGGTGGGAGGCGGGCGTGCTGGCAGCGCGCCAAAGCCCGACGGGTGCCGTGCGGCCGGGCACCAAGGTGTTCAAGACACGGCGGGAGTTCGGGCGTCGGGTGGTGTACACGGTGGCCCTCACCGAGTACCGGCCGGAACGGCGCCGCTATACCGAGCGCATCATCGACGGCCTGCTGCGCGGCACCACGGTCACCTGGTCGGTCAGCACCCTGGGGCGGCTGGCACAGGTCCGGGTGGAAGTCGAGCTGCACCTCGCCGGTCTGAGCAAGCCGCTGGCGCCGTGGCTCATCTGGCGGACCCGCGCCGAGCTGGCCCGCTCGCTGCAGGGGCTCAAGGACGCGCTGGAGCGACAGGCGGAGACCTCGGTGCCCGCGATGGGCACCGACCAGCCGGCCGCCGAAGGGGCGGTGTCGCGCGAGCGTCGCCCTGTTGCCGTTCTCCGGCGCGTCAGACGGGCGTATCCCGCGGCCGAACCGCACCGTAAGCTGAAAGCGGCCGCATCGACGGCCGGCCGAAACCGACCCCAAAGCCAGGAGCGAAGGAAAAACCATGCAACTCACCCTTGAGCCGGAGGAGGCCGAGATCCTGCGGGATGTGCTCAGCGTCTACCTCTCGGACCTGCGGGCGGAGATCTACAAGACCGAAAGCTATGAGGCCCGCCAGGAGCTGCACCGGCGGGAAGACGTGCTGAAGAAGATTATCGAGCAGCTCCGCCCACCCGCATCCTGAGGCGGGCGTGCGCGCCCGGCTGTCCTGCTCGCCGAACCGTCGATCGTGCCACGGTGGTCGGTCATACGTCCGTTGCTCGCATCGCTAACCTTGTGACCCTCAGGTATAACCTTTATGGTCACGCGATCACGAGCGGTCAACCGGTGAATTTCGCGCGTGGCTGCCGACCCCGTTGACGCGATGGCATGTCTGGGGGTATATTCGTCTCCCAACGGCCCGTAAATCGTGGTAGGACCATCCGCCCACTCGGCAGGAGGGCGGTGCCGGAGGCCAGAGGAAGGACCTCTCACCGTCCTGGCGAGAGGATAACGCACCGGGCGCGCCCGCTGGGGATGCTCACCGGGTAGCGGTGCGTTCGTAAGGAGGGGGGATATGACCACCGTCTCACGCCGGCACCTGTTACGGATCGGCGGCGTGGCCATGGCCGGTACGGCCGTGGGCGCGCTCACCGGGTTGGGGGCGGACCTGCGCCCCAAGGCGGCGCTGGCCAAAGAGGCGCGCATCAAGAATGCGCAGGTCTTCCCCAGCGTCTGCCCGTACTGCGCCGTGGGCTGCGGCACGCTGGTGCACGTCCAAGACGGCAAGATCGTCAACATCGAGGGCAACCCACAGAGCCCGGTCAACCAGGGCAACCTCTGCCCAAAGGGTGCCGCCACCTACCAGCTCCACGTCAACCCCAACCGGCTGACGAAGGTCCTGCACCGCGCCCCCGGTGCCAAGGAATGGGAGGTGTGGGACCTGGACCGGGCCATGGACCGGGTGGCCGAGCTGGTCAAAAAGACGCGCGATGAGACGTTCGTGGAGCGGCTGCCCAACGGCAAGCTGGTCAACCACACCCTGGCCATCTTCTCGCTGGGCGGCGCCACGATGGACGACGAGTGGAACCACCTGCACCAGAAGCTGATGCGCGGGCTGGGCATCGTCGCTATCGAGAACCAGGCGCGCATATGACACAGCTCAAGCGTCCCCGGTCTGGGGGTACGGCTTGGGCGTGGCGCCGCAACGATGTTCGCCGGGAGCCTGGCGGACGCGGACTGCATCGTCGTCGAGGGCTCCAACATGGCGGAAAACCACCCGGTGGCCTTCCGCTGGGTGATGAAGGCCAAAGTGGAACGCGGCGCCAAGATCATCCACGTGGACCCGCGCTTCACGCGCACCTCGGCGGTGGCCGATATCTACGCGCCGATCCGCGCCGGCAGCGACATCGCCTTCCTGGGCGGCCTGATCAACTACGTGATCAACAGCCGCCGCTGGAACGAGGAGCCGTTCTTCAAAGAGTTCGTCGTCAACTACACCAACGCCGCGACGATCATCTCCGATGACTACAAAGACGCGGAGGAGCTCGGCGGCGTTTTCTCCGGGCTGCAGCCGGCCAGCGCCGAGATCAAGGCGGCCCTCGCCCAGGAGCAGGTCTACAGCAACGCGTCCTGGCAGTACAAACGCGCGCCGGTCACGGGCGAGCAGCCGACGGTGCCACCGGCGGCCGCCGCCTCCGGCCCGCCGTACGACGACCTCGTCAAGTCCCTACTGCCACCCGCGCCGCCGCTGCGCGATCCGACTTTGCAGGACCCGCGCTGCGTGTTCCAGATCGTCAAGCGGCACTACGCGCGGTACACCCCGGAGATGGTGGAACGGGTGACCGGCTGCCCCAAGGACACGTTCCTCAAGGTGGCGGAGACCATCCTCAACAACTCCGGGCCGGACAAGACCACCTCCTTCTGCTACGCGGTGGCCTGGACGCAGCACACCTACGGCGTGCAGATGATCGGCGCGGCGGCCATGTTGCAGCTGCTGCTGGGCAACATCGGCCGGCCCGGCGGCGGCATCATGGCCCTGCGCGGCCACGCCACCATCCAGGGCTCCACCGACATCCCCACCCTCTACCACAGCATCCAGGGCTATATGAACGCGCCCAACGCCCTCCGCCCACACGACACGCTGGTCGACTACCTCAAGGCGGAGACCGTCCCCACCGCCTTCTGGGCCAACCAGCCCAAGTTCATGGTCTCCTACCTGAAGTCGATGTACGGCGATGCCGCCACCAAGGAGAACCAGTTCGGTTACGACTGGCACCCCAAGATTAGCGGCGACCACTCGCACATGGCCATGTTCGCGGCCATGGCCGAGGGGAAGGTGAAGGGGATGTTCTGCATGGGGCAGAACCCGGCCACCTCCCTCAACGCCCGCCTCACGCGCAAGGCGCTGGCCAAGCTGGAGTGGCTGGTCGTCAAGGACAACTTCGAGACCGAGACGGCCGCCTTCTGGTACGCCTCACCGGAGGTGAAAAGCGGTGAGCTGAAGACCGAGGACATCAAGACCGAGGTCTTCCTCTTCCCCTCGGCGCAGGTGGCCGAGATGGAGGGCACCTTCACCAACACGCAGCGCCTGCTCCAGTTCCACGAGAAGGCGGTGGACCCACCCGGCGACGCCCGCTCCGACGCCTGGTTCACCCATCAGCTCGCGCTGCGCCTGAAGAAGCTGTACCAGAACAGCACCAACCCGCGCGACCAGGGCTTCAAGAACCTGGTGTGGGACTTCGACTACGACCCCGGCACCTACCCGAAAGACACCCGTATCCAGGGCGAGCCGGACGTCTTGAAGATCTGGCGCGAGATCAACGGCTTCAAGACGGACACCAAGGAGCTGCTTACGACCTTCAACGATCTCAAAGACGACGGCTCCACCACCTGCGCCTCCTGGATCTACTGCGGCGCCTACCCCCGCCAGGGCGACCTCAGACCGCGCGCGCGCCAGCCGGATAAGATCGACCCCGCGACCGGCCGCTACGAGAACGGCGGTGCCAACCTGAACTGGGGCTGGTCCTGGCCGGCCAACCGGCGCATCATGTACAACCGCGCCTCCGCCCGACCCGACGGCCGGCCCTGGAGCGAGCAGAAGAAGTGGATCTGGTGGGACGGCTCCCGCTGGACCGGGTATGACGTGCCGGATTTCGCCCCCACCAAGGCACCGAACGCGCCCGCCCAGCCCGGCCAGATCGGACTGGCGGCGCAGTCCGGCACCGACCCCTTCATCATGAAGGCGGACGGCAAGGGCTGGCTGTTCACCCCCGTGGGCATGGTGGATGGCCCCCTGCCCACCCACTACGAGGCGGCCGAATCCCCGATCCAAAACCCGCTGTACAAGCAACAGACCAACCCCGTGTACAAGTACTGGAAACTGTCCGGCAACGAGCTGGCGCCGGTAGGGGACCCCAAGTACCCCTACGTCATCACCACCTACCGGCTCACCGAGCACCACCTCTCCGGCGTGATGAGCCGCTGGTTGCCGTGGCTGGCCGAGCTGCAGCCGGAGCTGTTCGCCGAGATCAGCCCCGAGCTGGCCGCCGAGAAGGGGATCAAGAACCTGGACCGGGTGAAGATCACCAGCCCGCGCGGCACGGTGTTTGCCAAGGCGCTGGTCACCGGGCGGATGCGGCCGCTCACCGTCGACGGCCGCACCATCCACCAGGTGGGCCTGCCCTGGCACTGGGGCTACATGGGCATCGCCCGCGGCGACGTGGCCAACGACCTCAGTTCCTGGGTGGCCGACCCCAACGTCTCCATCCACGAGGGTAAGACCTTCGTGTGCAACATCGAGAAGGCGGGGGGAACGTAGCGATAGGGATGAGGCACACCTGGGGGTGCCGGTGCCCCCTGCGGGAGCCGCGCCCCGGGCATCGATGATTCGGTGGCCCTCTCGCGCGAGGGCGAGGGCAGAGATGAGGGCTGGTGCGCGGCGCGCCCACGGTGCCGCCCGCACCCCCGGCGCGGGACCCACCGCGTTCCGTTCGTGAAGGGAGTTTCGCCATGGCTGAGCCCGTGGGATTCTTCACCGACACCACCGTGTGCATCGGTTGCAAGGCCTGCCAGGTGGCCTGCAAGGAGTGGAACCAGCTCCCGGCCATCGCCGGCGGCGCCAACACGCTCAGCGGCCAGAGCTACGACAACACCCGCCGTCTGGACGGCGAGAACTGGCGGCATGTGAAGTTCATCGAGCAGTTCAGCCCCGATCGCCAAACCGCCCGCTGGCTGCTGATGAGCGACGTGTGCAAGCACTGCGTCCAGGCCGGCTGCCTGGAGGTGTGCCCCACCGGCGCCATCATTCGCACCGAGTTCGACACCGTCGTCATCCAGGCCGACGTCTGCAACGGCTGCCGCGCCTGCATCGCCGCCTGCCCGTTCGGCGTGATCGAGATCAACCCGGTCACCAAGACGGCGCAGAAGTGCACCCTCTGCTATGACCGGCTGCAACTGGGCATGACGCCGGCCTGCGCCCAGGCCTGTCCCACCCAATCCATCCAGTTCGGCACCATCAGCGAGCTGCGCCAGCGGGCGGAGGCACGCGTGAAGCAGCTCCGTGACCTGGGCGAGAAGAACGCCTACCTGTACGGCGTGCCGGGCGACGGCTACACCGATGACATCGGCGGGCTCAACGCCTTCTTCCTGCTGGTGGACAAGCCGGAGGTGTACGGCCTGCCCACCAAGCCCAAGCTGCCCTCGCGCAACCTGATCCCCGGCTCGGCCTTCTCCGTGATCGGCGCGGCGGTGATCGGCCTGCTCGGGCTGTTCAGCTTCCGCCAGCGCCGGCTGGAGCGCAGCAACGCCAACAAGGTCAACCACACCGCGGATAACCCGCCGGCGCAGGGGGGTGCATGATGCCGTCGGACACGTACTTCACCACGCCCCCGGAGTGGCACTGGCTCGTCATCCTCTACTTCTTCTTCGGCGGGATCGCGGGTGGGAGCTACTTCATTGCCGCCCTCATCGACCTGTTCGGCGAGGAGCAGGACCGCCCGCTCGCCCGCCTGGGGTACTATGTGGCCTTCCCCGCCACCCTCATCTGCGCGCCCCTGCTCATCCTCGACCTCAAACGGCCGGAGCGCTTCTGGCACATGCTGGTCCAGTCCGAGCGCATCCCGCTGCCGGCCTTCAAGTGGTGGTCGCCCATCTCCGTTGGCGCCTGGGCCCTGCTGATCTTCGGCCTGTTCACGTTTGTGTCGTTCATCGGCGCCTTGGTGGAGGCGGGCGTGATCCGGTGGGCGCCGCTGCAGGCGATCAACAACGCCGTGCGCCGTGGCCGGGTGAGCGCCGCTTGGTCCGCGCTGGGCGCCGCCGCCGGCTTCTTCCTGGCCAGCTACACCGGCGTGCTGCTCTCCGTCACCAACCGGCCCATCTGGGCGGACACCAAGCTCCTGGGCCTGCTGTTCGTCACCTCGGCCGCCTCGACGGCGGCGGCGCTCCTGCTCATGCTCGGCTGGCGGCGCGGCGCGGTCACGCGGGATTCGCTGCGCTGGCTCACCCGCTTCGATAGCGGGGTGGTGGTGTTCGAGCTGGTGGCGCTGGTCCTGGTCGTGATCTCTCTGGGCTCGGTGGCGCAAGAATGGCTGAGCGCCTGGGGCGCCATCCTGGTCGTGGGGGTGGTGATCATCGGCATGCTGGTGCCGCTGGCGCTGCACTGGCGCCCCAGGCTGCTGGGCAACCTCACCATCCCGACCGCGGGCGTGGCTGCCCTGATCGGCGGGCTGGTGTTACGCGCCGTGGTGGTGCTCAGCGCCCAATCGGTGTAGCAGCAAGCAGAAGGGGATCGCCCGATGCGCACCCTGCGGTATCTGCTCCCGGCCATCGCTCTGTCCCTGGCGCTGTTGGCCGCCGCCTGCAGTCCGGAGGCCAACCGCACGCGCGGTGGAAAGGGAGCGGATATCGGCAACCGGCCCAGCCAGCCCGCGGACGTGGAGCTGCACGGCACGTCCAACCCGAACTATCAGGTGCCGTCCGTGGGCCAAGCCGTACAGAAGGAGCGCCGGTGAGCACCACCCCAGCCGCACCACGGTTCACCGACGGTATCCAACGCCTGGCGAACCTGGCTCGCAGCGATGCCACGGTCGCGCCGCTGGCCCGCCTCCAGGTGGCAATGCTACGCGCCGCCGCTCATCCCGCCTGGGAGGCAGGGCTGCCCTCCTTCGCCGACCATCGCCTCGCCGACGGCCTGCCGCTCCTGCACGGGCGCTCGCTGCCGGTGCCCGTCTCGCTCGCCGGCGAGTTGCTCACGCACCTGGCGGCAACGGCCGGCCTCACCTGGCAACCAGCGAGCACCGACGACCTGATCGCCCTGCTTCAGGCAAGCATCGTCCAGGATGCGGATCCCATCGAGGCTGCCGCGGCCCATGCCGGGCTGGATCCTGCAGCGCTGGCCACGGTGCTCGGCCTGGCGACGGCGCCGCTTCTGCTGGCATGCGGCCGAAAGGCAGCGTCCCTGCTGGACAACCTGGTGTGGGACGCGGGCTTTTGCCCGGTGTGCACCGCCTGGCCCCTGCTCGCCGAGCTGCGCGGCCTGGAGCGGCGGCGTTGGCTGCGCTGCGGCCGGTGCGGCGCCGGTTGGCCCTTCCCGCACCTATGCTGTCCCTTCTGCGGCAATACCGACCACCGCACCCTGCCCTATCTGGCCCCGGAGGCGGCGCGCGAGGCCCGGCAGGCGGCGGCCTGCGATCGCTGCTTTGCCTATCTGAAAACGTTTAGCACCCTGCGACCGCTGGCGCCGGACGAGCTCCTCGTCCAGGACATCACCAGCCTGGAGCTGGATATGGCCGCGGTGGAGGCGGAATACGGCCGACCCGAGACGCGCGCCTTCCCGCTCGATCTGCGCCTGGAGCCCACGCGCCCCCCGGTGCGGCGGGGCTGGCTGCCACGATGACACTGAGCGCCGGCGGCGCGGTTGTGGCAGGGGGTGTGCCCACCATGACCCAACCAGACACCACTCTCCAGCCCCAACCCCACCAGAGCGGTCCCTTCCGTCCGGCGGAGTTCTGCCGCCTGTTCCTGGCCGCGCTGGCGGCGGCGGAGGGCCGCAAGCGCCGGCGCAAGCGGGACCAGACCCCAGACACCATCGGCCTGGAGCTTAAGCGCGAGCTGTTAGAGGGGGCGATTGCCGCCGACCCGGACCCGGAGGAGTTCGAGGCGTGGCTGCTCGCGCAGACCCTGGCGGCGCCGGCCGCCGGGCCGGTGCGGGCGATGTGCGGTGAGATCCTCCAAGAGTACCGCATGGCCTGCGTGGACCCCGAGTACGGCCGGTGGCTGGCGGCCGGCGCCTACAGCGCCGACGCCGAGGAGTAGAGCCTCACCGCCGCTGCCGGCTTG
>Ga0101941_1000365_pt1 | contig 86817 bp, 69 predicted proteins | sample DewCreD2012metaG_3_FD_75242 | JGI IMG/M metagenome (GOLD analysis project Ga0101941, IMG submission 75242) | Hot spring sediment bacterial and archeal communities from British Columbia, Canada, to study Microbial Dark Matter (Phase II) - Dewar... ... | reverse complement strand
ACGAAAAGCGAAGAATAAAAAGTAACTAATACCATTAAATGGATAACAGAGCCTATTTCCACTTAGAGTCAGCTTGTTTGGCGTTGAGACCGGAAATGTATCTGGGAATATTAAACTTAAATTGCACTATTTAACATACATAGCTTGTCTGTTAGGTTTTATGCAAGGCTAATGCAATTTTTGTGCTTGTTCACCCCGTCCAGAATAAGTGTTTCTTCTGAATGTTCAGTCGATACTGGTAATTGCGACTCTTACCTTCATGCTCCAGCCAACCTCTTTCCACTAAGCTCCGCAGATATTTATACACAGTGTTACGGTGAATTTTCATCACTTGATAGAGCTTTTTAGTCCGAATGATTCCATTATTCAATAATGCGAATCGAACAATTTCCTTATCTACAGCGGACAACACTTCATCTCCGATTTCTTTTCCTAATAAACCCCCTAATAAAGATTGGATTTCTTTTAGACATTGCTCCGGATTATCTTTGATTTCATCGTAGGAAAAGTACATTAGCGTCCATCCCGCCGCCGAAAGTGACCGAATGCGTTGTTGCTCATCAGCATAACTCCACCTACTAACTTGCTTGAGATGGGGCCCGAAACCCAGAATCTCAAATGCAACTTTAAACCACGAGAAGATGAAAGCAAAATCTATAAACCGAGATCTTCCTCGCTCATCGCTAACTTCGTACTCAGGATGCAAGTGATTAAAGTGTCCAAAACCTACCCACCAGGTCTCCAAGAATAACTTTTCTGCATGACCTACTCCTCCCTCCCTAAGCCTTCTATTTCTTTCACCGCTGCTTTCCTTTTTATGCTTGTCGACAAACTTTACATACTCTTGTTCAAAACCCATTAACATGTCCCTCCTTTTCCTTCTTCAAGCTATCACTATTCTCTCCCATACCTTCTTCAAGTCATCACTAAATTCTCCTCTGCATATCCATCATCACTATCTCCCTATTCATTGTTCATCCCATTCTCTCCCAACCAACCTTGTTCACCTCCACTATCTTACTCCTTCCTATACCTGTTCTTTTCAGAATTCGCTCACCTTCTTCCCTACAACGCAAAAACACGCCAAACCCTTCCTTACGGAATAGGTTAAGGCGTATTCTTCACGTCCATATATGTTTATCGTATCACGGCAAATTAGGATGTCAACCACAGATTCACTTAAAAAAAATGGAGGTTGGCGTTCAGATTGATGTTTGGTGTGAAAATTGGCGTTGGCGTTCAGCTTGGTGTTGGTGTGAAGATTGGTGTTGGTGTGAAGATTGGTGTTGATGTTGGTGTAGTTGTTAGGGTCCATGTTGGTGTTGTTGTATGGTTTGGGTTTGGGTTTGGGTTTGGGTTTGGGTTTGAGTTTGAGTTTGAGTTTGAGTTTGAGTTTGAGTTTGAGTTTGAGTTTGAGTTTGAGTTTGGGTTGATGTTGGTGTTAGTGTTGATGTTACTCACGAATAAGTCCTAACAGGCTCACCTGCCTGCTCATAGATATCACAGATGAATTCTGTTGTTTGTGCTGCTGACTCCCCATCTATAAAAGGAGCTCGATTCTCATCTATTGAATGAATAAAATCACGCGCCAGACGTTCGAAGAGCATGAGACTTTCTCCTTCATTCGCATTGAATACAGGCTGCGTTAATCCAGGAACCTGAAACGAGATTATCTCGTTAAAGCTAGCAGCTATTGAGCCTTCGGTTCCCGAGATTTCAATAGCTTCTTGATTAAGACCTTTGCAGGCGGTTGAAGCTTGAATCATTCCAACGGCACCGTTAGTGTATTGTACTATCGCATATCCATGGTCCTCTACTTCAATGTCATGATAAACTTGAAACCGTTTCGCAGTAACAACCTGCCGATATCCTTCCCCTAACCATAGGGCTAAATCAATGATATGACTGGCTTGTTGGATGAAGGGGCCTCCACCATCGATCTCCTCAGTTCCATGCCAAGAGTTATAATATTCCGCAGGCCTAAAGTGCTTAAGTCTAACATCGATCGCTGTGATCCGACCCAACGCACCGGACTCGATAACTCCCTTAATAAATTGCAGATGGCTACTAAATCTCCGCATATAGGAAACGGCAAGCTTCACTCCATGAGTTCGGCAGCTATCTATCATTAACTGTTGCTGATCACGACCAATATGAAGGGGCTTCTCACATAGGCAATGTAATCCCAATTGTGATGCCGCAATAACCCCTTCGCCATGAACAGCATTAGGTGTGCAGATTACTGCAGAAGTCGCCTTGGATTGCTTAGCAACCTCTTCTACAGTAGTACCACTAAACGGAATCCCATGCTTTGCCGCAAACTCCCTAACTTTCTCAATAGATCGCCCTACAACACCAACAATATGAACATGTTCTATAGAAGAGAAAGCTTTTAGATAGGAAAGACTAATGCCTCCATGCCCGATCAGAATTATACGGTGCTGCTCCATGCCTTCCCTCCATTCTACAAGGTTCTTCATCCCTTCTACCCATTCCTCATCACAACTCACGATCAATGCTACCTATACTCCACCATGACTCCAGTTCCCTACTACTCCATCCTACAATGTACATTTGATCCCTGCACTCGTTTTGTTATCCACCGCTACTTCTTATAAAATTCCTTCACAACCGAATAGGCCAGCTTCGGACGGCGATACCGATCCACTATACCTTTACTGTTCTGTGTCATTGCTCTAGTTAGCAACCAACCCGTCCCCTCAGTAACACGGCAATCGCAGAACTGCCAAATTAACATTCCCGATATGAATGGTCTTGAGGTGTAAGCCGCTAAATTAGCTTCAATGATATCCGCATGTCGCTCCTCTGTACCTCTAACCCGACTGGGATCACGGTGTCCATAGTAACCATCCCCACCAAACTCACTCATGATCATGGGCTTACCCGCTCCACCAGCTGCATCGGCCCAGCCTCTTGCTTGATCACATAGCTCACCCGGATCCTCATCCCCGTACCATCCCGGATATAGATTCACAGATACAATGTCTACTAGGTCGAAGCATAACTCTTTATCCCGATGATGTGAGGCAAAGGTTAAGGGTCGGCTAGTATCCATGCTGCGGATTTGCTCCAGCTGCTGCTTGTACATCCTCCGACCTTCTTCAGTATTACTAGCACATTCATTCAATATTCCCCAGATAATAATAGAGGGATGATTCACATGCTGCTCCACCATTTCCTGGTTCACAGCTTTACATTGCTCATTAAACTTGGGATGCTGCATTTGCTCTAGACTCAGGCCCCTCGCATGGTTCTCCTCCCAGACGAATATTCCCCGCTCATCACACAGGTCTAAGAACCGTTCATCATTTGGATAATGGCTAGTTCGCACACAATTCGCACCCATATCCACCATTAAATCCAAATCAGTTACCATTAATGAGAGAGGAAATGAGGCACCAACCATAGGATGATCCTCATGACGATTAAAGCCCTTTAATACAACATCCTCACCATTAAGCTGGATCCGACTATGATCCGTCGTGATTGTCCGAAAGCCAACCCGTTCTATGAGGTCATCTATTGGCTCGCTCTGCCCAACCTCAAGCAATCGCACCTTGCACAAATATAATACAGGATGAAGCTCCGACCAAGCTTGCACATCTAAAAACGAAAATCTTCGAGTTACCGTAGCATTCTTCCCCACATTGACGGTGACCTCGCCCATATTCAACTCACAATTGGCAAGATTTCCTATCAGCTGTAAGCTCTTATCCAACAAGGAAACGTTACTTACCGTCACCTGCATATCAGCCTTCCATATCCCTTCATCCATCAGGGGGGTGAATTGTATGTTCTCAATAAATACATCTGATATCTTCTCCATCACCACCGGACGGATTAATCCACCATACGTATAATAATCGTTCGGAATATGAAGAGCCGATGACTCATGGAAGGAGTTATCCACATATATCTTCAAATCGTGCGTACCCTGTTCAACATCTCGTATAACTACGGAGAATGCCGTATAAGCATTATAATGCTCTGCCACTAGCTTCCCGTCCCAATAGACCTTCGCAGTATGACTAATCCCTTTGAAGGTAAAACGAAGATGGGTTTGTTCATCCACCTCGATGCTCCTTCTATAAACACCACTACCTCGATAGGTTAATAAATCAGGATGAGTCTCCCAGCACCCAGGAACAGGTAATCGATACGTATATTTAGGAATATTCTGCTCAGTATCCACGGTAGCAAAGTCCCAAATTCCTTCAAGCTCTGTTACCTGTCGAATTTCATTAGTCTGGAATAATCGAATCATACTAACATCAATCCCCTCTGTTCAACTGATTAAACGTTTTATTCCTTGATTGCTCCAATCATAACACCCTTCACAAAATATCTTTGCAAGAAAGGATACAGGAATAAGATTGGCACCGTTGCAACAATGATTGTAGCATACTTGATTGTCTCACCTATCGACATCTTATCACCTGAGCCAACACTGACCGACATAGAGCTCGTATCATTACTAATTAAGATTTCCCTAAGAATAAGCTGAAGAGGGAATAGCTCGCGATCCTGTAAGAAAATTGTTGCAAAAAACCAAGAGTTCCAATGAGAAACCCCATAGAACAAAATCATAACAGCAATGACAGGCATGGAGAGCGGAAGGATAACACGGAATAATATGGACCAATCGTTGGCACCATCAATACGAGCAGATTCCTCTAGGCTTTCAGGCACAGCTTGGAATGCTGTCCGCATAATAATTAAATTAAATGCACTAATAGCAGATGGAATAATTAACGCCAACCTAGAATCCAATAGTCCAACCTTCTGTACCATCAGGTACAAAGGAACAAGACCACCCTCGAAGAACATGGTGAATACGATCAGAAACATGACAACATTCTTCAACATCAGATTCTTACGAGATAACGCATATGCCCCTAGGGCGGTTAGAATAATGTTGATTGACGTTCCGACAACAACATAGAATACGGTGTTACCGAAAGCCTGGATAATATTCGGGTTCTTGAATACCATGACATAGGCATCCCAATTAAATCCATGCGGATAGAGAATTAATCCTCGATTCTGAACCACATATTGTGGATCACTGAGTGAGGAGAATAACACGTAAACCAATGGATAGAGGGTAATGAATGACAGTCCAATCATTAAAGCTGTATTACCTGTATCGAATAGCTTTTCACCGAACGACCTTCTCATTAACATAGTATTGTGCTCCTCACCATAATTTGGTTTCTCCAAGTCTCTTAGCCATTGTGTTAGCCAAGATAAGTAGAACGAAGCTAATTACAGCATTGAATAGTCCAACCGCTGCACTATAGCTGAAGTTGGCTTCCAGAATACCTTTACGATATACATAAGTTTGGATAACATCGGCGGATTCATAAATAACCGGATTGTACATGAGAATGATCTTCTCAAACCCGACGGACATGAATTTCCCGATGAATAAAATTAACATGATCGTTACCGTAGGCATGATGCCCGGAAGTGTAACGTGCCACATCTGTCTCCAGCGATTAGCTCCATCGATATGCGCTGCTTCATATAAGGTAGGATTAACATTACTAACAGCAGCGAGATAGATAATCGAGCTCCACCCGATATTCTGCCACACCTCTGAAGAGATATATACGGTCCTGAACCACTCCGGCGAACGCATGAAGGGTATCGGTTCAATATTAAAAAAGGCCATGATGTTATTGATTAAACCGTCTCTTGCTAGAAAATCGAACATGATCCCTACAATGACAACTAATGATATAAAGTGAGGCATGTAGGAAATCGTCTGAACTGCTCTTCTCAATTTGTTACTGCGTAATTCATTCAATAAGAGTGCAAAGATAATTCCCGCTGGAAAGAAGAATATTAGACTGTACAAGCTTAATAGTAGAGTGTTGCCTAAGATCCGCCAGAAAAAAATACTGCCAAAAAAGTCCTCGAAATGCTTAAAGCCTACCCATGGACTACCCAGAAAGCCTTTAGACGGAATAAAATCCTTTACAGCAATCTGTAGGCCGTACATGGGACCGTACTGGAATATCGCATAATAAGCAATTACAGGAAGAAGCATGAAATAGATGATTTTATTCCTTCGTAAATCCTTACCCAGTTTAAAGATGAATGTCGACACCCTAGTATCCTCCTCAAGAAAAAGAAAAGCCGGAACAAACAAACCGGCTTTTCAAGATTTTCTAGCCTATAATTAACGTTGTAAATAGCGATCAAGAGCTGCTTGTTGAATCGTAACGGCTTGTTCAATACCAATGCTCTTCAGATTCTCCACATATTCTGGGAAGCTGCTTAACGGCTCTACACCCATAATAAACTTAACAATCATTTCCTCTGAATAGGTATTGACATCATTCATGATTGAAGCCAATTCACTGCTCTCCTCTGACGTTAATGTCATTGGTGGAAGCTGGATATCGTTCTCGGCTTGACCCCATGCATCTAGAGCAGCTAACTGCTGTGGATACTTCATCTGTTGTAAGAAGGATTGTACATCCTGAATGAATGGTCCGCCGAAATGTGTACGCATATATTGTGCTTGCGCTTGCTTGAATGCCAACCCGTCTGGGTTCTTGGTGATTTGCTCTGTATATTTAGGAGAACCATCTACGATTTCGTAGCTTTCACCTTCAATACCGAAGTTGAATAACATACTGCCTTGCTCACTGTAGCCAAGATCAAGCCATTTCACAATTTCAGCTGGATTCTTAGCCGCAGTAGTAATTGCAACGGCATGCTCACCTGGATAAGATGGACTAATCTGTCCCGCTGCTGAATTCTTACCCTTAACTAGGGATGGGTTAGGCAGTGGAGCAATTTCGAATGTCGGATGGTCCTTAACCAGATCCAGATATTTGCCAATACTGCCACTAGCGAAACCATAGAATGCACCAAGGGTATCGCCAGTAACTTTGGCATCCTTCAGCTTACCATCTACCGCAGCAAAATCTTGATCAATCAATCCTTTTTCATACCAGCTACGCATAGTGGTTACGAATTGCTCATACTCAGGTTGAATTTCACCATACTTCACTACACCATCTTCTTGATAAAATTTCGCTAATATATCCCATGCGCCAATCAATTGATTCAAAGCTTCATTCCGCACTTCTCCGGCACTAAACAGGAAGGGTACTTCATCCTTCTTATTATTACCGTTCGGATCATCATTGAGGAATGCCGTTAGAACCGTTTCCCACTCAGCAATGGTGGTTGGTGGTTGCAGGTTGAGTTTATTCAACCAGTCCGTTCTGATAATTGGTCCATAGTAAATTTTGATTTTATCATCACCACGAATGAAGGGGAATGAATAGATATCACCTTCGTCAGTCTTGATCATACTCGCTATATCTGGGTTCTCCGCTAAGAACTTACTGAAATTAGGTGCATGCTCTTCAATTAGTTCATTCAATCGAATAACCGTACCTTCTTTAATTGCGTTCTGCGGGCCCCTAGGCACGGTTAACCAGTTAGTTTGAATAACATCTGGCAGATTACCGGATGCAACCATAAGGTTAAACTGTTCTGTGACCTGTGCACCATCCCCACCTGGATGCTTGAAGTCCACCTTGGTTCCTGTAATTTTCTCCAACTCTTTGTAAGCCCCTACTTCATTAAAATTGGATAAGGTGGCCATTGAATCGCCATCCATCCCAACCCAATAGGTCATTGCGGCCGGATAACCAACCTCAATCGGTGCTTCGTCTGCATTCGTCTCACTTGGTGTATTCGAATTCGCTTTCGTATTCTCTTCTATTGTATTCGCTCCCGTACAGCCAGAAATTAGCATAGCGGTCAGAACAAATACTAGCATTACCGTTAAACCTTTGCTCCATGTTATCTTCAATAACATAACCCCCTTCAAAATTGTAAGAGAAAATTCCCTCCTCACAACTGTAAGATGAATAGAACCCAGTGGATATAATGTGTTCTCAAGATGAATGATTCCCGTTCAAGATTCTCGGTTGCTTATGTTCAAGATGAATAAACCTATATGAAGTTAAGCCTAATAATCATCAGCGTTTATCTGGTTATTCCGTAGCTGTTCACGGAATTTACCAGGAGTAACTCCTTCAAGCTTCTTGAAAACTTTGGTCAATACGATATTGTTCGAATAACCCACCCGCAGGGCTATATCATTGATTGTCATATCTTCGGTAAGCATCTGTTTGGTATGCTGAACCCGAATGCGAGTTATAAAATCGGTCATGTTCTCACCGCTATACTTCTTGAAGAATGCAGAGACATAGATTGAATTTAACCCTAAATGATCCGCGATCATAGTTAATCCAAGATTGTTATCGTGATAATGAGATTCAATAAAATCCGTCATCCTCTTGTATATTGTTTCATTATGATCCGTTCGATCCTCTTTGATTAATCCACAAACTTCTGCGTACTTCACCTTAATTCCTTCGAACATCTGAAGTGCGGTTGCTGCTTCAACCATATATTTCATTGGATCACTATCCCCAGGGAAGAAGTCCTTATAATCCATCCGCAGCGTATTTAATATCTTTAACAAGGTACTCTGCAAATCCAAGAAGAGCCAATGGCTCATATCGGGTGATAGAGGCACTGGTGTAAAGTTAATTTGATAAATTTTATCTAGTAATCTCTCCGTATTATCTCGATCACCATTCTTCGTGTAATTTGTTAGCTGGGATTCCAAATCCATGGGATAATGATAAGACTTCGTTTCCAGATTCCGTACTTCATCGTAGTATAGAATAGAGTCAGAGCCTTTAATCATCTTATAGCTTATCGCCACAATGGCCTCATCGTAGCACTCAACAATCGTATTCAACCCGGCGTGCCTAGCGCTTACACCTACAGTAATCCATGTTGTGAATCTCTCTTTCATGACATCCATTAGCTGTTGAATGAATGTTTCGATCCTCGTATCTAACCCGTCAGCCGCTTCGTCCAAATTAATCAGAATCACCAGCCTACTCTTCTCTAGCTCAAGAACATATCCACTCTTGTCTAACATATCATTACTTAGATTAGTTAAGATAAACCGGATCAGTGCCCATTCCCGCTCGGTATCCTCCTTCATGAATTCAGACACCTCATCAATATCTACAATGACCACGGCAAACCATTCGTGAACCAGCGTAACCCCCATAAAATCCAAATCTTCTTTGGTTATCGAGTTTGTATCAACCTGACCACGTACGAGTCGAGATAGGAACTCTGTACGAATAATCGGAATTTGCTGAGACAGCTTGTCCTTAAGCTGGTGCTCGGTACCAAACAACGATTCGACCGTATCTTTTATAAATTTCAGCTCATTGTGTTTATTGACCTCGATATCCGATCTGCCTCGATGTATCATATGAACAACATCTTGGATCGGACTATATTGTTTGCGAGTCATATAAATACAAATGAGAATACCCATAATAAGACAAGCAAAAACGGTAATTAGAGTTAACTTTTTTACCGTATTCACTTGCATCAACACTACTTTTTTCGGGAAAACCGAAACATAGGTCCACCCATTCGCCTCAGAAGTGGTATAAGCAACGAATTGCTCCTCCCCATCCTTCTGAATGAGAAATTCACCTTCCTGTTCATTTAAACGCTGCTTGTAGGATTCACTCCAGCTTCGCCCATCCTTCTGACCCATAATGACATCCTTATCTCGATTGAGAATATAGATCGTTCCATCATGGAGACCTTCAACTCCCTTAAGAACATTATGGAATTGCTGTTCATTGATTAATATAATCAAGCTCCCTTGGATATTGTTCGGTTCACCAATCGGAAGTGTATGTGCATAGGTAACAATAGATTCTTGTTTAAGATTATTGATTTCTATTTGTGTGGGTAAATAAGAATTATAGTGGTAACTAAGCAGGAGGTTATTCTTATATTCTTCATAGCTCATATCGCCATAGGTATAGATTTTATTGTAGAAGGTAGATGAATTTGTTTTCATTGTAGGCGAGAGTATGGTGTCACTGTTGGCAAAATAAACATAGAAGTCATAAAGCGACGCATTATAAGGAACATATCTAGATAATTCCTTCATAAATTCAATGAATTGATATTGGACCTTTGTGGATGATGGTGTATGGCCCTCTTGCATGAGCAGCTGCTGTTTCGGACTAGTGGCTATCTGCTTTACTAGGTAGTCAATTTCTTGTGTTTGACTATTCATAATATGTTTGGTTTGTTCTAACAGGGCCGAATTCGACCGGTATGCATTCTCAATCATGATTTGTTCTATTCTCACATATACCACACTGCCAATAATAACAGGGATTAAGAAAATGATTAGGTAGGATACGAGTAGAGTGACGAAGACACTTCTTTTATACTTTATTCCTTTGTATGCTATTTTCCATCTATCCATATGACCATCCCTTCAAACAGTGTAACCCCTTGCACATCAATTATAATCTAGGCTTTTCATTCAAACAATTCGAATACTAGGTGTTTGGGTTATCCATTCTTAAGATCTGTTCATCATTATTAAGATTCTTACCAAGGCTAAACGGCTTCGTCGTCCTTTACAGGACAAGCGTGTTTACCGTTGACGACTTAAAGAAAGCTAAGTTAACTTATATTTTTTTATTCGCAGAAAAAAAGCTATCCTACAAGTAGATAACCTACCTGTAGGATAGCTCTGAATAATAGTACGAGTGTTTACTTACTTTTTGGCATAAGCCTCATTATATTCAGCAATAACCTGATCTCCGCCTTGCGCCTTCCATTTCTCAATTTCTGCCTGGAAGCCTGCTTCGTCAATGCTGCTAAGAATGAACTTATAGGTAGCATCGTCGATGATCTTCTTCATCTCATTACCTTTTTCACTGAATGTCGCAGATTGTAATGCTTCTGCCGGATTCGGAACAATAAAGTTCACGTTATCATCATTCAGCTCTGTGTTCTTCTCTTTTAATGGATCATTGGCCGGCTTTAACACTTCTGGTTTAAGACCTTGGATCGAGGCAAGTGGACGAACATCCACCTCACGGACCGCATCGGCATCTTTAATTAATTCGAAGAATTTACCATCAACAGTGTTGTAATGAACGCTTTCTAATCCTAATTGAGTTAATCTGTACATCTCTGGTTCACCAAGCTTGTCGAAGAAAGCAAGGATCCGCTTCAGCTCTTCCTCTGTCTTTACTTCAGATTTCGGGAAAACGAATACTCCATTATGTCCTGCTTGAGACCATACATGTGGTTTACCATCTGGCCCTTCAATGCGATTGATCAAATCAAGTTGTGCATTAGGATTAACTTTTAATAGTGTATTCTTTAGGTTCTTAGAATCATCCATGTTCCCAATGTAAATACCAGCCTTTTCAGTGGTGAAGTAATCCCACTGCTGTTGTTTACTGGATACTGCGAAGTCTTCATTGATCAATCCCTCGTCATACAGCTTCTTAACGTACTTCATTGTATTCACATATTCATCAAACATAAATTCAGGAGCTAGCTTTCCATCCTTCAAGCCCCAGTCGTTCGGAGTGCCATGATAAGAGGCTACTGTCTTGAATAGTCCGAATTTCAGATCGTTACGATCTGGCATACCGAATGTATCATTCTTGCCATTACCATCTGGATCCTTTTCCTTAAAGGCTTTAAGTACATTGTATAGATCATCTAACGTTTTTGGCTCTGGAAGACCCACTTTCTCTAACCAATCCTTACGGATAATGATACCTTGTCTAGATAAGTCTCTTTCACGATAAATACCGTAGTTCTTACCATCAATAGCAGAGTTGGCTAGAATCGTTTCATTCATTTGACTAAGGTTAGGATAATCCTTCAGATAAGGTCCAACCTCCCAGAACATCCCTGCACGAGCAGCATTGAGATAGGCTGAATTCTTAATATCTTGAATCGTAACCACTTTAGCTAATGTGTTCGAGGCAAGTGCAATATTAATTTTATCTTCTTTAACAGCATCAGGAATCCAAGTAATGTTAAGCTTCGTGTTGGTAGCTTCCTCGAGCTTCGAAAGAACAACATCGGAAGGTGGTGCCGTTGTATAAAGGATAGCCATCCAAGTCAGATCCAATGGTTCTTCCTTCACTTCTGCAGCAAGTTCAGCCGCCTTGGTTTCCCCTTTCACTTCTCCAGCCGCTGGTGCAGCTGTCGTCTCTTCCGCCTCGTTATTACCTGCACATCCTGCGAATATAGTCACTACGAGTGCAAGAACACAAATCAGGACAAGCATTCTACGTCTTAATAATGAATTCATTCTTTTAACCTCCCAGAAAATTTAATTTCCCTTAACCGATCATTGTTGCATATGTTAAAGATAGTTCCCCATAAGAGTGGGACTATCCTTTAACCGATCCCAAAAGTACACCTTTGGCAAAATATTTCTGTATAAACGGATACACACACAATATAGGAACAGTGGCTACAACAATAACAGCCATCTTAATCGTCTGCTCAGGCGGTCTGACCAAATCACTATCTACATCGCCACCTTGAAGCCCACTAGATAGAATAACAAGCTGTCTTAATAGAACTTGGATGGGCCATTTCTCCGAATCGTTAACGTAAATTAGTGCTTGGTAGAATAAGTTCCAGTAGGCGACCCCATAGAATAAGGATATCGTCGCTATCGCTGGCATAGAGAGTGGAATCACAATACGGAATAGGATCCCAAAATCGCTTGCTCCATCTATTTTGGCTGACTCCTCCAGCCCATCGGGAAGGTTCTGGAAGAAGTTTTTCAGGATAATTAGATTAAAAGCATTAATGGCTGAAGGGATCAACATGGCCCAATAAGAGTCCAGCATGCCTAACGAACGGACTACAAGGAAAGTTGGGATAAGACCTCCTGAGAACATGAGCGTGAAGACGACCATGAACATGATGAACCTTCGTCCAACCAAATCTCGTCTAGCCAAGCCATAAGCCATCAACACGGATAAGAGCATACTAATCAAGGTACCTGCCACTGTGATGAAGATTGAATTTAGTAGACTACGGAATATAACATTGGTTGAGAATATGACTCGATACGCGTCTAACGACCAGTCTGTAGGAATTAGAATGAATGGCTTCTCCAAATATTCCTCCACAGAGGTAAAGGATGCTGCGAATACATGTATAAAGGGAAGTATCGTTAATAGAGCAAATATGATCAGTAATGTATAGTTAACTAGATCAAATGCTCGACTTGCAAATCCTCTACTATTCATCAATGGTGTCACCATCCTTATTGAATCTTCTGTTCCGTTACCTAATCTTCCGATCCGTTACCCTACAACTTCCACTAAATTTCTAGCAATAATCCTTAAAGCATGAATTTTTGCTAGAAAAAGTGAGAAGTAGCAGGTTAAAGGATCTTAATAAATTCCTTCTTCTCCAAGCTTTCTTACTAGCCAGTTGGCGATCATAATCATACATAATCCGACCGTTGCGCGGAAGAAACCAATCGCCGTACTGTAACTGAATTGGCCTTGTCTGATTCCAGCTGTATACACATAAGTATCGAAAATCTCAGCTACATCACGATTCAATCCATTCAACATAAGGAACACATGATCGAAGCCAAGCTCTAAGATGTCACCAAGCTTCAGAATCATGAGGATTACAATAACTGTCTTAATGGAAGGTAATGTGATATGCCATATTTGCCTTATTCTGCTCGCGCCATCAATCTTTGCAGCTTCGTACATCTGAGGATCGATGGAAGCAATGGCTGCTAGATAAATAATTGTGCCCCAGCCTGCCTCTCTCCAAATAACCTGTAAGATATACACTGGACGAAACCAACCGGGTTCTACTAAGAAATTAATTTTTTCAAATCCTAGACTTAGTAATAATTCATTAATGATTCCACCCTGTGAAGTCAGTAGTACATAGGACAAGGAAACAATAATGACCCAAGACATAAAGAATGGAATGTAGATCACGGTCTGAATCGTTCGTTTGAATACTTCCTTCCTAACCTCATTGAGCATAAGCGATAGAATGATCGGGATAGGAAAGTAAATAATGATGTTCATAAAGAACAGAATTAACGTATTCTTAAATAGCATGAAGAAGGTAGGTTCTGTGAATAGTCGTTCAAAGTGTTTGAACCCAGCCCATGGGCTGTTCGTTACTCCAAGAAACGGCTGGTAATCCTGAAAGGCGATAACTATGCCCCACATCGGAATATATTTAAAAATGATAAAATACAAGATCCCCGGTAATATCATCAAATAAATGAATTTATTCTTCAGAATTTGGCGCATGAGCTGACTTCTCTGCTTGTATACGACTGGCGGTGAACTTGTATGAGGAGCTGTTGTGTTCATGAGGAGGATGACCCCTTTCCTTGTTGGCTGATCTACAATTCCAAAGTAACCCTTATAAAATAGGATCGTCTATAATCATTTAGTTAGATGGGACCCTATACGAGTGGATTTGTTAAGAAATGATTATTGTGTTTCGGATTAGAGGGGATATACTGAAGGTACAACAATTATTGGAATCTTCTAGGGGAGGGCTATATGAATAAACATCCGAATAAGTATTTTATCAAGATATTGTTATTCGGAATAATCATTAGTTCATTTCCTGTGATAACCATCGGTATATTCTCCTACTTCAAGGCATCAAGCACCATTCAAACCAATGCCAATCAAGCGAAGGAGATGAGCCTTAACCAAATTCAGAACAGTGTTGAACAGGTGCTGAAAACTACGGATCATTCCCTAACGTATTTTGTAAATTCGGCATTATTAATCAATACCTTATCCGAGCCACTTGTCGTTCATCAATTTCAACTATTTAATGAAATAAGACAAGAATTAACCCATCTTCAAACGTTTGATACAGGAATTTCCGATATCGTTCTACTCAGTAAGGAGAAAAATTGGTTCATTAATAATATTGGGCTATATCGGTTAGAACAGGTCGAAGATGCCGTTGAATTACATACATATTTCCACCTTCCCGTCGATTCCATGTGGAGGGTGGCTAAGAATACATCAGATCCAAAGATGTATCATACCTGCCAGACACATATAGAGCTCATCAAGAAACTCCCATTGAATTCTACGAATAAGAAAGGATTAGCTATTACGAAGATCCCGGTCTGTCATCTAGGCAAGCTGTTCTCCTATGATCAAGATAACGAATCCGTCATGATTGTTGGTAGAGATCAACAGGTATTCTTGCATACGAATCCAACTATTCTCAGCGAATTAGATATCAGAGGCTCTGTTCTTGATCACATATCAACGTTAGTCTCCTCTTCAGGTCAATTCCGTGTTGCGGAGGGAGTCACCAACTTTACTGTCTCTTATCGGAAATCGGATTATAATGGTTGGACCTATTTATCCTTCATCTCTATTGAAGAGTTAACGAAGCAATCAAGAGCCATTGGATGGTTTACAGCAGGAATATCCATAGCCTTGCTGATCGTGGCCCTCATTGTTGCTTGGTTCGTATCTCAGCGAATTTACAGTCCAGTCAAGAAATTATTCAACTTCACTACGAATGTCTTTCCAATAAGGACAGATAAACCGATTAAAGATGGATTCGAGTTTCTGACCGAACAAATCCATCATGTTGTCGATGAGAATTCACAAATGGAGAACAAACTACAAACTCAGGCAGAGCAGCTTAAGGTTCTATTCATGCTTAAGTTGTACCAAGGGGATTTAAGTTCGAAGGATATTACCGAGAAGCTACACTCTTATGGTTATAACGATAGTTGGCACAAGCTGTCCGTTATCACTGTGCAGATAGATACGCTTGATGGCACACGGTATAATAGCAATGATCAGGATCTACTATTATTCGCTATCAATAATATTATGGAGGAGCTGATTACTGATACACAGCGATTAACTCCTATTGTTATTGACCAATCCCAGACAACGATTCGATTTAGCCACACCCAAGATGCACAATCTTTTAAAGAAGATTTATTCCTACTAGCTCAGAACATCCAACAGACCATTAGCAAATACTTGCAATTAGATGTCAGTATTGGAATTAGTCTCCCCTTCACAGAGCTGGTCAACGTTCAACAAGCCTACCATGAGAGCTTAGAGGCTTTGAAGAACCGAATGCGTTTAGGAGATCGGGCGATTATATATTACCATGAGCTCCCACAAGGTGGGTACCCGATCCATACCTTCTTCCCTTCCAAATTACAGAATGAGTTATCGGATGCGATCAAGGTAGCGAATAGAGAACAAGTAGACCATTTCTTGGCCTTATTCTTTCAGGATTTATTAAATAAACAGCTTGGTCCCAAGGAATATGAGATGTGGACAGCAAGATTACTCATTGATTTCATACAGCTCACTCATTCGCTTGGCATCCACTACATGTCATTTACCGATAATCAATCTGTATTCGAACAAATGTTCAGGTTGAGAACCACCAAGGAAATTCAAGACTGGTTAAGGTACTCGATCATTGAACCCATTATTGTTACGATTGAAGAACGGATGTTATCCCAATATAAGAAAATTTCTGAGCATATCATTATGATTATTCAAGAGGAATTCGAGCAAGAAATCTCACTAGATTCTATTGCATCTCGCTTGCACTACAATCCTAATTATATTAGTAGTGTATTTCGCAAAGAAACAGGTATCCCCTTTAGTGAATACCTGGCTATGCACCGACATGTTAAAGCTGTTCATTATTTGAAGGATACGGGCATGTCGATCAAAGAAATTTCTCAGAGATTGCAATATAATAATTCGCAGAACTTTATACGCTCCTTCCGCAAGACGGAAGGTATGACACCTGGTCAGTACCGAGAGCAGCATAAGCACCAATAAATGGATTAGGACTAACGTTACATTAATTTCTCTATGGCATTACAGGCCATAACAAAAGCACCCTATTTGGACTCTGGATCCTTCATCTGGAAGAACATTTTTAGAAGTGGAGGGGTAACAAGGGTAGTAATAATAACCATAATAATAACCGAAGTAAAATATTCCTGCAGTACTAAGCCCGCTTCTAGTCCTGCTGCGGCAATAATTAAAGCGACCTCTCCCCTACTTACCATTCCCGAGCCAATGACTAAGGAGGACTTATTATTAAAGCCTGTTAACCGCGCTCCAGCCCATCCTCCTACTAATTTGGTTACGATAGCAACAATCGTAATAACGATGACTAATAACCACTGTTCACCAATACCCTCTAACGTAACATTCAGACCAATACTTACGAAGAAAATAGGCACGAAGATCGAATAAGCAATCGGTTCTATTTTTTCTTCGACCGTATGCTTATAATTCGTTTGTGAGACAGCAATTCCCGCAGCGAATGCACCGATGATGCCAGCCATCTGTACCGATTCAGCAAAGTACACAAATGAAAAACATATGAACAACCCCGCCGTTATGATCGACTCATTACCTTTTAGCGGTGACATCCATTTCATAATCTTCGGAACGACAAACCAACCTACAATAATAACGACTATGAAGAATAATACCTTTTTGCCAATTAACAAACCGATAGAACCTCCACCTTCAGGTCCTGCCACGCTCATCATAACCGCAAGTAGAATAACAACGAGCACATCATCAATTACTGCCGCTCCTAGAATGGTTGTTCCTTCGCGGGATTTCATCTTATCCAATTCCTTCAAAACTTGAACGGAGATACTCACTGAAGTTGCACAGAATATAACTCCGAAGAATAACGCATAGTTCTGACTAAACCCAAAGGCAAGGGCTGAGGCATAACCTCCAAGAAAGGGGAGGATAATTCCACCAACAGCTACGGCTGCTGCTGACTTCCAATTATCTCTTAGCTGCTTAAGATCAGTTTCTAAGCCTGCCATGAACATCAGAAGGAGTACACCAATTTCCGATAGTTGATTAATAAAGCTACCCTGTTCAATCCATCCAAGAACCGCGGGTCCTAACAATATGCCAACGATCAGTTTTCCCAATACTGCTGGCTGTCCGATACGAATTGATAGATCTCCAGCAACCTTCGTAAAGAATAAAATCAATACTAAATATAGAATAAATTCCATGGTACCACCCTCCAGATGTCTTTATCATATTATGTCCCAAAAAATAAAAAGAAAGAGCCCTTGGTGACTGGCTCCTCCGTTACTACAAAAAAAATATTAAGTTCTAACTAATATTAAACTAAGAATTAAGTAGTTGCAAGGATATGACACATTAACGTTAATGCTCTCTCCACCAAGCTGATGAAGGGAATATGGCAGAGGGAGTAGTAAAGGTTTCCCCAATTCTTGGCGTGGCGAGCGCTATGTTATGTTGAGCTGCTGCTTGAACTAAACGTTCGATCGGATCAGTCCAGCTATGAACCGCTAATGTGAATGCACCCCAATGGATCGGAACCATTAACTTGCCACGAACATCCAATTGAGCTTGCACCGTCTCTTCGGGCATCATATGTATAGGCAACCAACGATCATCATATTGACCACATTCCATAAAAGTCAGATCGAATGGACCATACCTCTCACCAATTTCCGTAAAATGCTTGCCGTAACCACTGTCCCCGCTAAAGAATAATTTAGTATGCTGCGCATCGATAATCCAAGAGCACCACAATGTAGCAAATCGATCCCGTAAACTTCTACCGGAAAAATGTCGCGCAGGCGCGGCTGTAAACGTCAATCCAGCATAAGACGTTTGCTCCCACCAATCATGCTCCTTGATTTTCTCACTTGCCACACCCCATCGCTCTAGATGAGCACCCACACCAAGTGGGACAAAGAACATCTTAACCTTATCCTTCAATTGCTGTATGGAGCCATAGTCGAGATGATCATAATGGTCATGTGAGAACAAGACTGCATCCATTTGTGGTAGTTGATCTATGGTAACTGGCAGCTGCCGGCTATATCGTTTTCCACCGATAGCAGGGAATGGAGACGGGGCCTTCCCGAACATGGGGTCAATTAGCAGCTGAAGACCGTTGATCTGTAGCCATACCGCTGAATGTCCCAACCATGTAATTTCGGTCATATTGCCGCTATTTGTTGACAAAGGGTCCATCAGTTTCACGGCTAAAGACCCCTTAGGTTTACTATCGGGTCGACCTTTGATAATCTCAGCAAGCAACACCAAGGTCGTCTTGAAATTCATATCCATTGGGGTAGGTATTTGATTCACAAATTTTCCATCAACATAGTTAGAGGATTCACGAATTCTAAGCTGATATTCCGGCGAGACTCTAGCCCTTCCACCAAGGGGTGGGTAGTAACGGATAACTAAATATGCACCAACGGTCATAAAAGTAAGAATTATTGCAACGATCAATAGAATAATCATAAGATTTACCTTTCTTGGGTTAATTGTTTCACTAATTAGCTTATACGAAGATATGTGAAAAACGTTTCAATCCTTACAATTTTCTCAATAGTATTGTTATATCCTGCAGCTTCCACTAAACTTAAACGAACTATTACGCCACTACGATGTAGTTTTTTGGCCTGCTTGCGCAGTCATCATCATCAAAACTTAGCTTATGCTTACGATGTAGTTTTTTCGTCTGCTTGCGCAGTCATCATCATCAAAACTTTTGATGGGAAAATAGCCCTGCAGCTCCGTTCGAAGAGTGACCTGGGAGCAAATTGTCTGCTGTAAAGCGGTTAGGGCATCACGTTTAGGAGGGATTATACTTATTATGAGTTGGTGGATTAATATTAGGGATGCGGTGGATCCGTATTTTACATTGGACTATTGGTCCTCGGTATCCGGCAATATATTTAGTAGACTTGGAATTATTCTTCTCGTGATCCTCGGAACATGGCTTGCACTGAAGCTGCGAATGGTTCTTATCCGACGAATATTCATCGTTGCAGGACTGGATGAGAAGCAGAAGAATACATTGGAATCCTTACTGCTCTCTTTTACCCGATATGTATTCTTCATCATTGCCATTCTTATGTGTTTAAGTAATCTAGGCGCGGAGGTCGGACCCATCATAGCGAGTGCTGGAGTTATCGGCTTGGCTGTTGGTTTCGGTGCACAGACTTTAGTTAAGGATTTGATAACCGGTTTTTTTATCATATTCGAGGATCAATTCTCTGTCGGGGATTATGTTACGATTAATAATGGTCAGATTAACGGTACAGTGGTCAGCGTGGGACTACGTGCAACGAAGATAAGAACCTGGGCGCAGCATGTTGTGGTTATTCAGAATTCGGAAATTAAGATCAGTCAGAATTACAATCGGGACCGAATGCGTGCCATTATCAACATTACAATTCCTTATGAGGTCGACCCGGGTGAGATTGAGAAAGCGATTAATATTGTCTCCAATCGTATGGTTGAAGAGCATTCCCACTTGTTTCTTCTTGACGGAGCCGGTCAGGTCATCGAACCGCCCCAGCTTTACGGTATAACTGATGTGGAGAATAACGCCTTGGGCGCCAAATATACGATTATCTGCCTTGTCAGTGACCTACATTACTGGACTACCTGTAACATTATGCGGAAGGAGTTACTCCGAGAGCTGCGTTATAACCGAATAGAGATCTCGTATCCACGGCGAATTGAACGCCGGGATCCCGATGATCTCCATCATAATGAAAGTGCTGCTGCCATTCAAAAGCCTTAATTAATACGTATTATAGATATTCTCACACTCTTCCCCTGTTGGCTGGTAGAAGCAATGCAGCTTGTAGCGTGCTACCAATGGTTGATTATACCAGGTTGCAGGGCAAGGACCCTCGGGTCTGAAATACCATAAACTGTACTTGGCTGGCCATAATCGCTCACCAGCTATTGCTCTTCGAGCTAGTCGTTTTTCACGTTCTCGTGCCTTTTGATAAAAATAACCGTGTATGGTCGCTTCGAATGCATGGGGCTGATAAACCATCTGATTAATCGTTCGAAGTCCCTTGAAATCTGAACAATTCGATCTAATTCGGTTAACTCCCACATTACCCACCATTAGCATTCCCTGTTCGCCTTCGCCCTCTGCTTCAGCACGAAGTAATCTTGCCAAGAGCTCAATATCCTGCTCTCTAGCCTTTACAACTGCCATAGGTTCACCTCATTAATATGTTATAAACCTAGGATATTGTGGAGGGGGCGAATAGGTGACAGTGGGTAGATACACTTTACATTCTATTCCTATATTCAATCGGGGTAATGCCTTCCAATTCTTTGAATGTTCGGTTAAATTGTTTTGAATTTGCATACCCTACTTTCTCTCCAATCTCTTGTACTTTATTCCTCGTTTGCTCAAGTAAGTCTTTGGCCATGTTGATGCGTATTCTTTTTAAGTAGTTAACAAAACTAACACCGGTGAAATCTTTAAACGATTGACTGAAGTACGAATAATTTAACGATACATAGTTAGATACAACTGCCATATCAATATCTTTATAATAATTTTCTTGCATAAATTGAATCGCTCTCCTCATGTCTTTATGATCAACATGAACAGATTTAATTGACTTAATATAGTCACCCAGACGGACCAGTAAACTTTCAACATTATGATAATAATCCTGAAAGTTTCGACAGCTATATAGGCTGCCTACCTTTTTATAGAGCTTTAGAATTTGAACAGATTCCTCACCATAGATATTGAAGGTTCTGTCGAATATGAACTCATTAAGCTTTCTCGCAATTCCCTCAAGATAGGAAATATCATAGCGAAAAATTTTCTTGACATCGAGAATATCTAATAACAATTCCTTCATTTCTTTCTTTCGATCTGTAGCTAACATATTATTCAGCTTCTGAATCTGATCTATCGGCAATTTATACTGATTATCTCTATCTTTGACGTCGGCGAATTGTATGATAATGGGTTTTACTTGGAGAAAGCTATATTTCAAAGCCTCTACTGCTTGTAAATAACAAGCCTTTAAATTGTCAATACCACTGCATAACTCACTTAAACCAATGGAATAATTAAATAGCTCCTTATCCCCGATATGTTCTGCAAGGTATCGGAATATCTCGGTATCCGTAGAGATAATAGCTAAACTACCGTCTTTATCGAAAAAATGAACATTGTTTACATCCAAATCCAAACCAGTATCCTCCAGCAGCAATTCAATATGGGCTAGAAACTGCTCCCCTTCGATCTTTCTAGGAACATTATTCACAGGCTTCAACAAGCCAATGTAAAATGCTTGATCATAAGATTGAAGCTCAATATGATTAGCAATCTTTGAAATCTCTTCTGGTGTAATATTAGGGTTCATAACGATATAATTCAGTTGACTTGAGCGCAACTGAACCATATAATGATTCGACGCTTCAAGCTTCGTGGATATTTCTTCATTACGTAATAAATCCCGCAGTACTCTACTTAATGCCCTGAATAATTCTTCTCGAATAATGGGCTTGAGCAAGTATTCTTGCACATTGTTCTTAATGGCTTCCTTTGCATAATGAAATTCATCGTACCCGGACAGAATAATCACTTTGGGCTTTGCACCGAGTTCATTCAACCGGTTAATTAAGGCGATCCCATCTAACGAACCAGGCATTCTAATATCCGTGATGACGATGTCTGCTCCTTTATCAAGGATCGTCATCAACGCTTCCTCACCTTCAGAAGCGAGAGTTATTTCGAACATTTCTGGGTATTGTCTTTCAATCATAACCTTTAGTCCACGACGAATATTATACTCATCATCAACAATCAAGAGTTTACGCATAATCGGATATACCTCCTGACAAGATTAGTAATGGGATTTTCATAGTCACCTTGGTTCCCACTCCTTCTTCACTTGCCACTCTAATCCCATATTCCTCACCACAATGTAGTTGAATGCGCTGGTGCACATTACATAGCCCAATTCCGCCTACAGTGCTAGTATCATGAGACATGATAGCTTCACGAGTGATTTTTCGATTGACCTCTTCCACCCTTGTCTCCGACATGCCTACGCCATTGTCTGAAATCTCGATAATTAACATATTATCAATTGTTGAAGTCTTGATCATTAGATTCAAACCTTGCGTTGCAAATCCTGTTGTAATCCCATGTTTGACGGAATTCTCAACGACAGGCTGCAAGCACATTTTTAGTACTTCTTGGTCCTTATTCTCCGGTTGCATATCGATGTCAATGGTTATTGGATATTCATACCGAATGTTCATAATAGCTATGTAGTTTTTAATGTGACTGACTTCATCCCATAACCTAACATAGTCACTTGTCCAGTTTAGATTGTATCGAATCATCCCACCGAGCGAGGTTAGTGCATCGGATATTCCATACTGCTGCTCGATTTCAGCCAGCATCTTAATATTCTCCAAGGTATTATAGAGAAAATGAGCATCAATTTGATTCTTAAGTGATTTTAATTCTGCTTCTTTGGTTGAAGCACGCTTATTCACACCTTCAGCAATGAGTTGATTAATTTTATTCAGCATTTTGCGGAAGTTATGGGCTAATTCACCGATTTCTCCCCTTCCTCTAATATCGATTTCAAAATCAAAGTCTCCCTGACGAACCTTCTTCATCGAGTCAACGAGGATTTGCAACCTTTTTAGAATCAGTGAATTTAAATAATAAGTAGATAAAGATAGAATAACGATTAGGATAATGCTAGCAAAGATAATGGTATTCCTAGTCTTACGAATATCCTTAAAGACGGTTTCCAGTGAGACCACATTTAACATGTAAGCATCCAGACGCTCGATAAAGATATAGTTGCACAGAAACGGAATATTATCATTAACAAATTCAAAGCTGTTGATCGTTTTAGATTGATTTAACTGAAATTGTTCGAAAATTTCATTCTGACTTAACGTCGACTGATGCCAGAATGAATTGTCCTCGTTGGTAAATATCGCTAAATCCCGATCAATGATGAGCATTTGTGATTGTGGATCTTGAACATTACTAAACGTTTTAGGAAAGAAGTTACTCATTAACATATCGACCTCAATAATGCCCAAGTGTGTTCCAATTGCATCCGTAATCTGTTTGTACAAGGATGCTTTGGGTCTCTTCGCGTTATGCTCCAATGTGTGACGTTGCACAACATCAGGGTCCAAGCGTTCCAGATTCCATAAATATGAACCACTAAGTTCCATTGCAGAGGTATGCCAAGATTTGCCAACTACCCGCTGTTCATGAAAGAATACAGGCCATATTTCGTTTAAATAATTATTATTGGAGTAAATGCGAATATGTTCTATTGTTGGATTATTAAATTGGACGCGTATCAAATTCATGAAAGCATTATTATAAAAATCAATTAAATCCTGAGTAGGGGGGGCGCTCTTCCTCTCAAGATAATCAATTACCTTCTGATCAGACCTTGTTAGTTGCAGTGTTCTCTCCATCAAGGCCATATTATTATCAATATTAACTTTCTCGATTTCTAACAAAAATTCATTCTTTTTCACAGCATCCTTGATGTAATTCTTGTAAAACCCATTAAAGATATAAATAGATAAGAATATGATAGGAAGTAATATGATAAGAACATAGGAAATGACGAGCTTCGACTGGAGTGTCAAATTACCCACGTATGAATATAGATTAACTGCTCGTTTTTGGATCATCTTGAACATGAAGTCACTCCAAACAAAATTAGACAATTATTCACATCATACACAAAATGATATAAACCCAATTCCCAATGAAGCTAAGGATAAACGCACACGTCCAAATGGACCTGTGCGTCTATCTTAAATTATTGAATATTCGAGGATCAAATCATTATTGACCTGATAATTTCTTCATATTCTCTTCGAATTTCACTTGATTATAAGCTTTAACCTTATCAAAACCATTCTCATTGCGCTTATCAACATACTCTGCGAAGAACTTATCAAAATCCGACTCGGATTTCGCTAATATAAGCTTTGTAAGCGTCTTACCAAAGAGTAGTTGGTTTTTCGTTACTGCAATACCTTCTTCTGAATCTGCCGGAGGATCAATATTATCGAACTGGGAAGCACTCATAACCTTGCCCTTCGTCCAATCTTCTAACTGTTTGAATGGCTCAACTGGAGATGGTGCCCATTGCAGATTCATATTCGTGTCCATTAGCATCCAGAATGTATAGGACGATCCGTATTCCTTATCAAAGGTTCCACGGTCCTTGTTCATCAAAGCAATCGCTTCAGGCTTGAATTGATCTTTGCCATCAATTATATCATAGCTGACACCTTTTTCACCTAAGAATAAGTCCTTCTGACCTTCTTCACTGATCATGTAACTTAAAAATTTGATTGCCCTCGCTTTATCTTTAACATTCTTGGAAATCAAGGTTACTGTCCATCCGGAAATTCCGGGCCCAGAAAGTGTTGGTGTGTCCATATTAGGGTTAGCTGGGCCTTCTACTGCTATATAAATTGAGTTTGGATCATTAGCGAATAATGCGCCTTGTTGGGCGGCGAAATCTGTTCTTTGGTAGAGCATTGCAAAGTATCGACCTTGAGCAATCTTTTCTTCCATTTGTGGTCTCTTATCAATAAAGATATCCTTTGACAGCAGTCCATCTTGGTTGGCTTGTCTAAATGTCTTGAGCCAACTTACATAAACAGGGTCTGTTGTACGATCATACAATTGACCGTCCTTCTCCCTAGGAATAGCTAGGAAATTCTGGATGTAACCTTCCAGTGAAGCATTACCATTCTCCGTAAACTCATGAAGTCCCAATGGAATAATAGGCTGGCCATTCACCTTAGGAAACTTCTCCTTGGCTAGCTTTAATGCACTTAGGAAGCCTTCTTGTGTTCTCATATCTGGCGATCCGATTGCTTCATACATATCCTTTCTAACCACAAAGGTTTGATTGGAAGCGTGTAGGTGTCCATACTTTTCAATGTCTTTCGGCGAGGATGATGCATTCGGATAACCATAAGTATTGCCATCCTCCTGCTTGTACCAATTTAATTTATCCGGGTCAGTTACCTTGAAGAAGTACGGATCGTATTCTTCGGCAAGCTCGTTTAATGGAAGAACTAAATCACCGGCGATCAAAGATTTTACCCCCTGCTCCCACCAACCAAGTGTGATAAAGTCAGGCAGAGTACCTGATGCTATCATCGTATTTAGCTTTTCATTCTCATTACCTGCAGGGACGATAAAATTAATATTGACGCCTGTCTTCTCCGTCACATATTTCGAGGTTGGATCCACTCCCCACTTGTTAGGAAACCAAGAGAAGTTTAGATACCAATCAAACGAGATGGGGGAGGTATCTGATTGCCAAGAAGGTGCATTGGGATCAACAGCAGCCGGAACATCCTTTGGTAATTCCTCCTTTGCTGAATTGTTGGCTTTCGGATTGTTTGTATTCGCCCCATTATTACTAGCATCGTTGTTGGTACATGCTGTAAATATGGAGATGATAACTGCAATAACCATGATCAATCTGAATAATTCTTTGGTTTTTCTCATTGACTATTCCCCTTTTCCTTATTATGTGATCAGTTTAGTCCAATTGGACAAATAGCGAATGTTCGCCATTAACCTTTAATCGATCCGATTGTTAGACCTTTTATGAAATACTTCTGTAAGAATGGATAAGCAAATACAATTGGCATGGTTGTCACCACCATAGTTGCTAACTTTATCGATTGTGAGGTGACATTCTTGTTTATACCGCCTGGCGCATTGGCTACAATCTGACTTGAGCTTGATTGAGCAACCACTCGATAAAGATACGTTTGGATCGGTTGTAGCTCTTGATTATTGATGAATATCATACCCACGAAGTAGTCATTCCACTGGTAAACCCCATGGAACAAGGCAATCGTAGCCAACACGGGCAAGGATATTGGGATTATAACTTTCAGGAATATAGCTAGGTCATTGGCCCCGTCAATTCGTGCCGCCTCCTCTAAACCTGGAGGTGTTTCCCGGAAGAATGTAAGGAATATGATGAGGTCAAAGAAGCTAAACATAGCTGGAATAATGTAAACGAGAAAGTTATCTAGCAATCCCAAATCTCTGATAAGAAGAAAGTAAGGAATAAGACCCCCACCGAAGAATAAAGTGATTGTACCAAGGACCATATATATATTCTTACCAATTAAGTCTCTTCTAGAGAGTGCATAGGCCACCATAGCCGTGAAGAATACATGCACAACAGTACCTAATAGAGTCTTAGCAACAGTAACCCCCATTGCCCGCATAATGCCCGGATTATCTATGACTGCGCGATAACTCTCTAGGCTGAATACTCTAGGCCAGAAGTAGATGCCACCACGCATCGCATCATTTCCTTCGTTCAGTGAATTAATAAGTACATACCATATAGGATATAACGTGATAAAGCAGATAAACGCCATTATCGTAACATTTACTGCATCGAAGATGATCTCGCCGTGCGTTCTACGATTTAATTGAAACACTGCCTAACCACCTTTATTAGAATAAGGATGTTTCATTTAACTTCTTCATGGTTTTGTTAGCAATTAACAATATAATCAAGGCTAAGATGGCTTTTAATAAGCCCACAGCAGTCGCAAGAGAATATCGTCCTGACTGTAATCCCGTCCGATATACATATATGTCGATTACGTCACTCGCACTCTGATTCAACGAGTTGCGAAGAACTAGAATCTGATCGAAATTAGAATTTAGAATACCGCTTATTGCTAGAATGAACAGTATGGTAATAGCGGCTTTTATGCTCGGGATTGTTACGTACCACATTTTCTGAAATCTCCCTGCCCCATCAATCGTTGCAGCCTCATACATCTCTGGATTGACACCAGCTATGGCCGCCAAGTAGATAATTGCTGACCATCCGATCTCCTTCCAGATATCTGAGGCAATGATTATGCCCCAGAAGTATTGAGGCTCAGCTAGGAAGTATATAGGCTCGTTAATGACGTTCAAATATACCAACAATTCATTAATGATACCCACATCTGAAAGCCAGGTGGCCATTATACCTCCAAGGACAACCCATGATAGAAAGTGGGGCATATAGGAAACAGTTTGAATAAACTTCTTATAGCGTAATGATCTCAACTCATTCAGGAATAACGCGAAAATGATAGGTAGCGGGAAGCCAATAAACAATTTAATCAAACTAATACCTAACGTATTTTTTATGACAATCCAGAACTCTTCCGCTTCTATGAATTCTTTGAAATAAGTTAAACCTACCCATGGGGCTTCAGAGATAGGATGAATAATGTTGAATTGTTTAAAAGCAATAATGATTCCATACATGGGAGCATAATTAAATACAAGTATCCACGCAACACCGAGTAGGGCCATCACTTGAAGATAACGTTGAGCAAATAATTTGTTGAGAAACTTTCTAGTCTGTTTTTTGCGTGATATTGAATGGGTATTTGTAATTAAATGACTTACGCTCATTATGAGTTGTACCTCCTAGCCTCGGTTGTATTAATCTCATACATATTTTAGTCGTTACTGCAAAAGATAGTAAGGCTTCATATTTCATCTAAGGTATCAATATTTCTGGTTATCAGTATTACATTGTTATCGTAAGGTGCTTTTCTTGAATGCCTAATAGGTGGATGTTATAATTTACATAGGTAGTAACTTGAATATTATGATAAATGCAGAAAATCCCCATCAGCAGATGCTGACAGGGATTTGTTGTTAATAAGGATGGGCTCGGAGGGATTCGAACCCACGACCAATTGATTAAGAGTCAACTGCTCTACCAACTGAGCTACGAGCCCAGATAAAACGCCTTAGTTAATGTAACACGATATTAGTAACATATCAAGGTATTACTGGTATTATCGTCATTTAAAATGTTGGTAGAATTCCCGCTATATACATATTGTTACCCTGATATCATCTCAAAAGCATCCGCTATAAGCTCATAGGAACGAATTCGTGCTTTCTCATCATGAATGGGGCTGTTAATGAGAATTTCTCCAACACTATAATCCATACCCATTCTTAGCAGCTGTTCCTTTACCATAGCGGGGGTACCTATTACCCTGCGCTCACGGATTTGCTGGATATGCATAAGATCGATATCCCTGTAGGGGTAATCAATTGCAGTTTGGATAGATGGCAAGAATTGCATCTCCATACCGGTTCTAATACCTAGGAACAATAAATCACTACTTACTGCCAGACGGTTTGCCTCTTCTTCTGTCTCGGCACAGATGGCAAGCGTGGCTATCAGTGAACGCGGATGGCTTTCTAGAGGCCGACGAGGTTCGAAATGCTCTTTATAATATTGCGTGGCTTGTTGACCCCCTGGCGTGCCGAAGAATTCCGCGAACCCATATGATGTCCCTAGCATAGCAGCAATTCTCGCACTTTCATCACTGGATCCTAATAACCATATCTCTGGTGCTGTCGGAATTGCGGGCGCAGCCAACAGCTTCTCAAATGGATGCCCTGTAGGCATAGAATCGTAGAAATAACCAACTATATCAAGCACCTGCTGAGGGTACTTACTTACATCTACGTGCTTATCCTGCTGTAACGCTCTCGTGGCGAGTGGCATACCACCGGGGGCACGTCCAAGACCAAGATCAATACGACCGGGATGAAGCGCCTCAAGAAGTCTAAAATTCTCTGCTACCTTATACGCGCTGTAGTGCGGGAGCATAATACCACCAGAACCAACACGAATGCTGGAGGTCGCAGCTGCTAGATGGGCGATCAGTACCTCCGGACTCGAGAACGCTAACGCAGGCATAGAATGATGCTCGGATACCCAGAAGCGTGAGTACCCCAATGCCTCTGCTGCTTGCGCGAGACGTGTTGATGCTTGTAGCCCTTCTGTAGCGGTATGACCTTCAGTGATGAATACTTGGTCTAGAACACCTAGCTTTATCAATAGTTACCACCCTTATTATTTATTAGTAACTTGAATGTAACAGTGCACGCTACACTCAAGTTAGTTAATTACTTTTCGTAATTAATTCTAATAAACCCTCTATTCAATGTCAATTTGGTCTTACCATTCGTTGACATTATCGTCTTTGTAGAATAGAAGGACTTGTCGTAAGGAATTATAATTTTATGTTACTAAAGGAGAGTGTTGAAGTATGGATTTATTCTCACCAGAATTCTGGTCAGCATTACTTGCGATAATTATCATCGATTTAGTTCTAGCTGGTGACAATGCCATTGTTATAGGCTTAGCCGCCCGAAACCTTCCTCAAGAACAGAAGAAGAAGGTTATATTCTGGGGAGCTTTTGGGGCCATTGCCATTCGTTCTTTATTAACCTTAGTTGTTGTATGGCTATTGAAAATTCCAGGCTTGTTACTGGCCGGAGGCTTATTGCTTATCTGGATAGCTTATAAGCTACTTGTTGAAGAGAAGAAACACGACATGAAGGCTGGCGCAAGCTTCTGGGCAGCAGTTAGAACGATCATCGTTGCTGATACGGTGATGGGATTGGATAATGTTCTTGCAGTCGCGGGTGCCGCTCATGGCAATTTCATACTAGTCGTTCTTGGATTACTTATAAGTATTCCCATTGTAATATGGGGAAGTACATTAATACTTAAATGGGTTGATCGTTTTCCAATGATTATTTATATCGGTTCAGGCGTATTAGCTTGGACAGCCTCCAAGATGATTGTGGAAGAACCCTTCCTCAAAGGAATATTCGAAGATAATATCGTTTTTAAATTGGGATTGACCCTACTCATTGTTATTGGAGTTCTTGTGCTTGGCAGAATGAAAAATTTGAATAACAAACTGAAGGTTCACTAAGTGCTGCTTGCGTTCATTCAATACTCTTCCCTACCTTATATACAGAAGGGTTGGGCGGAATCATCCGCCTAACCCGATATTATTTACTGAGCGCCTTTTTTCACTAGATCCTGGATGTGTCTCTCGCACATAACTTTCTCAGACTTGGCTAGGATCAAACGACCATGCCGCATTTGCTAAACATTATGGAGATAGGTGTCGACAACTCACATTCTCTGTGCGTAATGGTTATAAATGAGAGGATTCTTCATGCTATGGCGCTGGCGTTCCAGGGCATGGGGGAAGATGGATCTTGTCAGATCAAGTAGTAATACTGGGTAAAGTAGATAACTGTAGTCACTGTTATAATACTTAGCACTGTAGATGAGAATACAGCCTGTGAAGCGAATTCCGGCTCATTATCAAATTCTACGGCTAATAAAACACTGCTTAAAGATGTTGGAACTGCACAGGATATGATGAGTGCTTGTGCCATTAAACCATCAAGTCCCATTGCGAATACGATCAAAAATCCAATCACAGGTCCTAAGCATAATCGCAAGAAGTTAGAAAGTAGAACATCTGAAAACCGAATCACCCAACGCATACTACCCAGTTGAACACCTAATGTAATGAGTGCTATGGCAATAAACCCTTGGGCTACATATTCGATCGGAATATATATCGGTTTGGGTATAGGTACGTTAAGCCCTCTCATTAGAAAGGCAAACGGAATGACATAGATAACTGGCAAAGATAAAATCGTCCTGATCGTAGCCTTAAGCTTCTGCTTATGTGAATTCACACTATACACCCCATATGTGTTTGGGATTAAAGCCTGCATCATCATGATGATAATCTGATAAGAAAGTGTAACCGGATTAAAAGCGAACACGAGTTGATTTAGGGGAATTCCATAGTTAGCGCTATTGTAAAATAGTACACTATTCCGCATAGCGCTGCGCATCGCTCCATCATACCTTCTGAGTCTAATGGTGATTTCTACGAGTACAATTAAAGAGATCATATACAAAAAGAAGAATAGAAGCACCTGAATTAGCACCTCTATTGATATATTCGATTCGTACAGCATGAGAAATATAATTGCTGGTGAGAATAAATAGAAATTTAATTTAGATAAGGTCTTAATATCCAACTTAAACAATTTATACAGTACAACACCAATACCAATTAATACTCCAAGTGGGAAAACATTATAAACTAGAATATGAAGAAAATAAATCACTTGTATTATCCCCTTTATAAGCGTACAACATAAAAGCACATAAGGTATCGTCAACCTAACGTTATTACTGCAACCGCCATACGACCGACCACACCTGAATAAGTGCTTGCTTCTGTACTTGCCATTGGTCGAATTTAATAGCTAGGGTCGTTGATTAAATCCAATAGCTCCCCTGGCGCTTTTTCTCATTTACAATAATTATCCTATAGAGGAGGCTTTACAACCTCCATCCATCGCTACTAACCATTTGGAAGAACAAGGAATGATCGAGATTGAGACCAAATCCACTTTTGTTCGGGATAATCACATAACCTTCTTCAACCGTGTAATTGGATCTATCTAATCCCATCACTTCAATTTCATCCCATTCTACAAGTAGTAATCCGTCAACCGCACACGCAAGATGACCTGTTATATAGTTACCGTATGAGGTTCCATAATTATGGGGAGCCGTCTTTATTCCCAATGCATCTAATTCACGGCCAAGCTCTATCCAAAAGCTGAACCCAGGGTGACGGATATCATACTGAATAACGTCAACAACACCTTGCTTAGCCCATTCTACCAATGGCGGTGCCGCTACCCCTTCTCCATCAGCAATAAGTACATGTAATCCCTGCTCTTGTATCCAGCTTTTCAGATTTGCATAGAGTACGGGATCCTCATGGAAGGCTTCCTCTATCCAGAACAATCGCTCCCCTGCTGTTTCCTTCAGAACCTGTTTAGTTATATTCAGATTATAGCCGTTATTCGCGTCAATCATAATTCTCGCATGATCTCCGGCCATCGCTCGGACTCCTTTAATAATAGCGATATCCCTTCGTATTCCTTGTTCCAAGGGCATATGCATGGCCCCACGACCTACCTTAATTTTGAAATTGACATGTCCCCTCTTCATTCCATCTGCAACCTGTTGTTGAATAAGCTGTACGGCCTCCGCATCAGTCTCTAGGTGCAAATCATCAAAGTATAGCGATGTATCATAACAGGAAACCTTTAATTGGAAATCATGAGGAAGTGATTGCTTAGAGAACAGCTCGTAAACCGGTTTATCGCTTAATCGGCCCAACCAATCCAGTAGCCCGTATTCGATTTTGCGGTATTCAGTCAGAACGGTTCCATCCTCAGCAAACATTTCTATTACAGGTACATTCATATATTCAGATGCTTGTTCTTTCGTGATGACAGACCAGCCGAATCCTTCTTCGCCTGCAATGGTAATCCTTACTATTGGGTGTGGAACAGAATTGCCATGCTCCTTCAATCGGGCATTACAGCCTGCACTACGAGCTCTAGTGCCTGGTAAAGTCGCCCATTCTATCGAATCAATTTTCCACTCTTTATCTATACGATCAATGATACTCATATACATTCTCCTTTTTGTAGGTAACTATCCTTTTATACCGGAAAAAGAAACCCCTTTGATGATTTGCTTTTGGAATATTAGAAAAACAATTACGGCTGGAACGGATACAATGACATTCGCTGCCATCGGAATCGTATAGTCCGCGTTATATTCAGAATTGAAAAATGGAATACCAATCGGAATCGTCATTTTGACCGCATCAGTAATACTAATAAACGGCCATATGAATTCTTTCCAAGATCCAAGGAAGGTGAAAATTCCTAATGCGGCCAATGCTGACCGGGATAATGGTAATGTGATGACGAATAACATACGGTACGTACCGCAGCCGTCAATTTTGGCGGCCTCATATAATTCCTTCGGTAAGCCATCGAAAAATTGCTTTAGCAATATCATTCCGAAGGGCACTGCAATACTAGGGAATATCAGAGCCTCATACGAATCCAAAAGCCCCAAATCTCTAAATAAAATGTAGAGCGGAACGAGTATCGCTTCTCCTGGCACCATAAGACCTGCCATAATGATCCAAAAAATGATTCGATAGCCTGGAAATCTACCCTGCGAGAATGCAAAAGCCGCCATTGAACAAATTAGGAGTACACAAATCGTTGTGACGGTTGCAACAAACACACTGTTCCATATCCATAATATTACGGGAGCATGCTCTAAAACATAATAATAATTGTCAATGGAAAAGGGTGGCGAAAACCAGCTTCTTACCGATAGAACACCACTACCTGAAGGTTTAAAGGAAACTAGAATCATCCAAATGAGAGAGACAACCCATAGAAGGGCAAGAAAAATCGTAACTGTATATAATGCAATTTTTCCCGGGCTTACTTTCTTATGCACCATTTGAAATTCAACTCCTTTCCTTGGAAATTCTAAATTGGATCATCGAAACTACTAGTAATACGAAGAAAAAGATGTAGGACATAGCCGACGAAGGACCAAATTCATATTTTTTAAAACCGACCTCATAGATGTACTGGATAATCGTTCTAGTTGATCCTGCAGGACCGCCAGTTGTTACTAGGTAAACCTGTGAGAATATCTTGAATGAAGCAACGACTTGAAGGAACGTCACCAATAGTGTAATTCTTCTTAATGATGGAACTGTAATATGAATAAAGCTTTGCCATCCATTCGCACCGTCGATTCTAGCAGCTTCGTACAATTCGTCAGGAATATCCTGAAGCCCGGCCAAATACAAAATCATATTAAAGCCTACTGTCCACCATAATGTAACGACAATAACGGATATCCACGCAAGCGTCGGATTGTTCAGCCAAAGAATATCCTGCGATGCACCAAACATTCGGAAAATCGTATTCGCCATTCCCCCATAGCTACCAAGAACTGCACTCCAAACGCTTGCAACAACAGAAACGGTCAACACAGTTGGAATGAAGAAGATCAGACGAAATATAATTTGACCCTTTAACGGTTGATGAATAATCATCGCCAAACCAAGACCTACAACCACTAGCAAAGGTACGGATAAAAGCACGAATAGAATCGTATGCCATAATGAGCTGTAGAAGACAGGATCATGAAACAAGTCGATATAGTTTTTCAATCCGACATAAGCCTTTTCTCCTAATATTTCCCAATCATAAAAACTCACAATGAAGCCTTGTATTAATGGATATAGCATAAACAGTATATACGTACTTACAAATGGTAAGAGTAAAACATAATAGGGCATATAGGCCATGCTTTTTTGTTTCCACTTCATTGTCTTATTCATAGTACGACCTCCTTTCACGATGAAGGTAGTGGGGGGGAAATTATCAATTCCCCCACTATGCTGGCTATTCTAAAGCTGTATTAATAACTTGTTCAATCTTCTTCACTGCTTCTTCAGGTGAAAATTTATTAATCCATACACCATCGAATATATCCATAAGCTGATTGTAGCTTGCAAACCATACCTTCGGGTTAGGTTTCAAGAATACCATGTCATTCACGACATCCTTGTAATCTTCCCTTAGCGGTTGTTCCCTCAGCTCTTCGGATTGCATCACTTGCTCTAATGTAGGCAAATGTCCTGCTTCTGACCACTTCCACCCATTATCTGTTACCCATTTAACAAAGGTCATAGCGGCTTCTGTGGTTTTATCATCTCGATTCGGATTCACTGGAAGAACAAAGGTGTGAGAATCAGCGTATATTCCCGGGTTTTCGAAAAGCTGAGGAAATTTCATGACACTCACATTATCATCCATACCCTTATACAGATTATTGACATCCCAGGTTCCACTGATGAAAAAGACGGCTTGACCATTAATAAAAATTTCAGCATTGTTCTTATCGATACCTTCTGGAATGACTTTATGTGTTTGAAATAGGTCATAAACAGCCTTAAGGGACTTCACTCCAATTTCAGGATCAATTGTTGCTTTATTCGTAGTGTTATCATAGAGGTCTTCTCCGCCCATCTGTTTATAGATCGAATACCAGAAACGGAATGGATGCGTTCCTTTCCCCCTTACATCTAGTGGTGCAATATCCCCACCTTGCTCCTTGATTTTTAGCATTATTTGGACAAATTCATCGTAATTGCTGAAATTAGGCTGACCATTATCATCTAAGACCCCGAATTGCTCAGCCAGTGACTTATTCCAGAATAGCAACATGGCATGATGATCCATCGGCACAGCATAATGATCTCCGTCGATGGTCGTTATTTCTGGAGATTCACCAGTGAACTTAGAAAAATCAATACCTACATGCCGCGCTTCATCATCGAGCGGTTGAATAACACCAACTGTTTTTAATAGAAGAACATTCGTCGCATGCGATATTGCGAGATCAGGAGCTTTGTTGCCGAGAACTGACGTGGTCAATTTGGTGTAGAATTCTCCCCATTCCTGGGTAATTGCCTCTACTTCAATATCTTGTTGTGCTTCGTTAAATTGTTTGACCACATCCGTCATGACTGCCCCATCACCACCGCCGAATAAATTCCAAAAAACGACCTTTGTTTTCCCCTCAGCATCTTTCGTATTGCCGCTTGAAGCGTTTTCAGAATTCGTATTCGTTGTGCAAGCACTTACAAAAACAAAAATCAAGCATAACATCATCATGATTAGACCTTTTTTCATTTCATTATTCCTCCCCTTGTTGAAGTTGTTGCTTCGAAATCTATATTATCATGCCGATGTTATTATATCAACTATTATTAATAATAAAATCATTCACTATTAACTTTAATTAATATTAAAGGCAAAAAAAAACACGAGTAGAAGAACTCGTGAAAAACTGAATAAGGACTCTACAACTTTATTAAACAACGCTTTTGCTTTCATTGGAATAAAGAACTTTTAATATTAAGTCCTGGTCATAATTACCAAATTTCTTTCCGAATAAATTTAATCCGCCGGAATGTACAGCATCATCTTTAATTCCAATTTTCACCGATATAAACGGAATCTGCAATAAATTTAGCTGGTCAATCGTGACATCAGATATTCGTACTCCATCAATAAAGGTACCCTGATCGTTAATCGACCAATACTTTAATAATCCATACTGACTGCTATTTATCGGTACCCACTCTGGCGTCAGAAAACCCCTTTTACCGCCAAAGTCCCCCTGAGATGTCCACGTTCCAATTTCGACATGATTAATCCAAAGCGTAATATCCGAAGGCCAATCCAATTGATAATGAGGAGCTTCCGAACACAGCTCAGCGGAAAACTCCAATTCTTCAGGAATACTACCTTTGGGAAGTCTATTCGGATATCGGTACTCAACAAAACCATTTCCGCTCAGAAACAAATGCTGTGCTTCCCTACGATTGGGCTCATAAAAGGAACGGGGATCGTTCTGTGTCCCTAAATGTCCGTTCTCATTAACCAGACCGCATGATGGCTCCACCTTACAATCCACAAATTCACCTATTGGCATCTCATAGATTAAAGTGTCCTGATTATTGAGCTCCGGCTTGAATAAATTAATGATGATTTGATTGTATTTTATCGAGCTGATCTTTTGCGAGCCCCTCCCAGGAACAATTGTTGGAGAAATCAATCCAGCCTCCTCTAATTTTTTTACATTAAAAACGGTAGTGGAGAAAGGAATCCCCATTCGTTCTGAGATATCATTTACATTCAAAGGGCCAGCGCTAATAAACTCCATGATCTGCATTCGCTGCTCACTTGAGAGTGCTTTGCAAATTTCAACAGCCTCTTTAAAAGTCAATTCTAATACTCTCATATACGCATCTCCTTAAAGGTTTCTTCATTTGTTGTATATCAAATGTTATCATGAAATAATGATACAATTCAAATTTTCAAAACCCCACCTGTACTCGCCGATGGGTTTTGATGCAACTATTAAAACACTTCAATTATATTGTTTAGATATTTATATTGTCTAAGTAATGTTTCTTTATTCATAGCTTTCTCGTCCTTCAATTTCTGGACTGCGGTAGGATAAGCTGGGTTTTTATCGACGGTGATCACGCGCGGCGATTAATTGTGTGGTGAAGTCAACGCTTTCTTGAAAAATCGTCTGACCGCGGAGCATCTCGATTTTCAGACAGATGAAATCTATCGCATTTCCTTTTGAATCCACTGCACTGTAAAGATATTCCCATTGTCCTTTGACTTTAATATAGGTTTCATCCGTTCGGTAGGAATCGTGTTAGTCGGTTTCAGAAAGGGACGAATTCGCTTGACGTCTTCCATCATTCCTACTAGATTACGATAACTGAGGCTGTATTTTAAATACCATCTTGTGGATAGCAAGATAATCTCTAATTCAAATTGCTTGATCTTAAACAAATCTAATTCCGTTCCCAAAATAATAGCCCCGTTCCATGTCTTCATTTCAATCATGCTATCATGGATTAGAACTTTGCACTACATAAAGGTATATAGAAAAGTGACGTAAATAATCTACTATTCTCTCATCACATCGATCCTAAACTCGATAAGCCCGCATCGCTTTCACAAGCTCCTTCAAACTTGGCCGCTTGCCATACATCAGCACACCTGCACGATAAATCTTTGCCGCTAACCATCCAATACCAAGGATTGTCACTAATAGGATAGCAAAGGATACAACAACCTCCCACATCGCCGGATCCGTCGTACCCAGACGAAGAAACATAATGAATGGAGAGAAGAATGGAATGAACGATGTAATCTTAATCAGCATCGAATTCGGATCTTGAATGCCATAAATAGCAATAAAATAACCAACCATAGTAAGCATTGTAATCGGCAATATTGCTTGCCCTAAGTCTTCAGTTCGACTCACTATGGATCCGACTGCTGCGAACATCGTTGCATACAGAAAATATCCTGTCAGAAAGAAGAATATGGCATACAATAAGAGATTTGAATCAATGTTAGTAAGATTAATATTAAGCTCCTTAAGAGCATCCTTATTATGCGGGAGCGAGATATTGATCGCGATAACCGCTCCCAACAATACAATTTGGGATAGCGCTACAGTGAACATACCAATTATCTTCCCGAACATCTGTGTTAAAGGTGAGACACTCGTAATGAGTATCTCCATCACACGTGAGCTCTTCTCTGCAGTTATCTCTGTTGCGATCAATTGTCCAGAAATCATCACAGCCATGAACAGCAGTATGATAAGCACATAAACCATGGCCGATGCTGCTGCTATCTGCTCTTCCGATTTTCCATCCCCTAACCCTCCAGTAGTTGAAATCTGCACCTTCTCCATCTGTACGGGAGAACTAAGAGTAGCTAATTGATCATTGGTTAATCCCAGATCTTGTACGACCATTCCCAGCTTTATCTGCTGTAATCCATTCTGCAGCCTATTGATCGTTCCAAAATCCATCGTATCTTCCGATTGGTACGTAATGATAGGAAAGCCGAAGGAAATCTCATCTGAGGCTATTAAATATCCTTCTATTTTTCCATCAGCAATTTGTTTCTTCAGCATCACTTCATTCGCATCCGCTGAGCCTTCTTGGGGGAGAATGATCAGGTTCACTTCTATTTTCTCAGCAGAGTCATAATGCACCTTCAATTGTTCCGCAATATTCGCTCCATCCGCTAACATACCTATATTGGTTGCCTTATCCGACTTGAATAAAGTGATTAAATATGGCACATTTACTCCAATAGAGACGATTAATGCAAGTATAATAGTTGTAATGATAAAAGCCTTAGAGCGAAATTTATTACCGATCGTGAAGCTTAATACCGTTGTTAGATTATTCATGCCGCTCACCCCCAACGGCTTTGATGAATATTTCATTCAATGTAGGTTCCATGATTTCGAATCTCTGAACGGTAGATTGCTTCATTGCTTCCTGTAGCACTTTCCCAGCAGCATTAGGATTTGTCATGAATAACTCATATCCCGATTCGTGAGGTATTACCTTATGTATGCCATCAATGTCACCCAAACCACTCACTTCTTCCGATGTGCTCAGCATAATTCGTTCCTTCGGAAATGAGTTTTTAATCTCCTTCAGATTTCCGGTTAATACCGTTTTTGATTTATGTAGGATACAGACATTACGACACAGCTCTTCAACATGCTCCATACGGTGAGTCGAGAATACTATACTCGCTCCTTCATCCCGTAATTGTTTCACAGTTTCCTTCAGTAACTCTACATTTACTGGATCCAAACCACTAAAAGCTTCATCGAGAACTAGAATACGAGGCTTATGAATAATAGCGGCGATAAATTGAATTTTCTGTTGATTCCCTTTGGATAGCTCCTCAATCTTCTTATTGTAATACTCCGGAACGGAGAATTTCTCTAACCATTCCTTCAGATTATGGTCTGCATCCTTCTTCTTCATCCCCTTCAACTGAGCCAGATATAGAATCTGATCACAAACTCGGACTTTAGGATAAAGACCACGTTCTTCCGGCAAATAGCCAAGAATTCTAGTCAAGTCCTGGGAATAATCCTTACCCTCGTAATAAATGCGACCTGAATCTGGATTAATCAGCCCCAGGACCATCCGCATCGTTGTTGTTTTACCAGCACCATTCGCTCCAAGTAGAGCGTAGATTTCTCCGCGCCCAACCTCTATGTTGATATTATCCACTGCTGTCGTATTACCGTAGACCTTCGTCACGTTCTGTAGTGTTAAGGGTTGCATCCCAAACTCCTCTCCTGAATACATGATAAAGAAATCTACGTACTAACCTTATGACAGGTTGCTAAATCTTAAACTTATTAATTTCACTCTGCAGCTCAAGAGCAATTCTCGCCAGCCAATCCGAAGATGCGGATATCTCCTCCATCGACGCTAACTGCTCTTCTGTTGTTGCAGCAGCGTTCTCCGTTTGAGCCGTTGATGCCTTGGCTACCTCTACTGTTTCTTGAACTGCAGCAGCTACTTGGCTCGAATGTGATGAAATCTGAATAACGATATTGGCCGTTTGTTCAATTTGAGTTTTCACTTGACTAACTGAACTATATATCGCTTGGAAAGCAACTCCCGCCGCCTGAACAAGCTGAAGTCCTTCTTCTGTTTCCTTCGTTCCTGACTTCATAGATTCAACAGCTAATCCAGCTTCAGACTGGACTGCACCTATTAATCCTGTTATCCTACCTGCAAACTCCTCAGCTTGTGTAGCTAGCTTTCTAATCTCTCCCGCTACAACCGTAAAGCCTTTACCACCTTCACCAGCTCTCGCTGCTTCTATGCCTGCATTAAGGGCGAGTATCTTCGTGCGAGCAGCAACCTGAGTGATCAGATCAACAATCTCACCTATCTCAACCGACCTCTCACCTAGTACACGTACCGTGTCGGCTGACTGATGTACAGTTTTACTAATGACATCCATCTGACTGATAACTTTATCGATAGATTGATTTCCTTGATCAGCTTCAGATGCAGCATGCTCCGAAGAAGATGCAATAATCTTAGATGTATCTGTTAAGTCCTCCATACCCGTCGCCACTTCTACCATGGCAACGGCAATATCATTACCCTGCTTCTCCTGTTGCTGTACACCAGACGATATGGTGTCAATGGCTCGTGCTAAGTGTTCGGTGGCTTTAGAGGTTTGTGAGGCGGCTGACGAGAGCTGTCCCGCTGTAGTTGCAACCTGTTGAGAGGAATCGCTTATCTTACTCAGTAATCCTCGTAAGTTTCCGATCATTTGATTGACTGAATTAGCTATTCCACCGATTTCATCCGTTCTCCGCTTATATGTATCATTCACTGCAACAAGTAGATTACCATTCGAGACAGACCCGAGCAAACTTCCAAAGTGGTTGAGAGGTCTAATGATTCTATACTGAATTAGAATCGTTAGAATAACTAACATAATTAACAGCATTGTTGCTAATGCTATACTAATATTCTGTAATATAGATGATACCTCACTATTAGCTTGCGAAGGGCTACCTACAAATAGCACTCCACGTACCACTCCAGCGAAATCCACGAAAGGTACGATAACCTCTATTTGTTTAATCCCATCTTTATGGTATGAGCTGAACACATCCATGTTTACATTCTGCCTGGCTTTTGCGATATGCACCTGAAGCACGCTCTCGGATAATTCAGCATCACTACTGATGAGTGTCCCATTTTCCGGAAGCATTGCAATATCTACGCCTAAAATTTGTTCAAGATCTATCAATGCATCTGCATCCAGTATACGTCCAAAAATTAGCGCACCTACTGGTGGTTTTTCGCCTGATTCGTCCGTAATCGGAGCAACGGCCATAACAGCCAATCCTTCTGAGGTCATAATAAGACCCGAAAAGTCTGTTTCCTGTTTGAATCGTTCCATAATCCCCTGATTACTCACTTGATTCATAAAATCAGGATTGTCACCTACTTGAGCCACAACTTTCCCGCTCATATCTGTACTTACAACAAAGCTTAAATGAGGCACTATATCCATCGCTACGAAAACATTCTCCTCAATCCAAGAAGCATCACTGCTTTCAACAGCAACACGATGATCCTCCCAATACGAATTTGTTTTGGTTACACCCAACAGATTATCAAGTCCTTCTACTAGCTTAAAGGCTGCTTGACTGCTATTTACGATTCGCTCTCTTTCTGATTCCTCTAGCTTGCTCTCTAATGCTTTGTGCGAATACATGCCTAACCATACAGATGGAACCACGAACACGATCAGAATAAGCAGGAGTAGCTGAGTGGTTAATGAGCTTCTTCGGGCAAATTGTTGTGAGTTAGATGAACCCTGGTGTTCTTTTGACATAATATTATTCCTGCTTTCTAATAGGTAATTATATCTATAATAGTTGAAGTGAACCTAGATTTGCTAGCATATACAGAAAAAAAAGACTGTTCGAAAAAAGTGAAGTGACCCCATAAAGTTAGACACAACTAACAATTGGGTGCGGTTCAAAGATCACCGAACGGTTTTTGCGCTAAACATACGTTTGTAAGATGGGCATAACCAATTAACCCATATGAATTCGTAAATAAATGCGAATGTACATCTATAATTTCATTGGCTAACTTCTAGGGATTAATAAGTGCGATAGTACACTTAAAATCTCTAGATGAACATAAATTCCATGAAATTCTGAATAATAATTGCTATATGTTCTTATTACCTCTTCTTCGCATGGTTTGTTATAAATTAATTGTATATATGCATTAATCGATATGAGAACACGAAATCCATGGTATAAACTTATACTCCTCGAAAAAAAGCTCAGACCATTGGTCCGAGCTTTCATACTATTACTACGGGAGTTCGTAGCTATCCGATTATCGCATCTATAAGTCCACTTGTTTCGCCGCCCGGGTACAGTACGTAGAGCAGAAGATATACTAGAATGCCAGTTGGTGCAGTAATTAACCAGATTGTTGCCGTATAACGACCCAGCTTCTTATGCTTAAGAAATCTCTCTTTTCGGGCCAAGTACAAGGTGATTATACCGAAGAAAGCAGCAATTGTTGCGAGAGTAATGTGAATGAGTAGGAAGATCAAATAGGCTACCTTCAGTTCCTCCGGACCACCAAACTTGGTGCTGCCAATAAATATAGTTTTACTAAGATAGACTATGAAGAATAGTGTAGCGAATATTGCTCCCGCTACCATAAATCGTCTATGCGTCTCTCTTCTACCTTTTACAATCATATACCATCCAATACCAACAAGCGTACCGCTTATCGCTATAAAGATCGTACTAATCAAAGGCATCAACTGCTGCAGTTCCAATGAAATCACCTCAAAGTTTTGATTGTTGCGCTAGCAACAGATAAAACTACCTCGTAAGCATAAGCTGTGTTTTTGATGAACACACTAGTGGTCGATAAAACTACCTCGTAAGCATAAGCTGTGTATTTGATGAACACGCTAGTGGTCGATAAAACTACTTCGTAAGCATAAGCTGTGTTTTTGTTGAACGCCTAAGCCTCAGATGGTTGTAAAGGATCTACATGATTAGCGTGGTGGTCTCTGCGGAACCAACGCATGAATATATAGAACAGGATCGCACCATACATAATCTCTTGCATAAGCTTCATCATAACGCCACCGAATTGTTGATCGTCGAGTGCTGGGAAGAATCCGAATTCACTAGGACCACTAAACATCGACAGAATGGCATCTGATCCCATAGGCACACAATATCCAAGAGCCTTCGCCCAGATAGTCGGGTCAGTGTAAGTGGCATAAAGGGTAGAATCTGCGAAAATAATCAATGCACACGCAGGTGTCAACAGTACGCCGTTGGCGAATATATATCCCATTTTCTTCACATCGCTCAGTCTCTCATACTCAGGAACCGGACATACAACATTCCACCACATCATGAAGGCAGACATTAGCAATGTTGCGAAGAATATCTTGTGGACAAGGTAATTCGTCATGACATAATCCAGCACAGAAGGCAAGTGGTACAGTGAGAATAGTATATTGAATAGAACAAGTGTCAGAATGGGATTCGTAATGATATGGACTAGTCTCCCAACTCGTGGGATTGCCAATACACGACGTAGCATCCAATCTGGTATTCCATATATGATTAGTGGAGGGACAGCAAGATACGATAGTGACATAGACAGCATGTGCATACTAAATACTAGATGGCCTAATAAATCTAATGGTCCACCCTGTGCAAGATAATAGATCGCTAAACCAGAAAGCATAGCTATCTTCTTCGATACAGGTACTGGTGAAGATTCTTTAAACCATTTGGTTCGGTATTGGTCAACAGCTAATATATAGAGCACAGCTAGTATGGTAATAACGATTAGCATGCTTGGACTCCAGAGAGCCCTTAAACCGAATTCAGACATACCTGACATGATTTTCTCCTCCCTATAGTTCTATGTGAACTGTAGCTTTGATCTCAAATATTGCCTGTATAAATACATTAAAAAAAGTTTTTAACGCGTTGTACTTCACTTTCAGTAATGGCTATTTGAAAGAAAAAAGGAGCAAATCCGAAATTTGCTCCTCTTCTCTTACCACCAGACCCAATATACGGCCATGATCACAACAGTAAATGCGACCAATACACCTGATAAAATGAATATCCGTTGTTGCAAATGCCCACGATCCTTCAAGTGCATCCAGAAAACCGCTTGTATGGCAGCCTGCAGGATAGCAAGAAGCACAATGAACGAAAGCAGGAACCAAGTTTCTAATACATGCTGATAAATGATGGCGATGAAGGCCAGTAATGTCAGCAGTAGCGATAACCCGAAGGCTAGAAAATGATTTCTTGGTCCTTCATGGTTACCCTTGCGTTTAACAGAATCCGTGGATTCATGTGTTGCATGATGTTCTGTTGCCATTACCTCAACCTACCTTTCCCATCAAATAAACTACGGTAAAGATAAATACCCAGACTAAGTCAACAAAGTGCCAATATAATGCTGCAACATAAACCTTCGGTGCTGTTACAACAGTAAGTCCTTTTTTGGATATCTGAGCCATGATCATGGAGATCCAGATGACACCGAATAGTACGTGTGCTCCATGGAATCCAACTAGTGTATAGAATGCTGAGCTATATGCGCTTCCTGTAAATACGTGACCTTCATGAATATATTCGAAGAACTCGTATACTTCCAAGCCAAGGAACGCAAATCCGAGCGCAACGGTAATACCTAACCAAAGCTGAATACCTTTTGTATCATGACGATGCATAGCCTGAATAGCTAACACACTGGTCATACTCGAGGTCAATAGAATGAAGGTTGCTAGAGCAACGGTTACCAACTTATACAAATGTGCTTCTGTAGGACCATCTAATACTTGACCACGTAGTGCCAGGAAGGTTGCGAATAATGTACCGAATAACACAGTTTCGCCACCAAGGAACAACCAGAAGCCAAGAATCTTATTGCGACCTTCTAATGTAGCATTTTCCGGCTCTGCAGGGAGCTGCCCGCCATGTGCGTGCGAATGATCTACTGCACTCATAGTTTAGCCCCCTTCTCTACTTGATCCTCCGGTTCGATATGGAAGCCTGGGTCATCGTTAACCGATCTGAGGTACATACAGAACAGCGTAATACCAACGCCACCAATGGCAATAATATAATTCTCGAACAGGAACGAGATGATGGTATTGTCGAACGGATTATTCGCATACATAAATCCGAATCCACCAATGAATAATCCAATAGACATGATGATCGGTAAGATCGATCCTGATGGCATATGAATGGAACCAACCGGTTCAGCGGGAGTCATTTCTTTGCGTCCATCCACCTTCTCTACCCAGAATGCATCCAAACCACGCACTAACGGCGTTTGTTTGAAGTTATATTCTGGAGGAGGAGAAGGTATCGTCCACTCTAATGTACGACCATCCCAAGGATCTGCAGGAGCATCCTGAGGTTTCCTTGAAGTAATCACGATGTTAACTAGGAATACAATTGTACCAACACCCATTAACAACGCACCGACTGTACTTACGAAATTCCCTGTATCCCAGCCCTGACCACCTAGATATGTGAACACACGTCGAGGCATGCCTTGTAAGCCTAGGAAATGTTGAATAAAGAATGTCAAATGGAAGCCTACAAAGAATAACCAGAAAAACCACTTACCTAGCTTCTCATCTAATACACGACCGAACATCTTCGGCCACCAATAGAATACCCCTGAGAACAAACCAAGAACGAGTCCACCCACAATAACATAATGGAAGTGAGCAACAACGAAATATGTGTCATGGAATTGAAAATTTGCAGGTGCGACAGCTAACATTACGCCCGTAACTCCACCCATAACGAACGTTGGAATAAAGCTTACTGCAAACAGGTTAGCGGTAGAGAAACGAATATGCCCGCCCCAAAGCGTAAATATCCAGTTGAATATCTTAATTCCAGTGGGCACAGCGATGAGCATCGTAGCAATGGCAAAGAGGGAATTCGCCACCGGTCCAAGCCCTGTCGTAAACATGTGGTGCGCCCAAACCATGAATCCAAGGAATCCGATTAATATCGTAGCGAATACCATGGAGCTATATCCGAATAGACGCTTGCTTGAGAAAGTACTTACAACCTCGGAGATAATTCCGAAGGCCGGAAGAATTAAGATATATACTTCAGGATGCCCAAAAATCCAGAACAAATGCTGCCAGAGTACAACGTTACCACCCATTGCTGGGTCGAAGAAGTTAGCTCCGAATAAACGATCAAACATCAGCAATACCAATCCGACTGTAATAGCCGGGAAAGCGAACAGAATAAGTGCTGAGGTTATAAATGAAGCCCATGTAAACAAAGGCATACGCATATAAGTCATACCAGGAGCACGCATATTAATAACCGTTACAAGGAAATTAATACCCCCAATTAAAGTACCTATACCGGCAATTTGTAAGCCCATCACATAGAAGTTTACTCCGCCACTACCATAATCTGGACCAGACAATGGAACATATGCTGTCCAACCCGCATCAGGTACCGCCCCAATCAACCAGCTAATATTGAGCATTAATCCACCGAAGAAGAAAAGCCAGAAGCCTAGTGCATTAACGAATGGGAAGGCAACGTCCCTTGCCCCGATCTGTAAAGGAAGTACTGCATTCATAAAGGCAAAAATCAATGGCATAGCCGCAAAGAAGATCATTGTCGTGCCATGCATCGTTAACAATTCATTAAAGGTATGGGCTGGTAAAAAGTTCATCTCCGGTGCGATAAGCTGTATTCTAATCAGAATCGCTTCTAATCCACCGATCAGGAAGAAGAATCCCCCAGCGATTAAATACAAAATTCCGATTTTCTTATGATCGACTGTTGTAAGCCAATCCATGATGCCACGGTAGCGTTTCACTGGATGTGCATGTGCCACGGGTTAACCTCCTATTCGTAAATTACATGTTTGTGCTTACGAGATATTGATTTATTTCAGGCTTTGCAAATATACAACTAGATCATCAAGCTCCTGGTCAGTCAGTGGCACCTTAGGCATACCGGCGCCAGGCTTCATCTCTTCAGGGTCAAGAATCCATTCCCTCAAGTAAGCTTCCGTATTGTCACGATAACCAGCCACCTTGTCGCGATTCGCGAATCCAGCAAGGTTAGGTCCAGCGCTTGCGTTATCAACAGTGACAGCATGACATGCTAAGCATTTGTTCGTGAACACCTGACTACCAGCTTCTGTAGCAGCAGTAACCGCAACCGGTGTTTTCATCTTGGCAAGCCATGCATCGAATTCATCTGCTGTCGTTGTCACAACCTTAAAGTCCATTAGAGCATGTGACGCCCCGCATAACTCGGCACATTTGCCTTTGAATATCTTACCTGCCACATCAGACTTAAACGACATTCTGTTCGTCATACCTGGATTGGTATCCATCTTACCGGCAAGCTGTGGTATCCAGAAGGAATGTAGTACATCAGATGACTCAAGCTCTACGGTAACCCATGTATTCTCAGGAACAACTAAGTCTTGTGCAGTACGCACATCTAAATCAGAATATATGAATTCCCACCAGAATTGGTGTGCAATAACCTTCACTTGCAGGTTGCCTTCTATATTCGTTTGACGATCAGCTTTGAAGGTGTAACCCACCGTAATAATGCCAAGTATCATAACAATAATAAAAGGAATAACTGTCCAGATGACTTCCAGCTTGTGACTTCCTTCAACCTGCTCTGGGTAGCCAGTTTGTCCTCTACGCTTACGAAAACGAACAAGAGCGTAAAAGAAGAGTGCAAAAACTACAATCATAACCACGAGCATAATACCAAATGATAATGCGATTAAAAAGTACTGATCTTTAGCAACTGGGCCCTGGGGGTCAAAGACACCACCGCACCCTGTTAATAGAGTGGTCATCATTACTAAAAGCAGCGCACTTCGCCCCGCCATTGTCCTACTCTTCATATCGTTAATCCCCCGATTCCTTATGATAATCAATTTATTGAAATTCACTTACTGACAGAAGGGAACTCTATATAGTCCCTTACATAAAAAAAGGTCATTTGTCAACGAAGCTTATCACATTCTTAACTATAAATTCGTTGAACTTTTTTGTCAATTTATCCGCTGTTATTTCACAAAAGATTCTCATATTGCTTCTATTCTGCATTTTGCCATTGACTTTGTTCGTAAGCATTCATGTATAAAAGAAGCCCTTATGTATGAATATAAACGAGAACCATTACCCACACATCAAGGAGCCTTTACTAAACATGCGAAAAAACATTCTTGGAAGACGACACACGAATGGTCTATTCATACTCATATTAACGAGCGTAATTGTTGTTAGTGGCTGCCAATCCACCTATACCAAGAAGTTTCAGGCTAGCAACAGTGACTATGGAAGCCGAACTGAGGAAAAAGCGGAGCTTATTAAAGATGACCCTCTATATGGACCAACCATCCACGGTGGTAACAATCATCAGAACAAGGAGCTGTTCTACAGTCAAGAGCTCTCTACGGTACTTAGTGAGATGCCGGGTATATTCAGGGGGATCGTTATGCATACCGATAAGAATGCCTACGCGGCCATTATCTATGACAATTCCGCCACAGGCTTGAAAGGCAGGGGTACGCCAGACGAGTCCGATCATACCGGAACTACTAGAGGGATGTATGATACCCATACAGGTAACCAAACGGCTGATCCGAATAAAATTGCCACAGGGATCAATTCTTATTATACGGAGAATAGACCCGAAAATTTGTCCAACGTGTTAAAGCAGCAAATCGCTCTTACGCTGCGAAATAAGAACCCTCATATATATGAGGTTTACATTACAGCAAACCGAGAATTCATTAATCAAATGAATGTATATTATATCGAATCCGCGCGTGGTGTTGATTTGAACGGCTATCTCGCTGACTTTAACAAATTGGTCACACAGCATTTTGGTACCACAAGGTAAGTTAGACCTTTAACCCACAGTTTGGACAGAACTTCATTACTCCATTTAGCATATAGAACCCGCAGGAGCATGGCCGCTCCAGCTTCACCCCAGTGCCACAATTAGAGCAGAATTTCATATCAGGCGTTACATAATGACCACATTCATCACATTTAATCCGAATAGGTTTATCTGCTGCTTCTTTAGGTTCGTTTAATTCTTCCCGCACTTCCTCTGGTTTATCTACGGTTGTATTAACCGTTTCAGTTTCCTTTAATTGCACTTCTTGTTGTTGTAGTTCATTGACTACTTCTATTTCTTCCTCGGGTATCGCTGATGCCGGCTTAATAATTCTCTCTATAATGAAGGAACATAATTCTAGTCCTGTTACGGCTAGCTTGCCCTGCAGTCTGTTCTCCGTATTCTCACTTAATTCTTCATAGTGAGAAGCTACGTCGACAGCCGAAAGATTCGAATTATTAAGTAGCTCAGTTAATCCTGCGATAAGCACGCTCTTTAATTGCCCAATAATATAAGTGGTATCATAAATTTGATTGGTCCCGAATATCTCTTTCATAAACTTCTCTGCACTTGTTATTCGGAATGTATATGTACCATTAGCCTTCAGATGAACATCCTTTGAACTAGACACCTTCATAATAAGCGGATTCACCGTTACCCACTTCATATCCGCAAACTGCTTAGTATTCACATAATATACCTCTGCCTTAAAGGGGGCTTTATATCCATATTTCCATAAATTCTGGGCGCTAAGTATCGGCAAATTCTCCTGTGATAGAATATACTTTCCTGGTCCGAATATATCAGCAACCTTCCCGTCCTTCACAATAACAGCGGCCTGAGATTCTCTAACAATTAGAGTAGCTCCCATCTTAATTAGCTTATTCGCAAGATCGATCGGATGAACAATGATTTGTGAGAATGTCTCTGTCCATTCAATAACTTCAATATATTGATTATTAATAAAGCTAAACAAACCCATACGTTCGATCTCCTCCGAAGGATTGCTAGATAAGACTCGTAAATCTACCCCTATAGTACCACGCAGAGGAAATGCCTACAATTACTCTCTCGCAGAAAAGTGCAGTCTCCCATTAGGGAGACCGCACCTTAGCCTAAGACTAATATTTATTTAATCCCGTTCTCCTCGACGTAAGCAAGCCATTGTTTGGTCCACTCCGCTTGAATTTTCTCAAGACCTGCTTCCTTGGCTTTCTCTAAGAACGTTGCGAGTCCCTTCTCAATATCAGGTACCAGACCAACCTGTAGAGGCTGAAGATACTGTTTCTCAACCTGCTCTAGAGCTGCTCTTTCTGCTTGGTATGGAGACTGATCTTCGACAAAGCCCAGGTATTTATCTGGAACCGCGATTTTATCAAATTCGTCGAACATGGCCAATACGGTATCAAAGCTCTTGTCAAACAATTGGAATTCTGGATTTCGCCATGCCCATCCTTGCATAGCCTCTCTTGGGAAGCCATTCGTTTCAGTGCTTCCGATCATCTTGTAGTATTTACCATCAACTACCTCAAAATTCGTTCCTTCTATTCCATACTCCGTTAACCAGTTATAACGCTTATCCGTTACCATCTTCTCGTAGAAAGCTAATGCTCTCTCTGGGTTTTTACTATTCTTCGGAACAGCGAACCCGTTGTGGATCGGATGCACAGGTATGGCATATCCTCTTTGAAGTGGGAATGCAGAGTAGCCTAATTCCCAATCTGGGTGTGCAGCTTTCATTTTGATACTTGTATCATTAAATCTCGTAGGATTATCTGCAGGGAAGCTAGCTGCTGTACCGGAAATCAGTAAATCCTGCCCACTATCCTGACGTGTCAGAACATTACGAGACCAGAAGCCTTTATCCGCCCAGCTCTTGTACAGCTTCAGATCCTCTAACTGCTCAGGCGAACCATAATAGGATGTTACTGTCCCAGGTGAATCATACATCACATTCAACCCATAAGGGAGAGCTCCACTGGCTACAACTAGATCATTCTTCATTTCTCTATGGGCTGCATCATGGAATACGTTCGAGGCATTAACGCCAGTAGCCATAGGCTCAATACCAGGCTCATTGGCCTTGATTCCATCCATGTATTGCTCATACGTTGCTGTATCTACAGGTATTGGTAAATTGTGCTTCTTGCGAAGATCCTCACGATACACAATTCCTGTCGTTACATATTCCTTCCATGTTGCAGGAACGGTCTGGATCTTCCCATCTATCCGAACGGCATCCCACATCTCCTGCGGAACAAAATCGTATAATTTCGGAGCAGCTACTGGAAGCAAATCATCCAGCGCCATGAATGCCCCTTGCTTGGCGTATTGTTGATATTGTGTCCACTCAGCAGTGAATATTAAGTCAACTTCTTGTCCTGAGGTCAGTAGCAATCTGTACTTCTGCTCCCAATCCGTCCAAGTTGTGAAGTTGAATTTAACCGTAGCATTCAATTCCTCCAACGCCATTTTATTAATCTCAGCTTGGATTTTCGGTAAATCCTTCGCTTCCCCTCCTAACATCCAGAACTGCAATTCAACCTTCTCCGATAGATCAAGTCCTTCCGTTGCAGTAGCAGGGGTTTCCACTGTTGGTTCTTCTTTGTTAGCTGCTTTTGTTGGCTCTGCTGCGGGTTCATTCGCATTGTTATTCGTGCAAGCTGCGAACAAACTGATCACGAGGCTTAATACTAACAATAATGCCAAAGTTCTGATTGACTTTGCTTTCATTTTGAAACCTCCCTTTAGAATGTATAAATCTATGTTAACCACTGAGATCCATGATCTCTATGGGATTAACCCTTGACCGCACCTATCGTAAGCCCTTTTACGAAAAACCGTTGTACGAATGGATACAAGAAGATAATGGGCCCTGTTACAACTACAGCCATAGCCATCTTCGTGGATTCAATCGGTACATCAAACCCTAGATTAACGCCAGTTCCTGCTCCTAGATCTCTAGCTGCTGCTGCTGAATTCATAAAGTCTAATAGAAAGAACTGAAGCTGGTATTTATCTTGGCTCGTAATAAACAATGAGGTTAAGAACCAATCATTCCAGTAGTTAATAGCAAGGAATAAGCCTACTGTCGCCATACCAGGCAACGCCAGTTGAAGTATGATTCGGTAGTAAATCATAAAGTCATTGGCCCCATCCATCTTGGCTGATTCAATAACCTCCTCTGGAATAGATGACTTAATGAACGTTCTCATTAATATAATAAGAAAAGGAGACATCAATGCCGGGAAGATCAGTACGGTATAAGTATCTAATAGCTGTAGGTGTTTGGTTAATAAGATGTACCACGGTACTAACCCACCTTGGAAAAGCGTTGTGAAGTAGATAAAGAAGGTAAACGTATTACGATATTTGAAATCTTTTCTCTGCAGCACATAACCCGCCATGGTAATTAGGAATAGACCCACTACTGTTCCGACAATAGTTACGAAGATAGTTACTCCATACGCAGTAATTACTGTTGAAGGAAATCTGAATACGGTCTGATAGCCCTCAACCCCGAACACCTTGGGAATAATGTGATAGCCATCTTGAAATATCGATTCGTTATTCGTGAACGAGCCCGATAGGATTAATAGTAAAGGGAATAAGCAGATTAAGGATAAGAACGAAATGATCGAATAAGCTAATGTTCTGAATAATACTGCATATTCTGCATCCTTGACCTTCATAGGATTAACCTCCTTCTCTCTAGAATAGAGCGTAGTCATCGTTAATTTTGCGAATAATATAGTTAACTGCAATAATGAGAACGAATCCGAATACCGATTGATAAAGTCCAGCAGCGGTAGCCATTCCGATATCAAAATTGACTCTTAAAGAACGATACACATACGTATCGATGATATCCGTAGTTGAGAACAATATGCCGTTATTCCCAATCAGCTGGTAGAACAATTCAAACTGACCTCTCATAATACTGCCAAGTGCAAACAATAATAGGATGACAAAGGTCGGCTTAAGCATAGGTAGTGTGATATTCCATATTCTTTGGAATATATTCGCTCCGTCAATTTTGGCGGCTTCATAATAATCCTCACTGATTCCAGAGATTGCTGCTAAGTAGATAACCATGGCATAACCTAAGGTTTTCCACAGATAGAATATTGGAATAAGTATGACCCACACCCAAGGTGTGTTCAGTACATCTACTGGCCCAAGATTAAATACTTCTAATATAGAGTTCAGAAAGCCCCTGTCATAATTGAACATATTGTAGTTAATGACGTTCAAGATAACGAAGGAGATGAAGAATGGCAGGAACATGATGGATTGTGTTATTTTCTTGAAAAATTTCGAATTCACTTCACTTAATAGGATGGCACAGAAGATCGCTAGTCCATTCCCAAGAAAGATGAACACCAGATTATAACCCATCGTATTGATCGTAAGCTTGAGTAGCAAACCAGATTTATAAAGAAACTCGAAGTTTTTCAGCCCAACAAAGGGGCTGCCGAACAATCCTCCTGCGAAGTCAAACTTGGTAAAAGCATAATAAATGCCGATCATGGGTAGATACGAATTAATGAAGAAAAAAATCAATGTAGGCAGCAACATGAGAAACAAAATCTTATTCTTCATTAACTCGAACAGAAAACCACGTTTTTTGGAATTCAACTGATAATCTTGTAGTACAGCTGCATTCTCTCTTGTACTCGTGTTGCTCATTCTGACACCTCTCCTCCAAAGCTCTCTAAATTTAATATTTACTCTCTAATGTCTAATCTCAGCGTAATGGTTATAGTGGCTAAATAATACTGAAGATTTCACCACATTATTGAATTATTGAGCAATGATCGAAGTGAACAATATTTACTTTTTTGAAACAATTCAACAATCCAGCCTTTAAACACACATAATAATTGATCAGTCAAAACCGTTAAGTTATACTTTTTCTATCCATATAAGTAACAAGCGTCTTTCGTTCATCTGTGTTCACGGACTGTAATCGATTTCAGGAGGTTTGTGGAATGAAAATTATGGTCTCTGGTGAGAATAGAAAAGTATATACCCGCATCCTATTGAGTTTTATTGTAGGTATTGTTATTACACTCCTAATTTCCTCGGCGATTCTATATGTTAATTTTGAACGTATTGCACTTCAACAGGTTTACCGGACAGATTTGAATAGCCTGATGCAGACAAGTAGTGAGCTTATCAAGATATCGGATACCGCTGAGAGTGTATCTAGACAAATTTATCAGGACTATGCTATTGCACCATTATTACTTAATCCCGAGCCCGATATCTATGATTACACATTGGCTATGAGTCAATTATCAACCTATCGATTATCTTTGCCATTCATAGAATCCATATATGTTCACAATGCCAAATCAAAAGAGATTTATGTGAATGAAAGCAAAAGCTCCGGAAGGTACTATTTGTCAGAACTTAATGACAGAGAAATTATCGATATACTTGATAATTTTCAGAATTACCCACCCTTTAATCCTATTCCTAGAACCTATCAAACCCTTAATTTAGAACGTCCTACAGTTAGTAGTTATACCTTCCTGTGCTACAATGCACTTAACCAGGATCTCGATTCTGTGGTTGTGGTTAATATTGATGAGTCTTGGGTGAATAACAATATTGGATTCCCTGCAATCGAAGCGAGCGAAGAAACGATTATTATCAATCAACAGGGTGTCTTATACTCTTCTAGTGCCAAATCACCGATGTTAACGGATTATTCTGAGAAATCCTATATGAGTAGAATTCTAGAGGACAAAAACTCTTCAGGTTATTATGAGCATGCTGTAGATGGTGTAAAAACATTAATTACCTATACCGAGCCCGATTCACTAGGCTGGCGTTATGTGCGAATAACTCCATATGACACGATCACACAGGAAATCAAAAGCATGAGGATGAAAACCATATACTTTATACTTGGATTTATTGCACTGGCACTCATCATTTCTGTCGTCATGTCCAGAAGAATTTACGTTCCAATTAATAAGGTTATGCACAGAATGAGAGTACTCGAAATGGAGAAACGAAATAATCTGCAAATTATTCGCCAAGAGTTCCTCAGGAATTTTATTCTTGGTAGAGAGACATATCAAGCTAAGGTTCTTCATGAGAAATTCAAGTATTTTGGATCCACTATAGATATTAATGGTCGGAGTGTTCTAGTCTTATTAAGAATTGATCAGTTTAGACAATGTTCAGATAAATACCAAGATGAAGTGAAATTACTCAAATATGGCATGATGAACATCTGTTCAGAGATAGGGTCAACGACCTGCAATATTGAAGCCGTTGATATGGGAGAAGATACGATACTTCTATTGATGAACGGGTCGTCCAGTGATGAGCTGTCGGATTCCGTTACCTTTCTTGACGTGCTTGAGCGAATGCGAAATTCTATCCAGGAACATCTGAAATTATCTGTCTCTATGACCGTAAGTCCTACGGACGAATCCGTTGGTCAACTTACATCTCTCTTTAAGCAGGTAACAGAAGCATCCTACCATCGACTGTTCCGTGGACACGGAAGCATTATTATGTCTGCTGAAATCATGGGTATGAGATCCATGGTTTACGAATTTCCTGTGAATAAACAAAAGCAGCTGGTCGACAGTATGATGACGGGAAAAATTGAGGAAGCCAAGAGAATTTATGCCGAAATCGTATATGAGACAGCCGATTACCCATTCACAGTTATACAATTAGCGATCTCTCAGCTAACTCTCACCATTAATAATGTCTTAACCGCTCTGAAGAAGAATAATGCATTGACGGTGCAGCCCGAATTCGACAACACCATCGTTTCCTTGAATCAAGTAGAGACCATAGATGAGATCAATAGTAAATTTTATCAATTATTCGACGAGCTAGGTAAGCAACAAGATGAAAAGCGAAGCACAAAGCATGATGATCTGGTCAAAAAAATTAATGAGATTATTGAAAGGGAGTTCAAAAATTCCAATCTCTGTCTAGATTCGATCGCTGATGAATTAGCAATGTCGCCAGTTTACATTAGCCGGTTGTACAAACAATTAACCTGTAACACACTGACTGATGTTATAAGTGACTTCCGTATGAATAAGGCTAAGGAATGGCTGTTGCAATCCGATTACTCCATTGCAGAGATAGCTGAGAAAACCGGTTTTACAAGTAGCTCCTATTTCTATAGGATGTTTAAGCGATCAACGGGTGTCACTCCAAATGATTACCGAAGAATTAGCACTGCTGCACCCTCTTAAGGTAGAATGAGATATATTTGTTCTTACGGAGGTCTTCCTATTGGGCATCACAATTAAAGAAATCGCCGATTTGTGCGGAGTTTCCACTGGTACTGTCGATCGTGCTCTTAATCACCGACTGGGAATTAGTGAGAAGACAAAGGCCAGAATTCTAAGCGTCGCTGAGCAAATGAATTATAAACCAGACTATGTAGCACAGAGCTTGGCCAAAGGTCGAACTATGACTATAGGTGTTGTCTTATTTGATTTATATAACAGATTATTCGCCCAGCTGTTGAATGCAATTGAAACGGAAGCAAGAAAAAGAGGATATTTCGTTGATGTAGTCTTAACAGACAAGCAGCCTGAGGAAGAGATAAACTGCCTTCACCATCTTGTGAATCGAAAGGTTGACGGAATTATACTATTCTCCGTTAATCAGGGGCTCGACTTTCAGAACTATCTGACAAACCTGAGCCTGCCTATCGTGACGATTTGCAATCGAATCGAGGGTGATTGGCCCTATATTGGAATAGATGACCGAGCAGCGATGAAGGAAGCGACCCTCCATGTATTGTCTAAGGGATATAAGCAGATTGTTTTCGTCTGCCCTCCACTAGCTTACCTTAAGACTCGCAACATCCATACACAGGAAGAGCGTCTCAAAGGTTGTATAGAAGCTTTGGAGCCCTTCAAATCAGAGATTGGTTTAACTATTATTGATGTCAAAGACTATATTAACTCGATCGCTACACTACCACTTGAGCGAGAGAGAACGGCTATCATGTGTACATGCGACATCCATGCTCTTGAGGTGCTCCACTATCTGCAAGATATCCGCGGTTTACATGTTCCAGAGGCTGTAGGTGTAATGGGCTTCGACGATATCGACGTGCTCAAGTATGTTAAGCCTAAACTATCAACTGTAGAATACAACGTCGAGGAGATGGGTAGGCTCGCTGTTGATAGTCTACTTCGACAGATGAATGGAGCACAGGGTTATCAACAAGAGCCCCTGCTTTCCTATTCTCTTGTCGTTGGTCAGTCGCTCTAAACTAAGAATCCCCCCTTGTAATTGATGATTGACTAGAGCTATCACAAGTGATATGTTTACATTATAAAATTTTACGTGTGCGCACACGTTATAGGGAGAGAATCAGGATGACAATAACAAACACTGGTATTATTAATGCAGATCTCGAACGGGGTATGATCAATAAACACATCTACGGCCAATTTGCTGAGCACCTTGGACGTTGCATCTATGAGGGAATCTGGGTAGGTGAAGACTCCCCTATTCCGAACGTACAAGGCATCCGAACGGATGTATTAGAAGCGCTTCGAGCGCTGCAGATTCCTAATCTTCGTTGGCCAGGAGGATGCTTCGCTGATGAGTACCATTGGAAGGACGGAATCGGGCCTAAAGAAACACGCAAAAGAATGATTAATACTCACTGGGGCGGTGTCGTTGAGAATAACCACTTCGGAACTCATGAGTTCCTATTGTTGTGTGAATTGCTAGAGACTGAACCATACATATGCGGCAATGTAGGAAGTGGCTCCATCCAAGAGATGCAAGAATGGGTGGAATATATGACTTTCGATGGCGAATCCCCCATGGCTAATCTGCGTAAGCAGAATGGTCGGGAGAAGCCTTGGAATGTACGATATTTTGGCGTGGGGAATGAGAACTGGGGCTGTGGTGGGAATATGCGTCCCGAATATTATGCAGATCTATATAAGCGTTATCAGACGTATGTGCGAAATTATGGAGATAATAAGGTCTACAAAATTGCTGGTGGTGCGAGTGAGGGTGATTATCATTGGACAGAGGTTCTGATGAGAGAAGCGACTCGACATATGAATGGCTTGAGTTTACATTATTACACGGTTCCCACCAGTGTTTGGAGCCACAAAGGCTCCTCTACTCAATTTGCGGAGCGAGAATGGATCACTACTCTGAAGAAAACCTTATTCATGGAGGAGCTTGTTACGAAGCACTCCACGATTATGGATCGTTATGACCCAGAGAAGAAGGTTGCACTTGTCGTTGACGAATGGGGTACTTGGTTCGATGTAGAGCCTGGCACAAATCCTGGCTTCCTCTATCAACAGAATACGCTGCGCGACGCTTTAGTTGCAGGGATTAACTTGAATATCTTTAATAACCATAATGATCGTGTTCAGATGACTAATATTGCTCAGATGGTCAATGTACTTCAAGCCATGATATTGACCGAGGGCGATAAGATGATTCTCACGCCTACGTATCATGTATTCCAGATGTACAAAGTTCATCAGGATGCTACAAGAATCGAATTAGAGTTGAATAGTACTGACTATCAGCTTGGCGATATCACATTACCACAGCTCCACGTGTCAGCTTCGAAGGATGCTCAAGGTCGGGTCAATATCACTATATGTAATCTAGATCATGAGAATGATGCTAACGTGCAGTTTGAGATCAGAGGACTTGCTAATCTCGCCTCCGTGACAGGCGTTGTCTTAACCGCAGATACGATTCAAGCACATAATACATTCGAGCAGCCCGAGGCGGTCAAGCCTGTAGCATTCGATCAATTACGTATACAGGGTGATCAACTCCATGCCGATTTGCCGTCTAAATCGGTTGTGCTGATTTCCATCCAACCGTGATGGGAATGACCGTGAGGGATCCACAGGCTAAACCGCCATGTAAAGGCTGCTCTGCTGATGTACATGTATCCGAGAAGCAAATTCAGCGGATTCTCTCCTCACTCCATGCTCATCCTGATCAATGTGTCGATGATGAAGCTTATGAGCAGAGAATGGCTGCCTGTACGGCATGCCCTTCTCTCTCATATGGAACAACCTGCATGCACTGCGGCTGCTTCGTTGCCGTAAGAGCCAAATTCATCGAGAAAGGATGCCCTAATCCGGGGCATCCTCTCTGGTGATAACTTGACAGTTACCCGCCCGCTAAGGCGGGTATTTCGCTTTGTAGCAGGCATACTGCTTCAAAGTCACTCGCTAAGACGGTTTTTCCGCTTTACAGCGGGCTTCCTGACTAACTCAACTGTATATATTGCTCCGGGATTTCAACAGCGCTGCTAAGAAGGGCAACACCAGTCCTTGACCCCAGCCCTGAATTCGCTTGTGAGAGACTCCCTTGTAGCCTTCTACATCATTCATTACTGCAGTACCGGCTGAAACCTGCGTTACGGTACCGTCTTCTGTAATACGATCAAGTATACCGCTTATGGATTTCTGCACATATTTGTTATAGAGTGAGCCTCTAGATAATAAACCGGCTGCGATTCCTGCTGATCCCGAGGTTTCTAGATAAGAGGACTTATCTGTGAGCACGGTATGCCACATTCCCTCCTCGGATTGCAATCTCACTAATGCACTAAGCTGATCCCGTAGCGAACCCTCGATAATCATGTAGGAAGGATGCTGAACCTCCACATGCTCGAAGACCTTCGACATCGTTAACGCTGCCCATGCATTCCCGCGAGCCCAGAAAACTCCTGACATATGATTCTGCGCAAGATTGTCCCAACCGTGATAGTACAGATTAGTTACTGGATCCTGCAAGAAATTCTCATGCCCGTGATACTGCTTGAGACCATCCTCTAGATAATCCTTCCGTCCCAGCAGGTCGCCCATCCGGATTAAGAAGTATCCTGCCATCATCATGGTGTCTACCCAAGCTTGCTCAGGGAACACATCCTTCACCGAATTAACGGTATGCTGGAATATGCCATCTGCAAATCGTTCTGCATCGTTCCTTAGATACTCCGCCATCTGCTCTGCAATTGTCAGGTACTTCTCGTCTTGTGTTGCTTTATATAATGAAATAAGGGAATGCCCAATCGAGACACCATTAACCGATAGCTTAGGTAGACCGTCCTCAAGCTTCTCATCAACCCAAGCCTTTATTAGCTCGATATACTCCTTATTCCCCGTAGCCTCATACGCTTCTGCAACACCATACAGTGCCACTCCAGCGGGCCAATCCCAGTTGAAATCCATCCGAAATGTTCGATGAACGACACGTTCAATGACTTTAAGGATTTCATTCTCATCAAATGATAAAGGCGGCACGTATTCATCTCCTTAATCTCTATAAATTCTTTAATCTTCTTACTTATTACATTCTTAACCTTTTAATCCACTTGTGCTAATACCTTCAACGATATACTTCTGGAATATAAAGAATACGATCAATACCGGTAGCAAACTAACTACGGACATTGCGAACATGGCCCCCCAATTAGATACGGTCTGACTATCAAGGAACAGCTTAAGTGCCATTGACACGGGATACATGCTTGGTTTGTTCAAATATAATACTGGACCTAGCAGATCCTCCCACCGCCAATAGAACGAGAAAATCGCCACAGTCGCTAATGCAGGAGTAATGAGCGGAACGATGATGCGGTAGAACAGCTTTATTTTGCCACAACCATCTATCGTTGCCGCCTCATCCAATTCAGCTGGAAGTGTTCGTATAAACTGTACAAGTAAGAATATAAAGAATGCATTGCCAAAATAATTCGGTATTACGATAGGTTTAATCGAATTCAACCAGCCTAATTTGGAAAACAGTACATACTGAGGAATCATGACAACCTCGTAAGGAAGCATCAATGTAATCATCATCACCGTGAACCAGAATGCCTTACCCCTAAAGCGTAATCGCGCAAAACCAAAGGCGATCATCGCTGACGAGATCACAACACCAATTGTAGAAAGGATAACTAGAACAAGTGAATTCTTAATGAAAACCGCAAAGGATTGTGCACCAATACCCTGCCATCCAATCACATAGTTCTCCCACACCCACGGATTCGGAATTAACGATTCTGCGGTAACAAATACAAGATTACTTGGCTTAAACGAGCTCATGACTAACCAGATTACAGGGTACATCATAAGGAGCGCAAAGATAGAGACGAATATATGGTACAGCGACCACTTCCATTGTTTAGGTGTCATGGATTAATTGCCCCCCTTAGACTCATAATGTACCCAGAACTTAGATGACATGAACAATATTGCTGTTAGTGCTGCAACAATCAATAGCATAATCCACGCCATAGCTGATGCTTCACCCATATGGAAAAACTCAAAACCTTTTCGGAACAGATACAGTGAATAGAGCAATGTTCCGTCCAAGGGTCCACCCGTGCCACTCGATATGATAAAAGCCGGTATAAAGGTCATAAAGGCCGCAATGGTCTGCATAATCGCATTGAAGAGAATAACCGGACTTAACATAGGCAATGTAATTTTGATGAATTTCTGGATGGCATTAGCTCCATCTACACTTGCAGCCTCGTAATAGCTGGCTGGAATATTCTTTAACCCGGCAAGGAAGATCAGCATCGATGAGCCGAATTGCCATACGGAGAGGAAAATTAGCATCCACAACGCAGCTAGAGGATTGCCGAACCATCGAATGGCATCGATCCCTACTAGACCAATTGCAGCATTAACGACTCCATCATCACCGAACAAATATCGCCACATAATCGCTACTGCTACACTGCCACCAATAATCGATGGAAGATAGAATACGGTCCTATAAATACCTATTGCTCTTGCTGTTGTATTCAGTAGCATGGCTATCATTAGAGCAAATGCCAGCCTGAGTGGTACTCCACCAATGACATAGATGAATGTTACCTTAACGGATTGCCAATATTTACTGTCGGTAAAAAATAAATGCTCATAGTTTGCCAAACCTACCCACTCGGCCTTAGCGAATAAATCGTAATCCGTAAAAGACAAGTATAAAGAAGATACGATTGGGATTAATGTGAATAGTAGAAAGCCAAATACGAAGGGCCCTATAAAGAAGTAACCCATTAAGTTATCTTGCATTGCGCGCAATCTCATGCCACCCAACTCCTATACCCAGTTCTTGTCTGAAATTACAATAGCTGACCTCAAGACCTCAAGATCAGCTATTGTAGAATGTATCACAACGATCATTTTATGTTATTTGTTCTTAGCTAGGATAGCATTCGCTTCTTCTCTGAACTTCTTGGCTGCATCAGCTACGGAAATCTTGTCATACTTCATCTGTTCATTATACGTAGTGAACAAGTTGATGATTTCTGCAGTACCAATCGGATCCGGTGGATCTCCAACGGAGCTATTCTCACCAGCCCATGCAATGTAATCGAATACCTTCTGATTCTCCTCAGAGAGCAGTGGTTTTAAAGCTTCTTGTACCGTAGAAGATACCGGAACACCTCTATCCCCTTTGATCAATTTGTTCGCTTCAATATCATTAACGAAGAAGTCGATGAATTTCGCTGCTTCTTCCTTTTGTTTGGAATTCTTCGATACAGAGAAGAACATACTTGGTTTGAGGTATAGTCCATCTTTACCATTCGGTCCTGGCAATGGGTGCATCTCTATCGGACGATTAGCAACCTGACGAACACCTACATATTGGTTGGACCATTGGAAGATAGAAACGGCTTTACCTTTGACCATTGGATCATCCTCGGCACCTTTAACCTGTGCAGATACATCTGGTGTTGGAGAAGCGCCTATCTTGGTCATATTGGTTGTCATATTGAAGAAATCAATGAACAGTTGATCATCTGTATAACCAAGCTGAGTACCATCGGCTGCATATAGAGTATTACCATTCTGTCTTAGGTAATATCCGAAGAATACTTCTGGTCTTAATCCTGTCTCAAAGTATAGACCTGCTGCTGCTGCTTTCTTACCTAGCTCTTGGTAGTCATCCCAAGTCCAGTTTGGATCGAGAGCATCCACACCAATCTTCTTCAGCAGAACTGGATCGTAATGGACTTGCAGTGCATTCACACCCAGATTAAATCCGAATAGTTGACCATTCAGCATGCCTCCAGATACGGCACTATCACTAATGTCGGATACATTTATCGCTGTGCCTAAATAGCTGTTAAGGTCCTCTAACTGACCCTTACTTCCATATTGTGCCAGGTAGGATAAATCCATTTGCATCACATCCGGAAGCTCATTAGCTGCTGCTTGTGGAGCCAGCTTCTTCCAATAGTCATCCCAAGATGCGTATTCCGGTTCTATCTTCACATGTGGGTTTTTCTCTTCATACATCTTGATAACTTCTAATGTATAGTCATGTCTAGGCTGCCCACCCCACCACGCTACACGGAGCGTTACGGGCTCCTTCTTATCTTCCACCTCAGCTTTAGGCTCATCCTTCACTGCAGGCGTGTCTGTTTTTTCAGCTGGTTTATTGGCAGTATTCGCATTATTGCCAGCACAAGCAGCCAAGGATAAAACCATAATAAGTGCAAGTAAAACTAACATTGCCTTCTTCATTTCGATGCCCCCTATAAGTTTTTGATGATTGCATGCACTCTACATTAGCTCTAAGTGCTTTCATTAACATTGTATTAGATCCCTTATAGAAGCTGAATCCAAAAAACCGTCATGTTTGTTCAAAAAACAGAGGCTCCTATGAAGGAGACCTCTTGAATTCGGATGGTGTAAACCCGGTATGCTTTTTAAAAACCTGACTGAAGTACTGTGGATTATCGCCAAAGCCCAGCAGTTCTGCAAGCTCGAATACCTTCACATCATCCATCTCTCCAATCAGTTCAATGGCTTTCTCCATTCTAGCCTTCATGACATAGTTGGAGAATCTCTCACCCGTTTCCTTCTTGAATAACTTCCCCAAGTAATCAGCATTCATATAGAGCATTTCACTTGCAACTCCATATAAGGTAAGCTGCGAATTATGCAGGTTTGAATGAATAATACTCTCTACCCTATTAATGATTGACGACTGTTTATTCTTCGTTTGCTCATAATGTTCAGATGTGATCTCTCTAGCCGTATGCTCCACAAAGTCACGCAGGGCTTGTATCGTATCTAACTTGTCTAGCCGGACAAATTCCTTCAGGTACATATGCATATTCCGTGGATTTCCTTGACGGATAATCCCCATATATATGGGGATTACGTAAGATTTAGTGACCGTTGTATCCATTCGCAACTGCACCAGGGCATCGAAGAATTCTTCGATCTCTCTGAGTACATCGTCTAGTCGACCAGTCTTAATCAGCATATAGAGCTTGTCTTCATCGTAAGTGAATTCCGGCTGCTCAACCTCAATTGTTACTATGTCCCTTTTTGTTATTAAACTGCCTTCTCCCAAATAAAAACGATAATTCAAGCATGCTAGAGTCTCTCTATACAAACTCCTTGCTTGTGAGATGTCTCCTGCCTCACTTAATGCGATTGTCACATCAATTTTATAAAACTCAAAAAAGGTAGTTTTAATAGAATCAATAAGCCCAAACAATAAATCCTCTTCATTTGAGTCCTCGATTAAAAGTAAGACCTGCTTACTAATTGTTGTGCTGAGTAGAAGAGTCTGACCCCCAAGAATATCCTCAGCAATATTCTTCAAAGCAAACATATGCTCAAATTCAAATATACCCTCTAACTGAAAAAGCAGCATCCGTACCTTCTGATTGTCCAATTGGATACCGAATAAGCTACAGTAATCATCCCAATCCCGCTTCCCGTAGGTTTTGTTCGTCACGAACTCCTTGAGGAATTGCTCCTTAGCATGGGGCAGTACTTTCTTCAGCTCAAGCTCTATCTTCTCCATGAATTGTTCTTTGTTTAATGTATTGTCCCAATCATCCACCACTTCAGTTAGAGCTTGTGTAATCAATTGTTCATTGCAGGGCTTGAGCAGATAATGCTTGACCCCGTATCGCATTGCTTTTCTAGCATAATCAAATTCGCCGAAGCCAGATAGCATGATAAACTGCACATGCCTATCATTCTCTCGAGTTTTCTGAACCAGCTGCAGGCCGTCCATGCCAGGCATGCGAATGTCTGTAATCACGATGTCTGGTTTATGTGTGACGATGAACTCATAGGCTTCTATGCCATTACGGGCTGTACCCACGAGCTCTGTCCCGTATGCACCCCAATCAATAATGCTCGAAATCCCCTCAAGGATGATTCTTTCATCGTCCACTAGAAGCACTTTATACATGGCTGTCCCCTTTCTCTTGCTGCTGTTTCTGTGGGATCAATAAGGTTACACGTGTACGTACGTGACGTTCACTTTCTATGAGGATGCCGTAGGCCTCTCCAAAAAGCAGTTTTATTCTTTCATCGATATTCCTTAAGCCAATCCCCGAACCCCTTGGCTGAATTCTTCCACTCTTCAATTCATCTAGTAACGTTCGATCCATTCCAGGGCCATTATCCTCCACAGTAAGAGCCAAACCTTCTGGAACATTCTCAGCGCAAATAGTGATTTTACATACACCCATCATCTGTTCTAGTGCGTAATTGATCGCGTTCTCAACAATAGGCTGAATGGAGAGCTTCGGAATAAGCACATCGATCATTTCAAGAGGGATTTCGCTGCTAAATTCCAGCCTGTCCTCAAAACGAATTCTCTGTATGATAATGTAGCTATTCACGATTTCCATCTCACGCTTTAGTGTAATAAGTGGTTCGTTCAGATTCATCGAATTTCTGAGTAAATAACCCAAGGATTCGACCATCAGCGACACTTGCATTTGGCCACTCGTCTTCGACATCCAGTTAATAGATTCTAGTGTGTTATATAGAAAGTGTGGGTTAATCTGAGCTTGAAGCGCCCTGAATTCTGTTTCTTTGATAGTCAGCTGTTTCTTATAATTTTCGGTAATGAGCTCATTGATTCTCTCAATCATGATCCTAAAGTTACGGTGCATCTGCCCTGCTTCATCCATCGGGAAGAATTCTTTGTCTGGTTCGCGCTCAAGCTCGAAGTTGCCGAATTGAACCTTCTTCATCTTCGTATTTAAGCTTTCTATGGGTGTAGTAATTCCTCTGGCAAATCTTAAGGCAAGAACTACAATAATAATGAACAACAGACCATAAATAATGAGCCCCGTATTCTTCACCTTAATAATGGCATGGAAGATATCATCATAGGGGATTACGATCATATAAGTCCAGTTTGTGTATATAGAAGGCATTTGAGTTATAAAATAACGCTTGCTCCCTATGTTCGGGATCGAATATCTCTGCTTCGCTGTATAATTAATTTCTAGTTCCTTAAGCGAGCTTGGTAGCTTTCCTGGATAAACCAAAGCTTCCTCATTGATAATAAGAAAGTGTGCATCCTCTTGATTTAGACCCCTTGCAAAATCGACAAACAGCTTCTCTATATCAATTCGTATAGAAAGAGTACCCAAGTAATTTAAGTCCAGATTCTGTACAGATCGAATTTCACGACCTATCACTAACGCAGGGTCTTCGGCATCTGGTGAAATCCAGCTGATTCCCCCCGTTTTTTGCACCGCCTCTAGCTTGATTCTCTGCTTTCTCTCATGAGGAGTATTCATTTGCTTTGCCCCGGCTGCATATTCTTCTTCCTGCCCGGCAAAAATTTGTAGAGAAAGAATATATTTCTCGAAGCCACCTAAATCAAGGAGTCGATCTCTCAATTTATCTATAGCAACAAAACGATCATATTGGACATCCCCACGGTTCAACGATACGAGATAGTTCTGAATTTCTGGGTCAGTGACCACACGATACGATATCCGCTCCATCTTCCTCAGTTCATTCTCAATACCCGTGGAAGAGAGATTCAAGGATTTAGCAGATTGCTGATAAATTTCTTCATCATACACTTCAAAAGCGAATTGTTGTACGAACAAGCTAGTGATACCCACAACTAACATGACAAAAGAAATTAATACAAACATCTTATATTTGATTCTAAGGTTCGAATAGAACGCTTTCATATTATGAGCATATCCTTTCATCTACGTCCCCCCTCGCCTTAGTACATTTCACCATACGTGTCCAATTCCCTTCAACTCCACTATAAAAACGTGTATAGTAATAAATGGCGTTAAATGAATTAAAGAAGGGGGAGTTTCCATATGAATCAGCAAGACCAGAATATCTTTGCTTATGTAGGTACATATAATGCAGGCTCCGAGGGCATTTACCTCTATACCCTCGATACAAGTAGCGGACAATTCAATCCAACAGGGCATAGTGTCAATAACCAGAATGCTTCCTACCTTGCCATTGCCAGCGATCAACAGCACCTTTACTCCGTTAGCGAAGGCGCGGATGGTCAGGTCGTTTCCTTCCGAATTAATAAGGCCACCTTGGAGTTAACGCGAATGAATGCTCAATCTAGTCAAGGAAATCATCCATGTCATTTAAGTACGAATCGTGAAGGTACCTTCTTATTTGCGGTGAATTACACAGGAGGCAGTGTGTGCTTGTATCCGATTCTTGAGGATGGATCTATAGGGGAAATGACAGACTTTATTCAGCATGAAGGTCAGGGTCCTCGAGCAGATCGACAGCAATCTCCTCATCCACACTCTATATCCATCGACCCAACTAATCAATGGATGCTCGTTCCTGATCTAGGTTTAGATACAATCTTTATCTATGGATTGGATGTAGCTCAGCAGAAATTTATTGCACATCGCCAAGTGAAGCTCCACCCTGCAGCCGGGCCTAGACACCTAACCTTCCATCCAACAGCATCGTATGTGTATGTGATCAATGAGCTTGACTCCACGATTACAGCATTCTCTTGGGATGTTTCACAGGGTGAATTATTAGCCTTACAAACCATTTCTACTCTTCCTGCGGAATACACGGGCAATAGTACATGTGCAGATATTCATACTTCTCCATGTGGCAGATTCTTGTACGGCTCTAATCGTGGTGATGACAGTATTGCAGTGTATCAGATTAATGCCACTACAGGATTGCTCACCCTTATAGAGATTGTTTCTACTGGCGGTCAAACGCCTAGGAACTTTGCAGTTGCCCCCGATGGGAAATTCTTATTGGCAGCGAATCAAGATTCCGATAACATTGTCATATTCGAAATTGATCAAGAGACTGGTCGGCTACGTAATTTGGACTTAACCGTTGATATCGCTAGACCCGTTTGTATTAAGTTTCTTAGCTAGAGGAACTGCTAGGGGAACGTATTCGTGCAGTCCATATTGGTTGTGAACTAACAATACCCGTGACCTGTCATCCTACTTCGGATTCCAGAGCACGGGTATTTATTTGTTAATACGCTTGATTTTGTCCTTAAACCCACTCTTCAGCCCAATCCTGTATAGATTCAATCACGTTTTCCAGAGCCTTGCCTTTCTCGGTTAACTCATATTCAATACGCACAGGCGTTTCTGGATAAACGTTACGAATGACCACTCCCACAGCTTCCATTTCCTTCAGTCTATCTGTAAGCATCTTATCGCTCATCTCAGGAATTTGTTCCTTGATATCCTTAAACCTTCTAGGTCCACCTAGCAGCACTCGAATAATTAACCCCGTCCACCGTTTACCCAATAATTCTATGGAGACCTCGTATTTGGGACACATATGTGAATAATCCATTGACGGTACCTCCTCTTTTACGAATAATGGTTAACAGGAAGGTTACATGATTCTACAATATATGTTGTGAGAATGCTCCTTCATATATGCATTGTATCATATTAACTTTATAATCGTAAGTAGTGTCTGGGCTGCTCAATCCATGCTTTTCTCCGATGTAGGAGCATGGCGTCTGTTCCACATTTGGTACAACCCTACAACGAGAAGGCTAAATGCTACAACTTCAATCAAACTAGGAATGAGGGCGAGTAAAATTGCCCATTCTCCAATACTCATTCCCATTGAATGATCATCCCTAACCCTATCGAAAAAGCTACTAATAAAAAATTGTGATAAATACCTATAAATCTGAGCCATTATCATAAAGAGGAAAAAATACAAGCCTAGTCTAAATGCATATTTCTTGCACAGAATAGCCCCTGCTATTAGTAAGAACAAGTAGGCAATTCCTATAACAAACTGAATAAAGCTTATAAAACTGAACAATGGATCATCTCCTTGTATTGGAATAGATACATCATACCATAATTTGCCTATTCTGAAGGTGTGGAACGATTAGGGTCCCGAAGGGCCTCTACATCGCTACGTATGGCGTTTCTTAAATAAATTGGTGCAAAAAAAATGAGTAGGCAGCATTTCGCCTACTCATTATATTAATAGCATGATAGTTAAATCTAGCGCAGTACGAAATCGATGTACTCATCTCTTCATCCTTAGCTGCATAATTCACTTGCCCAACAGCTCCAGATGTCGACCAATGTGGTGGATTAATGATTGCTCGTACTGCTCCTCTTGGTCAATTAATGCGTTGAAAAATTCACCCTTAAACAGTGATTTACCTGAAGCATCCTTTGCCTGAAGTAATAACCCATAAGTAATATGAATGAGCTGACGAGCATTATCTTCATCCATGTATGACGGTAGATCTGCATCACTCACCTTATCAAGGGGTTTAATCTTCTTAAAATCAGCGGATACATGATAATAAGCAAGTGCTTCCTCAACATGCTCCAACGCGTAGGTATGCATATCTCGATATAGAGATGGATGTACCTTAGCTACCGTGCGTACAGCTTCTAACCAGTTCGTTCCCGCCGTCTTTGCATGAAAGCGCCCTTTGGTATATTTGGCAATAATCGGGAACACACTAAACTTATCACTTCCAGAATGAATACTTAGCTTATAGCCAAAATGGTCAGCGATTGCTGCATGAATGGCTAGCTCGACCTCGAACTGTGCAATATCACCCATGTAGTCGATACCCTTCTGGAATTCACCACAGAACCTTGGTGCCATACTGAAGATATCCACACCTCTAGCATAAAGCTCTGTTGCAATCAGATAATGAGCAGCAGGCTCTGTTGACGTTAATGTCTCATCAATCGAAATCTCGAAATCAATGGTGCGCCCTGCGTTCTTAATATAGGTCGTATAGATATGCACCATAAAGTTAATTGCCTCATGGTAGATTAATACCGTCTTCATTAACCCTAGCTTGTCAAACTGAACCTGGTTTCCACCCACATCAAATTGTTGATTCAAGTAGAGGGACTCGAAGTGATTTCTCGTAGCCTCCGACAGTGCGCCATACTTCGCTTCCACCTCAACTGAGGTCAAGTCTTCAATCGAATTGTCGATGTTCTCCGAGCAATCCAATGTCAGCATCGTAAATCCGAGGTCTAGTGACATCTGGATGTCCTCTTCCTTCTTCAGATGATCACCGTCCGCTCCGAATCCACCGGTGTATCCTTCTTGAAAAGCCGCATAACAAGCTGCATCCATGACTTGCTTGTAATCACGTCCAGTTAATGTAAGCTCACGTATACTTTGCTGTGCAAGAATGGGTTTGATATCCCGATTAATGATGGTTTTTATATGCCCCGGTGAAGCTAGACCCAAACGATCTCCTAGACCAAGCGTGGCAACCTGCTTACCAAAAGCGATAGGAGCTGTATACGGAAAATATTTGTTTAAAATCAAACGATTCTCGTGTGTCAGTCCACATTTTTTGTATCCGTCGGCAGTTTCTCCCTGAAGCTCATCCATTAAAGGCCCTTCGCCAACGGCTATTAGAAATCTGCTTCGATTCTCTTTAATCATCAGTAGTTTCACGTGTGCATAAGTGGCAAAAGATAAAGGGTACACATGGACCCCTATTTCAGAAACACCAGAGATTTCTCCAGTCTCCATGGCCTGTATTAAATTATTAAGCTTACTCAATGTAACCCCTCCTGAAATTAGTGGTGATCATGTTAACTCATAAAAAATATACTTCATAAGCATAACATGATCACCACTATGGTTGCTACCTCTTCTTACGTGAATGCTTAGTTAGAATTGTACAAGATCCTTCACACGAACCGGCAGTCCTGTTCTTAATGATATATTCCCTGCAACTCCAGTTAGAATCGACTTGGCCCCATCGATATGTGAAGCAGCACGTTTAAATCTATCCTCATCAGGAATTCCGAATATATCATTAAGCATAACTCGATCACCACCACCATGACCACCAATGCCCTCTTCGACTTCCGCTGAATACGGCTCGTCGAACATAGGGAATACCGTAAGCTGCTTACCCTCAAGCGCACCTTCTAGTGACTTCTCGCCACCTGCGTTCACATAGGATTTCTCTACGACATTAACCTCAATGCGACCTTTACTACCATTGAATACGACTCGATATCCTTCCCAAGGCATATACGCATTAAGGGAATAGGTCATGATGGCTTTATTCTTGAATTTAACAAGAACGCCCATAGTGTCCTCGATATTAATCCCATCACCGAATACACTCTGGTCGCGCTGATAACCATCCTCCTTCTCTGCATCCAGATACAAGCCCTTCAATGATGGTTTATCCTCCATATGGAGTGCGAACGGATCCTCCTTGGCTATTTCACTTCCATGTGCTCGTTGGTAGAATTCCGTTACTCCACGCTTCTCCGCATTCTCTCGTCCGTAGAAGTTCAGCCCGCCTAGAGCGAACACGGTATCCGGCTCAGTGCCTAACCAGAAATTCACTAGGTCAAAATGGTGCGTAGACTTATGTACGAGCAGTCCACCACTATTACGCTTGTCACGATGCCATCTACGGAAGTAATCGGCGCCGTGCTCCGTATTCAGCAACCATTCGAAGTGAACGGAGAATACATCTCCAATAGTGCCATCCATAATGAGCTCACGGATTTTCGTATTGTGTGGTGCATAACGATAATTAAAGGTTACTCTGAGCTGCTTACCCGTTGACTTGACCGTGTCAATAATTTCTTGGCATTTCTCTTCGTCCACTGTCATGGGCTTCTCACTAATAACATCGCAGCCTGCTTGCATGGCGCGAATAATGTAAGTGTGATGTGTTCGGTCGATAGTAGTTACGATAATCGTATCTGGTTTTTCCCTCTCGATCATTCTTTCAAATTCTTCAGCTTTATAAGTGGGGATAGCCCTGTAATCATACTTGGATGTAAGCTGTTCATTCGCATAGTCCATACGAGTTTGATTTAGATCACAGAATGCTACAAGCTCTGATGTTTCCCGGTAATCCGTTGCTAAAGCGGCATAGAACATCTCTGCACGTCCGCCAGTACCTATGAGTGCATATCTTTTCCTTGCCATCATCTTCACTTCCCTTCCTCATCTATAATAATAGTACCGCAATATTACTGATGATTCTAGCTATATTTTGCGATAATCGATATATACCTTGCATATTTTGTCGTGATATAATTAGAAAACGTACTTAGCATTGAGTAGTAAAGGAGGAGCTCGAAGATGTTCGGTTGGATCGAGATAGAACGTATGGTGAGAAAAGGTCCTTATACGATGGCCTTGAATCATTTTCATGATCATTATGAAATATATTACCTACTCTCCGGGGAACGTTATTACTTCATTCGTAATAAAACCTACCATGTTAAGAAGGGTGACCTGGTTCTTATTGGCAAACAAACGCTTCACAAAACCGCAGATACGGGCTTACATGATCATGAACGGATACTAGTTAGCTTCAACAGTGATTATCTTCAGAGCCCTTCACTTGAGAAGAATCTTACTTCTGCCTTTCTTGGCGAAGTGCACCTCCTTCACTTGAATGTTCAACAACAGACATATATAGAGAAACTCCTATTCGAGCTAGAACGTGAACAGAAGCAGCAAAGCGAGCATCATGCTATATTTGTACATTCTCTTCTACAGCAATTACTCATTACCGTTCATAGGATCAGTGCCAGAGCTCAAGATGTCTTCGAATTCGTCTCCCCAACCCACCAGAAAATTTCCGAGATGGCCGATTATATTAACCAGCATTATTCACAGAGCTTGACGTTATCCGAGGTTTCCACAGCCTTCCATATGAGTACTTCTTATACAAGTAGAATGTTTAAGCAGGTTACTGGATTTTCTTATATCGAATATGTGAACAGTGTAAGAGTAAAGGAAGCTCAACGAAGATTAAGGGAAACGAAGCATAAAGTAATCCGTATATCTGAGGAGGTTGGATTCGAGAGTGTCGCTCACTTCGGTCGTGTATTCAAGCAGATCAGCGGGCTGTCACCAATGGAGTATCGTAGAATGAATAGGTTGAACCTGTAACCCCGACCAATGTCGCATTGTCACATTCTGTCATTCTAGCTACAATGATAGTGAACATAGTCAACTGCTTATTACTAGAATCATAGGAAAGAAGGCTAAACGAACTTGGCCAGCATCTTAATTGTGGATGATTCTGTCATCATGCGAAGAAACCTCCGAACCATCCTCGAACGTAATGGACATGTAATTACAGCAGAAGCAACGAACGGTGAAGATGCCATACGTCTATATGAGCTACACCATCCTGACTTAGTCACGATGGATATTACCATGCCCATATTGAATGGTATCGAGGCGGTTAAGCGAATTACTGCCTTACATGCTGAGGCTAATATTATCGTTATTAGCGCATTCGACCAACGAAATATGTTATTCGAGGCGATGGAGAATGGAGCCAAGCATTACATTATTAAACCCATTACAGAGGCCAAACTATTGCAGGCAGTACGAACGATGCTTGAGGCACTCCACTCAAGAAGCGTAACTGAGGAAAGCATACTTTCACATTCATACATAACCTCGTCTAAGGAGAAGAGCCCGGAAACCATATCCGTTGTGAACAATGATGGACGTTTTATTATACAGCTACCAAACCCCTTACTTCCTGAGCATATGAATGCTTGTCGAATGGCGCTACAAGGACTTATGTTTATTCGGCCATTACATCTTACGATTGATTTTCAAAGTTTATCCATGGTACAACCAACAACTCTCCATAATCTGCAGGAAATAGCTAATCTTATTCAGCAAGCAGATGGCCAGCTCTATTTTAAGATCAAGGAAGATAAGCTTCGTAATGAGCTTCTTCGTAGTGTTCCATCTGTCAAGATTCAGGGCGTGATTGTATGAGGCTACGTGGCCTGTCTCGGACCAATATGGTGATTACCAGTATAACCTGGATGTTAACGATTATCGTGCCGAGTTTCATTCTTACGACACTAATTGTTGTGCAATATCCGAATACGGCTTCATGGTTATGGCCATTGGTCGCTTCTGTGCAGTTTGTTGGCTGCTTTATCGTCGTTCTTGTGCAATTTGACCGACGTATCCGCAAGCCTCTAGAGGCATTCCAGACGATGCTGGAGAACATCTCAGAGGGCTTTATGCCTGAGGATGTGCCTGAGGAGCTATTCCGTAGAGCAGACCCCGTCGTATCAGAAGCCTATCGCAATGTTATCCAGATTAATCAGATGATGCTGCGTAATGTGGACCATCTTGAGAAAGGGTTCGAGGAGGAGCGACTAGGTAAGCTTCGACAGATCGAATTGACCCAGGCATATGGACGGTTCGTCCCCCACGAATTTCTCGATAATCTTGGTAAAACCAGTATCGTAGATATTCGGCTAGGTGATCATGTGCGTACTCAGATGACCGTGCTCTTCTGCGACATTCGTGCCTTCACAGCCCTTTCGGAGAACATGAGCCCCGAAGAAACCTTTCGTTTCCTCAATGCTTATATGTCTTATATGGAGCCTATTGTTAAGGAGCATGGTGGATTTATAGACAAATTTATTGGTGATGCCATCATGGCATTGTTCCACTCCCCCGATGAGGCGGTTCGAGCAGCGTTGAGTATGCTCGATCAGCTTCAGGAATTTAACATAAGCCGATTGGATGATGGCTCTCTCCCCATTGAGGTTGGCATCGGAATCAATACGGGTACACTCATGCTGGGTGTTGTTGGTGGCAAGAATCGTATGGAAAGTACTGTAGTGAGTGATGCTGTTAATGTTGCTTCGCGTATTGAGAGTATGAACAAGGTTTTCGGAAGCCAAATTCTAATCAGTGAATCCACTCAAGCTGCATTAGATAAGCCTGAGCTATACACTCTTCGAAAATTTGATCATGTGATGATCGAGGGTAAATCCAGCACGATTAGCATTTATGAAGTTATTCGTTCGGAAAGAAGGGATGCATAATGACACAGACACAGATAAACCAAACAAAACCGCCTAAAGTAAAGAAAAATCGTAGAACACTCAAAAAACGAATATATCGATCATTCTTGCTGTCCTCGATGATTAACGTATTCTTTTTCGGTATTATCATTGTCCTTATTCTCGCCTTTGCCTTCAAGCCTGTCCTCCTGCTCTCTACTAACTTCATAAGTGGTAACATTGCTACAGAAATGAGCAAACCAACTTTCCTTCAAGAACAGGGAATAACCGACTTACATGAATTTAATCCTAACTCCGAGCAAGCAGATGCTTGGAAAGAGCACATTATGGAGATGTCGAAAATTGAGTACTACTTTCCACTACTAGAGATGACCGAGAGTGGGAATATACCATCTGAGAATGGTCATGATGCACCAACTGAGCTAGTCTATGTTACTATTCAGGTGGATAATCAGAATATCTATTCCAATAAACCGGTGAGCAGCGATAATATGGTGATGAACGGACCCATAGGTTCGTTATTCGAGCTCTATACCATTGAATCGATAAAACCAATTATGGATCAGCAAGGTATTGAAGTTGGACAGGTTCATGTGGGTCTTGTCCCTGAGGTAGCCGCCTTTTTTATTTTCTTATTAATCATACTATTCTGTGTTCTGATTGTATTATCTTTCATCATGAATACTATATTTAGTAAACTGTTCACCTTACCCCTGATAAAACCTCTTAATCAGTTAGAAAGTAATTTCCGGGCTCTAGCAGAGGGAGATTACGCTACAACTATTGAGTCTCAGCAGCTCCAGGTGAAGCGACCGTTACGCGAGATTGAGTCGATCACAAATTCTAATACCCGCATCCTTCAGACGATGAAGAATTACACGGAGCAGCTCCAACAGCAGAAGGACACCGTCGAAGAACAATACGAGGAATTGGAAGCTCAGAACGATGAGCTCGTTCGTTCCAAAGAAATGATTGAAGCTGCGCAGCGTTCATTAGAGTTTAGGGAGCGTTCTTTGCGCAATCTCCTCAATAATACAGGTCAAGGCTTTCTAACCTTCGGTGCTGACTTGCTCATCAATGAGCAATTTAGTCTGGAATGCAATCGGATGCTCGATTGTTCATTATCCGGATGCCCTATCCCTGAAGTATTATCTTTGGGTGACGAGGATCAAGCGAAATTTCTAACGAATATATTTAGTCGAATTTTCGAAGAGCAGGATGTGTTCAAACGTTCCATATACATCCCCTTATTGCCTGATGAATTTGAGCGAAATGATCAGATCATACATATCGAATACAAATTAATACAAGATCCTAATAGCGATCGCGAGCACGATACCATCATGATGATCATCCTTACCGATATAACAGAAACCCGTCTGCTTCAACAAATGATGAATAAAGAGCGCAACATTCTGAATATGGTCGTTCATGTCGTAAATCATTATAACGATTATGTTGAATGTGCGAGTGATTACCGTCGATTCTGTATCGAAGAGCTTGATGAGAGATTAGCAGATGAGCGCAAAACAACGAAGGACAAACTGATTGAGCTGTATCGAGAGCTCCATACGTATAAAGGTAATTTTGCCCAAATCGGGCTTATTCATATTGTTCAAAGGTTACATGAAGCTGAGAACCAAATCTCTCAGCTGTTGAAGGATACGGATGAGATGAATACGGAGGAATTGATTAGATGGGTGAATGAGCTCTATCTAAAAACTTGGTTAGATGAAGATTTAGCGATTTTAAAGCAGTATCTAGGTGAAGCCTTCTTCGAGCAGCAGGATGTACTGCTTGTGGATAAATCTCGACTTCTTGATATTGAGAAGAAGATGCTTGCCGTACTCTCGCCAGCAGAGTATCGTTTGCTTCTACCGGAAATTCGTAGGCTCCGTTACAAATCATTCAAGGATTTACTCCAATCCTATCCTGGTTATGTGGCGGAATTAGCTGAACGCTTCGAGAAAGGAATTATGCACTTTCAAGTGGAAGGCGAGGATTTCTTAGCGGATACAAGTAAGTATTATGATTTCAGTCGAGCACTGACACATCTGTTCCGCAATATTGTTGACCATGGTATTGAACCCATCGACGAGCGGATCGCAATGGGGAAAGAAGAGTTTGGAACCGTTCAATTCAAGCTCTCTCTTGAGCAAGGAACTATCGTTATACATGTTGAGGACGATGGAGCAGGGATCAACTTAGATCGAGTTCGGAGTAGGGCCATAGAACAGGGCTTAATTACTGAAGAAGAAGTAGACTCACAGAATGCCGATGTGTTATTGCCATTGATCTTTCATCCTAACTTTTCAACTAAATCACAAGTAACAGATATCTCGGGTCGTGGCATGGGTCTATCTTCCATACGAGCAGAGGTCGATAAGCTAGGTGGTACCATCCTGGTATCAAGTCATACAGGACAAGGAACGAATTTCCGTATTAAGCTTCCTTATGAGGAGGTTCATGATTTCCATACTGTTGAGTTCCCTGCTGTTCTCGAGCCTATTGTTGAGAAGACCATAGCTTACTTTCATGAGCACTTGAAGTTAGAATTCCAACCTTTAACAACCTTCGAGCTTCTGCCGGTGGACAAGCTCATTCTGCGTAAGGTTACCACCTTCGTTAATGTGCGGGGTGCATTGGAGGGTACCTTCCTCCTATCCATTGATAAACCATTATCTCTCTCTATTGTAAAGCGATTTTTATTCGAAGAAATATCAGACGATGAAACCATTCTATATATAGAAGACAGCTTAGCTGAATCTGCGAATATCATACTCGGTAATTCGATGAGAACCTTTGATAGCTATGAAGAATACATTCTCATGGATCCACCGATCACCTTCTTCACCGAGAATGCCTCCGTCAGATATGCGCAATCTGATATTTGGCGCTGTGATATGAATTCTGCAGACGGTGGTATGAGTGTATGTTTTATCCTCTCGAAGAAGAATTAGTGTTATGTTGATCCATTGTTAATAAAACTATTGACCAATCAAGATCTTGTAGGAGGCCTATATGTCAAATATATTAATTGTTGACGATTCAATACTGATGAGAAGGAATTTGCGAATATTACTACAGCAAGCTGGACATAACGTAATAGGTGAAGCATCTGATGGTATGGAGGCCTTCAATGCATACGAGAAACACCTGCCTGATCTGGTCACTATGGATATCACAATGCCTCTAATGAACGGAATAGATTCTGTGAAGAAAATCATCGCCAAGTACCCTCAAGCGAATATTGTCATGATAAGCGCTCTAGATCAGAGGAACATGGTATTCGAAGCTATTCAGAGTGGTGCCAAGCATTATATCTTAAAGCCCATCACGATAGAGAAGATATTAGCAACCATCAATAGTGTCCTCCAAATAAGCACACCCAACGATGAGAGGACCCCTTCAAAACAACCGCATTCAGCCAATTCTAATTCATTTAGCATTGAGAATAAGAATGGTATATTCATAGTATCGATTCAACCCACTATGACCACTGTTACACTTAAGGATTTAGAGCAAGCTATTCAAGGCTTTCTTTACATAAAGCCGTTGAAGCTGATCTTTGAATTTAAGGATATGACCTCTATTGATGATGATATTCTCACGGCCATTCGACGGTACTACCAAGACATTGAGCAATCAGGTGGCGTGTGTAGAATTGTCTGTGCCAACCTGGATCTTATCATGTATTTGAAGAATATGAAGGCCTTTGATCGGATTTATACCGAGGTAGATCAGACGATTCTATAGAGGCTTATTTAGCCTATTCATATCCATATAGATTGACATTAAAACTAGATTTACGTATGATTATGTAACATGTAAAAAGTTAATAGCATAACTGCATGTTACTTTTTAAAAGGTAGAGCCAAGCGAATTTTTCTTTTCAATAAGGGAAATATACGTTTGGCTTTTTTCCATACAGACTGCGAATATCTTAATCAAGTATCTGACAATAGTATGGGGTATGGGGGAACAGCTTATGATTAAGGTGCTGATTGTAGATGACGAGCCTTTTTTCCGTGAATTCTTAAGAACAGTATGGAATTGGGAGGCATATGGTTTTGTCATCTGCGGGGAAGCTAAAAGCGGAATAGAAGCCTTGCAAATTGCTAAACAAACTTCACCAGAGCTAGCTCTAGTCGATATTGATATGCCTCTTATGGATGGATTGTTACTCTCAGAAGAGTTAAAAAAACGATTTCCGGATATCGCTATCGTCATGGTATCCGCCCATGGTCAATTCGAATATGCTCGCAAGGCATTAAAAATTGGTGTTGAAGATTACTTGCTTAAGCCATTTGACAGCGATGAATTATACTTAACTTTATCCAAGATAAAGACCCGTCTTCAAAAGCTAAGAGAGTTTCGTAATAGTAATAATAATCATTCCCACTGGCTGCGAGAGCTCTTCTTCAATATGTTAATTAGTCAGGATCAAACATTAAGTGATGAAGAGATCATAAAACAATTTGATCGATTCGGTATTTCTAATGAATCCGATTACTTTGGAGTCGTTACTGTAGAAATTGATCGGTTATATGAAAGATGGAGTGATAACAGAGAAATCCTTCTATGGAAGAATACCATTTCTAATATACTGAATGAGATTATTAGCAAGCATGAGCGCAATTTTGTTTTCTTCGGTCCTGAAGATCGCGTAATTTCGTTGATCCAATTTAGAGCGAACCCGGATGGCGTAGTTTCAGATCTAATTAATTTTCAATATTTGTGTGATATGGTAAAGAGACATTTTAAATTCACTGCAACGATTGGCATAGGAAAACCCAATAGAGGATTTAAAGGGATCCGCGAATCCTATATGGAGACACTGGTAGCTCTTCAGAGTAAAATCACCGTTGGGAATGACAGGGTTATCCACTATTTGGAATCAGATCGTATGTTTCAGGGATTCTACTCAAACGAGATTAATGAGAAGATGATGCTCGCGATGAGATTAAATGACAGCCTAGAAATAAACAAGCTGCTAGACGAAGTTTTTGATTACATACGAGAGAAACGATTAAACGTTGATATGACCTACGTGATTATCCTTGGCTTGGTCTCCTTATGTCTGTCCCATATTATTGACAGCGGACAAGAAATTGTAAATGTACTTGGAGAGAATTTCTCTCCCTATCAGGAAATTACTCGACAAGAAAACCTAGAGAGAACACATGATTGGCTAGCCGATATCTTCGATAAATCAATTAGGCTTAATGATGACTTGCTAAGGACATCCCGTTCCAGACAAATATTCGAAGAAGCAAAATCACTTATTGATCAAAATTATCAATACCCTGACTTAACGGTTGAAGGAATCACCAAATTACTCTTTATGAATGGAAGTTATCTGCGCAGAGTATTTAGTAAGGAGGGTAATATGTCGATATCCGACTATATTACTCACGTACGCATGCAGCAAGCCAAAGAACTCATCCAGCTCAAAGCCGCTAAAATCAGCATTATCTCAAATATGGTTGGATACAGTGATCCTGGGTACTTCAGTAAATGCTTTAAAAAATATTATGGGGTAACACCAAGTCAATATTTACAAATCTATGAATAATAGCGCGAAATCTACCAGTTTAGAAGCGAATACTACATTTTATCCACAAATAAGGAAGTGTACAATAAGGCTATGGTTTGGGGGAGTACCCTTGTAACCACAGTCTTTTTTATTATGTGTTATTCGGAATTATTTTTGTAAGCGCAGTCATTTCATAAAGAAAGGGTTTGATGTAATTGCCGAAAATTGAATGTGTAGCCATGTTATTAGCTGGGGGCGAAGGTAAAAGATTATCTCATCTAACTAAGAAGATCGCCAAGCCCGCTGTTCCCTTTGGTGGCAAATATCGAATTATTGATTTCACCTTGAGCAACTGCTGTAATTCAGGCATTCACACAGTTGGCATCCTTACGCAATATCAACCTATGGTATTAAATTCATATATCGGGATCGGTAGTTCATGGGATTTGGATCGCAAGAATGGTGGCGTTACTGTTCTGCCACCTTATGTTGAGCAAACTGGGGGCAGGTGGTACAAAGGAACCTCTCACGCAATTTATCAGAACATGGCCTACCTAGATCAGTATGATGCGGAATATGTGCTAGTTATCTCGGGTGACCATATTTATAAGATGAATTATGCAGAGATGCTGAATCAGCATAAGAAAATGAATGCAGACGTATCTATTGCCGTTATCGAAATTCCGATCGAGGAATCGTACAGGTTTGGCATGATGAAGGTAGACGAGAACGATTGGATTGTCGAATTTCAGGAAAAACCCAAGGTAACGACAAGCAACACTGCCTCCATGGGTGTATATATCTTTAACTGGAGGAAGCTGAAAGCCTACCTAATCGCAGATGAAGAAAAGAAAGAAACGAATAGTGATTTCGGTCAAGATATAATTCCCGCCATGCTTGCTAATCATGAACAACTCTATGCTTATCGGTATAAAGGCTACTGGAAGGATGTTGGAACGATCGACAGTCTCTGGGAAGCGCATATGGATTTACTTGCTACGGATAAGCCCTTTCGTCTGCACGATCCCAAATGGCGAATCTTTACCAAAAATCCAAATCAACCACCACAGTATATAGGATCTACGGCCAGAATTAATCGTTCCTTGGTGAATGAAGGCTGTATGGTATTCGGGGAAATTGACCATTCCGTCTTATTCTACGGTGTTGATGTAGGTGAAGGCAGTGTTATCAAAGACTCCATCATTATGCCACAATCTAAGATAGGGAAGAATGTCACCATCCATAGAGCCATTATCGGTTGGAATACTGTCATTGAAGACAATGCACGGATTGGAAACCCTGATGAATCTACAGAAATAACCCTCGTCGGTGATAATCAAACCATTACAGAATAAAGGTAAAGGAGTAATGAACATGAATAATGTGCTAGGCATTATTAATCTCAGTATCAATCAGCCACTTCTACATGAGCTTACATACCATCGCACGACTGCTACTGTACCCTTCGGGGGAAGGTATCGACTTATAGACTTTGTCTTGTCTAACATGGTGAATTCAGGTATTAACAACGCAGCTGTGCTCACCCACAATAACTTTCGCTCCATATTGGATCATCTAGGCTCAGGTAAAGAATGGGATCTGGACAGGAAGCAACGCGGATTGTTTATCCTACCTCCAACGAATACGAGTTCAACTAGCTTTAATGGTGATTTACAGAATTTCCATGGACATCTGGAATATTTCGCCCGCAGCTCTGAGGAATATGTCATCATTTCGTGCAGTCATATGATCTGTAATATCGACTATAACGAGGTTGTTAAAGCTCATATCCATAAGAATGCAGACATTACAATTGTGTACAAGGAACTGGATGCGACACAAGAGGATTTGTCCAATCTCCATATTGTGGAACTAGGTGAAGACAATCGAGTTATCGGTATGACGGAGCAGCAGCAGAGGCACGACAATAATAAAGTGTATATGCGAATGATCGTAATCAAAAAAGACCTATTGGTGGACTTAGTTAAAAAAAGCGTGTCGCAAAATTATTATGATTTAGTCCGACATGTGATCATTCGACACCTTCATACATTAAACGTATACGCCTATGAATATAAAGGACATCTCGCTATTATTAATTCCATCCATAATTATTACAAGAGCAGCATGGAGTTATTAAAACCTCAAGTATGGAAAGCACTTTTTTTCCAGCCTGGATTGATTTATACCAAAGTCAAGGACGAACCACCTGTCGAATATACAGAAGGCGCAACTGTTACCAATTCACTTATTGCCAATGGCTGTATCATCGAAGGAACGGTAGAGAACAGCATTCTGTTTAGAGGGGTTCTGGTTGGCAGAGGAGCAGTTATTAAGAACAGCATCGTGATGCAGAAATGCGTGATCGAAAGCGACTCCATACTAAATCATGTCATCCTTGATAAAGACGTACATGTAACAAGCGGACAACAGCTTGAAGGTAAGCTATCTGCACCTACGGTATTCACTAAAAACAGCCGAGTATAAGCCAATGTTATTACATACATAGAGGATGTGAATAGGATGCCAAGACCATTAGTTATTGGGAATAGCAAATTGCTAATTAATTTTGACGATAAGCTACGTATGCGCGATTTATATTATCCTTATGTGGGGCAGCTTAATCATGTGGGAGGCCATTATTGTAAAATAGGAGTATGGGTTGACGAAAAGTTTAATTGGCTGGAAGATGACGATTGGAAACGGGAACTCCGCTACCAAACTGATTCTCTAGTAACCAATGTTCATACATCAAATGATAGATTACAATTGGACATGCTAATAGAAGATGGCATTCATCAGCGGGAAACTATCTATCTAAAAAGAATAACCGTCCGTAATCGTCATTCAGAAGCGCGGGAAGTTCGCTTATTCTTCCATCAGGATTTTAACTTGAATGAAACTGAAATAGGCGATACAGCCATGTATGATCCCAACCTCAATACCATATACCATTACAAAAAAAACACGTACATTATGGCGAATGGTCAAACTTCAACTGAAGGAATTTACCAATACAGTATTGGTATCAAGCGATTCAACCAGGCAGAAGGCACTTGGCGGGATGCGGAGGATGGAATACTTGGCGGTAATGCTATAGCTCAAGGATCCGTTGATACCACCATTTCTTTTCGCTTATTCCTTCAACCAGATGAAGAACAATCTTTATATTACTGGCTGTGCTTGGGCGAAACCTATTCAGAAGTTAAAAACTTGAATCAGTATGTTGTTGAGAATGATCCAAACCAATTATTATCACGAGTCGGGGTTTTCTGGCAGCATTGGGTCAACAAACAGAATCATAGCTTTGCCAATCTTTCAGATGAGATGATTGATTTATATAAAAAAAGCTTGCTGATTGTTCGAACGCAAATTGACCAGAATGGTGCCATTATTGCTGCTAACGACACAGATGTCCTGCAATATAATCGTGATCACTATAGTTACATGTGGCCGCGTGACGGTGCTCTTGTTGCTAATGCAATGATTCAAGCAGGTTATGACGGTGTGGTATCTAATTTCTATAAGTTCTGTAGTAATGTAATCACCAAAGAAGGATATCTTCAGCATAAATACAACCCAGATGGTTCTGTTGGATCTAGCTGGCATCCTTCCATTCAGGATGGCGAGAGCCAGCTTCCCATACAAGAAGACGAAACAGCGCTCGTTCTTTATACGTTGTGGGAATATTATTTGAAAAGTGGGCAAATCGAATATTGTCAATCCTTATATGCTTCCCTAATTCGTCCAGCAGCCAAGTTTCTAAAAAATTATATGAACCATGTGCTGGAGCTGCCCTTACCAAGCTATGACTTATGGGAGGAGCGACGTGGCATTTTCTCCTTTACATGCTCATCTGTGTATGCCGGTCTCAAAGCTGCCGCTAATTTCGCTGAATTGTTCGGAGACGAGCATCGTCGCATGAATTATGACAATGCAGCCGAAACGATAAAAAGAGGGATGTTACGCCATTTGTACGATGAAGAACAAGGACGGTTCTTAAGAGGAATATATCTGGATAAAGATGGTCAAATTAGCAAGGATTACACAATTGAAAGCAGCATGTATGCTATTTTTTCCTTTGGTGTACTGCCGGCTGATGATCCACGTATTGTGGGAACAATGCAAGCCATAAAAGAAAGATTACTTATTAAGACAGAGATACGCGGATATGCTCGTTACGAGAACGATTATTATTTCAGTGCATTATTGAATGATCAAATCCCCGGTAATCCTTGGATTATTTGTACGCTATGGGTAGCTGAATGGGAGATCGCTAAGGCCAAAACTTTGACAGAATTAACAGAAGCTTATGATTTACTACAATGGACTTATCAACAGACAATGGAAAGTGGGGTACTTCCTGAACAAGTACACCCTGTAACCGGCCATTCACTTTCCGTAGCTCCCCTTACTTGGTCGCACTCCACTTATGTACTGACAGTGAATAAATATCTAGCTAAATATCTTGAGCTACAAAAAGTCGAAAGCGATACATTTTCTAATAAAATGGTGCTTGAGGTGATCTGATGTGATTAAGCGGAGTAAAAGCAGATGGTATGATCAAGATAAAGATCTCAAGAATTTGTTAGAACAAAAAGTACAAGAACGAACAAAGGAATTGGAACAAATGTATAAAAGTTATCGAATAATTTTCGAGAACTCAGGGACTGCTATAATAATCGTTGATCAAGAGATGAGGATTACTCTGGCAAATACCGAATTTGAGAAATGGAGTGGATACGCTCAAGATGATATAATCGGCCGAAAATGGACTGAGTTCAGCCCTCCCGATATCAATAATAACGAAAACTTAGAAAGCTTTGATTATATGCAGGAGATGGGAAATAGTAGTGTTCCACTAACCTTCGAAAGCAGAGGAATCGACAAATGGGGAGTTACCCACGACTTACTTATAACCATCTCTCACATTCCCGGAATGCGGAGGAACGTCATCTCATTTCTGAATATTACCGATCGTAAGCAAGCGGAGAATTCCATACGCAGTATGGCTTATTACGATATATTAACTGGGCTACCAAATCGTAAATTGTACGAAGAACGACTGGCACAGGAAATCTCGAGGTGTAGCCAAGAGGAATCGATGCTGGCAGTAATGTTCTTAGACCTGGACGGATTCAAAAGAGTAAATGATAGCTACGGACATGAAGTAGGTGATAAGCTACTGATTGAGGTGGGCACCAGACTTTTACAGGTTTTGCGAGAGGACGATGTGGTTTCACGACTTGGCGGTGATGAGTTTACAATCATTCTAACAAATTTACGATATGTAAAAGATGCTGACCACATGGTCAGTAGGATTTTTAAGGCGTTAAAGCCCTCAGTTGTCATCAATAGACATGAGATTATGATTAGCACTAGTATTGGAATAAGTTTATTTCCCGCGAATGGCGATACAACAGAATTACTAATTAAAAAGGCTGACAGCGCTATGTACCAAGCCAAGAAGAGAGCACATAACAATTATCAAATTTATAACGAAATAGAAATATAGTCCCTTGATCCTAACACGCTAGTAAAGCCGCCAACCATGAAGTGACCCCAAAGAGTTAGACAGTATATATTAGGCTACCTTAAGGGTGTGAATCCGGTATTGTACCGGGCTCATGCCCTTAAGTTTTGCCTTTATGCGTTTGTTGTTGTAGTACTGGA
>Ga0101941_1000362_pt1 | contig 87198 bp, 57 predicted proteins | sample DewCreD2012metaG_3_FD_75242 | JGI IMG/M metagenome (GOLD analysis project Ga0101941, IMG submission 75242) | Hot spring sediment bacterial and archeal communities from British Columbia, Canada, to study Microbial Dark Matter (Phase II) - Dewar... ... | reverse complement strand
TTCACGCAGATGTGGTCGTACAAGGGGAAGAGGGATATATCTTTTATTTCACTCATCCTGGCCGTGTTAATGGGCATAACGAAGATTCGGGCTATGAAATACGCCGTTCGTCCATTCAGGTTGCCAAGCTGGAAGTTGTGGACGGTGTTATGTGCTGTGACCGCGACAAGGAGTTTGAGTTGAATCTTAGAGCGGAAGATTGATCATTTATCTCAACGGGCTGGTGGATGCCTTCCGCATCTATAGCGGCGCATTAACCGCGTCGCAAGTCACGCAGGTCATGAATGAGTAGACAACGGAAGTAACAGATGATGAAGCTTATATATTCCATATCGAGATGGGGGTGCCTGACCATGAATGTTCAAGGCGAATTAAAAATACTGACCAAACAAAGCGGCCCTGTATTGGGTGACCTCTTTGGGATCTTTTTTGAGGATCTTAACCACGCAGCAGACGGCGGGCTTTATGCAGAACTGGTGCGGAACCGTTCCTTTGAATTTGACCCGATTGATAACGCCGACTACCATTCACTTACTGCCTGGTCTGAGGTATTGCGGGGCGGAAAAGCACGATTTTTAGAATCAAACAGGGGCACCGGGTTTAGGGAGATATTAAAAGGGAGGACATGGAATCTATATGCTTATTCAGTTTCATTCTCCAGCTGTCTATTGGGTAGAAGCGCTTCCCGTCGGAAACGGCAGGCTTGGCGCGATGGTCTTTGGGGGTATTGAGAAAGAACGGATCGCTTTAAATGAAGATACGCTATGGTCAGGTTACCCCCGGGATTGGAATAATCCGGGGGCGAAAGCGGCGCTGCCGAAAGTGCGGGAGCTTATCGCGCAAGAGAAGTACGAGGAAGCGGATCGGCTCTGCAAGGAAATGATGGGACCTTATACGCAATCCTATTTGCCTTTCGGCGATATGCATATTGTGATGGATCACGGTCAGCTAAGCCGCCGAGGGTATAGCCGAAAGCTTGATCTCTCTACCGGCATTGCGACGGTAGCCTATAACGTCGGCGGTGTTCCATTTGCCCGTGAAATATTCGCGTCGCATCCCGATCAGGCGATTGTCGTGCGATTAACGGCGGGCAAGGAGGGTTTCCTTAGCTTTCGGGCTAAGCTGGACAGTCCGCTCCGATATACATCGAAAGCGGATGGCGATCACTTAACGATTTCCGGCGCAGCGCCGGAGCATGTCGAGCCTAATTACCGCGATGCGGAAGATCCCGTGCGTTACGGCGATTCCAATACGTCTAAAGGCATGAAATTCCATGGACGCTTGGCGGTCGCGCATGAAGACGGAACGATGAGAGTCGATGCGGATGGCTTGCATGTCATCGGGGCTACTGTCGCAACCTTGTACTTCAGCGCGGCTACCAGCTTTGACTTAGGGCTCGGCGCGAGCAACTTAGAACGCGATCCGGGACAATGGACCGCCAAGGCGATTCATTCCACATGTGAGAAGGAATATACGGATATTCGAAACCGTCATGTGGAAGATCATGGCAAGCTGTTCGGCAGGGTTTCCTTGCATCTTGGCGAGAGCAAAGCTCCAGTAGATATGCCTACGGATCGGCGTATTGCCGAATATGGCAGCAGCGATCCAGGTCTGGTGGAGCTTTTGTTCCATTATGGACGCTACTTGTTGATTGCCAGCTCGCGCCCGGGAACCACGCCGGCCAATCTTCAAGGCATCTGGAATGAAGAGACGAGAGCGCCATGGAGCAGCAATTATACGCTGAACATTAACGCGGAAATGAATTATTGGCCTGCGGAAACTTGCAATATGGCGGAGCTGCACGAGCCGCTGATCGATTTCATCGGAAGACTGGCCGAAAATGGAAAGAAGACGGCGGAAACGAACTATGGCGCAAGGGGATGGGTTGCGCACCATAATTCGGATTTGTGGGGAAAAACGGCGCCTGTAGGCGATTTCGGGGATGGAGACCCTGTTTGGGCGTTCTGGCCGATGGGCGGCGTATGGTTGACCCAGCATCTGTGGGAGCATTACGCGTTCAGCGGGGACGAAGCCTATTTGCGGCATACGGCGTATCCGATCATGAAGGAAGCGGCGTTATTCTGCTTGGACTGGCTCATTGAAGATCAAGATGGTTATCGTATTACTTCGCCTTCGACCTCTCCCGAGCATAAATTCCGGGTTGGCGATAAGCATCGAGCCGTAAGCGCGGCGACGACCATGGATATCTCACTGATCGGTGAATTATTCGACAACTGCATCATGGCGGCAGAAAGGCTGAAGGTCGATAAAGAATTTGCTATGACGCTGGTAGAGAGGAAGCAAAGGCTGTTGCCGCTTCAAATCGGCAAGCAAGGTCAATTGCAGGAATGGTCCAAAGATTTCGAAGACGAAGACGCGCATCACCGGCACGTCTCCCATCTAATCGGGATTTACCCCGGGCGGCTTATAACGGAGCAGTCTGCTCCCGATCTGTTCCAAGCGGCGAAAAAATCGCTTGAAATTAGAGGAGACGGGGGGACAGGATGGAGCCTTGGCTGGAAAATCGGCTTATGGGCAAGATTCAAGGACGGTAATCGAGCGGAACGATTGATCTCGAATTTGCTCACGCTTGTAAAAGGTGACGAGCCGATTAATCATGACAGAGGCGGCGTATATGCCAATCTGTTCGACGCACATCCTCCTTTCCAAATCGACGGTAACTTTGCGGCCACTGCGGGGGTCGCAGAGATGTTGCTGCAATCCCATCAGGGCTGCTTGGAACTCCTGCCGGCGCTGCCTGATTCCTGGAGAGACGGGTTTGTCAGAGGATTGCGGGGCCGAGGGGGCTATGTAGTCGATTTGGAATGGAACAACGGCGCGTTGTCAAAGGCGGAAATTGAAGTTTCCATAACGCAGACTTGCCAGGTTCTTGCCAAGCGGAAGGTCAGGATTATGCAGGAAGGCGAAGAGGTTCAATATTCGCAAGAGTCGAATGGATGTATCGGGTTCCATGGAGAAAGCGGAAAGCGTTACGTGTTAGTGACCGGTTGAGCGGACTTTAATGCATTTGTGGAAGGGGATAAACATGAATTTTTTTACAGCCGAGAATGGGAAGCTGATTTTTGAGAATAACGGAGAAACCCTACAAATTGAAGCTTGGGGTGAGAACAGTTTGCGTATCCGCTCCCGCGACAAGACAAGCCGCTGCAACCCTTGCAACAGGAAGTGATGGATACCCTGCAAGCATACATCAAAGCGATGAATGAACGTCAACTTGCAGCTTATTGTTCGAAAGTTACTAGGGAGCAGAATTAAACCCATCCAAGATCGCCGAGAAATTCGTTGTAACTTCTTCGAATTGCCTTCGAAAGCAGACCCATGATCGATTATAACTTCTTGGACTGTTTATTCAAAGTTATGAAACAGGTGGATTATCGGACACTTCCAACGCAAAGCAGTCAATGGGTAATGAAGCTTGTATGTCAGAATTGGAAATCGTTTTTCGCCAGTATCAAGGATTATGGGAGACATCCTGAGAAGTATACAGGCCAGCCACGTATTCCATCCTACTGTCGAGCCAAAGAAAAGGACATGGTGTTCACGAATCAAGATTGCGAAATCAAAGATGACAAGTACCTTAAGCTTCCAAAAACGAGCATTCGACTCAATATTGGTAAACTAGGCTACACCGATGGCAAGCTGAAACAGGTACGTGTCATTCCTAGATACGGGCAATATGTGGTGGAGCTGCTCTTTGAACGAACCATAGAAATCGAAACGTTGGACAGAGAACGTTTCATGGCGATTGATCTAGGCGTAGATAATCTTGCATGCAACCATGGTCACCACAACAGGTTCACAACCTTTGCTGGTGAAGGGCAAGCCGATCAAAGCTATCAATCAGTACTATAACAAGCTAAAGGCAAACTATACAAGCATCCTCCGTCAGGGTAAAGAGACGAAAGAAGGGCCGCATACCTCCAAGCGATTAGAACGATTGCATCGAAATCGCCATCGTACAATTAAAGACCTGTTCCACAAGGCGAGTTACCAGATCATCAAGCAAGCGATCGAACATAACATCGGAACGATCATCATCGGTCAGAATGAGGGTTGGAAGCAAGCAATCAGCATAGGCAGACGAAACAATCAATCATTCTGTCATATCCCCCACCACATGTTGATAACGATGATCCGGTATAAAGCCGCTGAGCAGGGCATTGAGGTGCGAGTGACAGAGGAAGCATACACATCCAAAGCCAGTTTTCTGGATCAGGATCCAGTACCTGTTTATGAAGAAGGGCGGACAAGGACGTTCTCGGGTAGACGGATATACCGAGGATTGTATCAGAGTGTGAAAGGCTTGATCAACGCCGATGTGAACGGTGCGGCGAATATATTACGCAAAGTATTCCCAACAGCTTCTGCCAATGGGATAGCGGGGTTGGACGGTAGTCAGTCCGTCAATGTGTCCACTCCACTGGTGTTAAGCATTCGGTAAACTATACGAATGACACGCCAGAAACCCCCACTTCAACCGGAACATCAGTGAAGGTAAGTGGCGGGAGTATTCATCTCCGTTCGGTCGAGTTTCAGTCACCGGCTTCAGTTTGCTTTAGCAAGCGGACATTTCCGTGCCACCCCCTGTACTTTAGTGCAGGGGGTGGTTTTATCATGACGGACAAATTCACTTCGCGCAATTCCCTTGGCTTACCGATGGCTACAACACCGAGGAGCACACAAATGAAGAACTTAGAAATTTGAAAGATATATTAGGATTTTGAATGATTTTACAATAGAAAAAGCGCTTTCATTTTTATATGGTATATAAGGTAGATCATTATTCGATTGAAGGAGGGAATTTATGATTAGCTTTAAAAGTGAGGTATATAAGCCATTTAAGACGATGGCCGAACAAGCGAAACGTGTTATGGTAGTTGGATTAATTGCCGCATTGATGCTGCCGGCATCATTGCCGATGCAAGCAGAGGAGGTGCATGCTGAAGAGAATGCAGCAGCTGCGATTGCGAATGAGAATGGCTATTTGGACAAGCTCGTATTCGGTGATGCTACATCTGAAAGCGCACACCAGTTCAAAGGCGATTATACAACCGCTATCACCGGTTTATTCGGCGAACCCGCCCGAGTATCGAATCCGCGTGTGCCGGCCGAAGGGCAGGGCGGGGATTTAACTTTTACCATAAAGGTTGATCCTTACCTTCGAAACTATTTCACCGTGAAATTCTCGGGGGATGAAGGGTCGAACGGTAACAGTGTGGTCAATATTAACGGCGAGCAGGTCGGGTATGTCAGGCACGGCGATTATGAAGCTATTAATAAGGGCTGGACTTTGCGCAATCGCTTCTACTACAACACGATCATGCTTCCGCTGGAATCTACAGCAGGGAAAGAATTCGTTGAGATCACGATCAAAACGCTGAACGTATGGGGTAAGATAGAGACCAATTCCAGAGGCTACTATAATGCCTATTCTCATACACAGGCGTTCTTGAATGTAGACGGAGAAACGCAAGGCAGCAAATTGAAGCAGGATCAGACTCCAGATTCCATCCTTGCATCGGATATGACGGATGCGGAGAAGCTCGCTTTGATTAACACGTATACGCAAGGACAAACCGATAAGTTCAACGGTTACTCAGACAAAATCGATGCAGGCGCGGGCGGCAAGTTATCGATCATCCGCTATCAGGACGAGCTCAAATATTATGCGACTGTACTGAAGCAGGATTGGTCGCCTGCCAATACGCCGGAGTTAAAAAAGACGGCGATTGAGCGTATTTTCAAAACGATTGACAATCATGTTAAGGATTATTACGGAAATACGAGACTAGTGCTGCGAGGCGGACACCAGGGTGATTGGGGCGGCTATTATGGCGCGCTTGGCGAAGGGCTCTACATTATCGAGAACCTCATCAAAGACGATTCGATCTATGGCGAAGCTGCGTTTAACGCTTTCCTAGATCAACCGCTTGTGACGGGAACCGTTGCAGGAGAGTTCTCGCTTGCGGGAGTGGACTGGAACGGCGGAGAATTAACGCGACGCGAAGCGTGGGAACGTACGCTGAAAGCGAACTTCGACTTTGCACGTGCAAGGCTGTCCTACATTTACAACCAGGTCGTCTATACGTATGAAGGCGCGTGGGAGGCCCATGAAGGGCTTCGCCTGATCGGCTCGCCATTCTACGAAGGCAAAGAGCGCAGCCATGAGATTCTGCTTGAAGCTCTGGGAGCCAAACCGTTCCTAGGCGAAGAAGTGCTGGTCGGCCCGAATGATGAAGAACTGGATTTGTACCATTCCCTGTTCTATCACGATGGACTAGCGGTATTTACGGATGATTTTGTCCAAATTGTGGGGAAAGGACTTGCCAAGAGCAAGCTGGATTCAGAAGGCAAGGTTGTCAGACGTTTGCCGTATGGCAAGCATTATACCGGCATAACGGAGGCTGGTCTTACAAGGGAGAATACCTATGTCGCCAATTACGGTGAGGCAAGCAACTACCTGAAGAGTTATTTCTATAAAACGTTAGATCACGCTGGTGATGAGGAAATCAATGACGAAATCTTGAAATTGGCGTTGAAAACATTACACGCGCGTGGATATGTCCGTTATACGGATTTGGACGACAATGGCAAAAGAATTATGAGAGCGGAGCAAGTAACGGACGAACGAAATCAGGGCATGCCAGGTTTTTATGCTTATGCTGTGAGAGTGGCATCTCAAATGGCGCTACAGTTTGCGGCTCTGGAAATGTCGATGGTCCAAAACGAACAAAGGTACAGCGGCCCGGAGTGGGATGAGTACTGGCTGTATGCGAAAGAAGCGGTCGGATATTTGCAGCAGCAGCTTGCGGATCACCAGTTTTTCAATAATGGCTTTGGGAACACGGGATCGATGAGCGCGGTCGATTATTTACTGGAGGATGCCTACCAATACGTTACGGCAGATCGTGCTGAATACAGCCGGTTCGGCGGTGTTGCGGCTGGGGTTGTCCATCCGCAAACCGATTTCGATTATTATAAGCCGGAGGAAATTGCCGAGCTCGGAGTAAACCCGGACAGCTATGAGCGTTTCGCATGGGTCGATATCGATAATATGTATGTTTCGCTCAGAGACGGCGACTTCCGTATGTTCGGTTCGTTGTTTGAACGAAATCGCGGTGCGGTGAGCAACGGCCGCATTCGTGTTATGAACGACAACTATGACCATAATGTGCAAATCGCCACCAATAACATCTTCCAATATGAAGACTATAATATGCGGTCGGCTAATGTCGACGTCGATTTCATGTCGGATCAGGCAGGAAATGTGAGCGGCGCGCCTCAAGCACTGGCCGGTGAAATTGCGCCGATGGCTTATCAGCCAGGTGTGGGCACAGTCAACCGCGATAATTACGAAGCGGACAACCCTTACTCAGGCTACACGGATTTGATGACAACTAGATATGGTAAATACTTCATCCTATTTAATACAACCCGCGACGAGTATGGCAACAAACGGTCGTTCGAGGTTGAATTGCCGGCTGATTATACCGGAAGTGAGGTACTCGACCTGGTGACAGGAGCAAATGTACCGGTTGTGAACGGAAAAGTGACGATTACGCCTAAATCCGCAATGGTGTTGAAATTGACAGCGGATATGGAGGTTGCTCCGAAACCGTTCCATGTTGACTTCGCCAATGCGCTTGCAGGCAATGGATATGTTGGTATCTCTTGGAAAACAACGTCTGGCGGGCAATCCTACACGATTAAACGTTCGGACACGGAGAATGGTGACTATGCGACTATCGCAACAGGAGTAACCGGTAATTTCTATAAAGATACAACGGTTGAAAATGGTAAGACCTACTACTACAAGGTGGCTGCGGTTAACGAGAACGGAGCAGGCTGGGATTCCTGGCGCGCGAAGGTTGATTTAACGACGCCGGTATCCGGTAATGCCGATCCAGTATGGCGCGATGACCGCATCGGTACGACGGCAGGAAAAGCGACGATCGATGGCGCTTCAATTGCGATCCATGCTGTTAACGGCACCGGCTTGGGCGTGGGTGACGACAATAATATCTACAACCGAGATATCAACGACTCTTTGCATTTCGTGAATCAGGTCGCAGCCGGAAACAGCGTGATCAGCGCGAAGGTGGACAGTGAAGCCGGAGAAGTAAGCGGGCTCATGATGCGCGATCAGCTTGCGGCCAATACGCGCTACATTTATTTCGGCGCTGATCAGGACGGCAACCTCGTCTTGCAGAACCGTACGAGGATCTCCTTCCATCAATCGTCCAAAGAGGTGGCAAGCCCTCTAAATGCGAAGCTGAGTGGGTACACGATTGCGGAGTATCCGTACATTAAGCTCGCGCGTGACCATGATTCGCAGTATGTGTATGCCTTTGTATCGAAGGACGGAGCAGACTGGAATTATGTCACGAAATTGTTAACGTTATTGCCGTATGCGTATTATACCGGCGTTGCAGCTTCTGATGACGCACAGTTCAGCGAGGTCGCGGTAACGGAAATACCGCAGGGCAGCCTTTCTCCATTCCTTGTGAAGGTGAATGATCAGGTGACGCTGAGCTGGAATAAACCGAAGCAAGCTTCCTGGTTCAATGTGTATCGTACTACGGACGAAGCGGCGAGCTTAACCGATCCGGCATTCAAACCGGGTACACTGGAGCCCGTTGACAGTTCTGCTTGGCAGCTGGCTCTGGCGGGAACAAGGGCCACTACATTCCAAGAAACAAATCTTAGGTATGGCAATGTATATTACAAGCTTCTACCGATACACGGAGACGGCTCTGTGCAATCGTTCTCTGCAACTACTTCCACAGCTGCGGATTCGTTCGAGATTGTCATGCAGCGGGCAGAAAGCCTGCAGGCTGCAGACTATACAAATGCTAGCTTTTACCTGTTCCATAAGGAACTGGATCGTATTAAAGAAGCAATGGTACAGCCTGAAGCTGATGAGGAAACGCTGATTAATGAAATTTATACTGCTTATGAATGGCTTGTTTCGTTCAGAGCCAATTTACAGAAGGTTCAGGTTGAGCCTTCTATGGTAAGAGCTTCCGAGAAATTCTGGAGAAACGACAACATCTCTGAGGAGCAGAATGGATGGTTTATATTCGACGGAATACTAAATAACATTACCCACACCAGATCAGCAATCAGCTGGGTAGATATAGATTTTGGCGCGGGCAATGAAAAAGTGGTGGACACCTTCCGCTATCTCCCGAGGGAAGGAAGCTCCACGCTTCTGAATCGTGCCAACAACACCGTCTTTAAAGGCTCCAATGATGGCGTGAATTGGACCGATCTGCACAAGATTACGGGTGTGACGGAATTCACATGGTATTCCGCCGTCAATCCGGATACAACACCCTACCGTTACATCCGAATTTATGACGATCATAACGGCTTCGTAAATTTTACGGAAGTAGAGTTCCTGGAGAGAGGTATTGACAGAACGCTGCTCACCTACCTGCTGGGTGAAGCGTCTGCGGCTATGGAGGCTGAGATCTACACGGCTGAAAGCTTGCAGCCTGTTGAGTTGGCGGTGCCTGCAGCAACAGCGATAGAAGGCAACGTCAATGCAACTCAGGAAGAGATCGATGCGGCTGCAACGGACCTGATGAACGCGCTGGAAGGGCTGCAGTTTATTCCGGGAATGCCGATCATTGATTTCTTAGGTAATAAAACCGTTAATGCGGAAGAACAACTGACTTTTACGGTTCAAGCTTCTAACGCTACTGGCATTATATACGGAGTCGAAGGTCTTCCTGAGGGAGCCACCTTCAACGCGGAAACTCAAACCTTCGACTGGACGCCAGGTAAGGAACAGAGTGGCGTACATGCTGTAACCTTTATCGCGACATCCGGAGAATTATCGTCATCCAAGACGATCAAGATCACGGTCAAAGGCCAGCCGAGTATCTCGCCTGATACGACTGTGGAATTAACGGCGAAGCAGCTGTTTACTTATCAGGTGCCTGCATCCGATCCGACTGGCGATCCGCTTGTTTACAGCGTCGGTGAATTGCCGACAGGTGCGGTATTCGATACATCGAGTGGTGTATTTACATGGACGCCGGGCAATGTAGACTATGGTAGCCATCCTATAACCTTTACAGTTAGCAACGAAAGGTATTCAGTCAGCCAAACCGTGGACTTGATGGTTAAGCTGAACGTGCTTCCGTCTGAAGACTACACAAAGGGCAGCTACTACCTGTACTTCAAGGAAGCTGCTCGGGTCGAGGCGGAAATAGTGAAGCAGGGTGCCGACAAGGTGCAGCTTGCGGCTGAGCTTGACGAGGCTGAAAGGTTACTTGTCCATATTCCTATCTCGCTCTATGCGTTTGAAGGAAACACGAACAATTCATTCGGTGCATCTCACGGAATTGCCGAAGGGGCACCTGATTACGTGGAAGGAAAGACCGGTCAAGCGATCAGTCTGAACGGCACTGACAGTTACGTCTCCCTGCCCTCGTCACATGCTTTATCCGTATCCGATGCCATCACTGTGGCAGGCTGGGTGAACTGGAAGGGCGGAAACCAATGGCAGCGGATCTTCGACTTTGGTAACGATAGGAACCAATACTTGTTCCTTACGCCTAGATCGGGCAACAATACGCTGCGTTTCGCCATCAAGAATGGCGGTGGCGAACAAAAGATTGAAACCTCGCAGCTGCCCGCTAATCAATGGGTACATGTGGCGGTTACACTAGGCGACGGTACGGCGAAGTTGTATGTCAATGGTGAGCAGAAAGCGACTGCGAGCAATTTCACAATCAAGCCAAGTGATTTCAAACCAGAAGTCAATTACATCGGTAAAAGCCAGTGGCCCGACCCTTTGTATAACGGCATGATCGACGAATTCCGTGTCTATAATTACGTCTTGGGCGCGGAAGAGATCCAATCTGCGATGAACAATACAGCTACGCAGTGGATAGACAATACTTTACTTCCTGTCTTGCTGGCGGAAGCATCGGCCATTAACGCCGACCATTATACGGAGGTAAGCGTAGCAGTCCTGCAGGCGGCAGTATCGGAAGTGGAGCTCTTATTCGCGAACACCGATGCAACCCAGGCGGAGATTGATGCGGTAGCTGCGAAGCTGCAGGAAGCGATGGAAGGCTTGGAGATCAAGATTACGGTATTATTGGAGCCATCTGCTCCAAATGGCTTAAACGGATGGTATACAGTACCTGTTGCAGTGTCTTTGTCGGCGGTTGGTGCTATACAATACAGCCTGGACGACGGAACCAACTGGACTGTCTACGATGCCCCCGTTACCTTGAATCAAGAAGGGGCGAACAAGCTTCTGTATCGTCCTGTTAAAAACGGCGAGCCGAGATTGATTGAAGTCATGATCGATATAACAGCGCCTCAAGTGAATATCTTAGGTGAAACGACGTACACGATCGATCAGATGGTCACCCTGACATGCAGCGTGACCGATGTCACTTCGGGCGTATACGGTGCACCGTGCGATGAACCTCTGCTAGAGGTCCAGGCGCATACATTAGAATCTGGTCAGAATTCGGTGACGGTTATTGCGGAGGATATGGCAGGCCTTCAAACGACGGTTACTCATACATTTACGGTGACGGCAACGTTTGACAGCCTGAAGACAGTAACGACCGATTTCTTGCTGGAGACCGGTGCCAATGGAGTGAATGGTATCGAGAATGCGCTCAACGCTAAGCTGGATAATGCGAAAGCTGCGGCTGATAGAGGCGATACCGCTGCAGTGAAGGACATCATGGACTCTTATATAGCTCAAGTAAACGATCTGAGCGGCAATAAGTTAACAACTGAACAAGCGATAATCCTGATCCGGTGGGCTGAAACGATATACTAGAATCATTTAATGAAATAGCTTACGAGGTAATCCAAAATAAAGAGGTGCTCCCATTACAGTTGAATTCGGGAGCATCTCTTTATTTCAAACTTTGTAAATGAAAAGATTAACATGGAGGCTGCTATGAGTAAACTTATTGTGTATGAAGCGCCAAAAGGCGCGACAGGAAATGACGATTTTACGGTAAACGTCCGTATTCCTGGAGAACAATGGCAAGAATTATTCGTATATGAAGCGAAAGTGGACATGCATCAGGTTCCTCAGACGTCCATGGTCTATTATGATATGAAGGGATCGGTTGAGGTTCAGGTCCTCTGCCGGAACCGATCCGTTATGCAAACGGTCATCCGGCCATTGTCGGCCAACATTTCATTCGCCCAAACGGATAATGTTATTACATTCTCATTGGATCGTCCGCGTAAGCTGTCGATCGAGTTCAACGGAGAAAGGTTTAACAACCTGCATTTGTTTGCCAATCCTCTCGAGGACAATGCTCCTCAATCAAATAGTAGGAACGTACTTGTGCTGGAGCCGGCCATCCATCGGGCGGATGATATTTACCGTCTATTGGGGACACCTAAGTTGGACGGTCATACCAAGGATGTGATCTACTTTGCACCCGGCCTCCATTACATAGAGGAGACTGTACTGCGAATTCCGTCCGGAACAACAGTCTATATTGCGGGTGGCGCGATTGTCGTTGGATCGCTTGTTTGCGAGCATGTCGAGAATATTGTTATTCGGGGAAGAGGGATATTGTATTTATCCGATTTTCACCGGTTTTCGGCTTTCCACGGCGTTCGGATTGTCTTCTCGAAGAATATTGCAGTCGAAGGCATTATACTGCTGGATCCTCCGCATTACAGCATTTATATTGGAAAATCAGAGCACATCCGCATATGCAATTTCAAGTCGTTTAGTACACGCGGCTGGTCTGACGGCATTGACTTAATGGCTAGCTCGCACATCGAAATTGATGATGTCTTTCTTCGTACCTCCGATGATTGTATTGCGGTTTACGGCACACGTTGGGATTTCTACGGTGATACACGTCACGTCAGCGTCCGTAACTCGATATTGTGGGCGGATGTAGCGCATCCGTTAATGATGGGAACCCACGGTAATCATCAGCGGGACGGGGATGTCATCGAGAATATCCTTTTTGAGAATATAGACATTCTGGAACACCATGAGCCCCAACTTAATTATTGGGGGGCCATGGCAATTAAATCAGGAGGTAAGAATACAATTCGAAACGTGATTTATGACAATATCCGGGTGGAGGAATTCGAACTCGGCCAGTTGATTGATATTCGTGTCATTTGGAACAAAGATTATAATCCGGTTCCGGGTAAGCGGATCGAGAACATCACATTCCGAAACATCAAGTATAACGGAGCGAATATGAACCCGAACCGCATATACGGCTATGACGACGAACGGACTGTGGTAGGCGTTCGGTTCGTCAATTTACGGATTAACGATAAGTTGATTATGAATGCGGAACAAGGGAACTTTGACATCAATGGTTTTGCGAAAGGCCTATCATTCAGCGAGTAAAACTCCGAGTAGTTCACCCTAAAGGCCGCAGTGTAAATTGGAAGCAATATGGACGGTTGGCCGGCAGTGTGAACTCCTCATGTGTCCGCGCGCCCCAGCTGTCATCACCGCCTACACCCATTTGTTTGTAATTCACTCTTACGACGGTTTTGTCACTGGATGGTAGTTTATAAACATGGTCATGTGCTTCCAATTCCTCCGGCGTCCAAGGCAAAGCGTTGAATTCTATAGGTGCTGAGGCTTCGAAGCGAAGACCTGGACCATCAACTCCCTGTGTAAGACCAGCAAATCTTACATCCGTCTTATTGCCGCATTCTTGCGGGCGGAGATAGGGAACGAATTGCTCGCAGACTGAGCCAGAATAGAGGCCGAGACGCGCTCCGGTATGCCGGTCCCAATAGTTATCATGGGGACCCCTTCCGTACCAAGAGACGGTATCCAAGCTGCCGTCCAATACCAACATCATGCCAAACTCAGGAAGCTCGGGCAAGCCGTTGCCCGGTACCAGCTGTTCTTGAATTTCCATGGTACCGCCGCTCATAATTCGATATTCGATCGACAGGGTGGAAATCGGATCGGTAGCCAGAATGTAGTCGGCCGAAACGATGCAGCCGTTTTCTATTGCTCGCCAGTTAAACCTAAGCAGCTGTGGGTTAATGGATGCGTTCCTCCATACCGCGCAGCGCTCATGCAGTTTGTTGCCAAGATCGTTGTCGGTTACAGCTCGCCAGAAATTCGGTCTAACGGGCTCAAGCAGCTGTTCTTTGCCGGATGTCTGATAAGAGACTAGATTACCGGTATTCCTGTTAAATCGGAACGAGACCATCTCGGCCGCCTTAATGACCAATTCGTCTGCTAGTTCAGAGATATCAAGCAGGGTTCCTTGGGCAATGGGTCGTATCGCTGTAACACGAGGCGACAGGATAAATTGTTCCCAAGCGACTTCGTGTCCGGAGCCAGCCCAATCCGTCTCCACTTTGGTTACGAATGAGACTGTTAACGTGGCTTCTTGTTCGCGACTGAATGAACCATATTCAATAGGTATGGTGATTTCTGTATCCTCACCGGGCGGCAGTGCAACATCGAGCAAACCGCTCAGCATCGATTCACCGTCAAGATTGACCTCCCACTTCAAACCGAAATCAGCTAAATCCGTAAACAAATATTTATTATGGATCCGAACGCGGCCTTCATTCAGGTTGACTGCTTTGATTTTCACGTTCTGGTAGCACCTTTTCACTTCATACAGCTTTGGAGTTACGGTCCGGTCGGCAAAAATCAATCCGTTGCCGGAGAAATTCCCGTCATGCGGCGCTTCACCAAAATCACCACCATAGGCGAGGTACTCGATTCCTTCTGGAGTTTTTGTCCGGATTGCTTGGTCTATCCAATCCCATATAAAGGCGCCTTGCAGGATATCATATCGATCGAACAACTCCCAATACAGATGGAGTCCACCGCAAGAGTTGCCCATGGCATGGCTGTACTCACATATAATATATGCCTTCTGCGGATTGTTACGCGCATATTGTTCGACATCCTTGGGTTTGATGTACATGGTGGATTCTATATCAGTCGCTGATTCCGATGACTTATAATGGAATACACCTTCGTAATGAACCAGTCTGGTCGGATCAGATAGCTTCAGGAAGCTGTGCATAGCAATAAAATTGTCACCACCGTAAGACTCATTGCCGAGTGACCAAATGACGATGGAAGGGTGATTCTTGTCTCGTTGGAACATAGAGTTGCAACGATCTAGGACATTGGCGCGCCATTCTGGTTTACTTCCGGGAATGTTCTCCTCGATTAGCTCCTTCTGCCCATAAGACCAAGTTCCATGTGTTTCCAAATTCGTTTCATCGATGACATATAAGCCATATTCGTCGCAAAGCGCGTACCAGATAGATTGATTCGGATAATGAGAGGTACGAACGGCATTGACATTATAGGCCTTCATCAGCTGAATGTCTCGGACCATGTCCTCTTTGCTTAAAGCCCGGCCGGTGTCAGGAGAGAATTCGTGGCGGTTGACGCCTTTGAATACGATCCGCTGGCCGTTGATCTTCATTAGTCCATCCTTCAGCTCGAACCTCCGAAAGCCAGTCCGGCAGCTGACTAATTCAAGCAATTTACCGTCCTTGTCTATTAAAGAAATGACCAGTGTATAGAGATGGGGCATTTCGGCGCTCCATAGTAACGGGTTCGCAACAATCGTCGAGAGCTCGATAGAGCGGTCGTTCTCTCCTCGGAATGAAGCTGTCATGGATATCGGCTGCTCCAATATGGCTCGTTTATCGCTGTCGTAAAGCTGGGCTTCAACGGTAATGGCATCCACGGTCAGGTTGGCATAGTTCGCAAGCTTCACATCCAGCTGCAATTCTGCATCCCGGTATTCTGCATCCAGATTGGTCCGAACGAAAAAGTCGGCGATATGCAAAGACGGAGCCGTATATAGGTACACGTCGCGAAATATCCCGCTCAGCCGCCAAAAATCCTGATCCTCTAGCCAACTGGCATCACACCAGCGGTAGACCTCGACAGCCAGCTTGTTCTCACCATCAGTTAGGTATGGAGTGATATCAAACTCGGCCGGTGTAAAGGTGTCTTCGCTGTATCCAACCAGCTCACCATTGATCCAGATATAAAAAGCGGATTCTACACCCTGAAAGCTAATAAATACAGGCTGGTCTCTCCATGCTTCAGGTACCCTGAAGGTTCGGACATAAGAGCCGACTGGATTGTATGCTGTAGGTGCAAACGGTGCTTTCAGATCAGGCTCTAAAGCTGACCATGGATAACGTATATTCGTATACTGGGGGTAGTCATAACCTTGAAGCTGCCAATGGGACGGCACCGGCATATCTACCCATTCGCTACAATCGTAATCGGATTGATAAAAAGCCTGGATCCGTTGATCCGGTGTTTCAGCAAATGCGAATTTCCAGATACCATTCAAGGATCGATAATACGGTGAAGCTGAATGGTCTCCGATCAATGCTTCTGATAGGGTTAGAAACGGCATCATAGAAGCATGGGCCTCCATTCGGTTAAGCTGAAAAACGTCCGGGTTGTTGTTCCATTCTGGGTATCCGTTCGCTGGCGGTTGATAAACGAATTTATTGCGCATGATAGCATCTCCTAGTATGTAGTGATATTATATTAACATTATAGAATCTGGAATTCCCCTGTGAAATAAAAGGATTTTCATTATTGATACAACAATATGAAACGAGTGATGCCCATTGAAGAGCATTATACGCTTCGGCAAAACGGACGAGGTGGAATGGCTGCCGCTTTACGTGACGACGGTAGGCTATTGGGAGCATCAGACCATAACGGATCGGCCCTCCGGTTTTCCGGATTTTCAGTTTCATCAAATCCTGGATGGCAGAGGAGAGCTTGTCATTAAGGAGAACAAATATATCGTCGGTCCTGGGGATGTCTTCTTCTTATTTCCCGGTGTCCCTCACTGTTATACACCGATCAGTCATCGCTGGGAGCTCGCTTGGGTATCCTTCAACGGAAGGGAAGCAAGCCGAATGCTGTCGTACTCGGGAATTAACGGATCAGGCGTAAGTAGACTTAAAGATGAATCACTTTTATACGCACTGAAGGAAATGCTGTCGATGGATGATGATAACGGAGAGGATGCTGATAATAAACGCTCCAGCCTGCTTTATGCACTTCTATTGGATTTGAAGCGGCAGCTACTGACACCATCGAATCGTGATCATGAGATGGAGCGTCTGAGGCCAGTACTGCGGTATATCGAGCATAATTTACATGGAACGTTGACGCTCAGTGAATTGGCAGAGGTCGCTGCGGTTTCACCGCAATATTTGTGCCGGCTCTTTCAGAAGACGATGAATATGAGGCCGATGGTTTATATAAATCAAGAACGGATTAACCAAAGCAAAAAACTAATGTTTAATAAAGAGGGAAAAAAGCTATATGAAATCGCACAAATGGTAGGGTTTGATACGCCCAGTTATTTTTGCGCAGTCTTTAAACGGTATACAGGGATGAGCCCTGAGGATTTTAATAAGCTGCATGGTTTGATATAGACTGATTCTCTTAAACTCAATATAATACAAATATAACTATTGGAATTGACAAGCATGAAGCCACGTATAAATCCAGCAAAATCATATGAGGAGCTGTTAGGATGATCTGTCTTTACTACACGCCGCAGATGTGCGATTCCGTTTCATGCAGGTGAGCATGGTGAAAAAAACCAGGTTCAACTTGTTGGCCAAATTTTTGATCTCTTATATATTGGTGCTGCTGTTTCCCGTCCTTATTATACTTTTCTACTATTATCCGTATTCGACGGATATTGTGAAGGAGAAGGAAATGGACTGGAACGCTCATATCACCGAACAGGTCATGAACTCGATGGATATATTCACCCGGTATGCGTACAACCTGCCATCAGAGCTATTACAGAATCGAGAGATCAAGATGTACATGGCGATGGAAGACGATTATCAGAAGATTGTCATCGCTGGCGAGATGAGGAAATATAATGCGACGGATGCTTTCATCAACAACACCTTCCTGTATGTCAAGGATATTGGCTATTTGTTCTCAAAGACTGGAAGCGCTTACAGTACTCGTGATTTCGAGAGTCCTGGAACCGGATATTATTATGAGGACTGGCCGCATAAAGCCATGTTCGAGGAATTGAACAGCTTGACTGAGCCGAGGGTGCGGGCGGTGGAGAACGTTATCGTACCCGGCAACAACCGAATACGGATGCTGACGTTCCTATTGCCGCTGCCCCTTGGTGGACTCAACTCCCCAGGCACGGTGCTGATCATGGTGAAAGAGGAAACGATTATCCGTATGATGAAGTCAGTTTCAGAGGCTTATAACGGGGATTTCTTTATCTTTGATCAACAGGATAATCGATTGGTCGCTTCGAACAAGACATCTTACAGTGTTTCGAGTGACTTTACAGGCCTAGTGTCCCGCTTGGATCGAAGCCGGTCAGGCTCAGGTATTTATCGTATCAACAACGAATCCTTTATCGTATCGCACGCCATTTCTGATAAGAACGGTTGGAAATATGTAAGTTTGATGCCAGTGCCGGAAACGCTGCAAGGTATCCGTTCGATCCAGCGCAACACTGTCATTCTTGTCCTCCTGATTTTGCTGCTTGAGGTTGTCGTTATTTACGTATCCATTCGTAAAAATTACCATCCGATAAAAGGACTGGTCAATTTCGCCATGAACATGTCTGCGCCTAGCGAGCCAAGAACCATGAACGAAATTGATACGATACGGTATGCGCTTGATCAACTTTCCTCCGCCAACATCAAGCTGGACGAGAGGGTGCAACGCACGCTCCCGATCATGCGGGAAAATCTGTTATTCGAGCTGGTAAGCGGTCGTTACCAGACATGGGAAGTGTTTCAGAGGGAAGCCGCTCCGTACGGGCTGTTCTTCAGGTATCCACATATTGCGGTTGCCTTACTTTCTTGTGATACAGAAGACGACGGCGTTCTCGAGGTTATAGAATACTGCCTGATAAAGGAAACTGAGCTGCCAGAAGGGCTTCAAGGGTACTTCTTCAAGAGCATCTATAATCAGGAGATTGTCTTCGTCTGTTCCCACGATCAGGATTTTCAATTGAAGGTATATCTTGGCGGCCTTCAGCAGGAGCTGACCGAACGACGCGATATTCGTACGCTAATCGGGGTCGGTACGCCGGAACAGACCCCGGAAGGGGTTCACCATTCTTATTTGCAGGCGGTGCGTGCGACCGAGCATCTTCGCGTCCGGAAGCAGTACTCCGTTCTCGTATTCGATGAGATGAAAATTCAACAGACCGGGGCTGTTTCCTATTTTGCAGAGCAATTACAGTCGTTGGAGCTGTTCATATTGAAGAACGATGTCATTTCCGTTGAAGCAGTCATGGAGCGCATTATCGATTATATCGGCAGCGACGAGACGCCACCGTATATGGTCAGAGCCATTTATTTGAACACAATCAGCGTGATATTGGGTGGGTTGCAACGATTCCGGCAAGACGACCGAAACTTGCTGCAATTAACCAGCATCGCTTTCCATCACCGTTACACCATCGAGCAGATGGTCGGTATCATGCGGGAAAGCGCAGGTAAGCTGTGCGATTTCATTCGCAGCTCGCAGCCTCCTTCCCGGACGGCATCGGTAGAGAATATCTCGGCGTTTATTGAAAAGAAAGGTATGGATCCCGAATTTTCGCTGCAAATGATTGCTGACCATTTCGGTATGTCGCTCTCCAACTTCAGCTATCACTTCAAAAAAACGATAGGGCAAAACTTCAAGGAGTATATCGATCGGCTTCGAATTCAAAAGTCCATTCAATTGCTCCGTAACACGGATGAAACGTTGGAATCAATTTCGCAGCAAGTCGGCTATTTGAATACGTCAAGCTTTATTCGTTCCTTCAAGAAGAATGTTGGCTTTACACCGGGCCAATATCGGGATTCTAACAAGTAAGGGCTCGCGATGCCTAATAAGCATATTTTGAACATATGCAATTTTTCTATCGAGGAACTGCAACCGCTTTCATAGGGTTTATTTAAAGCGCTTTCAAAAAATGGTTATCATTCAAAAACCATCCGTTTACGTATCTCTGGCGACCGATTAGAGTATGGTATGTCAAGCGGAATGCCTGGCAAACAATTTTCTTAGGGGGTTAAGCAATGCGTAAAAAGCTAGTGATTTTCCTATCGTTGATCATGGTTTTAGCAGCTGTATTGGCAGGCTGCAGCAATTCCGGTTCCAATACCGGAGGTAAAAACAGTGGTGGGAACGACCCAGCTCCGATTAATGAGGGTAAGAGTGCCGCTAAAGTAAAATTAACCGGAATTATGGTGAAACACCCGTTAACGAAACCGCTTGCAGAGATGGAATGGCTGCAAAAAGCGGAAGATGACGCAGGCGTTGATATTGAGTGGCAGGAGATTTCAGCAGACTGGGATCAGAAAAAGGGTACTATGCTTGCCAGCGGCGATATTCCCGATTTATTAGTTGGAGGAAATGTCATCACGGACGCCGATTTTGCACAATTCCAGGGTTTGTTTCAGGATATGACTGAATTGATAGCAAATGCACCAAATGTTCAAGAGTTGTTTGCAGCTAAGCCGGAAACCAAAGTAATTGCGACACAGCCTGATGGCAAAATTTATGGATTACCGAAATACCAAAGATTCTGGCCTGCCTCTGCAACGAGACAGTTCATAAATCAAGATTGGTTGGACAATCTGCAATTAACAATGCCGACGACATGGGATGAATTATATGACGTATTGGTGGCGTTCAAAGAAAAGGACGCTAACGGCAACGGCGATCCGAATGATGAAATCCCAATGGATTGGCCAGGTGGCATTGGAGGATATTTTAATCCAGCCGTTCTTTTGGGAAGCATGGGGATTACTTTAACGGACGGAAGCGGCCAGGGCTATTTTGTTGAAGACGGCAAAGTGAAAAACTTCCTGACAGACGAGCGATATAACAAATTAGTTGCATTCTTGCACAAGCTTAATAAAGCCGGATTGATTAACCCTGAAGTATTTACCCACGATTACACCAAGTACCAAGCGATCGCCCGCGGAGAAGGGGATACTGCGAAAGTCGGCTTCACTTGGGGATGGGTCGCATCGGATAGATTCGGCGAGCAAGTGGCTCCACAATATACTTCGATGTCCCCACTAAAGGTGTCGGCTGATTATACAGGCCAAGTATCCTGGAGCTATGATTATAACTCATTGAACTATGGCACCAATCATATTGTCATGTCATCGGAAACGAAAAATAAAGAAGCTGCTATGAGATTCATCAATGAATTGTATAACCCTGTAGTGAGCATGCAAGTATTATTCGGGTCTATAGGTCCGAACATCGAGGATAATGGAGGCGATACTTACACCGTACTGCCACCAGGAGATCCGAAGATGGATCCCGGAACATGGAAATGGACATCTACGATGGCTGATGCTGGACCCATGTATATTGCAGATAATATAAATTTGAATCTCGGCAAAGATATGCAAGAAGTTCTCACACAGTCGGAACCGCTTCAGAACGCTTTGGATGTAAATCCGAAGAAAGATGTATTCCCAGGCATGTTTATCAAGTATACGGCTGCGGACAATAACACAATGAGCTTGAACAACACGAACGTTATGAATTTGGCGAATACCAATTTTGCGAAATGGGTTACGAAAGGCGGAATTGAATCTGAGTGGGACGCCTATGTAAAAGAAAATAAAAAGGCCGGTATGGAGAAAAATATAGAAATCATGCAAAAATACTACGATGAATACATGAGTAAAAATTAAAAAAATCACTTGATGGGAGACGCTATATCGTCCTCGAAGACGGTATAGCATCTTCTTGATAATAGGGGAGAATATCTTTATGAGCTCTCAAATGGTAGAAATCAGCAATAATACAGCTGAAACTGGTGTCCGATTAGCGAAGAAAGCGACTGTTATTAACACATTCAAACGAGACTATCAATTATGGATCATGATATTACCGGCCATTGCCGTTATCTTGATTTTTAACTATGTACCGATGTACGGCATTCAATTAGCATTCCGGGATTATGATTTCAGTAAGGGGCTTACAGGAGGAGAATGGCAAGGACTATTCTACTTCAAACAATTTATTGACAGCTATTTGTTCACCGATTTAATGAGAAATACGTTTTTCATTAGTTTCGCAACGATTGTAATAGGTTTTCCTGCACCGATCCTGTTAGCATTGACACTCAATCAAGTGCGAAGAAAAAAAATGAAGCAAACTTTGCAAACGACGGTGTATTTGCCTCACTTTATATCGGTCATTGTTATGGTGGGGATGTTGAATGTCCTGTTATCGCCGGAAACAGGCATTGTCGGATATTTGATGAAGTCCATTGGTATGGGTCATGTAAACTTATTGGCTTCTACAAATACATTTATACCTGTCTATGTGCTTTCTGACATTTGGCAGCATGGCGGATGGAACTGCATTATCTATCTGGCAGCGCTCTCGACGATTGATCCACAATTGTATGATTCCGCAAAAATAGATGGAGCCAACAGATGGCAAACAATACGGTATGTGGACATACCGACTATTATTCCGACGATTATTATCCTGTTTATTCTCAGTATGGGGAATATACTCAGCACCGGATTCGAAAAAATCTTTCTTATGCAAAATTCATTAAATCTTCCTGTTTCAGAGGTTATTGCGACTTATGTATATAAGATAGGTATTATATCCAATCAATTTAGTTATGCTGCGGCAATTGGAGTGTTTAATACAGTCATTAATTTTATTTTCCTGTTTGCCATGAATGCCATTTCAAGGAGATATTCAAATATGAGTTTGTGGTAATTGGAATGTGAGGGAGGGAATGATCATGGGTCGAGCGAGTAAGAATGGAAATGAAATTCTATTCAACATGATTTTATTTATGTTCTGTGCATCAATATTTCTAATCGTTGCATATCCACTGTATTTTATTATTATTGCATCCATAAGCGACTCTACCCTTGTCTCGACTGGTAAAGTATTCTTAATTCCAAAAGGAATCAGTCTGTTCGGATACAATGAAATATTCCATGATTCCAGAATTTGGACGGGGTATCGAAATACACTTTTCTACACGTTTCTGGGTACTTTTGTGAATGTATTGTTCACTTTACCGGCTGCCTATGTTTTATCAAGACGTGAATTTCGAGCAAGGCGGTTTTTAATGTTCGTATTTGTCGTAACCTTGTTTTTTAACGGTGGTTTGATTCCAACTTATTTATTGATGAAAGGCTTGCATTTGACAAATACGATATGGGTTTTTATTTTTCCGTTTTGTGTTAATGTGTTTTATCTGATTATCGCTCGAACGTTTTTTGAAACTTCATTACCTTCAGAATTGTATGAGGCTGCTGCAATCGACGGCTGTTCTCATATAAAGTTTTTTATTCAAGTTGCTATGCCTTTGTCCAAAGCATTATTATCTGTTATCGGACTTTATTACTTAGTCGGACATTGGAATGATTTCTTCACTGCACTGATTTATATAAGAAGTAATGAATTGCAGCCGCTGCAAATTATTCTAAGGGATATTCTATTATCGAATCAGGTTTTTGCGAGTGGCGCAGGCGTTGGCGGAGACGCAGGAGGTTATGCACAGAGATATGCCGATCAAATCAAGTACGGTGTGATTATCGTATCTACTTTGCCGATTCTAGTGCTTTATCCTTTTTTACAAAAATATTTTGAAAAAGGTGTTATGATCGGTTCCGTAAAAGGCTGAACTCAAGAGTATTATCTTAATTTTGTGCAAGTATGAATGAATAAATGCTATGTCCTTATTCAAGCAACTTTCCTATACTTAGCCGTATGAAGATTACATTGCTAATCAGGAGGTTGTGAGAATAATGAAACAAGCTAAACCTACATTACTAACAGATGAACAGATGAGGCAATTTATTACGAATGGGTTTCTGATCCTTCAAACCGATTTTTCCAATGAATTTCATCATCAGCTCATGGAGCAATTGAACGAGGTATATAAGGAAGAGGGCAATCCTGGTAATAACTTATTACCACGAATCCGCGATTTACAGAAGGTATTCGACCATCCTACTGTGAGTGGGGCTTTAACTAGTGTGCTCGGACCAAATTATATGCTGCATGCACACCGACATGGTCATTACAACGCTTCTCCTAAACCGGGTGGTTGGCATAAGGATAGCTATTGGGGATACCGAAGAATGCGCAATCACCATCCTTGGTGGGCGATGATCATGTATTTTCCTCAGGATACCCCTATTGAGTTAGGACCAACGGGTATCATGCCGGGCACACAAAATTATGAAACACGAACCTTTCAGGAAGATGAGCTCTCAACAGAAGCTGTAGCTAGCGGGCCAGCAGGAACGTTCGCTCTCATTCATTATGATATATGGCATCGCTCGACGGCGAATATGCTCGGTCGAGAGCGTTACATGCTGAAATTCGAATTTATGCGGACGGCTATGCCTACAGAGGCGAGCTGGGACAATCAAGAAGCTAGTTGGCGCTTACCGTCCAACCTCAATGCTCCTATTGCAAGACATGATCTGATGTGGGAGGAAACGTGGAACTGGTTAAGCGGTTATGTGGGTAGCTTGGCTAATACACGTGAGACAGATGATGAACGTATTCACGAGCTTGAGCTGAAGCTTAGGGAAGACTACGAACCGAATGCGCTCAATGCGACATACGAACTAGCCTGCTGCGGTGAGAAAGGTACAGCAGCTTTACTCCGGGGCTTGCATCATGAGAATAGTCGAATTTCGCGAACTGCAGCATACGGATTATCGGTTTGTGGAGTGGATGTGATTCCAGGTTTACTCGCAGCGCTAGAGAGTGAACGTGAGGAAACAATCAACCATGCTGTATTTGCACTTGGCGAGCTGAGACATCTTGCAAGTGAAGCCGTTACAAGACTAGCTCAAATGTTACCTCACTCATCAGTAGTTATCCGCCGGACAATTACCGAAGCACTAAGTATGATTGGAGCTCCGGTTGATGATGTAGTTGCAGCATTAATTGACTGCTTGCAGGACGAGGACGTTCAAGCTAAATTTATGGCAGGTCTTGCTATAACTAGATTAGGTGCTAAGGCCGACGCTGCTGTAGATCAATTGGAGGTTGCTCTAGACGATGAGAATCGTTACGTACGTGCCCACGCTGTGGAGGCTCTGCATTATATCGATACTGATGCTGCAAAGGAAGTTTTGATTCGCTTCTTACTCAGCGCACGCTGGTGTCCAACAACGACCAAGGAGAATACATTCTATCCATAGAGAATAAATAGAGGATAGGAAGTATATCATTCAAGTTATCCTAGTTCAGAATTAATAATTTTCGAGGTAGGCCAATCGCCATCGATAATATCGGTGTTTATCTGACCTCCGACCTTGAATTACTTGATTAACGCAATGAGAATTGACTAAATGAATCCTGTTAGAGTTCCAAGTAGAATTAGGTAATGAGGATTCATTAAATGTGGAGAATGGGAGTTTCTATCAATTCAATCAAGGTGTTAATGAATTCTCATTTCGTTAATTTGTATCGGTGGGATAACTGATGGGATTTAGTGTATTCTCGTTTCGTTAAATGAGATGATTGAGATGGATCGATGGACAATTTGACGATGAAACCCCACACTCATTCCTGCTCAACCCTCAATAATGTGGATAAGTACATATAAAACCATCAGAGGTTTGAACTGCACCCCAATTGTTAGACACACAAACTAACAGTTGGAGGTGCAGTTTCTTTATGTTTAAATTAACAGCACAAGAAAAGATACAAGCTGTAAAAAGGTACTTTGAAGGTATTGAGAGTCAGCATACCGTAGCCAAAAGTGTCCTGAGAGGACAGCATAGCCGTTTATCCTTAGGAAGGCTAGGTTATGAGCTCACGATAATTGCTTGGAGAGAATCCAGTATGCTCCTTGAACATACGAGAGAAATAAGATAGGTCCATGTGCATTTCATCTGCGATAGATGTAATACTTAGCTCAGTAACCGCTAGTAAATTTTTGGCTTTGTCTAATCTTTTGCTATTAATAAATTGAATGGGGGAGTAACCGGTAAACTGTTTGAATACACGAATGAAATAGTTGGGGTGAAAGTGGGCAATTTGTGCGAGTATCTCCACCGATAGATTATCGTTTAGATGGTTATCGATATAACGAAGTACATCACTCATTTTCTCGAAAGAAGTAGACGCTGATATATTCCAACGAGTGTAATCGGCTTGTTCGATGAACATGGCAATTAGACTGAGTAAGGTTGCATGCACTCTCATCTCAGAGGTTAGCTCATCACTATTCGCATAAAGAATTAATTGCTCGAACATAAGCCTCATGGCTTCGTTATCGTTGACCCTTATGGAGGTAGGGACTCGAAGTATCTGGAAGAAGGGTAGGTCACCTATTGTGGCGTGGAAATGGCACCAATACTTGTCGAATCTATGGTTCTGATCTAAGTTCCCGTAGGATTGTCTCACTCCCGCAGGCAATAGATACAGTTCTCCAGGCTGTGGATAGAAAATTTGATCCTCAATTTTTACATAACCTTCCCCTTCGAGGATGTAGTAAAATTTATAGAACTCAGGAATAAAGTCTTCATCCTGCCAGGTTGAGTGAACTTTGGTGCGAGCAGCGAAGGATAAATCGAGCTTTACATTAGACATATACTTTTTCCTAAACTCATGCTGCTGATTGGCTTCCATTAGACAGCTCCAATTCTAATTCAATGTTCGGGCTCGACCATAGTTACTAACAGCCTTAGCGTAGTAATGTTAAGTCTACTTCAGGTATAATGCCTTCTTGCGCTGCTCGACTAAGCAGAGCGTGTACGGCTTCATACCCACTATCGCCCAAATCGGCGGTAAATTCATTCACATAGAGCTCGATATGAGCTTGAGCGACATGCGGGTCCATCTCCTGGGCGTGCTCAAGAACGTATTCCTGTGATGCTTCAGGGTGTGCCCAGGCATATTCAACGGATGATCGAATCCAGCCCGATATGGCTTGAAGGTCCAACGATCGGTGAGCGATGATGGCACCAAGCGGGATAGGTAAACCCGTATCGGTCTCCCACCAATTACCGAGATCAGCCATCATGGACAATCCATAGGATGGATACGTGAAGCGTGCTTCATGGATGACCAGTCCAGCATCTACCTGACCATCACGCACAGCGGGCATAATCTGGTCGAAGGGTAGAATGATAATTTCCCCTACACCGCCTGGGACTAATTGTGCTGCCCACAAGCGAAAAAGCAAATAAGCGGTTGATCGTTCGCTGGGTACGGCAACTCGCTTGCCTGAGAGCGTAGAAGGATTCGCTGAATTGATAGAACCGCTCGGTTGGGAGTGCTCAGCAGTGCTGCCAGTTGTAGCGCTAGAAGTACATTCGGTTCCCCCTGCTGTTAGAATCAAGGGTCCACAGCCTCGGCCTAGCGCACCACCGCATGGTAATAGTGCGTACTCCTTCAGCACCCAGGGGAGTGCACCGTAGGAAATCTTCATAATATCTGGTGCATCTGCTTCAGTGGCCATCGTATTCGTAATATTAATATCTGCATATGTAACATCGAGCTTGGGTGCACCGGGTATAAGTCCGTGTGCCCAAGCGTGATAAGTAAATGTATCGTTCGGACATGGGGAGTAAGCAATTCTCATGGTAGGACCTCCAATAATGTTGCGCTCGCAGCTTCAAGTGCAGCTAGAGCTTCTTTAATACGCCAAGCACTTCGATCCCTTGGACCGATGGGGTTGGAGATTGTGCGAATTTCTAGAATAGGAATGTTGCGGTTATGAGCAGCGCTGGCTACGCCAAACCCCTCCATTGCCTCAGCAATCGCACCTGGGATTCGTTCGGCAAGCCGAGCGGCGGTGGCTGCGGTCCCTGTTACTGTAGATACAGTGAGAATCGGGCCTGATTGAACAGGGAGATTGGCTGACCTTAATGCTTCCGTTACCCGTTCGGCTAAACTTCTCTCAACTTCGATTCGTGTGAAGCCGAAGCCAAGCTCCTCTAAGCTGAGGAAGCCATCAGGTGTCTCGGCTCCTAGATCGGCGGCAACACATTCAGTTGCGACTGCGATAGAGCCGATAGCAGCTTGTCCGACGAAGCCGCCGGCGATACCCATGCTCACCACCAGATCGTATTCAGTGGTGGCAAGCGCCGCAGCTGTATGAGCTGCGGCCGCTATTGGACCGACACCTGCGAGTTGGACGGTAAACCTGCTGTCGCCTTGAAGACCGCGCTCTACAGCTTCGCGCTCTACAGTAACAGCAGTCATCACAAGTACACGCATATGATATATCTCCTAGCATCAATAAGAATTTAGAGTTAGGTATAATTATGTTAAACGACTAGGAGATTGTCAATGCGCTAGGCTAATAACGTCTACGTTTACGACCTCTAGAGCTTGAGCGACGAGCTCTACCTCTCCCACGGGAACCAGCTGAGGAGGATCTACGCCTTCTCCGTCTTCGGCTGCGATAGTAATCGAGGTCATCATCATCCAGACTTGCGGTTCCTCCTAACTTAGGCATGAGAACCTTCAGCATCGGTGCCATCTGTTGAAAGGTTTGCACCATCTTCTGGACCTTGGTCATCGTACCCATAATGCCTTCGATTCCACCCATGCGGTCAATAAATCCCTTGACATCATTAAAGTTAAATTTAGACAGAGGGTTACTGCTCGCAGCGGGAGTTACAGCAGGAAGGTACGGATTCTGCACTTCAGGATTAAAAGGAGTTAGTTGACCAACGCCAGGGAAATCCCCACCTTGGCCGTAATACTGGGTAGGCACATTCTGACTAATTCGTACGGGTTGATGTGAATTCAATGGTTTCACAATCCTTTTTGTTGCGACAGTATAATTTAATCGCATATTTTCTATATTCTATGTAAGATGCCTATGGGTGGATTGGACGTTTGTCATGGGACGTTAACCATTCACCGCTTGAAAACTTTGCAGAATTAAAGTAAAATAATGAGTAAGAAATTCCTTCTGGGGCATGCGAATACGATCTTGTGGCAGTTCCTACATTCGCGGAAAAGGGTGAGTTCATGCAAATCAAGAAGCTTAACGACAAGGCTATTGATCAACTATTCGAAGCGGTTCTCACATTGAAGAGCGTGGAAGAATGTTATATTTTTTTTGATGACTTATGTACGGTTAATGAAATTCAATCTCTCTCTCAACGGCTTGAGGTTGCAAGAATGCTCGGTAAGGGCAGCACCTACAATCAGATCGAGGCTGAGACCGGTGCGAGCACGGCAACGATATCACGGGTTAAGCGTTGTTTGAATTATGGGAATGATGGGTATAGAATGACATTAGATCGTATTGGCAAATAATCGGGCTTGTTCTTGAATAGAATAATCTAACACAATGGGCCGGACGTGAGAGAAATTGCGTTGGCCTTTTTCTATCCTTGTTAACGGAGGAGTGTCATGCGTAAGCTAGGCGTGCTAGTCATTAGTCATGGTTCACGCAATGCGGATTGGGTTAAGCTGGTACGAGAAGCGGTCGCTGATGTGGTTATTCCTGAGGTGATGGCGGATGCACCAGTGGAATGCTCATTCCTCGAATTAGTGGACGGATTTCTCATTCAGGATGGCATTGATCGACTGGAGCAGAGCGGTGTAACCGATATGATCGTTATCCCACTCTTCGTCTCTTCGGGCAGCACGCATATTGATGAGATTAGTTGGGTGTTAGGGGCAAAGGCAGAGCCAGATAGGGAAACCGATCTAGAGAAGTTCCGTATTACTAGTCGTATTCATCTTTGTGCACCTATTGATGATGATCCCGAGATTGCACAGCTGCTCGTGGATAAGCTAAGTCCGCTAAGTGTCTCGGCGGAGCGGGAGCTGGTCTTAATAGTTGGACATGGCAGCAAGGAAAAAGGCTTCCACGGTCGCTGGCGACAGGGCTTGAAGAGCCTAGCCGAACAGGTGCAAACCATTGGTGGTTATGCCGCTGTAGAGACAGTGATGTTGTTGCCGAATCAAGCTACCTGTAAGCTGAAGGCATGGCAGAAGCGCAGACCTGATCTAGATGTGATTATCGCACCATTGTTTCTGAGCGCGGGATATTTTACGAATAAGGTAATTCCAGAACGGTTTGAAGGCTTTCAATATAAGTATTCGGGAGCAACACTTCTGCCTAGTCCACATATATCACGTTGGATGGAGCGAAGAATTACAGGTATGATACATTTCATTATGGGTGATGGTGAGAGATAATGGGTATTCGTGCAAGGCTAATATATAATCCGACATCGGGTCGGGAGGAAATGAAGAAGAAGCTGTCCGAGGTTCTGCAGCGGCTTGAGCAGGGAGGGATCGAAACGTCCACACACGCTACGATTGGTGAAGGGGATGCAACGCTTGCCGCGGCCGATGCTGTGGATCGAGGCTTCGATATTATCATTGCTGCTGGTGGCGATGGTACTCTATATGAGGTTATTAATGGCATGGCTGGTAAGGAGAATCGTCCGAAGCTGGGGATTATACCGCTCGGGACTACGAATGATTTTGCCAGGGCGCTTGGGATACCGAAGTTCTGGGAGTTCGCTTGTGACCTAATCATCGCTCAGAATACGCGCAGTATCGATGTGGGGAAGGCGAATCAGCGGTACTTTATCAACATTGCGGGTGGAGGCTCGATGACGGAGCTCACCTACGAGGTGCCTAGTAAGCTGAAGACCATGATAGGCCAGCTCGCTTATTATATGAAGGGATTGGAGAAGCTACCAAGGCTCCGTCCTATTAAGATACATGTGAAATCGCCTGAGTTCGAAGGGTCAGAGGAAGTCATGTTATTCCTAGTCGCGAACAGCAACTCGGTTGGCGGCTTCGAGAAGCTAGCGCCGCTGGCGACCATGGATGATGGATTACTCGACGTTATCATGCTGCGCAAGTGCAATCTAGCTGAGTTTCTGCGGATTGCTTCGATGGCGCTGCGTGGTGAGCATGTGAACGACGAGCACGTTATCTACTTCAAGACTAGTGAGCTGCACATTACAGCGCAGGACTACGTCCAGTTGAATCTCGATGGAGAATTTGGTGGGACGATGCCCGTGAAGTTCTCGGTATTGCCGTCGCATCTAGAGATTATTGTGGATGAGACTGGGATATCGAGCTATAAGGATAAGTAGGATCGGTTTGTAAAATCAATAACTTCTTAGGAGCTTACTATGCCAAAAGAACACACAACCGCAACGCCAGTCGTCAAGAATGGCGAATATATAGCAGACATCATTGGGATAGGTCATGAGGGTGAAGGGGTAGGCCGGGTGGATGGCTTTACCCTTTTCGTCCAGGGGGCGCTGCCGGGTGAGAAGGTTCGGGCGAAGGTGCTGAAGCTGAAGAAGCAGTTTGGTTACGCGAAGCTGCTCGAGGTATTAGAACCAAGTTCGAATCGAGTGGAGCCACCATGTGAGGTGTACAAGCAGTGTGGTGGATGCCAGCTGCAGCATCTATCCTATGAGGCACAGCTGGTGTGGAAGCGTCAGTCAGTTGTGGATAGTTTGGAGCGCATTGGAAAGCTGAAGATGGATGGGATTACGATACATCCAACACTAGGTATGAGTGATCCATGGAAATATCGGAATAAGGCGCAGGTGCCGCTCGGTAATAGTGAGGGCGGGATGGTGGCAGGCTTCTATGCTACAGGTAGTCACCGCATTATTGATATGAAGGAATGCCTTATCCAGCATGATGACAGCAATCGAATCGTTCAAGAGGTTCGACGGATAGCAGGACGGCTGGGAATTACGGCTTATGATGAGGAACGGCATGTTGGTCTTCTGCGTCATGTGATTGTACGGGTAGGATTTGCTACTGGCGAGGTTATGGTCGTATTGGTCATTAATGGGGACCACCTACCTCGGACAGATCAGCTTGTGGAACGATTAATAGCTGTAGTGCCAGGATTAGCGAGTGTATGCCTAAGTGTGAATAGAGAACAGACTAATGTGATACTTGTTGGGAAGACGAAGGTAATTTGGGGACGGGATGTCATCTATGATTCCATAGGAGATGTGAAGTTCGCGATATCGGCGAGAAGCTTCTATCAGGTGAATCCTGTGCAGACGGAGCTGTTATATGGTAAGGCGCTAGAGTATGCTGCGCTGACGGGTGCAGAGACCGTGGTTGATGCTTATTGTGGGATCGGGACGATCTCTCTGTTCTTAGCGAAGAAGGCGAAGAAAGTGTACGGGGTCGAAATCGTGCCAGAAGCGATTAAGGATGCGCGCAAGAATGCGGAGCTCAACGGCATTGGAAATGTTGAGTTTGCTGTGGGAGCTGCTGAAGTGGTTATGCCGCAATGGGTGGAGCAGGGTGTGCGACCCGATGTTGTGGTCGTTGACCCACCACGTAAGGGCTGCGACCAGGCGTTGCTGGACGCGATCGTCGCGATGAAGCCGAAGCGTGTTGTGTATGTGTCGTGCAACCCGGCTACTCTGGCGCGCGATTTGCGTGTGCTGGAGGATGGCGGGTATCGCACAGTTGAGGTGCAGCCGGTGGATATGTTCCCGCATACGGTGCATGTGGAGTGCACAGTGTTACTAGTGAGGAAGTTGTAGCCGAACAATAGTCGCAAATTTAGTTGTAAAGAAAGGTAATACTATGATAAAAGTTGATAACTTATCCTTCTCATTTCCGCAAAAAGAACTATATAAGAACATTTCATTTACGCTTGAATTGGGACAACATTGCGCTTTTATAGGAACAAGTGGCAGTGGGAAAAGTACACTGATAGATATACTGATGGATCCAGAAAGATATATGTTCGATGGCACGTTAGAGATTGACCCAGCTTGCACAATTGGGTATGTAAGTCAGTTCTCAGAACTAGACAAAACTAAAGAAACAACAGTTTTTGAATATATAGGAGAAGAATTTATTAAGATACAAAATGAAATAAAATCGATTTGCACTGAAATGGAAATATCATCGAATATTGATTCGTTACTCGAAAAGTATCAATTAGCTTTAGACGCATTTGATTCAATTGGTGGGGATGATTTTGAAAGCAACATTAATAAGAAACTAAATCTAGCAAACCTCATGAAGCTGAAAGATCTTAAGGTATCCGACCTGAGTGGTGGGGAATTCAAACTTATTCAAGTGATGAAGGAAATGCTTAGTAGTCCAGACTTAATGATTATGGATGAACCAGATGTATTCTTAGACTTTGAAAACCTAAATGCGCTAAAAAATCTTATTAATTCTCACAAAGGAATGCTGCTAGTTGTTACGCACAACCGATATATATTGAATCATTGTTTCAACAAAATTATTCACCTTGAGAACATGGAGATCCAAGAGTTTGATGGGCGATATATGGATTATAAATTCTCATTACTTCAAACTAAAATTGAGTTACAAGAACTCACAATCGCTGATGATGAAGAGATTAAGAGAAACGAGAGCATAATCATTAATCTTAGAAATATCGCAACTTATAATTCAGAAGCATCTAGAGGGAAAGCTTTAAATGCTAGAGTTACATTTCAAGAAAGATTGCAAGCACGTAGAATTAAAGCGCCATTCGTAGATATTAAGCAACCGAATATCCGTTTAGATATTGATAATGAAATTGAAGACATCATTGTTATCAATGTCAACAATTATAGTGTTGCTTTTGATGAGTTGCTTTTAGAAAATGTTAACTTTGAGATAAAATCTACTGATAAAGTAGCCCTTATCGGTTCAAACGGTACCGGGAAAACGACCTTACTCCGAGAAATCTTTAAAAATAATCATAATTCAATTGAAATAAATGCTGATGCTAAAGTGGCTTATTTATCTCAGATTCAAGGCGAAATGCTAAAGGATTCTAATACAATACTAGAAGAATTCATCGATGCTGGGTTTAAAACTTATGAAGAGATTAGATCATATATTTCAAATTATGGCTTTGAAGGAGAAATCGTTAATCAAAGGATAGAATCTTTATCTGGTGGAGAAAAAAATATGCTTCAATTGGCTAAAGTCTCTGCCAGTAAAGCAAACGTATTGCTTCTTGATGAACCGACAAGTCATTTAGACACCTATACACAAATAGCACTGGAGAAAGCCATTGAAGACTATAAAGGTGCGATTCTCATGATTTCTCATGATTTCTATTCTGTGGTAAATTGTATGGATTATGTTTTAATCATTGACAATAAGACGATTCGAAAAATGAGTATACAAAAATTTAGAAAGATGATTTATGCTAGTCATTTTGATAGAGACTATTTAGAAACTGAACAAAAGAAAAAATCAGTTGAAACGAAAATAGAATTGGCTTTAAAAGATACTGATTTTGTACTTGCAAAAGTATTGGTTGATGAGCTAGAAGAGCTGATTAAGATGCTTTAAATCATAACCCTCTTTGTTGGTGATAAAGTATCAACAAAAAAGACACTGATGAATAGGATTGATATGCTCCCCTTGTGGTAGACAGTTGAAATAATAAAACTGTTTACTACAAGGAGGAGCATTTTCATGTCTCATAAATCCAAAATAACCGGACCAGAAAGGATCGCAGCTGTTGAAAAATATCTTCGTGGAGAAGATTCACTTAATCATATAGCATCTCTTCTTGATGTTACCTTTTCATCTGTCAAGCAATGGCTTCAAACTTATCAATCAATAGGTCCAAATGGACTTCTACATACAGCACAGAATACTGTCTATACTGCAGAGTTAAAGAGAATAGCTGTTGAGGATTATTTGTCTAGCGGTTGTTCTTACATGGAGATATGTAAAAGATACAGCATTAAGTCGACTCGTCAATTACGCGATTGGATTCTAAAGTATAATGGTCATGAGAAGTTGAAATCTTCCGGTACTGGAGGTACACCAATCATGACCAAAGGACGAGCTACTACATACGAAGAAAGAATAGAAATCGTCAAGTTCTGCATTGAACATCAGAACAATTATGCACAGACAGCTGAGAAATTTCAGGTATCCTACCAGCAAGTATACTCATGGACGAATAAATATCTAACATCTGGTGTGGAAGTACTTCAGGACAAGCGAGGAAAAAGGAAATCCGAGGATCAGATGTCTGAAGTGGAGAAACTAAGGGCTCAGAATAAGCTGCTACAAGCTGAAAATTTTAGAAAGCAGATGGAGATCGATTTGCTAAAAAAGCTGGACGAGATCGAAAGGAGGCGGTTCTAAGCCAGGTTCGACATGAGTCTGTATATCTTGCAATACGTGAGCTGCATAAAGCGAAATCCTATCCCCTAAGTCAATTATGTGACCTTATTGGGATCCAACGTTCATCGTACTATAAATGGCTTAACCGAAAAGTAAGCGCTAATGAGGCATTCAACAAAAAGCTGCTTCCCCTCATTAAGGATGCTTATGAAGAAAAGAATGGAATCCTTGGATACCGGCAGATGACGATTAAACTAAACCGTGGACATAGCTTAAATGTGAATTCTAAACGGATATACAGACTAATGGACATCTTACACTTGAAATCGGTATGCCGCAGGAAACGAAAGAATTACGTTTATTCTACGCCTGAAATTACAGCAGAGAATGTCCTGAATAGAGAATTTGAATCCAATGAGTTCGGTGCCAAATGGCTTACAGACGTGACTGAAATGAAGTATGGACTTCAAAGCAAAGCTTATTTCAGTGCAATCCTTGATTTGTCCGATAAAAGTATTGTTTCTTTCGTGCTAGGGCACTCCAACAACAATGATCTTGTATTTAGAACTTTTGATCTCGCTCATGGAACATATCCTGAAGCTAAACCACTCTTTCATAGTGACCGAGGTTTCCAATATACAAACAAAGCATTCAAGAAGAAGCTAGATGATGTAGGAATGACGCAAAGTATGTCCAGGGTTTCTAGATGCATAGACAATGGCCCGATGGAGTCATTCTGGGGAATGATGAAATCCGAAATGTATTACCTTAAGAAATTTAATTCGTACGAAGATCTGGAAGCTGCAATTACAGAATACATCGACTACTACAATGATCATCGATACCAAAAGAGGCTGAACTGTATGACACCATTGGAATTCAGGCAACACCTTCTCCATTCAGCCGCATAAAAACACCGACCATATTGATATGGTCGGCGCTAAAGCTTTTTTGTTTATTACACTGTCTACTTGACGGGGAGCACATCAGATATCAGGTCCGGGGGTGTTTCATCGCTTCCTTCACGACTTGGCTAATCATAACCACCCGTTCAACGGGTGGTTATGATTGAGCCCTATAAGGGCTTAAAACTTAAACTACACAACACTCCTGTTCAATTCTTCCATGCAATAGCATGGGGCTTAAATTAATGTTTTTAACTGTCACGCGGCACCGTAACCTCAGCAGTAGCCGTTGTTTGGTTCCCTGCGAGGTCCGTAATCGTATAAGTAATCAGATAGATGCGTCCTTGCCCTTTGCCGGATCGCTCGGCGCGCAACTGAAACTCTGTATCGAAGGTTCCGATGTCGGCACCGGCGATATCTTCCGTGGTGTTTCCATCACCCAAGCCGTTGTCCGACTCATTGCTTGTAATGGAGGTCAGCACAATCGTACTGACGCCAGACCCCTCATCCATTCCATGGACACTCATCGTAACGGATACCATCTTGTGATTTGCAGGCCATAAAGTCTGCGTGCTCGGATTCAATGTCAAGACCGGCGCAATCTTGTCAATATTGGACACCGTGACTGTAGCGCTGCCCGTGTTACCCGCCGCGTCCACAAACTCAAAGGTAAAGCTACCGTTTTCCGTGAAGGTATAGCTGCTTGAATCGCCGTTGTTGATGATCATCACCGCTTCGCTTGGCGTGATGGTCGCCACTACATCCTGATTCGTAGGCTCCGTTGTACTGTACTCCACGATTGCTGTCGGCACAATTTTATCAATGTTGTACACCGCGGCTGTAGCGCTGCCCACGTTGCCCGCCGCGTCCACAAACTCAAAGGTAAAGCTGCCGTTTTCCGTAAAGGTATAGCTGCTTGAATCGCCGTTGTTGATGATCATCACCGCTTCGCTTGGCGTGATGGTTGCAACTACATCTTGATTGGTCGGCTCCATTGTGCTGTAGTCCACTGTTGCCGTTGGCGCGACATTGTCGATGTGGACGGTGAAAGAATCATTCTCAACGTTGACCTCTTGTGCGAGCACCCACATAAAATACAATGCTTTTGCCGCTTTCGCTCTGACAACGGTCATCTTCGGCTCAAGCTCTGTGCCGTTGATCATCTGACCTCTCGCGATCCCTTTCTCCGACCGGATGAGACCCAATTCATAAGCATCCTTAACCTTGTTGACCAAATCCGGCAATATATCGGCTGTATCCGTAAGTTGTTCGTAGGAAACAAGCGGATAGTACATCACACCTTTGGCGCCGGCATCTAGATTCGGATCATAATCCGGGCTGCCTGGAACTACAGTTGTCCCATTATAATCGGTCATAAACTTCGGCTTCGTAGTGCCGAACTTGGCACGATAGGCATCATCGAGAATAGCGCCCATCACCTCGCGGGTAAGCTCTCCGTTCGGATATCCCGACAACACCGATGGATCCACGTCCATTATCGCGCTGATGGCTGCAATGAATTCGCCCACCGTCATATTTCCATCAGGATTGAAGTTTCCACTGCTATCCTTGTGCATAACGCCCATCTGCAGCAATTTCTCAATCTGATTCCGATAGTAAGAGCCCGCGCCTGTCGTTGTATCGTTGGCCATTTCACGGAACACGACCGACCATTCGCCCGCTACGACAGCGTCCTTAATGTCTTGTTTCAGATAAGAAGCAATATTCGCGGCTTTCGGGTCGCCTGTGGCTCCCTTGTTTGCTATTTCCGTAACGATGATCCGAGCAAATTGTTTCCCGAGAGCTTCCTTATAGTGAGTTCCGTCTATCTTGTTCGACGGATGACCGTTAGCGTAGCTTCCATCGTTGGTTTTACCCGGAGTTTCCCCCGCTTCAATGGACATGACGATCGCGGTCGTCGCTTCGACTCCGATAGCGTTGTAATATTTAACGCTTTCCGAGTTCAGATCAATCAAGGTGACTCCTAACTCTTCAGCTGCCTCTTTCATAATATCAGGGAACAGTCTGTTCTTGAAGGAGTTCGTATAGACATATCCCGGCTGCGCAGCGCCGTTGACTCTGGACACCGGCGTGATCAGTACGGGAATCATACCGCGAGCCCGAATGGCAGGAATGTAAATATCCTTGATATAGGTTTCATACATCGCTTCCGTAGCGCCTCTGCCGAATCGGCTGTTCTCATCCGTACTTTCGTCGTTATGTCCGAATTGAACCAGTACGTAGTCTCCGACTTTACCCGTCATGAGTATGTCGTTGAATCGGCCTTCCGCATAAGCGCTCTTGAACGAACGCCCGCCCATGGAATAGTTAACGACATTGACCTTGCTCAAATCGAACATGTTGTCAAATACCTGACCCCAGCCGCTCATCGGCGTTTCGTCAAAGGTGTAGGATTTGACCGTGGAATCCCCCAGCGTAAATATCGTCGGAAGCGTTCCAGCCGGGCGCGGTTGCGGCGCAATCGGCGTAAGAACGATTTCCTGTACGCCAACCGGTGTATTCACTTTGTTCGGTTCAATCTCGATATCAATAAAGCTCTGGCCGTTTACAAAGTTGTAGGTCCATTCGTTGCCGCTCGCAGTAATGAAATTACGGATTGGCACCAACTTGGCTACATCCCAGAACCCGCCTCTCAGAATCCGGCTCGTCTGCATTCCTGATACCGATACGGTTGTATTCGCAGCCGTGGAGGTCGTTTTGACATGAACCTGGTACGCCCCCGGAGGAGCCTGTATCCGAAATGCCATGCCGTAATGGTTGTAGTTCGTACTCGACTCGTCAGAAAATTGCGGCTCACTAATGACAAATCCGGTTCCGTCGGAAGTAATTTGAGCCGTATGCACTTGTCTGGCCGGCATCGCGCTTGTCTCCTGAACAAAGCCATAACCAACCGAAGAGTTGTACAGCGGCACCCCGTTATCATAGACCACTGACGTGTATCCGTCTTTGGTTATGTTGGTAAAATCATATTTGTAGGAACGCTGTTCGTCGGTATCCGGCACGTTCTGAATAAGAGCAGCGATCGCCGTCAAATCCTGAATATCGATCTTGCCGTCCGAATTGATATCTCCCGCTTTGACCAAGTCCCAGTCGGAATCGGCGGATGATTTGCCGAAATGATTCGTGATCCATCCCACATCCGCGATATCGATTTTTCCGTCCTTGTTCACGTCCATAGGATCATAATCGAGATTAACAGCGTTGTTGAAATCTTGAATCGCCTGATTCAGCTCAAGGGCGGCCTGATCGATCTCCTCCTGAGTCGATTTAACGTTGTTCTGGGCCGCCTTGGCAGCCTGGATCGCCGATTGAAGAATCGCCACCGTACCCGACGGATACTGCCCTGCCCCCGTTCCTTCCACTGCGGCGAGGGCCGCAGCTTCGGCATTGACAATCAGGAAGTGAAGAAGTGATGTATCCGTATTCCCGACCGGGGCCGGTGACTCTTGTTTAACTTCTTGTCCGGGCAGCGCGCTGATTAACGTCGGATCCCATCCGTCCGCTCCGGCCAAAATTCGATGCGGCGTATATCCATTCGCTTCATCAGCCGTTAATTGTCTGGTCCAGCTGAATCTCATCTTCGCATTGGCCCCCGGCCCGCTGCTGTTGTATTCCCCGTATCTGGCCGTCTCTTCATTGCTGGCATTGCCCCAGTTGTCCCAACCGACGGCTTTGATGTGGGCATCCAACCAGTTGTTGATGTATTTGACATTTGCGTATGGCCTCCAGGGTCTGCCCAGATCAACGGTACCGTCCGTTGCGCTGATATTGGTATCGATATCCCAGGAAGAATCCCAAGTTCCTACCGTAACAGAAGATTTCAAAGCAGAAGTTCCTCTTGTTAAGCTGGAGTTCAAGAACACATAACCGAATTCAGTCGTCGAATCCGTTGAAGCGGCTGTAACATGGCCTCCCGCCTTACCGACGAATTTGATCTCCGAGCTGTCGAAGACCGCCGTCGCTTTGCCGAAGATATAATCGCCATCGCCTTCAATAATTACGTTCTTATAGTATTGTCTGCCGTTGCCCGCATATAGCGTATCCTGGAAACCAAGCACCTTCACGTTCGTGAATACAGCGCGGTCTCCCGTCACATACAACGCAATCGCCGGTGCCACCACCGTTCTCGGATACGCTGTATTCTGAAACGTCAAGCTGTCCGCCGTGAAATGGGCTCCAGTCACGCTTACCGAGTAGCTTTTGCCTGTTCCCAAAATGAGAGTTCCCGCAGGCAAGGTTGGGCAGAAGCTCTCAGACGAAGGCGAACCGGTCGGGTCTTCCTTGCAGGCATAGTCGTCGTAGGTTAGAACCGTGCCGTCGCGGCTTTCGCCGACAAAGCTGACATAAGGCTTGTTGACCAGGATCTTCTCCTTATACACGCCGTTCTTGATGTAAATAACGGTCCTCGTATTCTTAGACGGGATCGAATTTACCGCATCCTGAACGGTCGTGTAATCTCCCGTGCCGTCCTTCGCTACGACGATCATAGGCGCAGGCGTAGCAATGGCCGGTTTGGTAGACGCGCCTTCTCCATTCGCATTCGTTGCCGTTACGATATAATAATAGGTTGTGCCGTTCACTGCCGTATCATCGACGGCAGCCGTTTCGATCAAGCCTGCACTCCAAACGGTGTACGGTCCGGCGTAGGAGACCGCTCTCTTCACCGTATAGGAAGCAGCCCCCGATACAGCAGTCCACTTCAATTCCACCTTGCTGTCGCCGGGCTTGATGGTCAAGTCTCCCGGAGCATCCGGCGCCCCTGCTGGTATGGAAGCAGGCGAGGCGGTAACTTGCAAGGAGTTCATGCTCTCAATCTGTCCGTCGGAAGCGGAAACCACATAATAATAGTGCATGCCGTTCACAACCGTTGTATCCGTATATTCGGTCGGAACGACGTTCGTTGCAATCGTTTCGTACGGTCCTCCGGAGATCGTACTGCGCTTCACCGTATAATGAACAGCACCGCTGACAGGCTCCCAGATTAACGTTGCCTGAGAATCGGAGACTGTGGCGGCGACATTCGTAGGTGACCCAAACGGAGCGGCCGGTTTCGCTATAACATTCGCGCTATCGTCGCCGGGCGTTCCATCGGGCGCCTGACTTGCCAACGTATAATAATAAGTCGTACCGTTCGTTAAGCCCGAATCATAGTAGCTCGTTTGCGTGTACGGCAACGTGCTTGAAACTGTTGTATACGGTCCTTCTGGAGACAAGCTTCGCTTCAGCGTATACTGGCTTGCGCTCGAAACCTGGCTCCAGGAGATGCTTGCCGCCGAATCACGGGCAACAACAGCGATGTTCGCCGGAGGCGGCGGAAGCGCCGCCGATACGGTAGGCGTTACGGATAACTCCACGGAATCGCTATTGCCGAAACCATTGACCGCGCTAATCTTATAGTAATAGGTCGTCTCATTCGTTACGGTCGTGTCGTAGTAATCCAATTGCGACACAGGAATTCCCGATGCAATCGTCGTATACGGTCCTCCGGAAGTCGTGCTACGTTGAATCGAATACGATTCAGCGTTCTTCGCAGCACTCCATAACAATTTTACTTTGGAATCATATGGCGTAAGGCTTTCCCAAACAGGCGCATCCGGCAGCGTATTTGGCTTGTATACAATGATGTTGTCCAATAAAAGATTTTGTGCCGTCGAGCCGCCAGTTGTTGCCAGGTAAGTTTTGGCAACCGCGAAATCCGTCGGCGCATCGCCGAGCGTCTGTAGCGATAACCGCTGGCCCCCCAGCTCGCCGAGCATCGTTCCATCGCTCGCCTTGGTAACAGAGTAGTCGACACGGAGCGTGGCGAAGTTAACAACCGCCTTCAGATGGTACCATACCCCGTTCGAAACTTTGTCCGGCGTAATATTGGTATAGACTCCGGTACTGTCTCTCCACGCAATTCTTGCGTTTTTGAGGTCGACTTGAAGGAGTATATCCGACGAACGGTTCTCATCATTGAGCCCGCCGGACAATCTCAGGACCGTTCGGCCGCGGCTGATATCGTTCGTTCCGTTTAGGACGGTCGTATCCCCGAAGAAATACATATCCTGCTCGATCGTCAAGATGCCGTCTTTCACATTTTCCCCCAAGGATTTGGTGATGGCCGTGTAACCGCTGCCGTCGCCGACGATTTGGGAAGACGAGTTTTTGCCATCCAGGTCCTTGAGCAATAAAGCATCGGAAGTAACGGCTTCCCCTCCGTCCATTCCAGATTGGGTGATGCCAACCGAGCTATTCTCGCCGGTAATCGTAGGCTTGTAACCCGCTACCGTCGTCACAGGGCTTGTCGATTTCGTCACCGTTGCATCCGTTACCCCGTTAAAATCGTCATTGATTAAGGCGGTATTCCCAGTTGGCACGGGCACGGCAGCCGTTACTTTACTATCTGTATGGGGGAAGGACGTAAATAATAATAGTGCGCACATCGTAATTCTTAGCAATCTTTTCAATAGTTCCACTTCCTTCCTTATTCGTGACACCGCGCGAGGCTCCCAGCGCGCGGTGCTTGGTATAATTCGAATCCATCAACCCCGCTTAGTTGGCTGTAGGAACAACTTGTATCACGGGTTGAAAGGTCTGCAACACGGTAAAGCTTTCAGCCGCCCCGTTAGAGGCTTTAAAGGATGTGAAATCAAGCGTTGCTGCAACCGTACCCGAGACCGACTTCGCTTGAAGCTTCAACTCGATGATATCGCCGTCTGACGTTATCGCACCGGCAGATCCCAGACTGGTTGCGATAATCCTCACTTGACCCGGAATGTCCGTCTTCTGAGCAATAATCTGGAAGTCCGATTTGAGTGAAAGGGCAGAAACGAATTCTACAGCGTCTGTTCCGAATTGCAGCGTGAAATCCACTGCATACACCGACGAGGATTGGGTGGACGAAACATGGCTTAACCCAACCCGGTAGCTGAACTCCTGATCCGAAGATACTTCGGCAGGCCCGTCAAGCGTGGCCACCGGCAAGTCGGCAAGGATTCCCGTTTGCCCGCTGATGAATACATAGATGCTTCCTTGAACGCCGCTGCCGTCTTTGGCGGTCGCGACAACCTTGACGATTCCGTTATTCATCGCGGTAAGCTGTCCGTCTGCAGTAATCATCGCCTTGCTCGTAGGCATAACTCCATTTATCTCGAACACTTCCCAAGCAACCGACGGGTTTGCCGAATTGCTTGGAAGAACCGATGCCTGCAAGGACAGCGAGCCATTCTTCGACGTGATCGCATTCATTCCGCCCGTCGCGATGACCGAGATGGAGGATACCCGCACGACGGCAATCGGAGCTGTGTCAATGAGTCCGATCGACTCTTTCGGATTCCATCCGTCGGAACCGCCAAGTGTGGACTCTATCGTATATTGAGCCGCTTCCTCCGCTGTCAATTGCGTCGACCAGCTGACCCGCCCTGCCGGATTGGCTCCCGGACCGTAACTCGCGTATTCGGATAAGCGGGCGGTCTTCGAACGGCCGTCAACCCATTCGTTCCACCCCGTAGCCCGGATATGCTCCCCAAGGTAGTTATTGATGTACGTAGAGCTGCCGTAATCTCTCCATGGTCTGCCGAGGTCTACTGTTCCGGCAGGCGCATCTGCGCTGGCAGTCAGTTGATTGTTGATAAACACATATCCCGGTTGGCCCATTTCCGTGGATGGCGCCGTCACATAGCCGGGGCCAACGCTGTGAATGATGTTATTCTCGAATACGATCGCAGAGTTTCCGAAGATAAAGTCGACGGTCCCTTCAATATGGCTGTCAACAAAATACTGTCGTCCCCTATTGGTCTCCAACGTATCCTGGTAACCTAACAGTTTCACGTTACGGAAAATCCCCCGGTCGCCTTCCGCGTAGAGCGCGACGGCTTGTCCGGCAGTCCGTCCGGCATTGTTCTGAACCGTCATATTTTCCATCGTAAAGTCAGTTCCCTGCGTCCTCAGCGTGTAGCTGTTGCTTGTACCGAGCGGATTCCCATCGGGACCGATCGTACTTGCAGAATCTCCATTTACAAGAACGGTTCCTTCCCGGCTTTCCCCGATCATCGTGATCATTTGTTTCGTCGAGGGAATAAGCACCTTCTCGTTGTAAATCCCGTTCTTCACTTTGATGATCGTAAGCTTCGTGCTGTTGTCCGGAACGGCATTGATCGCATCCAACATTGTGGTGAATTGCCCGCTTCCGTCCTTGGCTACAACAAGCAATGTACCCGGTACTGTCTTCACCGGCACGGAATGATAGCTCATACCTTTATTATTGCTTGCCGCAACTGCGTAATAGTAAGCTGTGTCATTGGCCAGACCTTGATCGGTGAACGATAATCCTGTCACCTGATCGACGATTATCGAGTACGGACCGTTCTTGTCCGTTGCGCGAAGCACTTGATAATCGGCAGCCCCGCTGACCGCATTCCACGTCAACTGAACCTCCGAATCGCCCGGCTCCGCCTTGACGTCATCAGGCACACCCGGCTGGCCGATATTCAGTACGGGACGAGCCGCTGCAACGCCGGATTCCAAGCCGGTACCCGACTCGTTAGCGCCAGACACTTTGTAATAATAAGGCTGACCGTTCACTACGTTCGTGTCAGTGTAATTCGTTCCTGATAAATTTTCAGCGACAATCGTATATGGACCCTCTATGTCCGTGGCACGTTTCAGCAAGTAACGGTTGGCTTCCGCTGCAGACGTCCAATTCAGCGTCACTTGGGCGTCGCCCCCCTCCGCTGTCAAGCCAGGCGTACCAATATGCGCTAAGGCAACACCGCTCGCAGGAGCCGAGTCAACGCTATCTCCCGCTACATTCGTAGCCGTTACAGCGAAATATTGGGTTACTCCGTTCGGCACGCCACCCACCCGGAAAGCTGTTTCCGTAATATTGGAAGCAACGATCTCGTACGGTCCCGCAGGGTCGGCCGCCTTCTTTACCGTATAGAAATTCACGTTATCCACAGCGTTCCAGCTCAAATCCAATTGCGAATCCCTGCTTTTCACGCTCAGTTCTGCAGGCGCCGCAGGCTTTGGAGCGGATGCCGACGGGGTGACTTGCACCTGGTTAGAATTGGCGGATTCGCCGCCGACTCCGTTGGCCGTAACAACATAGAAGTACGTTGTCTCATTCGTTACGGTGTTATCGATAAATGATGTATCCAGCCATTCGGATTGGATGGTTGTATAAGGGCCTCCATCCGTTTCGCTTCGCTTCGCGTTGTATGAGGTCGCACCTTCTACAACCGGCCATTTCAACTCCACAGCTCCATTGCCCTGCACCGTCGTCACTCCTGCAGGAGCGGCAACCGGCTCAACATATACCTTCATGTTATCCCAATAGGGGCTTCCCGTTCCGGTGCCCGGTGTGGAGAAATGAATGCGGCCGATGCCCTTTGCCTGCGTATCCGAAAGCGCCGTGCTCTCGAAATCAATTTCCGGCGTCACCGAAGGAACACCATCCACATAAATCTTCGCTTTCCCCGTCAGTACATTCGCTTCGATCTTGATATGGATCCATTGGTTTAATGCCGGCGTCTCGTTCGTCACCTTGATGTACGTTCCGCGATGGTTGATGACAAATACATTAGTGCTCTCACCGGCCGGTTTGCGTATTTCCAAGGACAACGGCGTTCTGGCGCCGTCTTGCGTCTGCAGCTGAAGCAGGCCGGCGGAGCCGATGACCTTCTCCTGCATGTAATCCGCTTCGACAATGACGGTACCCAGCTGCGGAGCAAAGACTTTAGCCCCTTTGGTGTTTACCGTACCCGTGTCATAAATCTGCATCGCTTGACTCGAGCTGTTTCCTGTACTCGTTCCCGGAACCGCTTGCGTGATCACTTTATTGGTTTCTGTCGCCGGAATCGGACTGACCTGAGTATAGCCCGCAGGTATTTCTCCAATCGTATCTGTCTCGAAATCGTCCGCAGCGAGCCATATGGTCTCCGCAGCGCCGGTTGGAGTCACGCTGACCTCCGTCGAATCGAAGCTTTCGCCACTCGCATTTAACGCAGTAATGACGTAATAATAGGTTTTGCCCGAAATCAGATTCGTATCGGTATAGGGCGATGAATTCACGTTAGACGCGATCGTCGTGTACGGTCCGCCGGGAACATCACCTCGCTTAATGTTATATGCGCTTGCCACGCTTACCGGAGACCAGGTCAGATCCGCGCTACTATCTCCAGCCGTTGCCTCCAACGTCTGCGGAGGCGTCGGGAAATCTGCGGCCAGCGTTTGAAGCTCCACCCCGCTGAATAGAGACGAGTTGTATTTATTCACATCGTCATCCTTCTTGCCTGCGTCCGCCGCCAAGCCGAAATAGACCGTGTCCGTCATCGGCAAGTCCATGGCAGCAACCTGCTTCCAGGTCGTCTTGTCTTCGGATATCAGTCCTGTCAGCTGGCTCCCGATCCGAACAAGCTTCACCCAATAAGGCACCGAAATGAATTCATCCGGCTCCACCCTTACAGATTCTCCGCCTGCCGTCGAACGGCTGATCATAACGCCTTTCCGGCCAAATTTCACATATGGTATCGCTAGCGTGGCCATCTTGGAGGAAGGGTCCAGCGTTTCGCGAATCATGACCCCCGCTTTCGCGTTGTCATCTGTTGCTGTAACACGATCGATTCGGGCGATGATTTCGCCGTTGCCTTGTAACGTCTGGTACGCGAAGTGAAACGCATCGGCAGTGCTGCCCGAGATATTCAAGCCAGGGTCGCCGCCGATTCTCCCAGCGGACTTGACCGTTACCGTCTGCGCGTTGCCTTCCAGCTGGGTATGGCCTGGGATGCCAACAGATCCAATATCCTGCGATTGCCAAGGATCAATTGGGCCATTTCGGTTGACGTGAACGGCCACATTGTCCGAGTGCGTCGACAACCCGGCGTTGTCCGTAGCGCGAACGACCAGGTAATGGGTGCCGTCGGTTGCGTTATTCCATTCAAAGCTGTACGGAGCCGTTGCATCCTCCGCTACAGTAATGCCATCCACAATAAATTCCACTTTGGCAATCCCTTCGCTGTCGGAAGCGACAGCATCCACCGTTACATTGCTTCCCTCATCTTTCAAGGTGTTATTAACGGGCGAAGTGATAGAGACGATCGGATTGTCTGTATTCTTGTTATCGGCGTTGCCTTCCACAGTCAAGTGGTGAAGATATACCTCCAGATTCGTGTATCCTTCCGGAGACAAATTCGTTAAGTTTCGGTCATCCGGATCTGCCGGTGATAAGCCGTTTGCCAATTCCCACGCATCATCCATCCCGTCATGATCTTGATCGGCCACGTCGGAAACGACCATAGGATAATCGGGATATCCTCCCACCTCTAGCGGCGAGTTCATGTGCTGGCCGGTTCTGTTCTTCACATCCTGGGCAACCCGGGCATCGATCGCGTCGCGCTTCGGCAAGGTAGCTCCCGCACCTGCGAGGACGTGATTGTATGCGTCTTGAGCAGATTCAGGCACGTATCCGCCCTCAACCTGCACAGGCTGAGACAGCTTCGAGGCGGCGTCCTGCACGATGGGCACGCCAAGCCAGTTGTCTGCAGTAACGGCAGCGTCGCCATCCATGATATTACCGTCTACATACATTTGGCTGGACGAGCTGACTTCACTGAATAATACGTTGCGCACATTATAATAAGTGTTTGGTCCATATTTGTAATAGTTATTATTCAGGTTGTACTGCCCATTGCCGCCGCCATACGCGGAGAAGAGGCCCCAATTGTAAATCACGTTATTCGTCGACTCTACAATGTCATACACAGGATCTCCCCCCGAGAATCTCGGGTTGCGGCTGAAGTTATGAGCAACGAGATTATGAAGAAAGCTGGCGTTTTCCCCACCCCAGATACCGGCGTAACCGTGGCGCCCCTTTTCGTGTGTGGTCATCAGCATACTTTCCTCGACGATCGACCACTGCACCGTTGTGTTGTAATTGTTATAAAGACTGAGCACCTCATCGACCGACCAGCTGAAGGAGCTGTGGTCGATGATGATGTTCTTGCGATTGCGGAAGCCGAAAGCATCGTCCTCACTGGGTACACGGTCGCCCAAGCGGAAACGCATATACCGGATAATGACATTATCCGCATCCACACCCGTCGTGTAATCGGTGACCGTAATGCCGTCGCCGGGTGCGGTTTGCCCTGCGATGGTTAAGTTTGAGCCTGTTATTTTCAGTTTCTCCTTCAACCGGATCGTTCCTCCAACACGGAAGACGACCGTCCGGTTGCTCTGGCTTACCGCATCTCGCAGCGAGCCGGGAATCGGCGTTTCACTGCTCTTGTAATCCTCAAGTGTAGTAACCTCATACACGGCTTGCCCGCGCCCACCGATAGTATATTTGCCTCCACCCTCAGCGCCCGGGAATGCCGGCAGCTGACTTACTGCCGCCTCAGTAAAAGCGCTTACAGGAAGGAATGCGAAAAGCATGGATGCAATAAGAATTTGTGACAGCCATTTCTTCATAACTTACCTCCAACTATAAAGTAATGTGGAACATTTTTTACCCGATTCAAGCTCACCATGACCTCTTGGTCTGTTAGTTATCCTACAGCTCCTTCCTCTTGTTCACATAGTGCGGATTGACGAACCGAGAAACCGAGTTTCGATTTGCGAACCAGTTTGTCCAATTGTCCTGAACGCAAAGTCAGCTCCCCCTATGCTCTGATTATGCGGCAGGATACTTGTTACAGGCTATAACTGCTACATAACCTCTTTGGATTTCATGCGTTTTCCAGAGCAATAGCTTCTAAACAACTAAATGTGCACAAACGAATATCTCTTGATTTCCGCAGAAAAATCGCCCTGCAGTCCTCTTTCGAGGTCCATAGAGCGATGCGCATAGTTTCTTACTTATCCTTCTTGGTATAAGCTTCCTCGTATTCCCGGATCATTGTGTCGCCGCCGGCTTTTCTCCAGTCGTCGATCGCCGCCTTCCAGCCTGCTTCATCTAGTTTATCTAGAATAAACTTTGTTTGCGCATCCCTAATCATGATGTCAAGCCCCTGGCCCCGATCGGCATAAGTTTCCGACTCCAATGTCAATGCAGGGTTAGGAACGATAAAAGATTCATTCTCATTGGTGATTTGTTGATTTTTACGATACAGATCCGGCTGACGGATAGGCTTCAGGGCGGGATTACTGACAATATACGGTAGAGAATCTCTATAAGGCTTAACCTCATTCAGATCCAGTTCGCGATTTAGAACCTCTGCATAATCGCCCTTATCAATCCAATGTCTGTTTAAAACTCCTCTATTAAGCACGGTTTGCACGGTAGGCTCGAGCAGCTTGTCAAGAAAGGTTAAAATCTGTTTCAGCTCCGCTTCCGTCTTCACCGTATCCTTGGGAATAGCCAGAAAACCGACATTACCCGGTTCACCTGGGATCCGAATCCCTCCAAGCCCCTCCATTGGAGCCACATCCACGATCGCTGAAGGAACCGCTTTGTCCAGCTTGTCTTGCCAGCTTTGGGCATTTCCTCCGATAACCTGAATGCCCGCTCGACCCAATTCGTACAAATTTGATGTTACCGATCCATCCACGATGGCAAAATCCTGATTGATCAGCTTCTCTTGATATAACCGTCTAAACAGCTTCATCGTTTCATAGAACGGCTCCGTCATAAATTCGGGGGTGAAGCGGCCGTTCTCCACCTTCCATTTGTTCGGTCCCCCCTGCGATACGGAAAACCGTGTCAGAGTGGAGCTTACATCCTCATTGTATCTTTTCTCCAAAAGAATCCCGTACGTATCATTCTTCCCGTTCTTATCCGGATCGCCCAGTGTGAGCACTTTGATAACCTCATACCAATCCTCCAACGTCTTCGGTAGCTTTAAACCCAAGCTATCAAACCAATCTTTCCGGTATTGCATGGATGCGCGACCGAGGCCGCGGTACAAAGGCACACCGTATACTTTCCCGCCGACAGCGATGTTCTCGTAATACTGCTTATTTTGTGCGGATAAATTTTTGAATTCATTTAAATAGGGATCGATCTCCCAAAACTGCCCTGCCTTCAGCGTAGCGATGATCGTCGGCGTATAGTTAAGTATGATCAGCTTCGGCAGCTCTCCGGAAGCGATCATCACCTTCACCTTCTCTTCATAGGCCGAGAAGGGAATCCATTGGATTTGTAAATTCGTGTTCGTATACGCTTCAATGGCCTTTTCCATCTCGTTGCCCTTAGGAGGAACCTCCCCAACTTGTCTGAGTACGAGTGAAATGGATAAGGCTTCGGCTGCATTTTCCGCTTCCGGCTTTGTATTCTGGCTACATGCTGTCAGCAAAACTAAGGATGTAAGCAAGCTGGCTATGAACACTGCATATCGTTTCATCGGGGACCCCCTTTCTTGAACTGGTTTTGATCCATCTTCTCACGATATTGTCCCGGTGTTACATCGCACATTTTCCGAAAGCTCCGAATGAATGCGCTTATACTTTTGTACTGAATCCTTTCGCCGATTTCCGAAATCTTCATATCCGTTGTCTCCAGCATAACCTTGGCCTTCTTCAACCGATAATCGGATAAATACTCGCTAAACGTCGTACCGATTTCCTTCTTGAAAACGCGGCTCAAATAGATCGGATGGTAATTAAGAGCCTCCGCACACGATTCCAAAGTAATTTCCTGATCGTATCGTTCTTGAATCATCCTTACCAGCCTGTCGGCGATCTTGACATATTGCATTTCGGATTTGTCCGATAAAACCTGAATCAATGAAGCAAACAATCGGGATTCAAACCAGTGCTGAATTTCCTCCCGTGTTTGCAAATGCAGCAATCGCTGTACCGCACTTTCATCCTCAAACACTTTTTTTATTGAAATGCCCTGATCCTGCACGATCTGAAGAATCCGGGAAATGAGCTGCAGTAGAATAATGTGATGCTCGTGCAAATAGCCGTCCTTATGCAGCAGCGCATCCAAATATTGCCGAAACAGCTCGGCGGCTTTATCCGGCTGCATTTCACGAAGCGCATATACAAGCTGTTCTTCCAATACCTGGAGATGAGTGTATACATAGCTGTCTGCTCCAGGATTATTCTCGACATCCTCATAGTGAACAATAATATCGGGACCGAGGCTTATGCGGGATTTCAAGGCAGACAAGCTTTCTCCATACGCTTTGACGGTATCTGTTAACGAAGCATACGACTTGCTGATGCCGATGCTGACTTGTATTTTCAAATAATGCTCGGCGTTCCTTTTAATGGACTCTGCCGCTTGATACAATGCATTCTTGACCTTTGCCGGCTCCTCTGCGTCCGTTGCCACAAGAGTCACTTGCGACTGGTTCAGCAGGATCGGCGTGAACCGGAGTTGAGCGGGCAGCAGCTCTTGGGCAATGTTATTTACGGCATAAAGCAGAAGCTCCCGGTCTTGCTCCTGATATTTGGTCTCCTGCAAATTATCGATTTGCAGCGTTAGCACCCCTAGACGTTTCCATCCGCTTGGAAAGCCGAACTTAGCAGTGCGTAATAAATAGTCGTTCTCCGATAGCTGTCCCGTAAACAGCTTTAAAACAAAAAACTCTTTCAGTTGCCCCGCTTGACCAAGCATTAGCTGTTCCATCTGATTTCTCGAAACAGCCAAAGACTGAATGCTTACTTTAATGAATTCCAGTTCATCATTCTTGGAGTGTATCGATTGGGCATTAACATTATGATCAATGGCAACATCTAATAAATTTTGTATCGGGCGATACATGCGGCGGCTGCCGTACAAAGCAACAACTAGGACGATCAATAAGATAGCGGCGCAAACAATCAGTGTCAATTGGGTAATTTTCCGGGTTTCTCTGGTCAGTTCACCGATAGAGATAATCGACACATACGTCCACCCGTTATAGCCTGAGGAACGGTATATGACCGCCACCTCTTCACTTCCCAAACGCGTATTGAATAGCCCCTGTTTATTCTCCGAGTCTTCCACCAGTTTGTTCGCTATAGTCCGGTTGATTTCCCTAAATCCTTCCTTCACCTCAGCTGTTGCAAGAATATCCGCTCCTGTGCGGTCCAGAACATAGTTTCGGTTTGCCGGAATGCCGGACATGAGCGCATCCCGAATATCGGATGCCGAAATGCGCACAACAATAAGCCCTTGCGGATTATCGGTTTGGGGCAGAATCGGTATTTTATGTACAAGAGTTATCATATCCGCAGGATTTACAGTCTCAACACCATTTGCAGCGACCGTTTCTGTGCTCCAAAATATGCTTCTCGGCTGCTTGGCATATTCCCAGAACTCATTACTCTCCTCAATCATATCTAATGAATTCATGGAATTCAGGTTCAAAGACCAATTATGCTCTAAATTAATTAAATAGGCCTGGGTAATGACAACATCGCTTGATTGAAGGTTGTATAACGACACGGAAAGGTCTCGTAGCTGTTCAAAATCAGAGGGTGAATAAGATGCGTTCATCGCCTTCTTAACCTGGGAAGAGTTGGCCAACTGGGTCGCCGACTTCTCAATGGATTTAAGCATCTGTTCAACACGCATCTCGGTTTGTGCCAGCCATTGCATGTTGCCCTCTTTTACCTTGTCCTCAATATCCCTTGTCGCTACCGAAGTAGAGACAATCCCGACAATGACAACGGGAATTACGCCAAGCAAAAAACAAAATGCCAGTAATCTAAGCGAAAATTTATGCAGAATTGTCCCCCCCCCATAGGAAGTATTGCAACCCATTATCTGTATATAGATTATCTCAATCATATCATGAGATATGCAGTATCACTAGCATTGTATTAATTTAATAGGCTCCACGCTTCTAATTTTCAGAAAAACGCATGCTGATGGGGGTTGGGGAGAATCATGCAGGAGTGATGTGAAGAAAGCCTAGAAAACCTTATATTGTCGGGGTTTTGACAGGTGAAACGCTAAAGCAGCTGCCTTCCCAAGTCCAGATGCGGATAAAAATCATTCTGGTCTAATAGCGTGACAAAAGTCACCGACTATTTAATAGTCGGTGACAGTGGTAATCCTTGTTGGGCTTTTTCTTGCTATGGCCGTAAAATTGAAAAAGTAATAAAAACTGAGAAAACAAGGAAAACAGATCGTGATAGCTCATGAGATTGATTTTGGGATGCTATGAATTAGGATCAGTTATTTGCTAATACCATGTGTATTATTTCCTCCGCTCGAAGAAACACATCACATCATTAAGAAGAAGTGTGCTAACACTTAGCATCATTTGGCTTGGATGATATACTCTTCTAAGCAAACAAAATATTACAAAACCTACCTTCGGCGTCATATCTTTAGATGGATTTATGCTTACTCTTTTCGTTGTAACTTAATTTTTATGAACTCAATTGTTTAGGTAGTCTTTCTCCTTACACTGCTCGATAAGTGCGTTCGGCTGACAACGATATAGTCTCTTGATATTGCCATCCTTTCGTTCAAATTGCATAACAAAATCAATCAATATTGCGGCCGCATCGACGACTTGACTCAACTCGATCCATTCGTCTTTTCTATGTGCCTGCTCTATATCTCCTGGGCCAAATACGACCGTCGGTATGCCGACTTTTGCTAGTTTACTGGCATCACTGCCGTATCGATACCCCGACGGTTATTAGCGTATCGATTGCTTGCAGCAACCAATTGCAACACGAAGGGATGGTCCGGTTCAATTTCCATGGAATAATCTATTAAAAAGGGTTTATGTACCGTAATACTCGATCCGAATATATCCTTTTCCAATACCTTCAACAGGTTATAAATTTCCTTCCATGCGAACATTGGATCTTCCCCAGGTGCTGTTCTCCGATCAATGGTGATCCTACAATGTTCAGCCACAGTGTTTGGAGCTACGCCGCCTTCAATTTTAGTTACGCACAGTGTAGGTGCCCCAGCTAAAGGATGAGTCCTTTGAGGATATGAATTTTCGGCGAATTTTTTCAAGTGAATAATCACTTCCGCCATATGTTCAATCACATTTACTCCCTTTTCCGGCATAGATGTATGGGCAGCAGAACCATGCAGATCAATATAAAAACGCACAACACCTTTATGAGCAACGATAATATCTAGATTTGTCGGTTCTCCTACGATAGCTGCAGTATAATTTATAGTTCCTTTTTGTATTGAATCTGTCAAGAATGATACACCTTTATAGCTTGTTTCTTCGTCTACGACAGCGGCCAAATGTATGGAGACAGGGGGTGTTTTACCATGCTTAACCAATGTTTCAACAGCAACTAGCATAGCCGCAAGTGATCCTTTCGCATCACATGACCCGGACCATACAATCTCCCATTTTGAATCAATCCTTCAAAAGGATCTATGGTCATACCTTGCACTTGCACGGTATCCATATGAGCTTCAAACAAAACGTTCTCATTAAATGAGCCTCTTAAAACACCAATGACGTTATGCCTTTCTTGTTCAACGGATTGAACTAAATAAGGGAGTTTTAATTTTTCAAAAAAACGCACAACTCTCCCTCTCCATTCCCGTTTTCGAAATCGGGATTCACGCTAGGGATGCCTACCAAATCCTGCAATACTTGAGTAACACGATGCTCGTCGATCCAATCCCTGTAAGAAATCATGATGCACCACTTTCACTAATAGTTTACTCAAAACAATTTTAGCATACTTTTTATCAATACCAAACAAAAAAATAGTCTATCAAACAAAAAGTATGAATGCTTTTTCAAAGTGTAAAGTGTCATGCGGGTCGACGCTGGATCAAGCCTAGTGCCAAATAACATACAAGTTCATATAGTAGGTTGTGGCTTTATTTTTACGATTAATAAAGTGGAAGGAGGATAGTGACATGGAAATTCCCATAACAGGGATCATTTTCGATACCAACGATGATGGCACCGGTGGTAGACATTCACATCGTCTTTTCATCACAGCATGGGACGGTGTCCCAATCCACGTCCATGAATTTGCTGGCATAACTTCTATTGATGTTGGACACAGGCATCGCTATGCAGGGGTAACACAGGCCGCATCGAACAATCTACAGCATACGCATGTTTATTGCACGGTCACTTCTTTTGATGATGGTCACACTCATGAGATTCGTGGAATGACTGGACCTGCCGCTCCCATTCCTGGCGGAGGACATTACCACTTCTTTCAAGGAACAACTACGGTAAACGGTGACACTCCTCATACACACATGTATAAAGGCAGAACTGGTGCAGAAGTAAGTCCATAGTACGAGACGGCATCCATAGATGCCGTCTCGTTGTGATCTTGATGATATATAAGACTTTAAATCAATACACCAATATTCTTGAGTTGTTCTTTCATATCCCAATTTTCGGGCCGCATTTTTTCATTGAACCATTTCCCTCCCGAACCCTATCCACTTCTTACGAAAATCAGATAACCCTCTTCAGTGACATCTTCATACCAAATTCCACGCCACAACAAGGACAAATATTAAAACTTGCCGTCTTCCCAACACCGGTGCGGCCAATCCAACGCTCACTACCATCGTTTTGGCCATTCGTACAGCAGATTATATCCAACAAACTCTTAGTGGATAGTTTGGGCGGCGAGATGAACGATAAGGATGTGATCCATGCGGATTTATGTGGCAGACAAAAGCCTGTCCGAATTAAAATCTGGTTTTGGACAAGCTCATTTTCAGGAAGATACCGTGGAGCTTTCGAATTTTTTATATCAAGTGATATCGTGAATATTGAACAATACGTTATAGAAAATAAAACACTGCATGGGATAAGATTCCGACGTATAATCCGCCATTGTGAATCTCCCGCCAGATAAATCGTTTGGTTTGCCAAAACAATCACAGAGTTTTTGTCTTCCTCAGGAATAAAATTCATCAGTATCTTTTTAATGTCTTTCGATATCTTAATTGCATATGTCTTTGCCACAGGTTGAAATCCTACTGGTAAAAGGCGACTGTGTGGCTTCAACATTACAATATTGGATAAGGCAACTTTAGCTGGGGAACACGGAACAATCTGGTCCTTGACCTTCTGGCCATTGCTATCAACTCTGTTGGAAGCGAATGTTTCGATGAAGTATATTCCTTCACTGAAATTACCATTTTCTATATCTTCACGAAGAGCCATATCCATCTCTGTAATTCGGATCATATTCTCATAGATTCTTCTAGTTGTATAAAATCGAGTAACTGATAGTAAATCTTTAGGTCTGTATCTTGTTGCATGGTTATGGGATTTCTTCCGCAATAAAAGCCAATCAAATTTGGAATTGTAACAGACATTTTTCTAAAGATCGGACTGACTTTTCCAGTCGTGATGGATGCAGAGGGGGAAGTATCCAGTACGGACCAAATTATTGCTTACCCAGCCTCGTATATTATGGATTCGCAAGGTATCATTCAAGAGGTTATAAATTTGCTATGAATTACTCTGATTTTCTCGTTTTCTCGATACTCGCATTGTGTATCTTATATTTCACCTCTAGAACAATCAAGGTTATAACAGGAAGTCCAACAGATAGTATCGCTGTCAAGGGATACGTTTTCAATAAAATTTCATCATAACGACGATGGGTTTCAATTCCCTTTAAGGCCAATACAAAAACTAGCACCATGATCAGTGCATGAACCCACCATTTGTGTTTAATACCTAACCATTGTCGAATTCCCAAATTGAGTATGATTTGGAATGTAGACATCCGAATCACACAACCCAGCACCATGACAGCAATGCCATAGATGTCATACCGTTCAATAAAACCGAATTTGACCATTCTGACAACGCTTTGTGCTGGATATTCGAGGTTTTTAACTTGTTCTAATCCAAAGATCATGAGCGTACTGGTTACTGTACCTATAAACATGATCGTAATAAGCAGAACAAGCACAGAATTGGTTAAGAGTAGTGATTTGGATGCAGCGTAATCCTTTTTTAACTTCAGCATCAATAGTATGATAAATTCTCCAAATAAAGCAGTTGTTAACAGAATTCCGCTTAAAAGTGGAACCGTCCCATGCTCAAATAAAGGAAAGAGATTTCTATAATCTTTGTCGGGTAAGGTTGCAACTCCTATAGCCCCCCCAGTAAAAATAATAATTAACAGCAGAGGTTCGCTCATTCGGGTAATACTCTCAATCCCTACGCGAATACCGTATAAAACGACAATGTAAAAAGCAATTATAATAGCCAACTCGGGTGTCTCAGGTAAAAAAACCGATTGGATGAAATCAAATAATGCATACAATGTGATTACTAACATATACAAAAAATATCCAAGCAATCCCACAGTAAGAACTTTTCCTATTATGCGTCCAAAGCCATGCTCCAACATTTCAACGAGTGTTTTGGAAGGGTGCAGCGTATGGAGTCTAAACAAGACAAATCCCAATAAGAAACCAATGGGCATTGTAAATATAATAGCTATCCATGCGTCCCTACCGCTTAAGGCGAACATCTGCTCCAAAAGTACCATATGGCCCGTGACAGGCAGAATCATCGATAATAGAAATACAGATTGACGATATGAAATATATTCCTTCACGATTCAGTATATCCTCCTTATTCTCCAGGATTATTTGCGGTTAATCCATTCCTAGGTATATGGGTTTTTACACGGACGAGTACATCTAGAGAAGGATGTAAGGTTTCCCATTCCTGATGATGCTCTTTCCAGAACATCTTATCTTCTCGATTAATCACACCTGCAAAGTTAAAGACATTGGAATTGAATTCTTTTTGTATTTTTGAAACAGTGTGTTTGACTTCTTTTTTTATCGTATCCGCATAAGCCTGCTCCATTTCTCTTATTTCCTTATCGCTTAATTCCTCAACCGGTCGAGTCATGCTCCCCAAAAAGCCCATCTCTTCAATTTCAATAATCATTTTCACAGTATTTTGGCTTATTTTTGCCTGAATCGATGCTTTGGATTTTTTGATTTCAATAGACAAGTAGTTTGTTTTACCTTTATGTTCACCAAATTTCACAACTTGAAGTCCACCCTTTACCTCTCCTAAAACGCGCAGCATCCCTCTTGTTTCCCGAGGTGTCAGTTCTCCTATCATTTTGTCTTCTTTAAAGACAGCAGATCCGAAGATTTCAAAATCATCTTTTACTTTTCGAATAATTGGAAGATAAGGATCATTATGTGGTGCCATCATTCTTTGAACAAAATCATGCAGTTCCACTTGAGGTGCCTTTGCTAAATTTCTTTCTTCCTGCAAGATTGTTTTGATCCCTATACTAGGTACAGCATTGGTTTTACTTTTAAGGTTCAGTATGTCTTTGGCCTTATCCTTAGCTACAAGAGCATTCATACGAAAGCGGGGTTCATGATCTCGAGTCAAAAAGTCGACAAGCGGCGTAACCCCGGCTTTTGCTGCTTCTTCACTAATGATATAGGCATTGATATGCTGCCAGTTCTGTTTTTTTCCTGTTTTAATTATTAAGTCGCGTGCCGCTTCAAATATAGTAAACCCAGTAGTGCTCTGTACCGTTACTGCTCCAGGCTTGTTCTTCCGTACTTCTGCGGGTGTAATCGTTTGCGTAGTTATCTCAAATTGGTCTTTCTCTGCTAGATCAATTCCCACACCCGAGACAATGGAGACATCTTTTAATTCGGCTTTACTCCAGCAACCAGATAAAACGATTATAAACAACAACTGCAGCATGATGCCTGTACGTTTCACCATAATCCCCCACTATTCCTGGTCTTGCGGAGGCTGAGATCTCAGCCCCTTAGCTTGACGAATTTTATTAGTCGTGGTCAACGATTCCGGACGCCGGTCAAAAGTCCAAAGAGGAGCTCGTATAATAAAATCCTTCCATTCTCTCCATGTAATTGGGAACACTGGGGCCATATAAGGAATCCCACAAGAGCGGAGCGATGCCACATGAAGCATTAATAAACTAATGACTAACATAATTCCATACATACCGAAAATTTCGCCAATAAATAAGTAAAGAAAACGTAGAAGAGTTGCGACCTCCGCCAAGCCTTTTATCAAAAAGCCAGTAATTGCGGAAAGAGCAATCACAATCACTGTCGGGGCACCAATAATACCTGCATTAACCGCTGCTTCCCCAATGACTAAGGCACCTACAATGGAAACAGCTTGTCCGATAGGCCTTGGCATACGAACCCCTGCTTCTTTTAGCCATTCAAATGTTACAAGCATAATCAATACTTCTATAAACATTGGAAAAGGAACTCCTTCTCTAGCAGCAGCAAGACTAATTAATAATTCTGTTGGGAATATTTCTTTATGAAAGTCCTGAAACGCCACAAACGAAGCAGGTAATAAAGTACTAACCATAAACCCTAATATTCGCAAGAGACGGAGCATTGAAGCATAATAAGAGCGTAAATAGTAATCATCTGGATACTGGAATGCTTCTAGCATAAGATGAGGTACAGTTAAAACCGCTGTGCTTCCATCAACGAGAATAGCCACCCTTCCTTCAAGTAGGCGTGCGGCAACAACATCAGGTCTTTCCGTATTAGCAATTGTTGGGAAAAGGGAAAATGCACCATCCTCGATAAACGCCTCTATATATCCGCTGTCCAGTATGGCATCAATATGAATACGTTGTAGTCGTTTCTTGACTTCTTGTACAATTTCGGGTGAAGCGATCCCATCAATGTAAACGACCGCTACATCCGTTTGTGTTATTTTTCCCAACAACATTTGCTGAATTTGCAGTTTGGGGTCATGAATGATACGACGCAGCATCGAACTATTGGTGCGAAGTGTTTCTACGAATCCTTCTCTGGATCCACGTATACTCGCTTCGGTAGCCGGTTCTGTAATGCTCCGCATCTCCCACCCTCTAGCGCCCAGAACATAAACACTATTTAATCCATCAATGAAGAGCAGGGGATCCCCTTTCATTAACAGATCGATACTCTTCTTCATTGAACTCTCTTTATTTATACTGCTCATAGTTAGCACGCTTTTCTCTACATATGTCAGCAGATCTGTTCCTTCAATATCCTGGAAATCAATATTCATCAGCGGCTTGAGTACGTTTTCGTTTATCGCGGCTTTGTCATGTAAGCCGTCAATAGCGACTAAAAAAGCATTAACTTCTTGGTTTTTACCGATTGAAAAGGATCGAAAAACGATGTCTGAACTTGCTTGAAATATAGATTTAATATATAAAACATTACGTTCCAAATCCGATGTAACAAGATGCTTCTGATTCGTTGTGTCATTTTCTTGCGTTAGTTGTTTAGCCGCTGCAAATGCTACTTTTCGCTTCATCCACTCGAACATTAAAATCACCTGACTGTAGCATACCCTTTATATGGAGAATCCTATTCACCCACAAAGAGCACACTAGTGATTTAATCCTATCTTTAAGTTCTTTCAACTTATACATCCTAACAGTTAGGCCGTTTATGTCGCTTATCTAAAATCGGATCAAGTTTGTATCGTCAACTCGTGACACAAACTTGATCCGATAAATTAAAAATCTCCTCTTACTATTTCAACTTTACATAATCCCGCCATCTATGCACAGGCTTCCAATTCAGCAGTTTCTTAGCCTTTTCATTGCTCAAAAGTGTTTCATATCCTTCCAGCGGTGTTCGGAGGATTGTTCTCTTACTATTACCAACAATGGGGAAACCAGAGAAATTACCTGGACTCCTGATATGGGGTCTCTCAATGAATTAAGCACTTTGCAATTTCTTTTGCCAACTAAGAAATACATGTGTTAAAGTTGGACAAGCTATTAAGCAGGAAATGGAGAGCATTTCTCTCACAAAATTAACTCCTCCTGAAGGGAGTTCTAGTACAAAATCTATATTGTGGTTAAACAAACTAAGTAATAGAACCCTCACCAAAGATATTGATACCCACTGTTCATGGGTTGAAGCAGATGAATTTGATCTCAGCAATAAAAGAAAGCAAATAGCAGAGACAGATCCTATTGAAAAGATGAAGCAGTATATGAACACCGCTCAAAGCATCAAAAAACTACATACACTTCTTAGCGATGTGAAAAACTCTTTAAGCGATGACGCATGTACTGAGATAATCAACGCGAAGTCCGACTATATAAAGAAAAAGAAAGCTGCAGACGAAGATGTCAAGAAGGTATTTGAAGGTCTCCCACTTGACGGTGTAGGTTCCGATAGTTGGAAATTGCTCTGGGAGCAAGCAAGATCATTCTCTGAAAAAAAACATGCATATCTAAATGAAACATTTCCATACACTTCGACCGACTCTAACTGTGTACTCTGCCATCAACCTCTTTCAGCGGAAGCCCATGGTAGACTAAATTCTTTTGAATCTTATGTAAAAGCTTCCCTTAACAAGCAAGCTAAAACTGCCGAAGAACACTATGCTACATTACTAAAAGCAGTCAAAGAGATACCAAATGAGTCAACCTTGGCATTACATTTTAATTCTAATGGGTGTCGCATCCGAGGAAGAAAAGCAATCTGAAGATTTATTATCTGCCTTTAATGAAGCTGCGATAGCTAAAGAACAGCAAGCATCTGACTATGATAAATTGTCTAAAATGGAAAACAGAGATGAAATAAAAAGCAATATCCTTGAACATGAAGCTTGCAAGTGGTTACATCAGAATAAAGCCATTATTGTTGAAAATATTGAAAAGTTAAAGCGCATCGCTAAATTTAAGAATGCCCAGTCACTCACAAATACTCAAGCATTGTCTACAAAGAAATCATCATTGTCGGACGAGATAATAACAGGAGAATACATTAAGCGATTTCAGAAAGAACTAAAAGAGCTTGGTGGCTCAAGGATTAACGTTGATCTTAGTAAGACTAAAGCTGAACGGGGTCATATTTATCATCAAATACGGCTTAAAAATTGCCCAACAAATGTCCATACTTCTGAAGTATTGAGTGAAGGTGAATTTAGGCTAGTATCTCTTGCAGGTTTCCTTGCAGACGTTGAAGATGGTTCTGGTAATACTCCTTTTGTGTTTGACGACCCAATCTCCTCCCTTGACCAATTATTTGAAGAATCGACCGTTAAAAGAATCGCTAAACTAGGTCCAGACAAGTCATTGTTTTTACACATAGACTTTCATTTCTATCATTACTTGAAGACAGACTCACCAGAGCTCGTAAAGTCTTACATGAGCATGGAAGAATAGAATACGATCTTCTGGCAAAGGGCATCTGTAGCGACTTTAGAATCTTAATTGAACGCTTTATAGAAAATGACCTACTAGGAGATTTAGTTCAAATATTTAGGCAATCAGTAAATACAGTGGGAAAAATACATAAATTGGCTTATATATCTTTGGATGACTGCAAACTATTTGAAGAGTTCATGACCAATACTCTACATATGAACATTCTCAATCTTATGAAACGCCTATAATGTTACCTGAACCGGATGAGTTGCAAGCTGACATGGAATCTATAAAGGCTTGGTTAAGTGATTTCAAGAAACGCACTTCAGCATAAGAATTTTTGTTATCTAATAAATAATGGCAATATAGAACTCGGGTAGAGTACTATACTGCCGTTATTAAGGATGTGTCATTGCATTCGGTCGGATCCTTCCGACCAGTGCCGGGACCGAGGGGCATACGCCCCGATGCGTGAACGTATTGTTATCGGATGGACGTGCCCCCTAGAAATTACTAGATCAATAATCAGTTTAACTTAATTTCACATCCCAACATTCTGTGAACTTCTTTAGTATTCTCAAGGGGGCATAGAGAGCACTTCATTGCCATAGTTACTTCTTCCACAAAGTATTTGAGAAGTAACTTTCGACTTAACTTGAATAATGCCCAAAACACTTTCAGGCATTAAAACAACAAAGTCACCTTTTTGAAAAAGTCTAGGGTCATATTTTTTATAGATAATTACGTCAATCTGATCCGTTAGTTCACTCACTCGATTTTTTATAAATCAAGTGCCTACCGCAGCATTATCAGGCAAAACTCTCCGAAGGTAATTCATAAGAATAATTTCCTTATATCTTCCATCTTCCCCCCAATGGTTATCATCAATAAAGAATCTAATTCTATCTTTAAATGCTATTAATTCAGCAGCAATTGATTGTTGATACCTTGTGTTATTGTTATTCATACTATTGTATCTACGCAGCTATTTCTTCCCTTTATTATCTAGCCACTTGTTTAATTGTTCCTGCGATTCCTGTATGATCCGCTCCATGCCGGCCTCTTTCATTTTACGTTCATATTCGGGGTAGGTTTGAGCAGGATCTACGACTCCCGTTAGGAGCTTAGGCATATACATTTGACTTACTCTGGTCGTGCTTTCAATTTCAGTCCTGATCGGGTTCGGGTTGAAGACAAACCCTAGGTAAGGCCAAAATTCAGCCGTCTCGTTCAATCTCTTCGTAACTTCCCACGTATCGGGGGCTTGCCCTTCCAGTAAATAGCCGTTAAATACATTGCCGAATATCCAAGCCTGATAAGGGGCATATCCCCCATCGACGTTAATTCTAATGGTATTCTCATCTACTAAGGTGTAATGTTTCCCTTCAATGCCATAGGACAGTAAATTAAACAACTCCGGATCACTGTTAACTAAATTCAGAAGCATTAATGCTCGATCGGGATGTTCTGACGTGGCACTAAGCGCATTCATTGTGTTCGTGACTCCAGTATAGAGCGGCTTTGATAGTGGAACATAGATAACATCATAACCACCGTTGATCATCTTCTCCTCAATTTCTCCACCGGGTTTTAATGTCCACCCCCAAGATACAGCAGCAGCTTTTTCAGCTCCTGATTTGATATTCCCCTTCGTCAGATTATCCTGAGGTATATATCCTTTGAGATACCACTTTCTCACCAAATTCAAATAGTCTTGAAATTCGGGGATATCTCCTTCGAGGAACGTGTGGGTGTCATCCCCTTTTTTAATAAGTCCCATCCCAAGATTCGAAACGCCTAACCCCGGAGCATCCCCCCAATACCCGTAAGTATCCGGGTCGAAGAAGCCTTCTTCTCCGATCCTGAACACCTCAAAGTCCTTCTCGTTATTTTTAATGATTTCTAGGAATGGTTCCACATCTTCAAACGATTTTACTTTCGTCACATCAAAATCATATTTATCTACCAGTTCTTCCAGAAATATTAAGCCATTCCTTTGAACCACAACTTGATAGTTCGGAACAAAATATATGTTCCCGTTAATGGTTGCATCCATCCACATAAATTCTGGAATTTGCGCCTTGATTTCTTTACCATACAGTCCCAGAAGTTCGTCAATTGGCAAGAATGCCCCCTTCATCACATTATTATGGTGATTAAAAAACCAAGCCGAAGTCCACGCAATATCAAATTGCCCTCCGGAATCGACGATTACGTTCATTTCCGCTTCATACTCGCTTATACTGATCGGCTTTAGATGCACGATTGTATTCAGTTTTTGTTTAGTGATTTTGTTTACGGCTTCCTCCACCGCTTGCTGATTGTTCTGAAGCTTGCGGATTGGATAATACCACGTCAGTTCAACAAGTTCTTGTGTTGAATCGGGGTTGTTTAGCTCTCGCTCTTCCTGACTCGGTTTATTGCTTTTTTCCCAGCAGGCAGTGAGAACAAGCGTCAATAAAAGCATCATCGAAATAAAAAATGAAAATTTAAAAAAGCTTCCCAGGGTTGTCCCTCCTAACTCAAAGGCTATTACATTCATTCCAATTATAGGTAACCATATATCTCATGTAAACTCCAATTCCTTCACCTTTATGCCAATATTATTAGGTCATGTCACAAGGACCGGAATACCTTTTCGCGGTACTCCGAGGGGAGTTCCCCGTAATATTGTTTAAACACTTGCGAGAAATACCGGCTCGTCGAATATCCTACTTGTTCCGCCACTTCATGAATTTTATATTCTGGTTGCTGCAACAGCTTCCTTGCGTGTTCCATTCTCGCTTTGGTCAAGTATTCTACAAAATTCATGCCTACCAGCTTCTTAAACACGTTACTGAGATAGTTTTGATTCAAGTAAACTTTGGAAGCAACCGATTGTAGCGATAAATCCTCCATGAAATTCTGATTAATATAACGCACGGCCAGTCTCACTGCAGTGTTCTCGTGATTTTCCGCATCTATAGACAGCTCGGGTTGCCCGTGGCCGGTGCATTCCGCATAGGCATGACTCAAGTCCGTGTCCGAATAATACACACTGCTTATTCTTAACTTAATCGTAACGGATAAATAACATTTAACCAACTGCTCCAATTTCCGAATTTCACTTAGAACATCCTCCACATGGGAACCATCCTCGATTTGCATAATGGCAACCAGAGTTGTTACTCCATCCTCAATCGTTTCCACAGACCCTAACGAACCAAGCAACTCCCCGATCATGTTACTGATGGCGTAAATAATTAATGAGAAATCGTGGGCATTCACGAAACGCATACATGAGGTTTCATCCAACTTCACCCAAACGACAATATAGGGAGGGCGAACGATGGATTTCAAATCGTATCCGAACAGGGAAGGATCCTGCCCGTACATCACAGAGCGAATCACTTCTTTTTTAATTAATTGATCCAATTGTTGATTGTCTTTGTCTTTTACCGATTGCGAAGGATTTGGCTCTGCTAAGATCCTTTCTCGAATGCCAAGGAGCAGTTTCTCAATTTCTTTAAAAGATACCGGTTTGAGAAGCAAGTCAACGGCCCCATACCGGAGCGCTTGGCGGGCAATTTCAAATTCGGGGTACCCTGTGATGATAAGAATCGGTACATCGTTTGATTGCTTCCTGATCTCGCTAATCATCTCGATTCCGTCCATCACAGGCATCTTCACATCAGTGATAATACAATCGATCTTGTGTTGTTCCAGCAATTTTAATGCTTCGAGACCGTGTTCGGCCACAGCCACCGTATTCCATAGGTTCGGTTTCCGAGCTAGGGCACTTCTTAACCCTTCGCGAATAACTGGTTCATCATCTACAATTAATAAGGAGAGAGGAGCTTCTATTTGAATGGCAGACATATGATGACCTCCGTTCCCTGGTTCTCCACGCTGTTTATCGTCAGTCCATATTGTGGTCCATAAGCGATCAAGATTCTTTTGTGTACATTTAAAATGCCGATTCCAATCTCAGAAGAAGCACTTTCGAATATACCGTCTTTTAACAACAGTTGTATTTTATTAAGTTGCTGTTCTTCTATACCTTTACCATTATCAATGATATGAATTTGGAGCAGTCCGTCCCTGATTTCCGAAGAAATTCGAACAATTCCTTTCTCACCGAACTGAAGGCCATGGGATAAGGCATTTTCAACTAGAGGCTGAATTAATAACTTAGGAATCCCGTAATTCACAGTCTCTGGAGCAATATCAAAGATCACCTCTAGCTTATCCGGGAAGCGAACCTTCTGAATCGCAAAGTATTGATTGATGTAGTAAATCTCCTCTTCGAGTTTGACGATTTTACCGCTGTTTTGGATACTGTAACGCAAATAATGCCCTAAGGAAATAATCAGTTCGGCAACATCATCCTGGTTTCTCGCGATCAACATCCAATAGAAGGTATCTAGCGTATTATACAAAAAATGGGGGTTGATTTGCGATTGAAGGGCTTTCAATTCCGCATGTTCTTTATGTTGTGTTTCGTCCGACAGTTTCTGAATCAGGGATTGGAGCTCGTCCACCATGTGGTTAAAGGCATGGCTTACTTTTTGGATTTCCATCGTTCCTGAAACCGGAAGTCTAACAGACAAGTCTCCGTTCTCGATCCGCCTAATCCCCTTCGTAATATGTTGAACGGGTCTTGATATCCGCATAGACCAATATAGGGATAGAATGAACGCTATAAACAATCCGATCCCACCGATAATAAAGAACAATCGGGCAATAATTCTTTGCGGTTCGACGAGTTCGTCATAGGATATTCTTCCCACAGTTCTCCAATCCGTATAATTAGATCGGTATACGCTTTGGTAATATTGTCTCTCCCCAACCTGAATCGTCTCTTTGTCTTGGTTCAGAAGGGCGATATCCTTGTAAGAATGCCTAGCTAAATTGTTTTTATACTTTTCATATGAGTCAGCTAATACCATTCCGTAAGAATCAACTAGAGTCAGACGGGTATTGCCGAAAGCCACATTCCCAAAAACATCGTTAAAAAACGTCGGTCTTATATAAATCAATATATATACGTCATGCTCCCCATTCAATGAGCTGAACCATCGCGATGCGACGACCGTTCCAGGAATGAAGGTACTTTTCTCACCGATCGTATTATAGTAACCGAACCAAACCACATCTCCCCGGGCCGAAGCGACTTTTCTTTTATCCGAAGCAGAAAAGCTAGCTTTAAAACCAAACGCATCCTGTGAGATCAACTGGCCATTATTGTACACTTCGACCGATAACAGATCATCGGTAAAAGCAATATTCTTATTTATTTTATTGGCCAGAAATACTTTATCATTTAAAGAAAAGTTTTGTTCTGAGCGAATTTTCTGATTCAAAAAGTTTACAATTTCATAATCGAGTATGATGGTTTTCGTTGCACGGTCAATTTGTAACAGTTTTTCATCGATGCGCCCACTGGCCTGAGTAAGCAGTTCGTTTGCGGAATGCAATGTCGACTCCTTCTGGGAGGCGGTGATTTGGACATAAGCTGTTGCGGCAAAAGTCAATAAACTAAAGAAAACGATAAATAAATAACTGTAAAACAATTGAACCGGATATCGATTAAACCATTCCAAGACCGTCTTCATAGTAGCCCATCTCTTCGCGATAGTTTTTAATGACTTGCGAGTTCCTTCTAATCAGTATAACAATTCCCGACATCTTCGACAAAATCCTTCGTGCATATTAAAACTACTTTTCTCAGCCAATAGGACTGTCTTATCCCTCGTGTTGCTGAAGAAACGCTACAGTTTCCTCCCTCTTCGGTACGGATTGTTGGGCCCCTTGCCTGGTCACAGAAATCGCTGCTGCCGCCGAAGCAAATCGAAGTGAGTCCGCAACCGCATACCCCTCTTCGCGAGCCGTTGCAAACGACCCTATGAAAGTGTCGCCGGCTGCCGTCGTATCTACGGGATCCACAGCGAACGCCTCCATGCGGGTGGTTTCCCCTTGCTGGTCCATATAATACGCACCGCGGCTGCCAAGCGTAAGCACCACACTTTTCGCTCCGGCCGCCAACAGCGTTTGCACTGCGTCCGCCTCTTGTTTCACCCCGTCAACGGGCGAACCGGTAATGGCCTCTGCCTCCGATTCATTTAGAATCAGATAATGAATGAGTGGGAAAGCTTCTTCAGGCACGCGGAAGGCCGGCGCAGGGTTAAAATATACACGAATGCCGCTTTCCTGTGCGCGCCTCATGGCAGAAAACGACGTTTCCCAAGGAATTTCATTCTGCAAAAGTATGGCAGAACACTTCTCTACGAACGGCCACTGCCGTTCCAAATCCTCGGGTGACAATCTCCCGTTCGCACCTGAAGATAATATAATGTTATTCTCACCGGCGGCGTCAACCGTTATGAAAGCGAGTCCCGATGTGCCAGCTTTACGTATCACTGTTTTCGTAAGGACACCGTGATCGGCCAAGCTGGATACTAGTCCGTCACCGAAGGCATCAGATCCGACGGCACCTACCATATACACGTCAGAGCCAGCCGCAGTGCTCGCGACTGCTTGGTTCGCCCCCTTCCCACCTGGGGAATACGAGGTACCGAAACCATGCACCGTTTCACCGGGGAGCGGATGCTTCCCGACCGAATTCACAACGTCCATATTGATGCTGCCGATCACTGCGATTGTAACCATATAACCCATCCTTTGTTTAAGTTTGTTCTAGCTTTCCATTCAACTGTTGTTTGAAATCAAATATTTTCTCCAACACCGCAACGCTTTCAGAGCCATCTAATGTAGGGCTTTGTTCAAACCACGGACCTACTGTTGCATTCCATTTCTTGACGATATCCTTAGCGCCGTAATTTTTATAAAAATCGTTAATATCCTCACACTCATAAAAAATAATGGATAGGTGTTTATAGTTATAAATGATCAGATTTTCCGCTCCCGCTTCTTTAATGGCTATTAAAATTTCTGGCCAAACATTTTTGTGAATGTAAATATAGTCCGCCAAGTGTTCTTCCTTAAGCTCGATCACCGCACAATAACGATTCATTTCATCCCTCCTTAATAACTCTCCTTACCCTCCACAGTAAAGGAATAACTTCCCGACCCTACCGTAAATGTAACGTATCTTGGATCTAGTTGATCCCCGCTAACGATCCCGTTTGTTCCGTTGACGTAAACGCCTTTGTCCCAAATAACATGTTCCCCTTCATAGATCGTAACGATTGCTGAGTTCCGACCGAGTAGAGGAATATACACTTGCGCTTCACTATTCCAAGGAGCCGTTACCTTCATTCGGAATAAGTCTTCTTCTTGCTCCCATTGTACCCCTGCTTCCCCTCTCACGGTTTTCAGAACACACCCTGCGGTGTTCAAATTTGCCGGTACATACGGTTTAACGCTGAACTTGGCAAATCCTGGTCCTTCCGGATCCGCTTCAATGCCGGCTAACATCTTGTAAAACCACCCGCTAATGGCCCCGTACATCGGGTGGTTATGTGATGCCATCGCTGCTAGCGGACCTTCGGTGACAAATTCCCATCTCTCCCAAATCGTCGTCGCACCGTTTTCAATCATAAAACCCCAGCTCGGATACGTTGTTTGAGTCGCCAGCGTGTAAGCGACATCCAAACGTTCGTTTTCCGCAAGAACATCCATTATATATCTAGAACATAGGTTGCCGGTCGTAAGGTGGCCCTCATTTGTATCCATAACGTCTTCCACAAGCTTTTGAACAACAGCTGCCTTTTCTTCCTCAGGAACGATTCCCAAATACAAAGGGAATACCTGGGCGCCTTGGCTGCCTGTCGCATATTGCCGCTTGTCGTGGTCGTAAAAACGCTTATGAAACGCCTGTGCGATATCCTTTGCAAGCTGCTCGTAACGTTCAGCATCTTCCGTACGATCCAAAACTTTTGCAATTCGGGATAGTAGAACCGTGTTGTAATAGTGGTATCCGGTAGACATCAATTGGCCCGGCGTGTTTGCAGACACCGCCCCAGCACCGAGGCTTCCCTCTACGGCCTGACTTACAGGTGAGGCCCAATCCCCATAATAGCTGTAGGTAACTATGTGGTCCTCCGTATGCTGTTCCAGGTAGGCTGCCCATTTTTTAATTCCGTCGTAATGTTTGGTAAGTATATTCTTATCGCCATAATTCACGTACATTAACCAAGGCAGCAAAAGATAGCTTGTACTCACTGGGTCTGCTGGTTTACAACCCAACCGCGTAACCGGTACCGTATCAGATATGGCTCCCGTTTCTTCCCCTTGGGTATCTTCGATATCCTGCATAAATTTGGTGTAAAACCGTGCTAAGTTGAAATTGTACATTGCTTCTTCTGCCCGAACCGTTAGATCATTTAACCATCCCATACGTTCATCCCGCTGCGGGCAATCGGTAGGCACGCTATGCAAGTTGTCCGCTTCCGTCCAGATCACATTTTGCTGGATCTGGTTAATCAACGCATTGCCACATTCGAAATCCCCAGCACGCTCAACTGCAGAACGGATAACACATGCATTCAGCCCCCGAATTTCCGCATTTCCCGCCGCAACTTCGACTTGCACATAACGGAAACCGTGATACGTAAACCGAGGTTCATACCGTTCTTCCGTATCGCCTCTCAAGATATACGTGTCTGTCGCTTTCGCGGAACGAAGATTGATTCGATTCACGGTTCCATCCTCATGCAGCAATTCGGTAAATTTCAAGGTCACCTCGGCCCCGCGATCACCGGCTACCTGTATGCTCACCCAACCGGCAATATTTTGTCCGATATCATAAACATTAACACCCGGACGGGGTTCGGATACGGAAATCGGTTGAAGCTCGTCGACCACTTTGATGGCTTCAAGTTCTTGCGCCTCCATTCGCCCACCCGGTGCTTCAAGGACCACCGGGAGTCTCCATTGATGGGCGGACGCCGTATCAGACTCGGGATCATAGGATCCAGTATCCCACCCATCCATCTCACGGCGGGCATCATACGTCTCCCCGTCATAGATACTATTCTGCCGAATCGGTCCTTCAATCGATACAAGCCAACCATTGTTATGTCCAGTCACTACGGTCTCTGACGTACCATCTGTGTAATCAATCTGTAGCTGTACCTTGAGTTTGGGGATGCGGTGCCAACCGGCGCCGACGATCGCCCCAACCACATTCGTACCTGGGATCAGATCATTCGTCACATCATAGGTCGAGTACAGAATCCTCTTTGCATAATCAGTCCATCCGGGATCAAGCACATGGTCTCCGACTTTGTGACCATTCAGGCGCAGTTCATAATACCCTAATCCTGAAACATACACCCTCGCTGTTTGGACAGGCTTCGCAATCACGAATGCTTTACGAAACATCGGTGCCATGGTTTGGTATGTGGTTTCTACCGTGGGGTTCCCGATCCAACACGCCGTCCAGTCCGCTTCGTCCAAAGCGGTTTCAAATGTTGCCGGCTCGCTGAATGCCGATTCCTTACCGGATTCATCCCAAATTTTCACTTTCCAATAGTACGTAGTTGTAATCTTCAGGGGTGTACCCTGATAAATAATTCCTGTGCACTCACCTGATTGTACTTTGCCGCTGTCCCACAGCAGATTGGTTTGTTCTAAGAGCCATTCTAAGCGGTCAGAAACCATAATGTGATAGGCGTATTGATGCTTGCCTCGTTCCTGGGTGTTCACGCGCCAGGACAATGCTGGTCGCATCGTTTCGATTCCCAAAGGATTAACAGCATAATTGCAAAGCAAATTTTTCGGTCTGCCCATTGTGCCGAAGTTTTCATTCATAATAAGTCCTCCGCTTTCAGATTACCTTCCGGGTCAAATTGCAGTGAATATGGCGCGGATAAAACATCGATATTTTCACTCATGGATAACGCAGACAAACAAGGCACTGAAACTTGAATTTCTTCCAGCTCAAGCGTGTTTTTGATACGGACGATCTTGGCCTTCTCCGGTTGGATCCGGTAGCATGTCTTAAGTGCTAAAGCAATTGCATCCCAATCCGAATTCATAATCACCGGGATTTTGGCTCCATCCAGAACGGTAGAGGTAATGGTATTTGCATACGTCGTCGGGAAGTCAATCTTATCCAACAGACGTCGAGTGATAATATCCGCAACCCCTAGACCGCATGCATTACCAGCTGTTTTTTTCGTAAGATCCCGTACAACAATTTTTTGGATTGGAGGCGCAGAGAAACCTCCGTTTAAGCCGGAAACGGTTCTGCCGGTAATATTCGGATCCATTCCAGCCCCACTAATGTCCTTACCGATTTCGTCGACAATCAGCACGTCAATGCTATCAATTAACAATCTCGGCATGAGGCTCTTGGCCAGCTTTAATAACCTCTTCTCTTCTGTCAGAATGCTCGCAGTGGGTAGCACCTCGATATGGGCCGTCTCATCGTAAGCATTCTCAACAACAGCAACACCAAGCGCGATCGGCGCTTTCTCGAACACGATCTCTGCGGCCGCGGGAATGACCCGTTTAAACTGATCGAAGCCTTGGCGATGCCACAAGCTGGCTCCTCTGTGCTTCCCCAACCCAATAACAGCCATCTTGGACAAACCGCTCTCAATATCGCCTTTGAAGTCCGTATGTGGTTTCACACGATTAATAAGGACGATTGCATCAGCAGCAAACGCATACTGGTCACAATGAATAGATATTTCTTCAAGCTGGCCAATGAGCACGGTTTCCATACTCGCCTTGATCTTAGCACCAACACTACCTTCAGTGATCCCGTAGGTTTCTAAAACATGGATTTGACCTTCCGCTGTTGCACCGCCATGGCTGCCCATGGCAGGAACAATAAAGGGTTCCGCTCCCAACCTCTTGAGCTCATCAATGACACTTGCCACAATAATCTGCAAGTTACGGATGCCTCTGCTCCCAACCCCCACGGCCACCTTCATTCCCGGTTTTATTGCTGATTGAGCGTCAGAACGTTGAAATTCATGGGCGATTGTAGTCGGGATATCGTCCACTTTCGCATCGTTGAATTTCTGACGAATGTTGACCATGTTCGGGAGGCTTAGCTCATCCCCATCTCCAAAAACCACCTTGCCGGGTATTCCTATCATGCTACCCCTCCTTCAAGATCCAATATACAAATAAACTACAAATCATAAAATTTGATGGCATTTGAGTAGAACAGTTGGGTAAGCTGCGCTTCCGAAGCTCCGTGAGTGAGTTTTACCAACGTTTCCACACATACTTGCAAATCCGCCGCTAGTGATGACACCGGCCAATCTCCGGCAAACACGGTGCGTTCATAACCGAAACAATCAAAGATGTGATTGACAAACGGCTTAAGATCTTCAATCGTCCAGCTCAGGTGGTCCGCTTCTGATGCAAGACTGGACGTCTTGCAGTATACGTTCGGAAAAGCGGAGAGCTGTTTGATTTCCTCCCGCCAAGGGTCGAGCCGGTGTTCCTTAATATTCGGCTTTCCGATATGATCCAACATAAATTTGACGTTCGGACATTGCTCCACAAAGTGGATCGCGTTTCTCGTGTGCCGTTCGTCTATACAAATGTCAAAGGTGAAGCCGTATTCGGGGAGCATATTCACACCCGCGATAAAATTGGGTTGTAGACAAAAGGCGAGATCCTCTTCATTCTGAATAATTCGGCGAATTCCTTTAACCAGCGGATTGGACTTCAATACCTCGAGCTCAGCTCGAACGGCTTCCCCTTTCTCAAGCGGCGCAAACGAAACAATGCCTTGAATCCTCTGATCTACACGTGCCAATTCAGTAACCCATTGCACTTCCTCCAGATACCTGTTTGGTTCGCATTCGCATTGCATAAACACCATTTTCTCAACGTTTAGAGGTCCGCAGGCCCGATTATAGTCTTCTAATAAGAAGGTTTTGTTCAGAAGAGGGATCCCCTCCAGCCACGGATATTTCAGCTTATTCACGTCCCAGAGGTGCAAATGGGCATCAACGATTGGAAATTGAAACATAATTCTAATCCTCCTTTTCTTGAATTAAACCGAGCCCGCATTGAGGGTGGCTTTGCCGATACCTTCCGGGCCCATTCCCAAATACCCTCCGTCGATAGGTAGATCCGTCCCGGTAATAAACGAAGCATCATCGCTCAATAAGAACAGGACGGGCCCCGCCACTTCAACCGGTTCTCCGCAACGTCCTAGCATGTGCATTTCCCCCCAGATCGGACCCCATTTCTCCTTGCCGCCCCCATCCAATTGCGCACCGCGCTCGCACTCTCTCGTCCAAATAAAAGCCGGACTAACGCTGTTCACCCGAATATTGTATTTCGCGAGATCCAGCGCCTGGCATTTAGTCATGGTTAGCACCGCACCCTTTGCAGAGTTATATGTCCAACGGTTAACTTGAGCAATATGACCGGAGATACTGCAAATGTTTACAACCACCCCACCACCAGCAGCCTTCATAGGCTCGAACACATTCTGCACCATTCTCGCGTAAGCTACCGGCCCGACAAAATAACTGCGCTGCCAATCTTCCGTTGTGGCGTCAAGTCCTTTACCTACAAAGGAAAAGGCGTTATTCACGAGATAATCGACCTTCCCCCATGTTCCCATGGCCTTCTCAACCGTTTCCTTGCAAAATGACTCCTCCATCATATCGCCGTGAAGAAATAGGGCGTCATAACCCTTTTCTCTAAGTTGCTTTTCTACGGTATGGCCGTCCTCTTGTTCCAATCCCGTAAACAAAACCGAGGCGCCTTCCGCACACAATTGTTCAGCGATCGCGAGACCGATGCCAGACGATCCACCGGTCACAATCGCCGCTTTGTTCTTAAAACGGTTGGGTATCGACTTCCGTTCATTAAAATTCATATTTTAAAATCCCCCTCATTTATGTGGTCAATTAGCTATACGCATATTAGGGCCATCACGATACGCGATAGCCCCACCTTGTGGTAATGGTCATAGACACCACTATTGGGCCTCTACATTATTCGGATAAATGACTCCTAATTTATTAGATTCTGAAGGGTTACGATATACGTTCATAATGGCCTCCGGAGCCTCTTCGAAAGTAACCACTGGATCTACGACGTTCTCCGAAGATATCATCTTCCGCTTAAACATTTCTATCAGTGTTTGGCGGACTCTGGATTCATTCCATAACGGATAATCCCTCATTGGATTGCCCCATACAGGCAAGCTAGAAATGAGCGTCAATTGGTTATGATGCCATTCCTGGCCTAGGGCAAGATCGGTTTCTTTCCCTTTGTAATAACCAACGGTTACAACTTTGGCGTTTTGTTGCACACATCTCAGCGAGTCCCGAAGCGCCCTATAATTACCGCTCGCCTCAATCGCGATATCTGCTCCCTTACCGTCAAGAATGCTTCGGGTCTCCACGGCAGCATCGCATTGTGTAGGATCAAGAACCGCTGTTGCACCGAATTGCTTTGCGAGATCCCTTCTCTTCTCTAGTGGATCTACAGCAATAATGTTTAAGCAACCGCTTAGTTTTAAGAATTGAATAATAAAGACACCGATTGCTCCCATACCGGAAACGATGACGTTATCTCCCGGTTTGGCTCCTGCATCTCGAATGGCTCCATAAGCAAAGAAGGCAGGATCCATACACAATGCATCGGTTGCTGCCATAGGTGACACGAGATGTTCTAAATACGAATTATCCTCGTCCACGATGAGCATTTCTGCAATGGGACCGTAAGTGAACACCTTATCGTTCACAGTGAACTTCGTTACGCTTTTACCGACCTCAATGACGGAGCCTACTGTCGTATTTCCGAAGGGTCTCTTCCCGCTATGTTGAAGCCCTGCCTCAGGCGCTTCAACAAACAAGCGCAGGTTTGTATCGAAGGTCATGTTTTGAAAAGGCGATTTTCCGCTCAATATATGTAAATCCGTTCCATGCTTAATCGCGGAAAATTCGCTGTGAATTCGGATCTGGTTGTCCTGTAATTCCTTCTGCTCGATCTCGTCGATAACTAAATGTTCCGACCCATCCATGAATAAACCTCTTAACATTGCTTTCCACCCCTATCTCAATAATAAATTAGAATTTGTTCTTAATCGATTCAAGCATCTTATGATTTCCGTATTTCGGATACTCTCGTGTGGTCGGCTTTGCCCAATGCACGGCATTCCGGATCACACGGCGAATTTCTTCATTATAATATGTCGGGTACGTCTCATGCCCTGGTCGGAAGTAGAAAATCCTCCCTTGCCCTCGCGTAAATGTACATCCAGAGCGGAATACTTCCCCACCTTCAAACCAACTCACCATAATGAGTTCTTCCGGCTCAGGAATGTCAAAGTGCTCACCATACATTTCCTCTGCTTCAAGCTCAATATATTCGCCAATTCCTTCCGCAATCGGATGCCCAGGCGATACAACCCAAATCCGTTCCTTCTCGTTAGCTTCCCTCCATTTGAGGTCGCACCCGGTTCCCATCAAGTCTTTGAATATTTTAGAGAAATGTCCCGAGTGCAGAACGATTAGCCCCATTCCATGAAGCACTCTTTGCTTCACCCGCTTCACGATTTCATCCTGAACCTCGTCATGCGCCGCATGGCCCCACCAAATTAATACATCAGTCTCGTTTAGACGCTGCTCGGTTAAGCCGTGTTCCGGTTCATCGAGCGTTGCGTAAGCAACCTGAACATCTACACCTAATCCTTCACCGATCGCCGTATGAATGCCCTTTGGGTAAACAGACCGTACCTCTTCACTTTCATGTTCATGACGATATTCATTCCACACCGTAACCCGTAATGTGTTGTTCATTCCACATCCTCCTCCAGATTGTTCTAATGATTCACTAATTGTAATTCTAACGATTCATTGTCTCCTCCATCGAATGGATTTCAGACATATTCTTTCCAATAGTGCTGTTGCTTCCAACCCAACAGTTGTTTCGCTTTTGAATTGGATAGCAATCCTGTTCTGTTCTCAAATGACGAGCGAAGATCGGCAACATCTGGGAAGAAGCGCTCGATCAACTGTTTAGAGGGCATAGAAGAAGATGTATCGTTCGCCGCAAGAATCACATGTTGCGCCCCTAATCCTTCCGTCTCAATCGCCAACCGACATGCGGAGGCGACATCGCGGACATCAATATACGACCACAAGTTTCGGATTCTTTGTTCGGGCTGATGTTCAAAGACATCCTTTAATGCTGAGTAATCTTGCTCCTCTAATATATTGCCGAGCCGAAATGAAATGATTTGCATTCCCGTTCTGCGGTAGAACGCATCTGCAGTCTGTTCGTTCACAACCTTCGACAATCCGTAACTGTCCTCGGGGAGCTGCGGATGTTCCTCGTCAACCGGCAAGTAGGAAGGGCTGAACATATCCTTTGCAAAACAAAGCCCATAGGAAGATTCGCTTGAAGCCGACACAACTTTTCGAATTCCCAGATTCGCAGCCGCTTCCATAATGTTATAAGTGCTCATCACATTATTCTTAAAGGTGATATCGTTGGGATATATGAACGGACAAGGAATGGCGGCAAAATGAATAATGGCTTCCGCCCGCAACTGATGAAAATTGCCGTACTGGGAGAGTGCGTTATGGACCTGGCCCAGATCGTTCAAATCTACGATTAATGTGTCGCAAAGCCGCTTTTCAGGTTGCTTAATATCTAAATTTAACACTCGATAGCCATGCTCTAGTAATTCAGCAATAATCCATTTACCAGCTTTTCCGCTGCCTCCAGTAACGATAACAAACTTGTTTTGCATGAAATCACCTGTCCCTACTGTATTTTCTATTATTTACCAATCTGCTACAGATCCGTCGTCCTCATGAGTGCTAAACGGCATTTGGTGATCGCCCGAATAACTCATCGTTTTGACCCCTTCTTCGTCGAGCTCGATGCCTAGTCCCGGCTTCGTGGACAATTCAATATATCCGTTCTTCACAACGAAGGGTTCCTTTAAGAATCCCTCTCCAAGGAAAACTTGTTCTTGGGCTACGAAATTCGGCACGGTCGCTACAAGCTGCAAACTCGCCGCCAAGTTTACGGCTCCAATTGCGTTATGAGGGGCAAATCCGACAAAGTAACATTCCGCCATGGCGGCAATCTTCTTCCCTTCTAGAATCCCCCCGCAGTGCGCGACGTCCGGCTGCACAATAGCGGCCGCCTGCTTCTCCAACACCTCCCGGAATCCCCACTTGGTGTAAAGTCTTTCACCGGTCGCTATGGGTATGGTGGTGGAACGTGCGACGGTTGCTAATGCGTCCACATTCTCAGGCAATACAGGCTCTTCAATGAACATAGGGTGTAGATGCTCCATCTCTTTGGCTAAGCGAATGGCCAATGACGGGCTTACTCTCCCATGGAAGTCTACCCCGAAATCTCGATCCGGTCCGATCACTTCGCGGATTACTTCAAGCCGCTCCACTTGTCTCCGAATCCACGCCTGAGTTTCTGTAACGTGGGCATACTCGTCCAAAGGGGTTTTCACCATGGTGTATCCTTGTTCTACGGCATGCCTGCAATTTTCACGCAGCTCCTCTTTCGTGCCGTGAACGTGCCGGTACATGCGAATACGATTCCGGACGGCTCCGCCAAGCAGCTGATACACAGGCACATTTAACCATTTTCCCATAATGTCCCACATGGCTTGCTCAACGCCGCTGATCGCACTGACCAACACCGGCCCACCGCGATAGAACGTGCCTCTGTACATCGCTTGCCAGTGGTGTTCGATCTGCCTCGGGTCCTTACCGATCAAATATTCGGAAAGCTCGCGTACCGCGGTTTCAACCGTCGGGCCCCGCCCTTCCAGCACAGCTTCTCCATACCCTGTAACGCCTTCGTCCGTTGTCATGGTTAAGAAAGCGGATCTAGGTCTAATATGAGTAACGCGAATTCCGGTTATTTTCATTTGCCCCAGCCCCCAATCCCTTTTACGGTGAAGCGTTGGTAATGCGTATGGCTTCCTCCCCAATTGGAAAAGCCGACCATGCCATTCAAGTACGGTTGCTCATTATCCCGATACTCAAGAACGTTCACTCCATCGACCGACACGCTAAATGTATGTCCAACGGCTGCTATCTTGACCTCATATTCCTGATCCATTGACCAAGCGAGATCAACAGCAGCCAGCTCCCGATATCCATTGTCATTCTTATACAAGGCGAATCGACCGCTAGGTGCCAGGCCGACCGCATAGGAACGAATGGCACCTTGAACCCGGAATAACACATGATGATGGTCCCCGAGCTGTGGACGGATCGTCGCTGTAAACTCATAATCTTCCCAATCCAATAGACCGGTATAGCATTCGGCGGGTTCCTTCGAATAAGTGCCGCTTAAATATCCGTCTTCAAGCGTCCATATACCGCGCAAATAGCTAAATTGGCTGACCTCGTGATGAAGCGCGTGCCACTTCTCGATTCGTTCTTTCGCAAAATCGATGGAATAATTCGGTTGACCTGAAATCTTCATTGCAGCAACATACACAATCAGGTCATGCTGGGAAACCCAGCCTTCGATCGGAATCCATTCGATACCCGCCTCTATTAAGCAGGCGTTATCTATCCATGGAATTTGGAAGGTTACTGTAGCCCACTGGCCCTTCATTAACGTAACCTTATCCCCGTAGTGACGAATGCCGGTGTTCCGATCCTTCACGTACAATCTCACCAATACATCGGTGTGAGTCGAATGGTGAGTTGCTACCTTGGCTTCAATTGCTTGACCAGGATAAAGCTTCGGTGAGAAGCTCGGATCGTAACGACTGTCGTTAAAATCCTCGGGCGTATAATACGTGCGGTGGAACGTACGGTATCCGTTGCCTGCAATTGTTCGGTCGAACGAGATTTTCAATGAGCGTGATCCATCGGCTGACATTTCCATTGTATTGACCAGCTTTGCTGTCACGTAAGGTGGAAGGAACGTATCATCATCGCATTCCATCTTAAAACCGTGCGTGGAGCCCGGGTACTCGAAATGAAATTGCGGTCCCTCATCGGATAAGATTGATTTCCACGCTTCCGGCGGCTCTTCACCCGCTATTTTGTAGCCAAAGTTAGCTATATACGATGCGCACCAAGGAACATCCAGCATATTCAAGCTGCCGATAACGCTCGAACAGCAGAGAAAGTCGTTAATGGGCTTGCGCCACTCCCAGTCAATTCCATCCAGTCCGTTACGCACGCCCATAATCGACCCCACGTTCGCCACGTTACAGTCCGTGTCCCACCCGCACATGTTACAAATGTTAATCGCTTTCGAAAAGTCGCCATCCGAGTATAACAAGGAGAGAATGATCACCGCCGAGTTCGGAATAATATGGCAGGAACCTGGGTATCGATCATATCCAAAGTTCTGAGAGACGAACTGAAACGCGTCCCGCCAATCATCAGGCTTTTGTTCATAAAAGGCCATGACAGCTTGGGTCATCCGAGTATACTCACAATCGGAGGGGATCACCGATAAGCCGACCTCAATAATTTTCTTGATGTCCTGTTCTACGAATGCCTCAGCAATACAAGCCGCAATAAACATGCCTCCGTATATCCCATTACGGTCGTGGGAAACGCTGGCGATCTTCTCTGCGTATTCTGCAGCGAGTCGAGGATTCCCCGGGGCGATTAACCCCCAGACATCGATAAAGATTTGCCCGCCGATCTGCTCTGCAACAGCGAGTCCGTTTTGAGCGGCGGAGCCCGACCTCGGGGCCATAATTCCGTTCTTCAGATTCACGTACGCCGTATTTTCCGTCGATCTTCCATAGCCGCCCCACCAATAAAAACCGTGACCATCTGGGGCGTAGTTCAGCCATGTCTTCCCCATTTGCTCCGCCGTGATGTCCCTGTCAAACGTGTAATCTTCTAATGCACGAAGAAAAAACATAGGTCCATTCGTATCGTCATCAGCCGCAAAATGTTTGAAGTCAAACAAATATCCGGTAATTTCTCCGAAGGTGCGTTCGATTTTGTCATATGACCAGCTTTCTACATTGCTTCCATGGCGCACCCCAATGACCTTACCTAACCACCCTGCGTACACCTTTTCAATATAATCGGACGGGAACGATTTCACTTCCCTCTCGGTAGCATTCCTATTCAACATTCGTAGTGCTCCTTCCTAACTTAAATATGATTTTGAATTGATAACGTATTCCCATGATTGCGTTTGAATCGACTTACTTACAGCATCTAATACCCTGCTGTTCATCAAACCGTCGTAAAAATTGGGGGAAGCAGGGGTTCCTGTTGTAATTGCTTCGAATAAATCAGCGAATTGATTTACAAACGTATTCTCGTATCCGATCATGTGACCGGGCGGCCACCATGCTTTCATGTATGGATGGTTTTCTTCTGTAACGATAATTTTTCGGAAACCTTGAATTTCTAAGTCATCTTCCATAGACCAAAACTCTAATTCATTCATACGTTCTAAATCGAATGCGATAGAACCCTTACTCCCATTTATTTCGAAGGATTCATGATTTTTTCTCCCGCCAGCCATCCTCGTTGCTTCAAACGAGCCTAACGCTCCATTCTTAAATTTAGCAAGGAATGCCGCAGCGTCTTCCACGGTGACTTCCGCCATGGCCGTATCGTCCCTGCATGCGGACAAATTCGACGATAACATTTCGGACACCGCTGCTTTAGGACGTTTGGGCGTAAATGTCTTTTCCATCCCTACGACTTGATCAATTTCTCCTACCAAATATCGCGACAAATCAATAAGGTGGGAATGCAAATCGCCATGAGGACCCGTGCCTGCAACGGCACGATCCAACTTCCAGCTTGCTGGAAATTGGGGATCGAGTAGCCAATCTTGTAAATACAACCCTCGAAAATGATAGATCTCCCCTATTCGGCCGTCCTGAATCAGCTTTCGGGCAAGCGCAACCGCAGGCACTCTCCGGTAGTTGTGACCTAGCATATGAATAACTCCGGCCTTTTCAGCAGTGTCAAGCATTTCCTCTGCTTCTGCAGCATGAAGTGCAATCGGCTTTTCGCAAAATATATGTTTCCCAGCTTTTGCCGCTTCTATAGCAATTTCCATGTGGAATCTAGTTGGGACCGCAATGTCAACAACATGAATATCCTCTCTGTGAATTACTTCTTTCCAGTCTGTAGCATACTCTTCCCAACCATAATCAAGTGCCGCTTGTCGGACCAAGTGCTCAGTTCTTCCGACGATTACCTTCTTGACAGGGTTTACTTGTCTGTTAAAGAAAAAAGGCACATTATCCAAAGCATAACTATGTGCCTTTCCCATAAAGTTATAACCGATTAACGCTACGTTCAGTGTTCTCATGAGCCTATCTTCTCCAATATTTATGTCATTTTACTATGAAAAGGGCCTGATATGATATTCAGACCCTTTCTTCCTCGAAGGTTAATACTTATTTTCCAATTGCTTCCTCATACTTAGCCTTTGCCTCTTTCCTATTTTGCAACACCCATTCAATTTCTTTATCGATTCCAAGGTCTTGGGCTTTCTTGATAATATTCGTTTTCACTTGATCTCGTTCTGCATCATTCTTAGCAAATATCATCTTGTAAATATCGTTTTTGACCATATCCGAGATCCTTGTATTAATGGCTGAGATATCATCTGGCATGACATCCATGTATGGACGATATGCATCCGAGAATACTTCTTTTCCACGTTGTTTATCATAGGCTTTGTAAGGCGTATCTACCCCATAATATTCATCATAATCTTTATACAATTGACTGTATGTTCTTTCTTTCGTCGTCGCCCATTGGCGGCCACCGAGCATTTCCTCATATTGCGGGTGAGTGGTCCACTCATTCAACCCGGAAGCGTTGTAATACTTCCCGATACCAGCTGGGCTGTTCACATCTTTTGAAGCTTCAATCGCCTCATCCGTAAAGTAAGGCTTGCCATCCTTTTCTACCCAGTCCTTGTCTCTTACTCCGTTAAAAATAAGCATTGCTCCTTCATAACTATTAATGAAGTTCAGGAATTCCATTGCCTTTTCCGGGTGTTCGGTTTTGGACGAAATGACCCAGCCTCCGCCAATTCCATTCGGCTCAGGACCGAAATTCCACATCGTCTTACTGTCCTTCGGATAGACAGGCATCATTCCTATTTCTGGTTTCCCTGCTGCTTCCATAGCAGCATTGAAGCCCCCTACGTCCCAATGTACGAAACTAGAAAGAATTCTACCTGCTTTCATTTTTTCGTCACGTGAAGAGAACTTCTGTGAAATCGAATCCGGGTCAAGAAGGCCCATTTTATTTGCTTGATAGAGGAAATCTGCCCCTTTAAACATCCAACTATCTGGATCAAATGAATTTTTGACCGCATATCCGTTTGCATTGTCGATTTCCGCATGGAAATCATGCTCCGTCGTGTCCCAACCATACATAGGCGCTAACAAAAGTGTATAAAGTGCTGTTGAACCATCCCAGTCGGTATTCAATGAGATGGCATATGTCTTTTGACCATTCTCATTGGTTGGTTCAAGATCTTGCATGCTCTTCAGAACGGGGAGAATATCTAGATAGGAATTGATTTCTGGGTAGCCCAATTCTTTATAAAGATCCCATCTGATATTCAAACCGAATGTATACGTATCGGAAATCATCCCCGGTCCGCTCGATCCCGGTATTACATACAGACTTTCCGTCCCATCGCTGAAAGCCTTCTTGCTATACTCAATCTTCTCCGGTGCGTTAGCTAATAAGTCCTTGCCATGTGACTCAACCAAATCATTCAAATTCAAAGCCAATTTCCCTTGGATAATTTGAGAAAACAGCTTCGTATTGCTCACCATCGTCAAATCGAGAATTTCACCGCTGGCGAGGTATGAAGCCAACTGATCATCTGTCGTGTTTCCAATAAAGTCCAACTTAACCCCAAGCTTTTTTTCGATTTCCTTCACAACTCCATCATCTTGGAGACCGCTCGGTATTGCTGCCCCACTAACCGCACCTGAGAAGAACAGCTTTAATGTAACGGGTTCTGCTGTAACTCCTCCAGAATCAATCACTGTATTTTGGTCTGGTTTTTCAGCACCGTTCTTTGGATTGTCGGAGCAACCCGCAGCAATGACGGTTACCATTACCACAGAAAGTAATAGCACTAACAATTTCGTAATTCTTGTCTTCATGTAAATCCCCCTCATCAATTTGATGTGCATTTATATATAAAGCTATATAGCCTCATATCTTTAGCCTTTAATTGCACCTACCATGATGCCTTTCACAAAATATCTTTGGAGCATTGGATAAACAATGAGGATTGGCAATATTACAATCATAGAAATCGTCATGCGTACTGCCGTTGGTGTGATCTGATATCCACCGGTTTGCGCAGCTCTTCCGACACCCGATGTTTTAATTGCATTTGCAATCGCATCCACCTGCTGCATATATTGGTATAAGAGCATTTGTAATGTTATCAAACGTTCGTCACGCACAAGGAAGAGCGTGTCTTGAAACGAGTTCCACTGACCGACGGATGTAAATACGGCAATCGTTGCCACAATGGGCATGGACAAAGGGAAAATAATCTTTGTAAAAATCGTATAATACCCTGCTCCGTCAATAAAAGCGGATTCCTCAATGGAAGGATGGATCGCTTCCTCGATATATGTTTTAAATAGAATGAGGTAAAAGGGAATGATTGCGCTTGGTAAAATATACAACAGGAAATTGTCATTTAAATGAAGTAATTTCATCGTAATAAACCAAGGGATCAAACCAGCGTTAAAAAACATGGTGATAACAACAAGGCGATAAATGAGTTTACGGTAATACATTTCTTTCTTCGACAAGATGTACCCGAAGAAGGCACTACAGAATACCGTAATCAGTGTGCCAATTACCGTTCTCGCTACGGAAATATATACAGCATGCCATATGTCAGGATTTCGCAATATATTCGTATAGTTTAAAAATTGAATACCTTTCGGTAGGAAAATAACGTTGCCTTTCGTAACTTCCATTGGGTCACTAATGGTATTAATGAAGATGTAATAAAACGGTATTACACAAACTAATGTGATCAATGTAAAAACAGTATAGTTAATGAAATCAAATATCCCGAATTCCTTTTTAATACCCATTTATTTCTCCTCCGCTGTTGTGAATTTAAATGATGCTGTGCCCTCTTACGATTTTTGAAAGTCTGTTAATGGCGAAGAGCAATGCAACACTCACAAGCGATTTCAAAACGCTAATTGCAGTGGCCAATGAGTAATGGATGTTCGCAATACCTTGGTTATATACGTACAAATCAAGAACCTCAATGCTGTCCTTCGTCATTGGATTTTGGAATACAAAGTATTGTTCCATTCCATTATTAATGATGTTTGCAGCGGACAACAGAAGCAGTACGAAGAAGGTTGGCATAATACCCGGTACCGTAATATGCCAGATTGAACTAAATCTTCCCGCACCGTCTACTTTGGCTGCATCGTATAGCTCCTGATCAATACCCGTAATGGCCGCAAGGTAAATTATCGCACTCCAACCAAGTGTTTTCCAAACGCTAACCAGCGTTTGGAATATCCACACATTTTCCCCGGATCCTAGGATATTAAGCGGTTCGGATATGAGGTTCAGATTCAACAAGACTCTATTCACAAAACCGTCATCGATGGAAAACATGGAGAAAAAAACAGCATATACCAAGATCCAACTGATAAAATTAGGAAGCGTGGTTGCGGTTTGAACAATCTTCTTAAATGACTTGTTTTTTATTTCCATAATAAAAATCGCAAATATAACAGGAAGCGGGGACGTTGCAAGTGACAAGAAACTGATGCCGAATGTATTCTTCAACACGCGAATTGTGTCTTGTCGTTGAATGTCATCCGATAATAAATCAGCAAAAAATTTGAACCCGACGTATTCATTTTCGAAAAGCGGGATCCCAGGCCTGTAATCATAGAAAGCGTAGATCCACCCATATAGGGGTAAATAAGAAAACACTAGCGTCAGCACGATAAATGGGATTGCCATTAAAAACAATCGTAATCCAGGAGAAATTGATCTTTGGATCATGTATCCTTGGTTTTGGTGCCGCGGTACTGGCGATGTCTGCTTCATCATGTTACTCCTAACCCTAAACTTTTTTTATATTTCAGAAACAACGATACGTTTAGATTTCATTTGGTGTGTCCGCATTCAACCTGATGATCTAATGCCAAACTCATTGACTCTTCGTTCGGTACATCCGCCATTTAGACATCGTGTTTCTTTCTGTTTATATTATAGGACTCATTCAACGTTCGGTTAAACTCCAAATTCATTACGTTTGATCCACTTTCTTAACATGTTTAAGCACAAGACATGCTCAGATTAAATCGTCGTCAGTTCAACGATCTTCGAGACTACACAATCCTGCTGACTTTTATTAGCAAGGGGAAAAGGCAGCTAAGAGCTATACAATCCGTGCCCGAATTTTTCTGGAGTACTGTAATCGCCCAGTGGAGCGTCTCTTTGCAGTAACTTTGAATCCGTACGCTGAATTACCTTCAGATTCCATGCCAAAAAAAAGCGAAAAACACTTCCGGAAATTTTAACTAGGGAAGAATTCTTCTCCATTATCGAGCATTGTCAAAACCTCAACGGGAATACACCGTTTCAAATCGTCTTCAAGTTCTGCTTTGCCCCCTCACATTCCCATACCCTATGTATTAGTTCAAGAAAAGTAGACGATTATAAGATGATTTTAAACCATAATATCCAACAAAAAAACCACAGTATGCAGCAGCCAGTTAAGATTTAACTGGCTGCTGCATACTGTGGTTTTCTCTCAATGACTACATGCATTTCGCACATATGCCATAAAACTCGACCTGATAGCTTTCAACCTGGAACGCACTTTTTTGTGTACCAACTGCCATCAATGCTTCTGTCTTGGCCGGCTCCAAATCGTAGATCTCACCGCAAACCTTACAATTGAAATGCCAGTGTTCCATTTCGTTTACTTCAAAATTACTGGACTTATCGCCATGCGTAAGCTCTTTGACGACACCAATCTCTTTCAATTTCTTGAGTGTGTTATAGACTGTCGCTTGACTCACATAAGGAAATTTCTCGGTCACCAGAGTATAAATCCGATCCGCTGTCGGATGGGACAATTCGAATAAGAGTTCGACGATATGAACGCGCTGGGGAGTAATACGCAGCCCTTCTTCTTTCATTTGGTCTAATATCGTCTCCTTACTCA
>Ga0101941_1000355_pt1 | contig 88378 bp, 72 predicted proteins | sample DewCreD2012metaG_3_FD_75242 | JGI IMG/M metagenome (GOLD analysis project Ga0101941, IMG submission 75242) | Hot spring sediment bacterial and archeal communities from British Columbia, Canada, to study Microbial Dark Matter (Phase II) - Dewar... ... | reverse complement strand
ATCCTCGGTCGCTTGGGCTGGCTGGCCGCCGGCGCCCTGGCGGTGTTCACGGGCCTGGCCACCCTGATCGCTCACCCCTTCTGGACGGTCGCCGACCCGGTGGAGCGCTTCCATGCGCTGAACACCTTCCTGGAACATATCGGCCTGATCGGCGGCTGTATGGTGGCCGCGGCCTTGATCGAGAAGGAGCGCCCCGCATGATCCCGCGCCCAATCCTGGCAAGGGAGACCCGCTTCGCCGGCGTGACCGGTGCGGCCATGGCCTTCGTCGGCGGCTATGTCGACGTGATCGGCTTCGTGCTGTTGTTCGGCCTATTCGTCGCCCACGCCACCGGCAATATCGTCATGCTGGGCGTGGGTCTGGCCGGCGACGCCGGAGGCCTGGCGACCAAGCTCCTGGCCCTGCCGACCTTCATCGGCGCGGCGGCCGCCACCTACGCCGTGATCCGATGGCGCGACGCCCGGGGCCAGCCCTGCGAGGTTCTGGTCCTGGCCCTGCAAGCCGTCCTCCTGCTGATGTTCATGCTGCTGACCGTGTGGGCGCTGCCCGCCGCCAGCGCGGACAATCCGGCCGTCATGGCGGCGGGGTTGACGGGCGTGATCGCCATGGCGGTGCAGAATGTCGGCGCGCGCGTCGTCTTCACCCATCTGGCCCCCACCACGATGATGACCGGCAACGTGACCCAGCTGGCGATCGACATCGTCGATCTGGCGCGCGCGCGCGGCCGTCCCGACGCGGCGCTCCGGGCCCGGATTCTCAAGACCTGGCCGCCCGTGGCCGCCTTCGCCCTGGGCGCGATCGGCGGGGCGATCGGCGTGCTGGTCGCCGGGGCCTGGAGCTTGGCCCTGGGTGTGATCGTGGTCGCGGTGCTGGCGATCCTGCATGCTCTGCGCGGGGAACGGCCGGGAGTCGCCTAGGCGAGGTCGAGACGCCGCTCGCGACCTGGCCATCCGCTCCATCCCGCAGGACGCTGTCCCGTCGACAATGCATCTGGACGGATCGCCAAGGCCTGTTAAGCTCCACCTATGAGTTTAACAACTCATTCGCTCTTCTCATTCGAGTGGCCCTGGCCTTGGGCCGGTTCGTTCCGTGCCGCGCATGATGGCGGCGCATCCGGTTTCGCGAGCGAGCCTTCGCCTCCCGACGTGATTGTCGGTGGTTCCAGCGCCCCGAGGTTTCACGGGCGGAGTTCCGCGTCCATCTCCGGTCTCGAGGAGCGACCATGAGCGCTTATCGCGGTTTCATCGTGCTGGGAGCCGGGGTCGCTCTGGTCCTGCTGCCGTTCCTGATCTTCGTCGCCGCCGGCTGGCCGGGCAGTCCCGACAGCTGCATGGCCACAACGCCCAACACCTGTTTCTGCGAGGCCTTCGATCCGAGCGACGTGCTGGGGCACGCCAACGGCGTCCGACAGCCGGTCAACACCTGGTTCAACCTCTATTCGATCCTGACTTCTGCTGTTGTGGCCCTGATGATCTATCTGGATCGCAAGGACGGGCCGCGCGGCGAGAACGTCATGCGGTCCGACAGCTTCATCGCTGACCTCTACGTCTTCGCGGTTCTGTTCCTGGGCCTGGGCAGCATGTGGTTCCACGCCTCGATCATCGGCTGGGCGGGAAACTTCGACGGCCTGTCGATGTACGTCTATGCGGCCTTCCTGGTGTTCTACACCCTGCGCCGGATCGTCCAGGTCGACTGGGTATTCTGGGTCTTCTATCCGGCCACGGTCGTGGTGTTCGTCATCCTGCACGCCCTCTGGCAGTGGGAGTTCAAGTCGCTGGTCCTGATCGTGACCCTCGTGGCGGCCTATCTGGCGCTCGAGATCTGGGCTTGCGTACGGGAAGGCAAGCCCTGGCAGGGGCGATGGAACACCATCTTGCTTTGGTGGCTGGCCGTAGGCTGCATCATCGCGGCGACCATCTTCTGGGCTCTGTCGCAGACCGGCGGACCTATGTGCGATCCGAACGCCTTCTTCCAGCCGCACGGCATGCTCTGGCATCCGTTGGCCGGAGCCATGGCGGTGCTGCTCTACTTCTATTGGCGAGAAGAAAACCGAGGCTGACGGCCGGCGCGCCGTCGCCGGCAGGGCCGTTCGCCGCTCAGTATGGAACCTTGTGCGCGGCGCCTGCCCTGACGCCCAGGCGTTCGGCCTGGATCCGCTGAGGGTGGGGCGAGGGATGACGCTTCATCTGTCGCATCCGTTCTGGAAACGGGGCGGCGGTTGATCGGCCAGCGATCCTTCCGTGGTCCGGGCCCGGGACACGGATGATGCCCTTTATGCAACTAATGCGTTTATTTGTGAATTTCTGGCGTTTGGTTATTTACTGCCAGTCCAATCGATAAATTACAGTATTACTAAGAATTATTGACAAAATTTGGCCGATAACTCTCCATTTAATGCTCAATTCTCGAGGCAAATAACTGTTGTCTATGGCGGGAAGTGCCAAGTAAAGGCTGAATTATTGCGCCAAAATACTATTAGTAAGGCATACATTATAATATCAATTCGGGGAAAATCTCTGGATTGGGGCTCGAACTTCGCAGGAAATCATATTCGGAAAACGGTGAAATCTGAGCTTTTCATTTGTTGAAATTCGGCCTTAGTATGACTGGACGTCTTTGGGTTGTGCCCGGGGGAGCGGTTAGAAGATGCCTGTGGGGCTGGAGGAAACGACACGCGAATTGATCGGTTGGACCCAGGAGGTCCTGCCGGGGCGCGCCGTCGTCGCCCGGTCCTTGAGCGATCGCGATTGCGGCGAGGGCGTGGATCTTCGCCTGATCGGACTGGTCCCTCACGCCGCGCCGCGCGCGGTCTCGCCGCCCCTGACCCTGGCCGCCGACTACCTGGTCACCGTCCGCGCCGCCGACCCCTTCGCCGAACAGACGGGCTGCATGGAACTGCTGTTCGCGGCGATGGAGCACGACGAGGCGGAGGTGGTCCTCGACCGCGACGTGTTGAAGCTCTGCGCCGACCTGGATCTGCCGCCGGGACCCGGCTTCGTGCTGCGCGCCATGGTTTCGGTCGCTCGCCGCAACGTGCCCGATCGGGCAGGTCTGGTTCGTTTCCCGCTCAATATCGTGTCGGGCGAGCTCGGCGTCCTGCAGGGCTCGGTCCTGGGTCCCGGCGACATGCCCGTCGCCGGCGCCGTGGTGCGTGTCGAGGGCGTGGATCGAACCGCCCGGACCGACGCATTTGGCCGCTTTCGCCTCCATGGTCCCGTCGCCGGCAGGGGGCGACCTGTCCGCCTCAATGTTCGGGCCCGCGGGGTCGAGATCGACACCGAGGTCGAAACCGGAAGTCCCGTGATCCTTCGTCTACCGCTGGAGATTTGACATGCCGTCCTATTTGAGCCCCGGCGTTTACGTCGAGGAGATCGACTCTGGAACCCGCCCGATCGAGGCGGTGGGAACTTCGGTGGCCGGGTTCGTGGGAACCGCGCCCAACCCGGACGCCCTCGTCGACGAGGCCATCGCGATCAACAACTGGAGCGAGTTCCGGCGACGCTACGTGCGCGACGGCGACAAGGGCACGGACCTCGCCAACGCCGTCTACGGCTTCTTCCTCAACGGCGGCTCGCGCTGCTACGTCGTCAACACCAAGGCCGACGGCGCCATCGCAGGCAAGGGCAGGGGCCTGGACGCCCTGGCCGCCATCGACGAGATCGCGATCATCGCCGCCCCGGGACGCACCGACGCGGCCTCGCACGGCGCCTTGCTGGACGCCGCGGAGTCGCTGAAGGACCGCGTGGCCATCCTGGACGCGCCGCCTCGTGTCGATGACGTCGAGGTCCTGACCCGCGCCGCTGACGGCAGCGCCGCCCCGCCCACGACGCCTGCCGCCGAGGGCGAAACGGCCTCGCCGCCGGCCCGGGGACGCGGCCCCAAGCCGGGCCTTCGTCCCCGTGACTCCGACGGCGGCTACGGCGCCTGCTACTTCCCCTGGCTGAAGGGCCGAGACGCGGTCGATCCCGACGCCCTGGCCCAGATCCCGCCCTCGGGCCACATGGCCGGCATCTATGCTCGTACCGACAGCGAACGTGGCGTCCACAAGGCTCCGGCCAATGTGACGATCCGGGGCGCCGAAGGCCTGACCCAGATGCTGTCGCGCGCCGAGCAGGACGTGCTCAATCCGGTGGGCGTCAACTGCATCCGCTTCTTCACCCGCGAAGGCGTGCGCGTCTGGGGCGCTCGGACGCTGGCGCCCAGCGCCAGCAACTGGCGCTACCTGAACGTCCGCCGGCTGTTCAACATGATCGAGGAATCGATCGCCATCAACACGCGCTGGGTGGTGTTCGAGCCCAACGCCGGTCCGTTGTGGAAGGACATCCAGCGCGACGTCGGCGCCTTCCTGACCCTGCTGTGGCGCCAGGGCGCCCTGGCCGGCGCGCGGCCCGAGGACGCCTTCTTCGTCAAGTGCGACGCCGAGACCAATCCGCCCGACGTGGTCGACGCCGGCCAGGTGGTGGTTGTCATCGGCATAGCGCCGGTGAAGCCCGCTGAATTCGTCATCTTCCGCATCGGCCAGACGGCGGTCGGATCCACCGTCGAGACCGCCTGACCCCAAACCTAGAGAGGATCCGTCATGGCCAAGCCAGAAGAAGCAGCGGCGGCGCCCAAGGTTGGCGCTCTGCCCGACGTCTATCGCAACTACAACTTCATGCTGTCATCCCGCGAGATGGGGGATGTCCGGTTCACCGAGTGCTTCGGCCTGGGCGTCCGGATTCATCCGATCCGCTACCGCGAATCCGGCAGCGGCCAGATCGTCCGCACCCTGCCGGGCCCCGTCGAATATGCCGAGGTCACGTTGCGCTACGGCCTGACCAAGACCCCGGCGCTGTGGGACTGGCTCAAGGAGGTCCTGGCCGGCGGGACGCCGCGCCGCAACATCTCGATCGCGATGATGGACGTGAAGGGCACGGCCGAGGTCCTGCGCTGGAACCTCGACAACGCCTGGCCTTGCGAATGGAGCGGCGTGTCGTTCGACGCCCTTGGCCGCGAAGTGGCGATCGAGGAACTGAAGCTCTCCTTCGACACCCTGACCCGGGCGTAAGTCATGGTCCTCCGCCGCCTGTTGTCGGGTTGGCTGATCGCCATGGCCGCCCTGGCCCGCTCCGTGGCCCAGGCCCTGGAGCGCGCCTCCGAGGATCGATCCGCGACGCCGGACCCCGTCATGGCCGCCCTGGCCGAACGGTATCCGGGCGCGCCGGCCCACTGGCTGGCGCACGTGGCGGAGCGGACGTCCCAACTGGCGGAGGCGGGCGAGGCGCCGTTGTCGTTGAACAGTGATCCGGCCGCTTGGCCGTCGGCACGGCCGGACGGCCCGGCGCCGCCGTCCGCACAGTCGGTGGAGCCAGAGCCGGCTTCTCGCGGTTCACAGCGTCCGACGCCCCGGCGCGACACCGATGTCCCGACCTTGGCCGCCCTGCGCGACCGCTCGTCCGAGGTTTGGCTCCGGCCCGACGTCCAGCGGCCACGTCGCCCAAGGCCGGTGTTCGCGGCCGTTACCGCCGCGCCGGCCTCGGAGCGAGCGCCATCCGCGACACCGGGGCCTGACGCGCCGCCACGCCGACCACATTCGCCGTTGACCTTCATCGGCGCGCCGTCCCCAGCGGTCCGGATCGCGTCGGAACCCCTGGCGCCGATGTCCGACACGGCGGGGGCCAAGGCGCCTCAACACCAGACGGCCTGGTCCGAGCCGCCGCCGTCTCGCGCGACGCCGGACGCGACGAACGCTCGGCTCGGGAGTCAGGGGACCACAGAGAAGCGATCGATCGACTTCACGTCTACATCCGCGCGTCCGACCGACGACGTCGAGGATCGGCCGAAGATGGTCTCGGGACGGCTCGGCCCACAGCCTACCGTCCATCGTCAACGGTCCTGGTTCTTCGCCAAAGCCGCGTCCGGCCGGCTCGGGCGTCCCCTTGAGCTTTCGATCAAGATGGAACGCCGCCCTGAAAAAGACCACGGGCTGGCCGCCGAGGCGGCGCCGGCCGTGGATCCGCCGCCGACGTCCCGCGCGGCTGGCGCGTTCTCGACATCGGCCGTTGGAACCCTCACGCCGGATCGAACCTGGCGGATGGAGGCTCCGACGGCTCCGCGACGCAACATCTTCCAGAAGATCGCCGCGCGCCGGGCCCCGCCGCGCCCGCGCACCGAACCAATCCATGCTTCTGAGTCTATCGTCTCCGGCCGGGCGGCGGTCGAGCGACCTTCGGCGCGACCTGATCCCGCGCATCCTCCAAAGACCTTGGCTCCGAGCCGGGCCAAGTCCCCGCCGCGCGCCGGGCCGGCCTTCTCGCTAGTCGACCGGAATGCGCCGCGGAGCCAGACCGAGAGCCGTGAGCCTCGCCTCATCGTTCATCGGGCGGCTCGCCTGGCTTTCGACGCGCCAAGCTCGATCGACGGGACCCGCGACCGGGACAAGCGATCCATCCCCACGCCGCTCCCTCGGACCGGGCCACGGCCCGCCTCGCGCGGCGTCGCCGTTTCGTCGCGGGACGACCGCTGGCCGGCGCTTCCGCCGATGACTCTGGCGTCGCCGCACGGCGTCGAAGCTTCGTCGCCGCGGTGGGACGTGTTGGCCCGTGAGCAGGAGGAGGGCCGATGGAGCGTGTAGCCTTCCTGCTGGAGCGATCGGGCGAGCGGATCTCGTGCCTGCTCAATCCCGAGAACCTGGAAGCCCGGCGCACCGCCGGCGTGCGCACGCGGCTGGCCGGCGGCGGTTTCCTGACCGGTGTGGCTCGCTCGGAGGATCCGCTGATCGCCACCGGCGGCGGGGTCACCGAATACGACCTGAACCTGCTGTTCGACGTCGAGGTCGCCCGCGAAGGCCGACCCCCGAAGACGCCGGAACAGGGGCAGGGGCCGGCCGAGGACGACGACGTTCGCGCCCTGACCCGTCCGCTCTGGGACCTGACCGAAAACGCCGTCGCGGCCGGCGGCTTCGCGGCCCCGCCCACGGTTCGGTTCATCTGGGGCAAGTCCTGGAACATTCCCGGCGTCGTGCTGCATGTGGCCGAGCGCCTGGAACGGTTCAACGCCGACGGCGCGCCGCGTCGGTCCTGGCTCAGCCTGCGCCTGCGCCGGGTCGAGGATTCCGAGCCGCGCCCCGCGCCCAGCCGACCCGTGACGCCGCAGTTTGAGCCGCCCTCGGATCTCGACGGCTCCGTCGATCAGTTCCCGGCGGTCGACATGCCGGTCGATACCGATGGCCTGCCGCTGAAGCGCTTCGACCAGATCGCCGACGACGGTTACGGCGACCCCACCCTGTGGGCCGACGTCGCCGCCTACAACGGCGTGGACGATCCTCTGAATGTGCCGGAAGGCACGACGATCGTCCTGCCTTTCCTGTCGATCCTGCTGGAGGGGCGAGCATGACCTCGATCTTCGCCAATCGTCCGCTGCGGGTCCGCCTGGACGGTGCGCCGCTGAACGCCGCTCTTGGGCGCCACGCGGTCTCGGCCTTCGTGCGGCAGGCGCTCAACGCGCCGGCCCTGGCCGAGCTGGTGTTCGCCGACGCGCCGTCCGACGCCCTGACCAATCTGCGCCTGGGCGCCGGCCTGGCCTTCTCGATCGATGGTTCGGGGGATCTGTTCGAGGGCGAGATCACCGCCATCGAGTACCAGCAGGATGCGGCGCAAGGGCGGGTGGTCAGGCTCAGAGCGCTGGACAAGCTGCACAGGGCGCGGCTGCGCCAGCGCGCCCGGGCCCTGACCGATATCTCGGTCGCCGACCTCGCGGGTCAGATGGCCGCCGATCTGGGCCTGTCCTTCAGTTGCGCCGAGGATCCGCCGACCCGGGCCCTGATCATCCAGCACGACCAGAACGACTTCGACCTGGTGGCCGACCTGGCGCGCGACGCCGGACTCTATCTGCTGCTGGAGGCGGGCGAGCTGCGGCTGATCGGCCTGGTGGGGGATGGCGAGCCGATCCCGTTGCGGATGCGGCGCGAGATCATCGAGGCGCGGGCCATAGCGGGCGCGGACTCGCTGCGGCCCTGGACCGGCGCCCAGTCCTGGGACCCCTCCCGCGCCGTTACGGCCACCGCCCGGGCGGGCCTGGCCCACCAGGACGCCGAAGAGTTTCGCGACGGCGGGTTGACCGCCTTCCCCGATCTGGGCGGGCGGACGCTGTTCAACCGCCTGGCGGCCAACGCCGCCGAGGCCGAGAGCCTGGCCCAGGCCGATCTCGACCGGGCCGTGGCGCGCGCCGTGCTGCTGGAGGCGGTGGTCGAGGGCGACACCCGCCTGCGCCCGGGCCGACCGGTGAACTTGGAGGGCGTCAGCGACCTGGTCGATGGCCGCTGCGTGGTGACGCGCGCCCTACACCGCTTCGAGGAGGCTCGAGGCTATGTGGTCGAGATCTCGACGGAGCCGCCGGCCCGGCCCGACCGTCCCCGCGTCCCGGCCTTCACCCTGGGCAAGGTGACGGGCGCCGACGATCCCGACGGCCTGGCGCGGGTCCGAGCGCGTCTGCCGGTGCTGGGCGACGTCGAGACCGGCTGGATGTCGGTGCTGCTGCTGGGCGCGGGCGCCGAGAAGGGCGTGGCCATTCTGCCGGAGCCGAACGACGACGTGCTGGTGCTGTTTCCGGACGGCGATCCAGCGCGCGGCGTGGTCCTGGGCGGTCTCTACGGCGAACGCACCGCGCCGGGACCGCGTGGCGCTGGGACGGAGGGCGCGCGCGCCTTCACCGTACGCACGCCGGGCGGCCAGGTCCTGACCCTGGACAGCGTCGACGCCCTGGCTCGTCTGGAGACCCGCGCCGGCGGAGTGTTGGAGTTCGGCCCCAACGGCTCGCGCCTGCGCGCCAGCGGCGACCTGGTGATCGAGGCCCCGGGCCGCCGCTTGACGATCCGCGCCGCCGCCGTCGCGTTCGAGGAGGGTTGAGCATGCTGTGGTTGACCCAGGACGCGACGCTGGTCTGCGACCATGGCGGGCGGGTGGGCATCGCCCCGACCCAGACCCTGGTGCGCATCAAGAACCGGCTGGCGTTGGTGAACCCCAATCCGCAGTCGCGACCGATCGCGGCCTGCCCGAACGCCAATCCGGTGATCGGCCTGAAGCCTTGCTTGACGACCTTGGTCGTCAAGCAAGGCTACTCGACCTTCGTCACAATCGGCGGCCGGGCGGTGTGCTTGGACACGGTGACGGGGCTTACCGACGGGTCGCCACCGGGCACGGTCAACTATCGCGTGGTCGATCCCGGCCAGCGCCTCGTGGCGGCCGGGAGTTGAGCATGAAGAGCGTTCGGGGCATTCGGTTCGAAGGCGCTGAGCTGGGTGGGGCGACGTCCGAGCTTCGGCGACCGGCGGGCCTGATCCTGTCGCCGGCCGGGCGGCTGGCCGACGTCAGCGGTCATGACGCGGTGCGCCAGGCGATCATCCTGCTGCTGACCACCATACCCGGCGAGCGGGTGATGCGGCCCAGCTATGGCTGCCCGCTGCACCGGCTGATGTTCGCGCCCAACGACGCCACGACTGCCGGTCTGGCCATCCACTATGTGCGCCAGTCGCTCAAGCGTTGGGAGCCGAGGATAGAGATCGTGCGGCTGGACGCCGGCGTCGATCCCGCCGCGCCCAGCCAACTGGTCGTTTCGCTGGATTATCGCGTGCGCAGCAGCAACCACCCGGGCCAGCTGGAGTTCGGCCTCGACCTGCGCGGGGAGGCCGCCTGATGCCGCTGCCCACGCCAAAGCTGGACGACCGGACCTTCGCCGAGCTGATGGCCGACGCCATCAAGGTGATCGACCGCTCATGCCCGGAGTGGACCGACCGCAATCCCAGCGACCCCGGCATCACCCTGCTGGAGACCTTCGCCTATCTGACCGACACGATGCTGTACCGGCTCAATCGTGTGCCGGAGAAGTTGTACGTCAGCCTGCTGAACCTGGTCGGCGCACAGATCCGCCCGCCGGCCGCCGCGGCGGCGACCCTGACCTTCACGCGCGTCAACGGCAATGCGCGGATCACGATCCCGGCCGGCGCGCGCATCGCCACCAGCGACGGATCGCTGACCTTCGTGGTCACCCAGGCCGCGATCCTGGCGGCCGACCAGAAGAGCGTCGAGGCGCCGGCCCTGCATTGCGACACCATCGAGGCTGAATCCGTCGGCGCCGGAACGGGCGCGTCCGGCCAGAGCGTGCAGGTGAAACGTCCGCCGATCATCGCGCCCTCCGGCGATGGGTTGGACCTGATCGTCGGCGTGGAAGCGGACAGCGCCGAACTGGCCGACGGGGCTGTGTCGCGCACCCTGGGCGACAAGAGCTACCGCATCTGGCGCGAGGTCGTCAGCTTCGCCGACGCCGCGCCGACCGATTGCGTCTATCGGGTAGACCGCGCCATGGGGCTGATCCAATTCGCCCCCGCCCTGGCCGGGGAGGGCTCCACGCCGCTTTCAGCCGTACCGGCCCTGGGACGCGACATCCGGGTCTGGTATCGCGGCGGCGGCGGACGGGCCGGCAATGTGGCGCCGGGCGTCCTCACCGTGTTCAAGACACCCATCGCCGACCTGACGGTGACCAATCTGGCGCGCGCCGCCGGCGGGGCCGACGCCGAAAGCGTGCAGGCGGCGATGCGGCGCGGGCCGCTGCAACTGACCTCCATGCGGAGCGCCGTCACGGCCCGCGACTTCGAGCGCGTGGCGCTGAACGTCGGCGCCGTGGCGCGGGCCAAGGCCTATGCCCAGTCCCAGGTCTGGGCCCATGCCGCCCCCGGCGTGGTCGAGATCCTCTTGGTCCCGGCCGTCGACCTGGAGAAACTGCCTGACGCCGGGGTCACAGCCCAGGCGGTGGTCGAACGTCGAAGCGAGGAACTGCGGGCGCGGGTCCAGAAGGCCGTCGATGGACGCAGGCCCCTGGGCGTGCAGACCTCCGTCGGTTGGGCTCGGGTGCGGCCGGTGTCGGTGGCGGCCCGCGTGGTGGTCAGCCGCGAGGAAGACGCGCCGGCGGTCGAGGCCCGGCTGCGCGTCCGGCTCAACAAGCTGTTTTCGCCGTTGCGCGACGAGCCGTTCGGCCAGGTCCTGCGCGCCTCCGATGTCTACGAAGCCATGCTGGCCGATCCCAGCGTGCGCTATGCCGACCAGCTGCGCCTGACGATCGGCGAGGCGCCCGACCGCGACGTGTCGGACCTGTTGCGCGATCCTCACCAGGCGCGCACCTGGTTCGCGGCCACCAACCAGGGCCTGCATCGCAGCCTCGACGACGGCAACACCTGGTCGGTGGTGTTCAAGGCCGACGGCGATCGTCCGTTGTTCGTGCGCCGACACCGCGACCGGCCGGGGCTGATGGCGCTGGGCGTCGTTCGCCGGGCGGGCGGCGCTGTCCACGTGTCGCGCGACTGCGGCGAGACCTGGAAGACCGAGGCGGCGGTGTTCAACAGCGAGGTGTCCGACGCCGACTGGGTGGATCGGGAAGGCTCGCCCCTGCTGCTGATCGCCACGGCGGAGGGCTTGCGCCAGCTCAAGCCGTTCGGCGACGCCGGTCCGTCCCCGGTGGTCGTCGACAAGGCCCGCGACACCAAGGGCTTCTATTCCGTGACGACCTCGGTGTCGTCGGCCGGGGTGGTCCAGGTGGCCGTGGCCGCGCGGGTCAAGGGCGGGGTCTATCTGTCGGCCCTGGGCGGGGTGTCCGACAGCTTCCATTCGATCGGCCTGGTGGGCCAGGACATCCGCAGCCTGACGGTGCAGCACTTCAACGCCCGCGACTTTCTGTGGGCGGCGGCCGCGGCCGAGGCCGGCCAGCAAGGCTCCGGGGCGTTCCGGGTAGAGCTGCGGTCGGGCGGGGCCGACGACCCCGAGGGCTTCAAGCCGTTCAATGTCGGCTGGCAAGGCGGGTCCTGCGAGGGCCTGACCTTCGCCGACCAGTGGGTGTTCGCCGGATCGAACCGCAGCGGCGTGCTGGCGCTGGACACGACCGTCGCGGCGCCGGCCTGGCGCGCCACGACGCTCGACGCCGGCCTGAAGGTCCGCGACGCCGAGCGGCTTCTGCATGTCGTGTCCTGTGTGGCGGCCGCGCCCGTGCCCGGCGCGGCGCCGCTGGTGTTCGCCGGCGGACCCGTGGGCGTCTACCGCAGCCTCGACGGCGCGCAGCGCTTCACCAACGCCTCGGAGACGGTGTTCACCGACCGCATCCCGTTGCCGCCCAACTGGCTCTATTGCGCCGACCAGCACCACCTCTCGGTGGTCATTGACGACGATACGGGGGGCTGACCATGGATCGCGCCCGCATCGCTCGCCTGTTGCCGGAAATCTACCAGTCCGCCCTCGCGCCGAACAAGCCGCTGGCCGCGACGCTGGAGGTGATGGAGATGCTGCAGGCGCCGGCCGAGAATGCTCTGGCGACGCTGGATGCCCACATCGATCCGATGCGCGCCCCGCCGAACTTCGTGTTGATGCTGGCGCGCTGGCTGGATCTGGATCGCTATCTCGACTGGACGGGCGGGCGTCCGGGCGAGGGCGCGCCGCGCTACGCCGCGGGGCTGGGCCGGCTGCGGCTCCTGTGCCTGGAGGCGGCGGAACTGGCGCGCTGGCGCGGCACGCGCCGAACCCTCGAGCGCATCCTGACCGTGGCGACCGGCGTGTCCGGCTACGCGGTGGAGGAGAACCCGCCGGGGCCCAAGGGCGTCGCCCGATGTTTCCATCTTCGTGTCGTCGCTCCGGCGGCGGCGCGTCCCCTGGCCGACCTAGTGCGTCGCATCGTCGACGAAGAGCGTCCCGCCTACACGACCTACGACATCGAATTTTCCCAAGCCTGATCGCGAGCACGAGGACGAAGACCCATGCCGAGTTTCGAGATTCCGGACGGCCCCACGACCGTTGCCCTGAAGGCGGAGGCCGGATTCCACAAGGGCAACGCCGTGTTCGGCGTGACCAACAAGACCGGGGAGGGGCTGACCGCTCGGTTCAGCGTGCAGGTCCAGGGTAACGGCAAGGCCGAATGGTACTCGATCCAGGGCGAGCCCGAGCGGCCCGTGGCGGCCGGCGAAACCCAGACGGTGACCGTGGTGGCTAAGATTCCGGCCGCGACGCCGGCAGGACAGCACCGGATTAAGCTTCGGGCCACGAACGTCAACGACCCCGACAACGACAGCACCGACAGCGCGGTGGCGACGGTGACGATCCCCGCTGTCGTCAAGCCGCCGGTCAAGAAGAAACCCTTCCCGTGGTGGATCATCGCGGTGGCCGCCGGCGTGCTGGTGCTGGTGATCGGCGTGATCATCGCCGTCGTGGTGATGGGCGGTGGTCCGAAGGTTCCGAAGGTGGTCGGGCTGGACTATCCCGCCGCCGTGGCCGCGCTGCAGGAGAAGGGCTACGCGGCCGAGCCGCAGATCACCGAGCCGGCGCCCGACCAGCCTCAGGGCAAGGTGTTCAAACAGTATCCCGAAGGTGGAAAGAAGGCCGATCCCAAGACGGTCAAGGTCAAGCTGACAGTTGCGGGCCTGCCCACGATCGCGGTGCCGAGCGTCACGGGACTGGACTATCCGACTGCCGTCGCCGCCCTGGAAAAGAGCGGCTTCAAGGCCGGTCCGGCGATTGAGGAGGTCTCAAGCGACAAGGGCGTCGGCCTGGTGTTCAAGCAGGACCCCGCCGCCGACCAGCAGGCCGACCCCAAGACGACCGAGGTCAAGCTGACTGTGGCGGTCGGCGAGACGGTGGCCGTGCCGGTCGTCACGGGCAGGCCGTTCGTCGCCGCGCAGGCGCTGCTGGAGGATCGCGGGTTCACCGTCGCGCCGGCGGTGATCGGCAAGGCCACGGGCGAGAAGCCGGACGCCGTCCTGGCCCAGGAGCCGGCCGGCGAGACCTCGGCGCCCAAGGGCAGTGTCGTAAAGCTGACCGTCGATCCCGGCGTGGTCGTGCCCAACCTGCTCAGCCCGCAGATCGGCGGGATCGCGGGCATCCAGACGCTGAAGAACGCCGGCGTGGACATAGGCTCCATCGGCTCCAGCTGCAGCGGCACGCCCAACATGATTGTTTCGCAGAGCATCGAGCCGAAGACCAAGGTCGCCTTGGGCACGCGGGTGAACATCACGATCGCCAGCGCGACCGCGAACGCCAGCCTCTGTCGGGCGATCGTGGACAGGAACGTCCTGATCTTCAGCAACGAGATGAAGTCGGTCAAATCGATCGCGCCGACGACCATGAGGGTCATGCCGAAGTGACGGCCAGCGCATCGCGAGCGTGGAGCTCGCGATGCGCTCGGTGAACCAAGGATCTTGTCGAGCATCAAGGATCAAGACATGCCGAGTTTCGAGATTCCGGATGGGCCAGCGACTGTCGCCCTGAAGAAGGAGGGGGCCTTCCACAAGGGAAGCGCCGTCTTCGGCGTCACCAACAAAACGGGGGAGGGGCTGACCGCGCGGGTCAGCGTTCAGATCCAGGGTGACGGGAAGGCTGAATGGTACCAGGTCCAGGGGGATCCGGAACGCTTGGTCGCGGCGGGCGAAAGCCAGACCGTGACCGTGGTCGCCAAGATCCCGGCCGCGACGCCGCCTGGCCAGCACCGGATCAAGTTGCGGGCGATCAATGTCAATGATCCGGACAACGACAGCACCGACAGCGCGGCGGCGACGGTCACCGTTCCCGCCATCGTCCCCGCGAAGCCGGCGACCAAGAAGCCGTTCCCCTGGTGGATCATCGCGGTGGCCGCCGGGGTTCTGGTGCTGGTGATCGGCGTGATCATCGCCGTCGTGGTGATGAGCGGCGGGTCCAAGGCGCCGAACGTGGTTGGCCAGCCCTATGAAGAGGCCGTCAAGCTGCTCGACAAGGCCGGCTACAAGACCGTCAAGCGCATCGCCAAGGAAACCGGCGAGAAACCTCCGGAAACCGTGCTCGATCAGACGCCCGCTGCGGAGACCAAGGCCAAGAAGACCGAGACGGTCCTCCTGACGGTCGCCGCGCCCATCCCCGTGGTGGCGCCGGACGAACCCAAGGAGGAGCCGCCGATCGAGGAACCGGCCGAGGCCAATTGCGATCCGACGGTCGGCGCCTGCATCGAGGGCTTCGTTTGGCGCTCCGCTGGTCCCAACGACAGGGTCTGCGTCACGCCGGAGTCGCGCTATCTGGCCAGCCTGGAAAACAGCCAGGCGAGCGCGCGCCGCAATCCCAACGGCGGCCCGTACGGTCCCGATACCTGCCTGATGGGCTATGTCTGGCGCGACGGTTTCCCCAATGACCACGTCTGTGTGAGCGGCGAGCGGCGCACGGTCGTGGCCCAAGAGAACGCGGCGGGTCCGTCGCGCTATCGGGCTTGCCGGCCGAAGGTGATCATTCCCCGGCCGACCCGTCCGAAGATCACCTTGCCTGCGGGTTAGACGTTCAATCGCGGGCCCGTCGCTGACGGGCCCCACAAGGAGTGCGGCATCATGGAGCGGATCTTCTCCCTGGAAGCCATTCTCGGGTCGCTGGCGTTCGGCGTCGCTGGGGCGGTGGTGGCCCTGATCGTGCGACTGGCGAAGGGTGACGGCTCGGCGTCGCTCTGGCGGGCGCTGGAGACCTTTCTCACCGCGACGTTCGGCGCCTTCCTGGCGCGGACCTTCATCAGCATCATGCTGAGCATCGGTGGGGACTCGGACGCCGCCGTCACGGTGACCAGCCTGCTGTTCTTCATGTGGCCGGGCGTGGTGAACCTGATCTCGCTGGGCTTCGGACCGCCCGTGATCGGTGTCGACGCCCTGCTATGGATCGCCCTGGTGGTCGGCGGGCTGGTTGGGCTGTTCGACGGGCTGTGGGCCACTCACAAATGGGCGGGTCTGGGCGCGCCCGCCTTCCTGCTCGACGTCACCTGGGGGCTCGGCGGCAACACCAACGGCGTGCTGATGCACCTGATCAATTTCGCCTGGGGGGACCATGGCGACGGTCCCGCCGAGAACCGCCACGACGCTCACCGCTACGTGGAGGGCTTCGCGGTGCGCAGGGGCTTCGCCTTCACCCAGGGCGCCGTGATGAGCAACACGGGCAATTGGGATCCGACCTCGGAGCTGTTCAAGCACGAGACGATCCACATCTGGCAGAACCGGGTGCTGGGGCCGTTCTTCTGGTTCTCCTATGTCGGCTGGATGGCGCTGACCATCATCCCCGCCCTGATCGCCGGCCTGATCGATTCCAGCCGCCGGATCGGCGACGCCATCACCTGGTGGACCTATTTCGACAATCCCTGGGAGGTGATGGCCTACGGCATCGCCAATCCGCAGGACCGGACCGGACAGGTGTTCATGGACGGCAGCGGCACGGTGACAGGCTGGGTTTGCTGGCCCTGGCCGTTGGCGATCGTCCTGTCGGTGGTCGGCGTGCTCGGCCTGGGGGCCGCATTCGTCGCGATCATGGTGGCCGGCTATGGCTGAGGCGCGTCGATGAAGGTCGTCATCATCATCCTGATCTTGATCGTCATAGGCTTCGCCGTGGCGATCGGCGTGGCCGTGTATCGCGCCACCACGCCGCCCGCGCCGCCCTCGGCCCACGGACCGCCCACCTCCAGCGACGGCAAGATTGACGAAGACGCCCTGGCCACCTGGGAGCCTCCGCCGATGGCGGCGGTCATGGGCCGCCTGTCCCGCCCCTTCGCGCCGAAGTTGTTCAAGAAACCCGTCGTGGTCACCGAGCAGGCCGGGGAACTGCCGGTCCCGCCGGCCGACAAGGGCATGCGCATCGCCCGCCTGCGGCTGGTCACGGGACCGGGGGCCGTCGTCACCTATCGTTGCGAGGAGAGCGACGACGAGGACAGGCAGGGCGAGACCTGTCCTCAGGTCGTGTGCCTGTGTCGCGAGAACACCGTCCTGGACGAGGATGAGGCGGAGGCTTGCGAGGAGCCCTGGCGAAAGGCGCGCGCGAGCGGTGACGGCAAGTTCGTCTGCCGTCCGAAGGACGACGACGTTTCGGCGGTCATTTATCGAGACGGCGGCGCGATCGCGGTCACGCCGATGCGGGAAGAGATTGTCGAGGTATCGGTTCGCTGATCCCGGGCCTCTAGACCCGCACAGTCCTGAGCGCCGAGATCATCGCCAGCAGCGAGCCGATCAGCAGGATCAGCAGCCAGATCGCTCCGACGATGGCGATGATCAGCGCGCCAATGGCGTCGGTGATGCTGGCCAGGAAGCCGGGCGGGAAGTCGATCAGGAACGCCAGCAGCAAGGTCGCGCCGATCGAGACCGCGGTCAGGATGACGATGCCCTTGTTCTGCAGGAACCTCTGGTGGGCGAGGATCAGCAGGATGCAGAAGGCGATCTTCAGGAGCAGGATCAGGCCCAGGGTCGCCGTCGCGGCGCCCGTCGGGAAGTCGGCGAAGGCGGCGAAATAGGCGATCGTTCCGAACGGCACGGCGACCAGCAGGGTGATCATCAGGATCAGCAAGCCCAGGGCCGCCAGGGCCATGACGATCGCGCCCAGCAAACCGAAGAAGGCGATGACCAGGGTCACGATCCCCTGCACGCGCCCGATCACGCTGCGCGACAGCAGGATGCCGAGACCCATCAGCACGACGGTGTATAGCAGCAGGCCGTCGAGCACCGGAAGGTAGCGGATACCGAGGCCGGGCGTCGAGGCCTCGAAACCGACCTGATGCACGGCGTCCAGAATGAAGGCCGAGGCGCATTCGATCAGCAGGGCGACCAGCAGAACGAAGCCGGCCAACCAGAAGAACGGCGTACGCAAACGGTCCATGCGACGGGCCCTGTGTTTGAAACGGGAAGTCTGCCCGATCTCTACCTCAACGACAAGAAATGTAGACTCTCCTCAAGGGTTGTGCCGCGATGTTTTTCCGGCGGTGGATCGGCCTGACAGCGTCGGCCTGACAGCGAATGCCGAAGCCGTGGCGGAAGGTGTCCCGAAGTTGTGCTTGGCGGACCGTTTCCGTACTCTGATTACCTCCGCGAGGCGTTCCAGCCCTTGCCTAGCTTTTTCAGGCGCCTACATGCCTGACGCCGGGACCCGGCTGGAGACTGGAATGAACGGCGAACCAAGCAGAACTTCGGCGAACACTCGGCGCGCGCGCGCGCGGGTCGTGGCCTTGATCGCCGCCGGCGGTCTGGCGGTCAGCGCTGCGAGCGCTCACGCCCAGAACGCCGGCGACGAGCCGCCGCCGCTGGTTCTGGCGGCGCCGGCCGTGGCCGCGCCGGTCGCGACCCTCGATTCGGTCGATGCGGCCTACGATCCGCTGCAAGGCTTCAACCGGGGCAGCTTCGGCCTCAGCATGGGGCTGGACCGCGCCGTGCTCCGTCCCATAGCCCACGGCTACATGGCGGTGACCCCCAGTCCGCTGCGCCGCCGCGTCAGCGCGGTGGTGTACAACCTGGGCGAGCCCAGCACGACGGTGAACGACATCCTGCAGGGCAAGCCCAAGCGGGCTGGTCGTTCGTCGGCGCGTTTCCTGATCAATTCCACGATCGGCGTTCTGGGGATCTGGGACGTGGCCACGGGCATGGGGCTGAAGGCCCACGACGCCGATTTCGGCCAGACCTTCGGCCGCTATGGCGTGCGCCCCGGTCCGTATCTCTATGTGCCAGTGCTCGGTCCCTCGAATTTTCGCGACAGCGTCGGTCGCGTGCTGGACTTCGTTACAGACCCGGTTGGCATCGTCGGCGGCGGCTACACGACGACCTTCGGCGCCAGCCGCCTGGCCGCCCAGACCGTCGATACCCGCGCACGGGCGGACAACGCCTTCCGCGCGCTGGATGACGCCACCGATCCCTACGTGACGGCCCGCTCGGCCTATGGTCAGTATCGCGCGGCCTTCATCCGCGAAGCGACCCGCGAGGTCCAGGCCTTGCCCGACTTCGACGACGACATCGCGACCGACCCCGTCGCGCCTGCCGATCCCGCTTCGGCGCCGCCCGAAACGGCGCCCACCCCAAGCACAACCCAATGAATTCGCCGGAAACGCCCATGACGAACGCCCGACCCACCCGCCGCTTCGCCCAACTGGCCCTTGTCGCCCTGGCGGGCCTCGGCGTCCTGGCCCAAGCGGCCCCGGCCCTTGCCCAAGGCCAGCGCGAGCCGCAGGCCGAGCAGTTCGTGCAGACCCGCGCCCAGAGGGTGATCTCGGTCCTGGCCGACAAGAACCAGAGCGTCGCCCAGAAGCAGGCGACCTTCCACCAGAGCATCGACCAGCTGGCGGACGTGCCGAGGATCACCAACTTCGTGCTGGGCAAGTATGCGCGCACCATCACGCCGGACCAGCGCCAGCGGTTCGCGCCGGCGTTCCGCGCTTATGCCGAGAGCGTCTACCAGAACCGCATCAGCGACTATCATGGCGAAACCCTGAAGGTGACGGGCTCGACCATCCGCAAGCCGGGGGACGTGATCGTCAACACCACGATCTCGGGCGGCCAACTGGGCCAGCCGGTGCAGGTGGCCTGGCGGGTGCTGGGCAATGGAGGTTCGTGGAAGGTCGTCGATGTCCAGTTCAAGGGGGTGTGGCTGGCGATCACCCAGCAGCAGGACTTCGTGTCGACTATCGACAACGCCGGCGGCAACGTCGATGTGCTGACCAAACAACTGCAGCGTGACGCCCAGCGTCCCGCGTCGCGCTAACAACAGGGACTAGAGGGCATGGGGTTGCGCGAACAATGGGCCGAGACCTTGATGGGTCTCCTCGTTCTCGTCCTGGCGGCGGGGTTCCTGGTCTATTCGCTGACCGTCGGCGGCGTCGGCCGCAAGCCTGGCGGCTATGACGTCACGGCCAAGTTCGGCCAGGTCGGATCACTGGCCCCGGGCGCGGCCGTCAGCGTGGCGGGCGTCAAGGTTGGCACTGTTTCGGAAATCAAGCTGGATCCGAAGACCTATCTGGCGGTGACCAAGCTGAGCCTGGATCCCAGCGTCAAGCTGCCCTCGGACTCCACCGCCAAGATCACCAGCGACAGCCTGCTGGGCGGCGTCCACGTGGCGATCGCGCCCGGCGGGGCGATGGACGACATCAAGCCGGGCGGCGAGATCGATAACACCCAGGGCGCGGTCGACCTTTTCGGCCTGATCGGCTCGGTGATGCGGCCGCAAGGCGGCGCCGGCGCCGCGCCGGCGGCCGGCGAGACGCCTCCCGCGTCCGCCGCCACGGCGCCGGACAGTTACTGAGATGGCCTCGGCCCAAGCGGCTGTCCCGGCAGTTCTAAAGCCATTGCGCACCATTGGACGCTCGACGCTCGGCGCGCTGCGAATGGTGGGCAGCGTCGGTGTTTTCGCTGTCCGCGGCGTGGCGGGGGTATTTTCGCCGCCGTGGTTTCCGATGCAGCTGCTTCGCCAGTTGCTCGCCATCGGCTTCTTCTCGCTGCCCGTGGTGGGCCTGACGGCGGTCTTCACCGGCGCGGCCTTGGGGCTGAACATCTATACCGGCGGGGGGCGGTTCAACGCCGAGCAGGTGATGCCGCAGATCGTCGCTCTGGGCATAACCCGCGAGCTGGGGCCCGTGCTGGCGGCCCTGATGCTGGCGGGTCGGGTCTCGGCCGCCATCGCCGCCGAGATCGGGGCGATGCGCGCCACCGAGCAGATCGACGCCATGCGGACGCTGTCGACCGATCCGTTCCGCTATCTGGTCGCGCCGCGCCTGCTGGCCGCGACCCTGGTCCTGCCGCTGCTGACCCTGATCGCCGACATCATCGGCGTGGCCGGCGGCTGGCTGGTGGCGGTGCGGATCCTGGACTTCAATTCGACGATCTACATCCGCAACACGATGAACTTCATTGAGGTCTGGGACGTCGGATCGGGCCTGATCAAGGCCGCCGTGTTCGGCTTCATCGTGGCCCTGATGGGCTGCTACCACGGCTACCACGCCAAGGGCGGCGCGCGGGGCGTGGGCCGGGCGACCACCCACGCGGTGGTGTCCTCCGCGATCCTGATCTTCGCCTCCGACTACTTCCTCACAACGCTGTTCACCAACGCATGACCGACCCCATCAAACCAGAATGGGCCAAACTCGAATGGAGAGGCGTGCGCAAGCGCTTCGACGGCGCGCCGGTCCTGGACGGGCTGGACCTCAGTGTTGCGGCGGGGCGTTCGCTGGTGATCATCGGCGGGTCCGGTCAGGGCAAGTCCGTGACCATCAAGGTCGCCATGGGGCTATTGAACCTCGACGCCGGTCAGGTGCTGATCGACGGCCGGTCCTTGACCGCGATGAACGGCCGGGCGCGACGCGAGCTGTTCTCGCGGATCGGCGTGCTGTTCCAGGGCGCGGCGCTATTCGACAGTCTCAGCGTCTGGGAGAACGTCGCCTTCCGCCTGATCAACGCCGACGGCGTGCCGCGCAAGGCGGCCAAGGAACGGGCGATCGAGGCGCTTGGCCGTGTGCGTCTGGCCGCGAGCGTCGCTGATTCCTATCCGTCCGAGCTGTCGGGCGGCATGCAGAAGCGCGTCGGCCTGGCCCGGGCGGTGGTGGCCAATCCCGAGATCATCTTCTTCGACGAGCCGACCACGGGCCTGGATCCGATCACCGCGTCGGCGATCAACGAGCTGATCGTCGAGCAGGTGAGAGGGCTGGGCTGTACGGCGGTGTCGATCACGCACGACTTGGCCTCGGCCCGCGCGATCGGCGACGAGATCGCCATGCTGCACGCCGGAAAGATCATCTGGCGCGGTACGCCGGCCGAGCTGGATCGGACGGACAATCCCTATGTACGTCAGTTCGTAGACGGACGCGCCGACGGTCCGATGGCCAGCCTGGTCTAGAGGTGATTGGAGCGTGGTTCCGGCCCACGTGATCGGTACCGCAACCATCGCCCATCGAAAGCTCTGCCTTAGGTCGGAACCAAAGATTTTCCCCCGCGTTGGACCCGTTCGGGGGGTCATGGGGACCAGTCTAGGTTGCCGATAGCGTAAACCGCTTCCGGAACCCGGACCGTCATCCCAGTTAGAGCCGCCCACGCAAGATCGAACCGATTTCGACGTGGAGTACTCTTATGCCGGCGGCACAGTCCAAGGCCCAGCAGCGCGGGCTCGACAACCACCAGCTTCTGGCCGCCTTGCGCGCCTTTCGGCGCGGCGATTTCTCGGTGCGCCTGCCCACCGACCTGTCCGGCCTGGATGGTGAACTGGCTGACGCGTTCAACGACGCCGTCAATCTGAACGATCAAATCAGCAAAGAGTTCGAACGGCTCGGCGATGTCGTCGGCAAACAGGGCAAGATCAACCACCGCGCCCGCCTGCCGGGCGCCACGGGTTCGTGGGCGGCCAGCGTCGAGGCGGTCAATAACCTGATCACCGACATGGTCCACCCGACCGCCGAAATGGCCCGCGTGATCGGCGCCACCGCCAAGGGCGATCTTAGCCAGACCATGGATCTGGAGAACGAGGAGCGGCCTCTGCGCGGCGAGTTCCTGCGCATCGGCAAGGTGGTCAACACCATGGTGGGCCAGCTGGGCTCGTTCGCCTCGGAAGTGACCCGGGTGGCGCGGGAAGTCGGCACCGAGGGCAAGCTGGGCGGCCAGGCCCAGGTGAAGGGCGTGGCCGGCACCTGGAAGGACCTCACCGACAACGTCAACCTGATGGCCGCCAACCTGACCGGCCAGGTGCGCAACATCGCCGAGGTGACCACCGCCGTCGCCAACGGCGATCTGAGCCGCAAGATCACCGTGGACGTGAAGGGCGAGGTGCTGGAGCTGAAGAACACCATCAACACCATGGTGGACCAGCTCAACAGCTTCGCCTCGGAAGTGACCCGCGTGGCGCGGGAAGTGGGCACGGAGGGCAAGCTGGGCGGTCAGGCGAACGTCAAGGGCGTGGCCGGCACCTGGAAGGAGCTGACCGACAACGTCAACCTGATGGCCGGCAATCTGACCGGCCAGGTGCGGAACATCGCCGAGGTGACCACCGCCGTGGCGCGTGGCGACCTGAGCCGCAAGATCACCGTGGACGTGAAGGGCGAGGTGCTGGAGCTAAAGAACACCATCAACACGATGGTCGACCAGCTCAACAGCTTCGCCTCGGAAGTGACCCGCGTGGCCCGCGAAGTCGGCACCGAAGGCAAGCTGGGCGGCCAGGCCCGCGTGGAAGGCGTGGCCGGTACGTGGAAGGATCTGACCGACAACGTCAACCTGATGGCCGGCAACCTGACCGGCCAGGTGCGTAACATCGCCGAGGTGACCACCGCCGTCGCCATGGGCGACCTGTCCAAGAAGATCACCGTGGACGTGAAGGGCGAGGTGCTGGAGCTGAAGAACACCATCAACGTCATGGTGGACCAGTTGAACGCCTTCGCCTCGGAAGTGACCCGCGTCGCCCGCGAAGTGGGTACGGAAGGCAAGCTGGGCGGCCAGGCCAACGTCACCGGCGTGGGCGGCACCTGGAAGGAGCTGACCGACAACGTCAACCTGATGGCCGGCAACCTGACCGGCCAGGTGCGGAACATCGCCGAGGTGACCACCGCCGTCGCCATGGGCGACCTGTCCAAGAAGATCACCGTCGACGTGCGCGGCGAGATCCTGGAGCTGAAGAACACCATCAACACCATGGTGGACCAGTTGAACTCGTTCAGCTCGGAAGTGACCCGGGTCGCGCGGGAAGTCGGCACCGAGGGCAAGCTGGGCGGCCAGGCGCAGGTGAAGGGCGTGGCCGGCACCTGGAAGGACCTCACCGACAACGTCAACTTCATGGCCGGCAACCTGACGGGCCAGGTTCGGAACATCGCCGAGGTGACCACCGCCGTCGCCAACGGCGATCTCAGCAAGAAGATCACCGTCGATGTGCGCGGCGAGATCCTGGAGCTGAAGAACACCATCAACGTCATGGTGGACCAACTGAACGGCTTCGCCTCGGAAGTGACCCGCGTGGCGCGCGAAGTCGGCACCGAAGGCAAGCTGGGCGGTCAGGCCCAGGTCAAGGGCGTGGCCGGCACCTGGAAGGAGCTGACCGACAACGTCAACCTGATGGCCGGCAACCTGACCGGACAGGTCCGCAACATCGCCGAAGTGACCACCGCCGTCGCCATGGGCGACCTCAGCAAGAAGATCACCGTCGATGTGCGCGGCGAAATCCTGGAGCTGAAAAACACCATCAACGTCATGGTGGACCAGCTGAATTCGTTCTCGTCGGAAGTGACCCGGGTGGCCCGCGAAGTGGGCACCGAGGGCAAGCTGGGCGGTCAGGCGCAGGTGAAGGGCGTGGCCGGCACCTGGAAGGACCTGACCGACAACGTCAACTTCATGGCCGCCAACCTGACCGGACAGGTCCGCAACATCGCCGACGTCACCACCGCCGTCGCCAAGGGCGACCTGTCCAAGAAGATCACCGTCGACGTGAAGGGCGAGATCCTGGAGCTGAAGTCGACGATCAACGTCATGGTCGATCAGCTGAACGGCTTCGCCTCGGAAGTGACGCGCGTGGCGCGGGAAGTGGGCACCGAGGGCAAGCTGGGCGGCCAGGCCCAGGTGCCCGGCGTGGCCGGCACCTGGAAGGACCTCACCGACAACGTCAACATGATGGCCGCCAACCTGACCGGCCAGGTGCGGAACATCGCCGACGTCGTCACGGCGGTCGCCCAGGGCAATCTGAAGCGCAAGCTGACCCTGGACGCCAAGGGCGAGATCGCCTCGCTGGCCGACACCATCAACGGCATGATCGAGACCCTGGCCACCTTCGCCGACCAGGTGACCAACGTGGCCCGCGAAGTGGGCTCGGAAGGCAAGCTCGGCGGCCAGGCGCGCGTGCCCGGCGCCGCCGGCCTGTGGCGCGACCTGACCGACAACGTCAACGAACTGGCCGCCAACCTGACCACCCAGGTTCGCGCCATCGCCGAGGTGTCCACCGCCGTGACCAAGGGCGACCTGACGCGGTCGATCACCGTGGAAGCGTCGGGCGAAGTCGCGGCGCTGAAGGACAACATCAACGAGATGATCCGCAATCTGAAGGATCAGACGTTGAAGAACACCGAGCAGGACTGGCTGAAGACCAACCTCGCCCGGTTCAGCCGCATGCTTCAGGGCGAGCGCGACCTGTCGACCGTGTCGAACCTGGTGCTGTCGGAACTGGCCCCGCTGATCAACGCCCAGCACGGGGTGTTCTACGTTTCCGACCACGACGTGAACGGCGAGCCAGTGCTGAACCTGGCCGCCAGCTACGCTTCCAATCCGGGTGATCGCCCGCCGGCCCGCCTGCGCCAGCGCGAGGGCTTGATCGGTCAGTGCGCGGCCGAGCGCCAGCGCATCCTGCTGACCAACGTCCCGCCCGAATACATCAAGATCAGTTCTGGCCTGGGCGAGGCCGCGCCGCAGAACATCATCGTCCTGCCCGCTCTGTTCGAAGGCGAGCTGAAGGCGGTGATCGAACTGGCTACGTTCGGAACCTTCAACGAAACCCAGCAGGCCTTCCTCGATCAGCTGATGGAATCCATCGGCATCGTGCTCTCGACCATCGCCGCCAACATGCGGACCGAGGGCCTGCTCGAGCAGTCGCAACTGCTGACCTCGGAACTTCAGGCCCAGCAGGAAGAGCTGAAGAAGACCAACGACCGCCTGGAACTGCAGGCGGCGTCCCTGCGTCAGTCGGAAGAGCTGCTGCGCTCCAAGCAGGACGAACTGCAGCAGACCAACGCCGAGCTGGAGGACAAGGCGGTCCTCCTGTCGGCCCAGAACAAGCAGGTGGAAGCCAAGAACACCGAGGTCGAACAGGCCAAGGCGGCGCTGGAGGAAAAGGCCGAACAGCTGGCCCTGACCTCCAAGTACAAGTCCGAGTTCCTGGCGAACATGAGCCACGAGCTGCGCACGCCGCTCAACAGCCTGCTGATCCTGTCCAAGATGCTCAGCGAAAACGCGCAGGGCAATCTGAGCGCCAAGCAGGTGGAGTTCGCCCGCAACATCCACAGCGCCGGCGCCGACCTGCTGGGCCTGATCAACGACATCCTGGATCTGTCCAAGATCGAAAGCGGCACGGTCACCCTCGACATCGGCGAGATGTCGTTCGCCTCCCTGCGCGATCAGACAGACCGCACCTTCTCGCAGTTGGCCCAGGACAAGAAGCTCGACTTCTTCATCAACATCGACCCGGCCCTGCCGCGCTCGATGTACACCGACGACAAGCGCCTGCAGCAGGTGATCAAGAACCTGCTGTCCAACGCCTTCAAGTTCACCCAGGCCGGCTCGGTACGGCTGTCCATCGCCCGCGCCGAGGACGGATGGGCGCTGGGCAACGACCACCTCAACAAGGCCGGCCAAGTGTTGGCCTTCTCGGTCGAGGACACGGGCATCGGCATCCCCGAGGACAAACAGCGGATCATCTTCGAGGCCTTCCAGCAGGCCGATGGCACCACCAGCCGTAAGTACGGCGGCACGGGCCTGGGCCTATCGATCAGCCGCGAGATCACTCGCCTGCTGGGCGGCGAGCTGCGGGTTGTCTCCACCCCGGGGCAGGGCAGCACCTTCACCCTCTACCTGCCGCTCAACTTCAGCCCGGCCGCGCAGCCCCAGCCGTCCCAACCGCTGCGTCCGGCCACCTCGCCCATGCAGACGTTCCGTCTGTCGACCATGGAAGCGGGATCGGCCGAACCGGCGGAGACCGTGGTCGACGATCGCGAGCAGATCGAACCCGGCGATCCGGTGGTGCTGATCGTTGAGGACGACACCCGCTTCGCCTCCATCCTGTTGTCGCTGGTGCGAGACAGCGGCTTCAAGGGCGTGGTCACCGGTGAAGGCTCGGCCGTGCCGTCCCTGGCCCGCCGTTTCACGCCCGACGCGATCATGCTCGACATCGGCTTGCCCGACATGGACGGACTGGCCCTACTGGACCTGCTCAAGCGCACGCCCGACACCCGCCACATCCCGGTGCAGGTGATCTCGGCCGACGACCACGGCGGCCTTGGCCTGTCGATGGGCGCCTTCGGCTTCACCAGCAAGCCGGTCGAGCGCGAAGCGGTCGCCTCGACGCTGGAGAAGGTCAAGAAACTGGTCGCCGAGACCGGCCGCGCGCCGATCCTGGTCGGCGGCCCGGCTGGAGGTGGCGGCCAGGCCGCCGAGACGCTGCGCGACACCATTGGCGCGGTAAAGGTCGTGCCAACCCTGTCGGAACTCCCGGATGAGGCCTTCACCGGCGAAGGCGGATGTCTCGTCATCGACGTCGGCGCGGGCCCGGTCGGACCGTTCATCGACATCCTCAAGCAGCGCGGCGCCGTTTCGGGCGTGGCGGTGCTCTATGCGCCGGAGGATCAGGAGCCCGAGGAAGACCGCCGGCTGCGCCTGGCGGTGTTTTCCGGCCTGGCGCGACTCGCCCGCACGCCGGAACAGCTGATCGACCACGTGACCATGTCGCTGCACGCGCCGCTGGACCGCCTGTCGTCGCCGGCCCGGGCGATGATCGCCCATAGCCGTCACGCCGACGCCGTCCTGACGGGCCTGACCGCGGTGGTGATCGACGACGACATTCGCAACATCTTCTCGCTGGCCAGCGCGCTGGAGGAGTACGGCATCGAGCTGCGCTACGCCGAGAGCGGTCGCGAAGGTCTGGAGTTGCTCGACAGCTTGCCCGCCGTGGATATGGTGCTGGTCGACATCATGATGCCCGACATGGACGGTTACGAGACCATGCGTGAAATCCGGGCCCGACCGCGGTTCTCGGACTTGCCGGTGATCGCCGTCACCGCCAAGGCGATGAAAGGCGATCGTCAGAAGTGCATCCAGGCGGGCGCGTCGGACTATGTGTCCAAGCCCGTCGACATCGACCAGCTGATCTCGGTCCTGCGGGTCTCGGTCCAGCGCACCGACGCCCAACGCCTGGCCGGAGACAACGTCGTCGCCATCCACAACGCCGCAGCCCAATGACGGTGCCCGCGGTAAAGCATCAGGCGGTCGCGCCGCCCGAGGATCGACTGCGAACGCGGATCCTCATCGTCGACGACGATGAGCGGAACGCGTTCGCGGCGATCCAGGCGCTGGAGACCCTGGGGCAGGAACTGGTGGTCGCCCGGTCGGGCGAGGAGGCTCTGCGGCGCCTGCTGACCGACGACTTCGCGGTGATCCTGCTGGATCTGCACATGCCTGGCATGGACGGCTACGAGACAGCCGAGTTGATCCGCCAGCGCCGCCGCAACCGCGACGTGCCCATCGTGTTCCTGACGGCGGTGTTCCGCGACGAGGCCCATATCTTCAAGGCCTATTCGGCCGGGGCCGTCGACGTGGTGTTCAAGCCCGTCGATCCGTTCATCCTGCGCTCCAAGGTGCAGGTGTTGGTCGATCTGCATATCAAGACCCTGGAACTGGAGCAGCAGTCGGAGAGCCGCCGCCTGCTGATCGAGGAGAACGCCCGCATCCACGCCGAGAAGCTGGCGGCCGAGCGGACCCTGCGCCGCACCCAGGAGCGCCAGGAGGCGATCCTTCGCGCCCTGCCGGTGGTCTTCCATTCCCGTACGGCGGACTCGCCCTACGAGCCGCTGTTCGTCGGCGGCAACGTGATCGAATTGACCGGCTTTTCCGCCGAAGATTTCCTGGCCTCGGCCGAGTTCGGCATTGGCCGGGTCCATCCGGATGACGTCGATATCGTCGTGCGCGCCCAGGCCGAGGCCCGAAAGTCAGGCGTCTACAGCTGCGAATACCGCTGGCAATGCGCCGATGGGACCTATCGATCACTGATCGACCAAGGCGTTCTGGCGATGGACGAGGAGAGCGGGCGCCAGGTGGTGCTCGGCACGCTGCTGGACAACACCGAGCGCCGGGGTCTGGAAGAGCAACTGAGCCATGCCCGCAAGATGGAGGCGGTGGGCCAGCTGACCGGCGGGGTCGCCCACGACTTCAACAACCTGCTGACCGTGGTCCTGGGCAATATCGAGCTGATCAAACGGCGCACCGGCGAGCAGCACGAACTGTCCCGGCAGATCGACGCCGTGCGTCTGGCGGCCGAGAAAGGCGGGGCGCTGACCCGCCAACTGCTGGCGTTCTCACGTCGTCAGCGCCTGAACCCGCTGACCGTCGACCTCAACGCCCTGATCGCCGACTTCGCCCCGCTGCTGCGCCAGGCGGTCGGGGAGGCGGTGAGCATCGATCTGAACCTGGCGAGCGAGCCGCTGCCGGCCCACCTGGACCCCGCTCAGTTCGAGAGCGCTCTGCTGAATCTGGCCGTGAACGCTCGGGACGCGATGGAGGGCGGCGGCGTCCTGTCGATCGGCGCACAAACCGTCAGCGGAGACGATCCGAGGATCCTGGTGACCGTGCGCGACACCGGCCAGGGCATGGACGCCGAGGTGGCCTCGCGCATCTTCGAGCCGTTCTTCACGACCAAGGAGATCGGCAAGGGGTCGGGGCTGGGTCTGTCGCAGGTCTATGGTTTCGTGCGGCAGTCCGGGGGCGAGGTGTCGGTGAGCAGCGCGCCGGGGCAGGGCGCGGTGTTTGAAATCTATCTGCCGCAAAGCCAGGCGGCGCTCAGCGAGCGGGGCGCCAGCGACGAGAACCCCGAGGCGGTGCGCGGCGACGAGCGGGTGCTGGTGGTCGAGGACGATCCGGCGGTTCTGGCCATGGCGGTCGAGACGCTGGAGGGGCTCGGCTATCAGGTCACAACGGCCGATACGGCGGCGGCGGCCCTGAAGCGACTGAAGAGCCGCAAGGCGTTCGACGTGCTCTTTTCCGACGTGGTCATGCCCGGCGGCGTCAACGGGGTTGAACTGGCCCATGCCGCCGTCAAGGAACGGCCAGGCCTGAAGGTCCTGCTGACCTCCGGCTATGTGGGCGACGAGGCGGCGTCCTGGGCCAATGAGTTTCCGATGATCGACAAGCCCTATCTGGGGCCGGCCCTGGCGGCCAAGATCCGCGCCGTGCTGGACGCCGAGATCACGGTGACCGAGCAGGCCAAGGTGCTGCGGGGATAGGGCAAGCTATCGTGGCGTGTTCCCTTGTCGCCGCGCTCGTCAGGGCTATCTGACAAGCTCGGCCGCGCCGGTATGGGCGGCTTTTGCTTTCGGAGTCGAACATGACCGATCTCTCAGCCTTCCCGATCACCCAGCGCTGGCCCGTACAGCATCCCGACCGCCTGCAGCTCTACAGCCTGCCGACGCCGAACGGGGTCAAGGTGTCGATCATGCTGGAGGAGACCGGCCTGCCCTATGAGCCGCATATGATCGACATCGGCCAGAACCAGACCTGGACGCCGGAATTCCTGTCGCTGAACCCCAATGGCAAGATCCCCGCCATCATCGATCCGGACGGTCCTGGCGGTAAGCCGTTCGGTCTGTTCGAGTCCGGCGCGATCCTGGTCTATCTGGCGGAAAAGACCGGAAAGTTCCTGCCCAAGGATCCCGCGCGGCGCTACGAGACCCTGGCCTGGCTGTTCTTCCAGATGGCCGCGATCGGCCCGATGTTCGGCCAGGTGGGTTTCTTCCACAAGTTCGCCGGCCGCGAGTACGAGGACAAGCGTCCACGCGATCGCTATGTCGCCGAGTCAAAGCGTCTGCTCGGCGTGCTGGAGAGCCGTCTGGCCGGCCGCGACTGGATCATGGGCGATGAGTACACGATCGCTGACATCGCCACCCTGGGCTGGGTGCGCAACATCAACGGCTTCTACGAGGCTGGCGAACTGGTCGACTACGGGAGCCTTGAGCATGTGCCGGCTTGGCTTGAGCGTGGCCTGGCCCGCCCCGCCGTTCAGCGCGGCCTCGAGATCCCAAAGCGCCCCTAGACGGCCTCCGCCGCCACGCCGCCTCGAGCCGGCGTGGCGGTTCGCCGCGCGCGATTGTCGCGTCAGCTTTAACGGGTTTTGCGGATCTTCCGAGGCAAACTGCCGCGTCGGAGGCCCAGATGAACCACAGTGAAGCGAAGCGGATCCGGGCGCTTCAGAGTTACGGCGTCCTCGATACGTCGCCTGACGCGGCGTTTGATCGCGTGACCCAACTGGCGTGCGACCTTTTCGACGCGCCGATCGCCTTGATTTCGCTGATCGATGAGACGCGGCAGTGGTTCAAGTCGCGCCAAGGGTTGTCGGACTGTTCGATGCCTCGAAGCGAGGCGTTCTGCAGCGTGGCCATCGAGCAGGGCCCGGAAGCGGTGATGGTCGTCAAGGACGCCACGCGCGATCCGCGTTTCGCCGACTACCCGTCGGTGGCTGGCGGCCTTGGCGTGCGTTTCTATATCAGCGCGGTGCTGACCTCGCCCGAGGGGTACAATCTTGGCACGCTCTGCCTTATCGACACCAAGCCTCGTCCGCGTCCCACCGATCGCGAGCTGGACCGTTTGCGCACCCTGGCCCGCATCGTTGTCGATGAGCTGGAGCGCCTGCGCCTAGAGCGCGTCCGAGGGGAACAGGCTCTCCTGCTCGGGCTGGCCGAGACCATGTCGGGCGTCGCGCACTGGCGCTACGACATCGTCACCGGCGAGATCCACTGGTCAGATCTGCTGTACGAGATCTGGGGCGTGGATCGCCGGAGCTATGATCCGACCCTCCAGGCGGGCCTCGACTCCTTCCATCCCGACGATCGCGAAATGATCTCCGGTCGCCTGGCGGAGGCGATCGCCACCAAGACGACCACGAGCTTCCAGGCGCGGCTGATCCGGCCGGACGGCGAGGCGCGGGTGGTCCAGTCCAAGGCCGGCTGCGAACTGGACGAGCGCGGCGAGGTCGTCGCGCTGATTGGCCTGTTCCAGGATGTCACTGATCAAGTCCGCAATCTCGACGAGCTGACGGCGAGCGAGGCGCGCTATCGCCTGCTGGCCGAGAACACCTCGGACGTCATTGTTCGGGGCGACCTCCAGGGCACGCTACTGTACGTTTCACCAGCGTGCCGGGCGATGGGCTATGAACCCGAGGACCTGATCGGCACAGCGGCCGACCGCCTGCTGCATCCCGACGATCGCGAACGCTTCAACGCCAATTCCGCCCCGCTTCTCGCGGGCGAGGAGCCCGATCCTTCCACCACTCGCCAGCACCGCTATTTGACCGCCGACGGACGATGGGTCTGGTTCGAGGGCAATCCCAAGCTTGTCCGCGACGCCGAGGGGCGGGCGATCGAGATCGTCAACGTCTTCCGAGATGTGACCGAGCGGCGGGAGCTGCAGGAGCGCGCCGAGCGCATGGCGCGCATGACCGCCCTGGCGGAGGAAGTGGTGGGCATCGGTTACTGGTGGGTCGACGTGGCGACCGGCGAAGTCAACTGGTCTCCGCACGTCGCGACGCTGTACGGGCTGGACCCTGCCTCCGAGCCGCGACTGGATCAGTTCCTCGCGGCGATGCATCCCGACGATCGCCCCGCTCAGCAGGCCAGGCTGAAACTGGCCCGTGAGCAAGGGCTTGGTTGGAAGCTGGCGGTGACCCGCGTCGTGCTGCCGAACGGGGAACTGCGCTACCTCGAAGGCCACGGCAATTGCGAGCGCGACGCCAGCGGGCAGGTGATCGCGGTGTTCGGCGCGGTCATCGACATCACGGCCAAGGTCACCGCCGAAATCTCGCGCGCGGAGGACGAGGCACGCTACCGGCTGATGGCCGAGAACACGACCGACATGATCATCACCGCCGATCTGAGCGGGCGGGTCACGTTCGTCGCCGCATCCTCTCGGGCCCTCCTGGGCTACGAGCCCGACGAGGTGATCGGCCGTAGCGCGCTCGCCCTGGCGTATCCGGAGGATCGTCTGAGGGTGCAGCGGACCTACCGCAACCTGACCAAGGGCAAGTCTTCCGAACGGGTGCGCTGGCGCGTGCCGCACAAGTTGGCCGAGCGGGATGTCTGGCTGGAATCGAACCCGTCACTGCTGCGTGACCCGACCACTGGGACGCCGACAGGCTTTCTGGACGTCATCCGAGACGTGACAGCGCAGGTCGCGCAGGAGGGCGCGCTGGCCGCCGCCCGGGCCGCGGCCGAGGCCGCCGCGACGGTGAAAGGCGAGTTCATGGCCAATATGAGCCATGAGATCCGCACGCCGCTGACGGCGGTGATCGGCTTCTCCGGATTGCTGGCCCAGCGCCCCGACCTGGACGAGGTCTCTCAAAGCTACGTGCAACGGGTGTCGAGCGCCGGCCAGGCCCTGCTGGCGATCGTCAACGACGTGCTGGATTTCTCAAAGCTCGAGGCGGGCCAGGTCGAGATCTCGCGACGTCCGGCCTCGCCGCTGGCCGTGGCCCAGGACGCCCTGGCCCTGTTCGCGCCCCAGGCCGACGCCAAGGGGCTGTGGCTGGAGTGCCAGGCGGAAGGCGACCTGCCTGATCGCGTGATGATCGACGCGGACCGTGTCCGGCAGGTGCTGCTGAACCTCGTGGGCAATGCGGTAAAGTTCACCAACGATGGAGCCGTCAAGCTGTTCGTCGGCTACGACTCCGACACTGCGATGCTGCGCATTCGGATCGAGGACACCGGCGAGGGCATGAGCGTCGAGCAGCAGACCAAACTCTTCCAGCGCTTCTCGCAGGTTGACGCGTCCTCGACCCGTGAGCACGGCGGGACGGGCCTGGGCCTGGCGATCTGCAAGGGCCTGATCGAAGTCATGGGCGGCGGGATCGCCGTGAGCAGCGTTGCGGGCGAGGGGACGGTATTCACCTTCGACGTGGCGGCCGAACTGGCGAGCGACTTGCCCGCCGGGCTTCCTTCGTCCGCGCTCGACGCGAACGTGCGGCGTCTGGACGGAGTCCGGGTGTTGGTGGTCGACGACAATTTCGTCAATCGCGAGCTGGCCCGTACCGTGCTGGAGCAAATGGGCGCCGAAGTCGCCGAGGCCGACGGCGGCCGCGCCGCGATCGATGCGGCCGCGGTCGAGCCTTTCGATTGCATTCTGATGGACCTGCGGATGCCCGGGGTCTCGGGAACCGATGCCCTGCGCGAGATCCGGGACATGCCCGGCCCCAACCAGGACGTTCCGGTCCTGGCGTTCACGGCGGACGCGGACCACGGCCTTGTGGATCTTGAACACGGCTTCGACGGCTTGGTGTGCAAACCCATCATGGCGGCGGACCTGATCGAGGTCGTGGACCGATTTACGCGTTGGGTCGGCGTTTCCGACGACATCGATCTTCTTGACCTCGCGGAGGCTTGAAATGGCCCGCACGCGCGTCCTGGTCGTAGAGGACAATCCGATCATTCTGGACCTGATCACCACGCGCCTCGATATCGCGGGATACGACACCTACTTCGCCCGCGACGGCTTCGAGGGCCTTGCACGGCTGCATGAGCTGCGCCCAGCGGGCCTGGTGCTGGACCTGAACATGCCGCGGCTCGACGGCTTCGGCGTGCTGCGCAAGATGCGGTTGGAGGGACTCAACACGCCGACCATGGTGCTGACCGCCCGCAACCAGCCTGACGACGTCCAGCAGGCCATCAGCCTTGGCGCCCGCGATTTCCTGGCCAAGCCGTTCAAGGACGAACAACTGCTGCAGCGCGTCGGCCGGCTGTTGCGCAAGGCGCGGTCCAGATCGGTCAGGGCGCCGGCCCAGGTCGAAGTCCTGCCGCCGGTCATGCTGCCGATCGACGAGGGGCCCGAGCCCTTCCTGCTCTGAGGGCAGGGCGAGTCTCCGACCCCGCGTTCACTTTTTATTCTCGGCGGCGCTTGAACCGGGCGGGGGGAACACTCAAGTTGCTTATTCGTTGAGCTCATCGGGCGGCGGAAAGCTCCCGACGCAGGGCGGCCAGGAGAGCGCATGAGTCCCGACGACACCCCCGCACGGGAGGCCACCGAGGCCCGCGCCATCGCCATCGTTGATGGCTATCTGGCGGTTCGGCGGCGTACCGAAGCCCTGGCCAAGCCCCTCTCACCCGAGGACCAGGGCGCGCAATCGATGCCCGACGCCAGTCCAGTCAAATGGCACCGTGGCCATACCGCCTGGTTCTTCGAGACCTTCCTGCTGACGCCGTTCCTGCCGGGCTATCAGGTGTTCGATCCGGCCTTCGCCTATCTGTTCAATTCCTATTACGAGGCCGTCGGGCCCCGCCAGCCCCGGCCCCTGCGCGGCTTGATCACCCGTCCGTCGGCCGATGAGGTCGGATCCTATCGAGCCCATGTCGACGGGGCCATGATCCGTCTGCTGACCACATCGCCGACCGCCGAGGTGATCGAGCGCCTGGACCTGGGTCTGGCCCATGAGGAGCAGCACCAGGAGTTGATCCTGATGGATCTGCTGCATCTGTTCGCCCAGTCTCCGCTGCAGCCGGCCTATCGCGACACCGCGCCGGCGGCGCGTCCGGCGGCCGCCAAGGCAAGGTATCTCCCCTTCGAGGGCGGACTGGCCGAGATCGGCGACGAGGGGCCGGGCTTCGCCTTCGACAACGAGCGGCCGCGCCACAAGGTCTATCTGGAGCCCTATCGCCTGGCTGATCGGCTTGTGACCAACGGCGAGTGGGTGGCCTTCATCGAGGACGGCGGCTATCGCCGAGCTGACCTGTGGCTCTCGGACGGCTGGGCCGCCGTGAACGAACAGGGCTGGGAAGCGCCTCTCTACTGGCGGCGGGAACAAGACGACGCCTGGTCGGTCATGACCCTTTCGGGGCGACGTTCGGTGGATCTCCACGCCCCGGTGGGCCACGTCAGCTACTACGAGGCCGCCGCTTTCGCCACGTGGTCTGGCCGTCGGTTGCCGACCGAGGCCGAATGGGAGGCCGCTGTCACGGCGCCGGAAGGGCAGGGGCTAAGCCAGACGTCGGACGAAGCCTGGCAGTGGACCGCCAGTCCGTATGTCGCTTATCCAGGCTTCAAGTCGGGCGCGGGCGCGCTGGGCGAGTACAATGGCAAGTTCATGATCAACCAGATGGTCCTGCGGGGCGGAGCGTCCGAAACGCCGCCCGGCCATGCGCGTCCGTCCTACCGCAATTTTTTCCATCCGGCCCAACGCTGGGCGTTCACGGGGGTTCGTTTGGCTGACGACATGAGCGCGCTGGATCGCGAAACGGCGACGCCGACCTCGACCTTCCTGGACGACGCGCTGGCCGGCCTGACGGCCGAGCGCAAGGCGCTGCCGGCCAAGTACTTCTACGACGCCGAGGGCTCGCGCCTGTTCGAGGCGATCTGCGAGTTGCCGGAATACTATCCCACCCGCACCGAAACGGCGCTGCTCCGCCGGATCGCGCCGGAGATCGCCGCCCGGGTCATGGAAGGCGCAGCCTTGGTCGAATTCGGCAGCGGGGCCAGCACGAAGACCCGCCTGCTGCTCGACGCCATGCCGCAGTTGGCGGTCTATGTTCCCATCGACATCAGTCAATCGGCGCTGGACGAGGCGAGCGAGGCCCTGCGCCGCGACTATCCAGGCCTGACCATCGCCCCGCTGGTCGATGATTTCACTCGGGCGGTTCGCCTGCCGGCGGCGGCGCGCGGACGGCCGGTGACAGGCTTCTTTCCGGGCTCGACGATCGGCAACTTCGCCCCGGCCGAGGCTGAAGAGTTCTTGCGCGGCGCGCACGAACTGCTGGGCGACGGCGCCATGTTCGTCGTTGGGGTGGACATCGCCAAGAGTCCCGCTGTTCTAGTACCGGCCTATGACGACGCTCAAGGCGTCACCGCGGCGTTCAACAAAAACGTGCTGGCGCGGATCAATCGAGAACTTGGCGGAGATTTCGATCTCGACGCCTTCGACCACCGCGCGATCTGGAACGCCGATGAAAGTCGCATGGAGATGCATCTGGTCAGCCGCGTCGATCAGACGGCGCATCTGGCGGAGCAGGACATCCATTTCGCGGCTGGTGAGACGATCCACACCGAGAACTCATACAAGTACACGGCGGAAATGTTCGTCGAGCTGGCCCGTCGCGCGGGCTGGAAGGTCGCGGCGCGCTGGATCAGCGACAGCCCGAGCTTCGGCGTCTTCGCCCTGGCCGGCTGAGGCGGGCGGCGGTCTCTCTGAGAGCCGCCGCGGCCCTCAGGCCCTGGATAGGGCTGGGGCCACGGCGCGCTTGATATCAGGCGTCGCGTCCGGGCATGCGCCCGCCACCGCGAGACGAGGAGCCTCCCTTGCGGCCCGCATTGGCCGCGAGGTCGCGATCCTTGGCGAAGCTGCGCTTTTCGCTGGGGACACTGGCGCCCCCTTTGCGCGCGATTTCGCGGCGACGTTCGGGGTCCATGGCGGCGAAGCCTCGGCGGCCGCGGGGCCGTTCGGTGTCGAGGTCCATAGGTTGCTCCTAATCGGGACTGGTCACGGGGGGGAACGGCGCGGCAGCATCGCCATAAGGCCGGTCGTCGCCCGGATCCACTGGCGGCTCGCGCATCGGCTCCTCGACGGGCGTGGCGCCCGGGTCGTAGTCGGGTTGCGAGGGCTCGATCGGCGGCGGGGCTTCGGGGTCGGTCATGGCGTCCTTCCACTGTTCCAGTGAAGTAACCGGTGAAGTCGCGATCGGTTCACCCAACAGGCGAGACAAAATTGCAGAGTTTGATGCTAAGCCTGCGCCGAGCGAGGCGAGCGGCATGACCATGGCCAAACCGAAAAAAGCGGAAAGCTCAGCAATATCGCGCCATTGGCGAATATGGGGGGCCGGCTTGGCCGGGCTTTTGGCCTGGCTCGCGGCGCGTCATTTAAATGCTCCGGTCAGCACGCATATTCTGATCGGCTGGGATGTCTGCGCGCTGCTCTACGTGACGACCACCTGGCATCTTTTCCTCACCGCCGACGAGACCGAGGTGCGCCGAAGGGCGGCCGCCGAGGACGAAAAGCCGTCGCAAATCCTGCTGATCATACTGGCCGCGATCCTGTCGAGCCTGGTCGCGGTGGTGGCGGCGATGCTGCACGCGCGGTCGGCGGGTCCGGATATCAGGGCGGTCACCGCCGCCTGCGCGGGCGTCACCCTGATGCTGTCCTGGGTGGTTCTCCACTCCGTCTTCACGCTGCACTACGCGCACCGTCACTTCGGCGATGGAACGGCCAAGCCTGGCTTCCTGTTCCCCGGCGAACCAGCCAGCACCTATCTCGACTTCGTCTATCTGGCCTTCAGCATCGGAGCGACGTTCCAGGTTTCAGACAACAACGTGCTGACGGCCAAGCTGCGCAACCTCGTCACGGCCCAGGCGGTCTGCGCCTATTTCTACAACACCGCCGTCCTGGCTCTGGGGATCAACATCATCGCCGGGTTGGTGGGCTAGCGCGCGGGCCTTCGAGGCGAGCCTGCATCGGGGTCTGCGGCAGGGTCGCCTGTCGCAGCCGGCCGTCGCCGTCGGTGTCGAGCAAAGTGAAGCGGGCCTTAGCCGCCTTGGTCGCCTCGGCGCGGGTGACGCGACGATCGAAATCGCCGTCGGACGCCATGACCGGCTGGGGTTCGGCCAGCAGGCTGTACGGCGTGGCGCCTTGCAGTATCCCGCCCATCGATCCGCCGCCGCCGCGTCGTCCGCCGCCGAAGCCGCCCTTGCCGCGTGGACCGCCGCCGCGCGCACCCGGACCTTCTCCGCCCTGAAAGCCCTGCAGAATCTCGGGCGCGACCTGGGTCTCATAGGCGGAGACCTCGAAGCCGTCGATGACGCCATTGTGGTCGCCGTCGAGCCTGTCGAAGAACCGCAGGGCGTCGGCGACGAACTCATCGCGCGTCAGGGCGCCGTCATGGTCGGCGTCAGCGCCGGCGAACCAGGCGGCGACAGGATAGGGACCGCCGGCTTGGACGCGGAACGGCTCGCCCGCGGGGCTAATGAAGAGGCCAGGGCGCGCCTGGCGCGGTGGTCCTCCGGCCTCGCCTTCGCCCGGCGGGCTGGGACGCGGAGCCCTGCCCCAGTCGCCGCGCGGGCCGTCCTGCGGCGGTCCCGACGCGCACGCGGTCAGGCACAGGGCGGCGAACATCAGCACGCAGGCGGCGTGCAACTTGGTCAGGGCGGGCGGGAGAATTTGCATCCCTTGATCAATCCCGCCGGCATGTCGTCCGTATGGCGCAGCTTTGCGCGTCCGCAACAAACGATGGCTTTTCCTGTCGGCGGCGGATCTTGGCCCGCATCCAGGTCGGCGGCTAGAAAGGCAGCTCCACCCGGACGCGCAGTCCGCCCTCGGGGCGATTGTGCAGCGTGGCGTCTCCGCCGTGAGCCCTGGCCACGGAGCGGACCACGGCCAGACCCAGTCCGATCCCGCCGGTCTCGCGGTTGCGCGACGGCTCGCTGCGGAAGAACGGCTCGAACACGCGGTCCAGCTCTCCGGGCGGGATGCCGGGGCCTGCATCATCGATCTCGATCACCGCCACCCGGCCCTCCGCGCGAACCCGGCCCTGGACCGCGCCGCCGTATTTGAGGCCGTTCTCCACCAAGTTGCTCAGCAGGCGGCGAAGCGCCACCGGATCGCCTTCGATGATGATCTTCTCGCCCAGCTCCACCGAAGCCTGGCCGCCGGTCTCGGCCGCCTCGTCGATGACGCTCTCCAGCAGCGAAGCCAGCTCCAGCTTGGTGCGCTCGGCCGGCCGGCTCGTGTCGCGCACGAAGGCCATGGTGGCGGCGATCATCGCCTCCATCTGGTCGATGTCGGAGGCCAGCTTGGCGCGAACGTCGTCCGGCACGGCCTCGATCCGGAAGCGCAGCCGGGTGAGGGGCGTGCGCAGGTCGTGGGCCACCGCGCCGATCATCGCCGTGCGATCCTCGACATAACGGCGCAGGCGTTCTTGCATCATGTTGAAGGCGTTGGCGGCGGCGATGACCTCGGCCGAGCCCTTCAACTCCAGCGGCGCGGCGCGCGGATCGCGACCCAGCCGCTCGGCGGCGCCGGCGAAGGCGCTGATCGGGCCTGACAGCCGACGGGCGAACAGCCAAGCCAGAGGGGCGACGCACAGCACCGACAGGCCCAGGATCAGCAGGATACGCTGTTGCCAGGTGTCGAAACGGATCGCGGCCCTGGGCTCGACGATCGTCCATCGAGCGTCGTCCTGCTGGATGGCCAGCTTGAAGGAGCCGAAAATGAAAGGCTCGTCCTTCGGACCCTCCACCATCGCGCGCGCGGGGCCACGGCGTTCGCGCGGACCATTCATGCCGGGCGGAGGCGGCGGTGGACCATTGGCGGCGCCCGGGCCGGGTCCTCGCCCGCCTTGAGCCTCCGGGCCGGCCTCGCGCGGGGGCGCGCCTTGGTTCAGGGTACGTTTCTGGGCGCGGACGAAGAACTTGGGACCGGTATCGAGATCGATCTCGATCCGCGCGGGGTCGATGCCGATCTCGCGGGCCAGGGCGGTCTTGAACTCGGCGCGGCGACGATTATCGACCAGGCCTCGGATCGGTCCGGCGTGACGGCGGATCACCAGCGCTCGACCATCGCGCGGCTGCACGGTCACGGTCGTCTTCAGGGCTCGGGAGATCTCGCTCAGCCGATAGATCTCGGGCGGGGGCGGGGGCAGGGTGAAGACGACCGCGATGGCGATCAACTGCGCCGCCACAAGGGTCACGATGACCAACCCCAGGGCCTGCACGAACAGCGGGGCGCTGCCCGGACCCTTCACCCGCACGCGTTCGGTCATGGGGTGCGGGTCACCTTGGACGTGAACATGTAGCCTTCGCTGCGGATGGTGCGGATCAGTTCACCGCCGCCGCCGTCGTCGAGCTTGCGGCGCAGGCGGCTGATCTGGACGTCGATGGCGCGATCATAGGCGTCGCTCTCGCGGCCTCGCGCCATGTCCAGCAACTGATCTCGGGTCAGCACGCGCTGCGGACGCTCGACGAAGGCGCGCAGCAGCGAGAACTCGCCGCTCGACAGGTTGACCACCACCGACTGCGGCGAGCGCAGTTCGCGGCGGACCAGGTCCAGGCGCCAGCCGGCGAACTCGCAGGCCGCGCCCATGCCGTCGTCGATCGTCCGCGGCTCCTGCCTGCGACGCAGCACCGCGCGGATGCGGGCCAGCAGTTCGCGCGGGTTGCACGGCTTGGGCAGGTAGTCGTCCGCGCCGAGCTCGAGGCCGACGATGCGGTCGGTCTCCTCGCCCATGGCCGACAGCATGATGATGGCGGGGCCGTCGGCGGCCGACAGGCGGCGGCAGATGGCCAGACCGTCTTCACCGGGCAGCATGATGTCCAGCACCACCAGATCGACCGGACCGCGCGCCAGGGCCTGTTCCATGGTCCGGGAATCGGAAGCGGTGTCGATGGCGTAGCCGTGGCGGCCCAGGAACTCCGACACGACGTCGCGGATTCCGGGGTCGTCGTCGACGATCAGGATGCGGGCGCCGCGCGCCGGGTCGGTGTTCTGGCCGGGCGCGGGTGCGGGCGGCATCGCGGGGTCTTGCGAACTTTCCATGACTTGCTCTTTCCACGCCCCCGTCTCGGGCAGATTTCACGTCTGAAACAGGGGCGCAACCCGCGCATGCGACCAATCCCCGCAATTGTTGTTTGGAGACAAGCATGTCCCGCCTTCTGCCGACGGCCTTGGCCGTTCTTTCCCTCGCCTCCGTCGCCGGCCTCGCCCACGCCCAGGGACCGCGCGGCAATCAGGACGCCAATGGCGACGGAGCGGTCAGCGCGCAGGAATTCGAGGCCGCCGCCATGACGCGGTTCCAGCGCATGGACGCCAATCAGGACGGGGTGATCGACGCCGCCGAGTTGGCCGCGATCCAGAAGCGCATGGAGGAGCGTCGCGCCGGACGGCCCGACGCCGGCAAGGGTCCTGGCGGCGGCGCGCTGGCCCTGATGGACGCCGACCAGGACGGCAGGGTCACGCAAGCCGAGGCTCTGGCGGTCAGCAAGGCCCGCTTCGCCAAGCTGGACGCCGACAACAACGGCTCACTCAGCGCGGCCGAACAGCCCGCCCGGCGCGGTCGCCCGAATCCGGCGAACTAGCGCGTCCTAGCCCGGCGAGCGATTGACTGGCGCTTCGTAGTCCTTGCCCTCGACGTTCATGGCCTCGATCGCCAGGTCGCTGACGAACGGATTGGACCGCCGCTCGGCTCCGAAGGTCGACATCGGGCCGTGGCCCGGCACGAACTGGACGTCGTCGCCCAGCGGCCACAGCTTGCCGGTGATGGCGTCCAGCAGGTCCTGGTGGTTGCCGCGCGGGAAGTCGGTGCGACCGATCGAACCTTGGAACAGCACGTCCCCGACCTGGGCGAAACGCGCCTGGCGGTGGAAGAAGATCACGTGGCCTGGCGTATGGCCGGGGCAGTGCAGGACCTCGAACTGGGTCTCGCCCAGGGTGACCACGTCGCCGTCGTCCAGCCAGCGGTCGGTGACGAAATTCCGCGCCTCGGGCACGCCGTAGCGCTCGCCGGTCGATTGGATCTGGTCGATCCAGAACTGGTCGTCCCTGTGCGGTCCTTCGATCGGCACGCCGGTCAGGCGCTTCAGCTCGGCCGCGCCGCCGGCGTGGTCCATGTGGCCGTGGGTGATCCAGATCTTCTCCAGGGTCAGGCCCTGGTCGGCCAAAGCCTTCATCAGGCGCGGGACCTCGCCGCCCGGATCGATGACCGCGGCCTTCTTGGTCTTGGCGCACCAGACGATCGTGCAGTTCTGCTGCAGCGGCGTGACCGGCGCGATGACGGCGCGGATCGGCATGTCGGACATGCGTCCAAACCTCACGGTGAACCCAAAACGAAAACGGGCGGAGACCCGAGGATCTCCGCCCGTCCGAACTAAGCGTTATGAACGCCCGTTCAAGTCCTAATCTCAGTCCTGACCGGGAATGCCGGTGGGCGGCGCGTCGGGGTCCAGTTCGTGGACCTCGTCGTTGATGCCGCGACCGACGTGGCTCTTGCGGTAGCCGTAGGCGAAATAGATCACCAGGCCCAGGGCGCCCCAGATCGGCAGGACCGCCATGGCTTCGACCGGCAGGTTGAAGTAGAGGCCCGCGCAGCCGACCATCGCCAGAGGCGCGATGACCCAGATGAACGGCGTCTTGAACGGACGCGGACGGCTCGGATCCTTCACCCGCAGCACCATCACCGCGATCGAGACCATGAAGAACGCGAACAGGGTGCCGGAGTTGGAGATGTCGGCGAGTTGGCCCACGGGGAAGAAGGCCGCGGCGATCGCGACGCAGATGCCGGTGAAGATCGTCACGACGTGCGGCGTCTTCCACTTGGGGTGGATGTTGGCCAGGCTCGGAGGCAGCAGGCCGTCGCGCGCCATGACGAAGAAGATCCGCGTCTGGCCGTAGATCATCATCAGAATGACCGAAGGCAGGGCGAGGTTGGCGGCCAGGCCCAGCAGGTTGCCGACGACCGGCCAGTTGATCTCGCGCAGCACGTGAGCGAGGGCTTCGTTCGAGCAGACCAGGCGGTCGGCGTTCGCGGCGGTGGCGCAGGCGGCCTGGAAGGCGGCCGAACCGGGCTGGACGACCGAGCCGTCCAGGGCCAGCACGGGCTGGGCGCCGATGGCGCCGATCGCGCCGGCGGCGACCAGCAGGTAGAATACGGTGCACAGCGCCAGGCTGCCGATCAGGCCGATCGGGACGTTGCGCTGCGGATCCTTGGTCTCTTCGGCGGCGGTCGAGACCGCGTCGAAGCCGACATAGGCGAAGAAGATCGAGGCGGCCGCGCCGACCACGCCCATGCCCGTCGTCCCGGTCGGGCCGAACCAGCCGTTAGGCGTGAAGGGCGAGAAGTTGCCGGTCTTGATGACCGGGATGGTCAGGATCACGAAGGCCGTCAGGGCTGTGACCTTGATCACCACCAGCACCGCGTTGACCCGCGCGCTTTCGGTGGTGCCGCGAACCAGCAGGGCGGTCACGGCCAAGGCCACCACGATGGCCGGGATATTGACGATGCCCTTGCTGAAGTCGGCGGCCGGCATGAAGCCGTTCATCGACCAGGCGGGTCCGGATCGTAGGAGGTCCGGCCACTGGAAGTGCAGGGCGTTCTCTATCAAGCCGAGGAAGTAGCCCGACCACCCGACCGACACGGCGCTGGCGGCGACCGCGTATTCCAGGATCAGCGCCCAGCCGACCATCCAGGCCAGCAGTTCGCCCATCACGGCGTAGGTGTAGGTGTAGGCCGAGCCCGAGACGGGCAGCATCGAGGCCAGTTCAGAGTAGCAGAGCGCGGCGATGGCGCAGACGGCGCCGGCGATCACGAAGCTCCACATCATGCCCGGGCCGGCCTTTTGGGCGGCGGCGGCGGTCAGAACGAAAATGCCCGTGCCGATGATGGCGCCCACGCCCAGCAGGGTAAGCTGAATGGGGCCGAGTGAGCGATGCAGCGACTTCTTCTTGGCCGTTGCTAGAATCGCATCCAGTGACTTAACGCGCCACATATTTCCTCCAGAGACCCGCGGCCCACCCCCGGGGGGCCGCGTAGACGAATTTTGCGGACCGTGGCCCGGTTAACGGGACGCGGTCAAGGTAAAGCGGAGGGCGTGCGTAATTGTTCGCCCCGCTGTGCGCAATACGGGCCATGACCTACCCAGCGGATGTTGCGACGCAGCACGCTTCGTAACCGTTGCTGCCTCTGGGATAGGCGCTCGGCTTGGCGATTTGCTCGCTCGCCGTTAAACCCGCTGGGTGACCCTTCCCATCCATGAGGCCCTGCCGGCCCTGAAAGCGGCCTTGATCGCGCGCGAAGCCGCCGTGCTGGTCGCGCCGCCCGGCGCCGGCAAGACCACGGTCGTGCCTCTGGCCCTGCTGAGCGAGTCGTGGGTCGCCGGCGGCAAGATCGTCATGCTGGAGCCGCGCCGCTTGGCCGCGCGCGCCGCGGCCTCGCGCATGGCCCAGAGTCTGGGCGAGAGCGTCGGCGAGACGGTGGGCTTCCGTGTGCGCCTGCAATCCAAGATCTCGGCCCGCACCCGGATCGAGGTTGTCACCGAGGGCGTGTTCACCCGGATGATTCTGGACGATCCGGGCCTGGACGGCGTGGCGGCGGTGATCTTCGATGAGTTCCACGAGCGCAGCCTCGACGCCGACCTGGGCCTGGCCCTGGCCCGCGACGCCCAGGGGCTGGTGCGCGAGGACCTGAAGCTCCTGGTCATGTCGGCCACCCTGGACGGGGCTCGGATTTCGGCTCTGCTGGGCGACGCGCCCGTGGTCGAGAGCCAGGGACGGATGTTCCCCATCGACACCCGCTACCTGGGGCGCGACGAACGCCAGCGCTTGGAGGAGCGCGTCGTCCGGGCCGTCGAACGGGCCTTGGCCGAGGAGAGCGGGAGCCTGCTGGTCTTCCTGCCGGGCCAGGGCGAGATTCGGCGGACCGAGACGATGCTGCGCGACCGCTTGCGTCGGCCGGACGTCGATGTCGCGCCGCTGTATGGCGCGCTCGATCCCGCCGAGCAGGATCGCGCCGTGGCCTCCGCCGCGCCGGGCCGCCGCAAGGTGGTGCTGGCCACCTCGATCGCCGAGACCAGCCTGACGATCGAAGGCGTGCGGGTGGTGATCGACTGCGGCCTGGCCCGTGTGCCGCGCTTCGATCCGTCCAGCGGCCTGACCCGGCTGGAGACCGTCCGCGTGTCGCGCGCCGCCGCCGACCAGCGCCGAGGCCGGGCCGGCCGCACCGAGCCGGGTGTCTGTTACCGCCTGTGGGACGAGCCCGAGACCCGCGCCCTGCCGGCCTTCGCCCGGCCGGAGATCCTGGAAGCCGACCTGTCGAACCTGGCCTTGAACCTGGCCCGTTGGGGCGCTCGCGACGTGGGCGACCTGGCCTTTCTCGACAAGCCGCCGACCGCCGCCTTTAACGAGGCGCGGATCCTGCTCAATCGCCTGCAGGCCTTGGACGGGCAGGGTGGTTTGACCGCCCACGGCCGGGCCCTGGCCGACATGCCGCTGGCCCCGCGCCTGGCCCACATGGTGGTGCGCGCCGCCGCCGCCGGCCAGGCGGAGCGGGGCGCGAAGATCGCCGCCGTGCTCAGCGAGCAGGGCCTCGGCGGCCGCGACGTTGATCTGCGCCATCGGCTGGAGAGCTTCGACCGCGACCGCTCGCCCAGGGCTAGGGACGCCCGGACCCTATCGGAACGTTGGGCGCGCTCGGCGGGGCGGTCGTCTGGCGCGACGCCGCTGGACGACGCGTTGCTGCTGGCCGAGGCCTATCCGGAACGGGTGGCCCGGGCGCGGGGCAAGCCGGGCGAGTACCAGCTGGCCGGCGGACGCGGGGTCTATCTGGAGCCGACCGACGCCCTGGCGCGCGAGACCTGGCTGGCGGTCGGCGAACTAGGCGGCGGCGAGGCGCGCGACCGCATCCTGCTGGCCGCGCCGCTCGACGAAATCGCCCTGCGCGAGGCCTTCGCGGATCGCCTGGTGGCCGAGGACCGGCTGGAGCCCGACGCCAAGGGCAAGGTCCGCGCCCGCCGCCTGCTGCGCCTGGGCAAGCTGGTGGTCGAGGAGCGGCTTCTGGACAAAGTCGATCCGGCGCTGGTGGCCAGGGCGCTGGTGGATCAGGTCAAGCGCGAGGGCCTGTCGGCCGTGCCGTTGGGCGAGGGCGCGAAAGCCCTGCGTCGCCGCGTGGCCTTCCTGCACGAGCGCGACGCCGAGACCTGGCCGGACCTTTCGGACGCAGAGTTGCTGGAGCGTCTGCCCGAGTGGCTGGAACCGCTGCTGGCCGGACGTTCGGCCTTGAGCCAACTGGGCGACGGCGCCCTGACCGACGCGCTCCGCACGCTCGTGCCCTGGGACCTGCATCGCCGCCTCGACGCCGAGGCCCCGGCGCGGTTCACCGCCCCGACCGGCTCCAGCTTCGCCATCGACTACGCCGCCGACGGCGGGCCGCGCGTCGATGTGCGGGTGCAGGAGCTGTTCGGCTTGACCGCCCATCCGACGGTCGGCGGCGCGCCGCTGGTCCTGGCCCTCCTGTCGCCGGGGCACAAGCCGATCCAGATCACGCGGGACCTGCCGGGCTTCTGGAATGGGTCCTGGCGCGAGGTGAAGAGCGAGATGAAGGGGCGGTACCCCAGGCACGCTTGGCCGGATGATCCGGCGAACACGGCGCCGACGACGCGGGCCAAGCCTCGGGGGACGTGAGATGTGGAAAAGGCTTGTTCGCCGCCGGTGAAGTTGCGTCACTGCGTCCGCGGTCGAGTCGCCGCTCTAGTTTCGGGGGAAAGTCATTGCGTCGATTGATAACCAGCGCTGCCTTGGCGGCCGCGCTCGCAGCGCCGAGCCTGGCTTCGGCGGGCGTCTATGCCGACGACATGTCGAAATGTCTGGTGAGTTCGACCAACGAGGCCGACCAGACCCAACTGGTGGGCTGGCTGTTCGCGGCGATCAGTTCGCATCCTTCGGTCAAGCCGATGACCAATCTGACCGACGCTCAACGCGCCGCCGCCGTACAGAGCGCGGGGAGCTTGATGCAACGCTTGATGTTGGTCGATTGTCGCAAGCAGACCGCCGACGCATTGAAGTACGAGGGCACGGCCTCCATCGGCCAAGCTTTCGGCGTACTCGGACAAGCCGCCATGCGCGGCCTGATGAGTGATCCCAGCGTGGCCGCGGGAATGGCGGGCATGGGCAAGGCCATCGACGAAAAGAAGTTCGAGGAGATGCTCAACGAGGCCGGGATCAGCCCATCGGCCGTCAAATAGCGACAGCCGCGCCGGCGATCCCCACCCGTCGAGGGGCGGGGTCGTCGAGCCGGTCAAAGCGGCGCGCAGACCTCTTCCAGCCAAGCCCGGATCTCCGGCTCGACCAGCGGCCCGATCTCGCGCACGACGCGTGCGTGATACGCGTCGAACTGCGCGATCTCCTCGGCCGTCAGCAGCCCCTTGTCCACCAGCCGCCGGTCGATCGGCGCCAGGGTCAAGGCGAGGAAGCGATGCATCGGACGATCGCCGGTCCCCACCGCCTCGGCCGGCATGACCACCTCGAGGTTTTCGATGCGGATGCCGTATTCGCCGTCCTTGTAGTAGCCCGGCTCGTTGGAAACGATCATGCCCGGCTGCAGGGCGATGGTGTTGGGCGCCTTGCTGATCCGCTGCGGGCCCTCGTGGACGCCCAGATAGACGCCGACGCCGTGGCCGGTGCCATGATCGTAGTCCAGGCCGTGGCTCCAGAGCGCCGCGCGGGCGAAAGCGTCTATGGCCGAGCCGGTGGTGCCGGCCGGGAACCGCAGGCGAGCGATCGCCAGGTGGCCCTTCAGGACGAGGGTGTTGCGGGTGACCATCTCGGCGCTCGGTTCACCGATGGCGACCGTGCGAGTAACGTCGGTTGTGCCGTCCAGATACTGGCCGCCGCTATCGACAAGCAGCAGCGAGCCCAGGGCCGCGCGTTGGTTGCTGCGCTCGGTCGGACGGTAGTGGGGCAGGGCCCCGTGGCCGTTGGCCGCGCCGATGGTGTCGAAGCTGAGGTCCTTGAGCACGCCGGTCGCCTCGCGGAAGGCCTCCAGCTTGGCCACGGCTTCCTTCTCGTCCGGCGGGTTCACCTGGCCCTCGGTGGCCAGCCAGTGCAGGAACCGGGTCAGGGCCGCGCCGTCGCGCTTGTGAGCCTCGATCGTGCCGGCGATCTCGACCGGGTTCTTGCAGGCGCGGGGCAGGGTGCAGGGGTCCATGGCGCGGACCACCTCGGCGCCGGCCGCGACCAGGGTGTCGAAGTACCATGCCGACGACTGGGCCGGATCGACGACGACCTTTTGGCCCGCCAGCTCGGCCAGGGCGGCGTCCAGGGCCTCGGGACCCTCCAGCGATACCTGGTTGCCCAGCCACGCGGGCAAGTCGTCGGTGACCTTGGCGGGATCCAGGAACAGCCGCGCCGTGCCGTCGGCGCGCAGCACGGCCTGCGACAGCGGCAGGGGCGAACGGATCACGTCGCCGCCGCGGATGTTGAACAGCCAGGCGATCGAGGCTGGGGCGGTGATCACGGCGGCGTCGGCGCCGAAGGAGGCTATGGCCGAGCCGACGCGGGCGCGCTTGGAGGCGGACTCCTCGCCCGCGTACTTCACCGGTTGAGGCACGACGGGCGCGGCCGGCTGGGCGGGACGCTCGGCGCCCCAGGCCTCGTCGATCGGGTTGATGGCGACCGGTTTCAGCGCCGCCCCGGCCTTGGCGGCGGCGGCCTTCAGGCCGTCCAGGGCTTGTGGGCTGTGCAGACGGGCGTCGTAGCCGATCACCGCGCCTTTGCTGGCGGTTTCGAGATAGGCGGGCACGCCCCCCTCGACGAGGTCGCGGATCTCGAACACGCCCTGATCGACCTGGTCGCGCACCTGCAGGGTGTAGCGGCCATCGACGAACACGGCGGCGCGGTCCTTGAGGATCACGCCGGCCCCGGCCGAGCCGGTGAAGCCGCTGGCCCAGGCCAGGCGGTCGTTGGCGGCGGGGAGGTATTCGTTCTGGTGCTCATCCTCGTGCGGCACGAGGAAGCCGTCCAGGCCCTGCCGCGCCATGGCGGCGCGGATCAGGGGAACGTGGCGGGGGCCGAAGCCCGGGTCGGTGGACTCATCGAAGGTCTGGCGCATGCCTTCGATGTAATCCTACCCCGCCGCCCAGGAAAGGGGGGTCGGAAGAGGGGCTTAGTTCACCGGTTGAGGTTGCTGGGCCGGTGGCGGGTTGAGGTTCGGATCGGCCGAGGGGGCGAGGGTGTCGTCTCGCGACAGGGCGGCGTTGGTGGCGGCGTCCTGGGCGGCCTGGGCGGCGTTCGCGGCGGTGGCCTCGGTCGAGCGACGGGCGCTGTCGGCGGCGGCGCTGGCGTCGCGGGCGGCTTGCTGGGCGACGATCGTGGCCTGGGCGGCCCCGGTCTGGGCGCCTTCGATCGCCCCGATGGCGCGGCCTTGCTCCTGGGCCTGGACGATCTGGTCCTGGCTCGGCGTGCGCGCGCCGACCGTCAGCATGAAGGCGATGGCCACCACGGCGACGATGGCCACGGCGCCCGCCACGAACCAGCCGGTGGCCCCGCCTTCGCGACGGACGACGACTTCACGCGGCGGCAGCGGCGCGTTGGGGTCGATATAGGTCATGGCGTTGCTCCTGAATGTCCCGACAGCAGCAACGTGGGGCATGGCGGGGGTGTTCCGCCCTTCCAAACCCTCTCCCTTGGGAGAGGGAGGGACCCATGGCGCAGCCATGGGAGGGAGAGGGTTTATGGCCTCGCCGTTCTAAGCACCGACAGGATCGCCTCCGCGACACCGCCCGGATCGGTCAGGACGCGGTCGTTCGGAAACCGCATCACGTGAAAGCCACAGGCCTCCAGCACCTCGGTGCGCTCGGCGTCGTAGCGTTCCTGATCCTCGTGAACCTTCCCGTCGAGTTCGATGACCAGCCGTCTGTCGCTACAGAGGAAATCAACGAAGTAGCGGTCGATCGGGACCTGGCGCTTGAACTTGAAGCCTTGCAGTCGGCCCGCGCGGACGATGGCCCAGAGCTTGGACTCGGCCAGGGTCTGGGCGCCGCGTAGGCGGCGGGCGTTGGCGGTTCGATCCATGGCGGCAGCTTGGCCGAGCGGCGGCCGGAGGCAAGGAAAGTAACCGCCATTTTAGACGGCGTAATCCCTCTCCCTCCCACCGCTGCGCGGCGGGTCCCTCCCTCTCCCAAGGGAGAGGGTATTTTCGCTACGGCCGCTGCAGAACCAGCGCCGCCCAGGCGTCGCGATGAATTCGGTCGACGAGCTTGAAGCCGCGCGAGACGTAGGCGGCCTTGACCATCCGCTCCTGGGTGCGCAGCAGGCCCGACAGGATCACCGTGCCGCCGGGGACCAGGGCGGTCTTGATGTCCTGAGCAAGGCTGACCAGCGGTCGGGCCAGGATGTTGGCGAACACCAGGTCGTAGGGCGCGTTGTCGGTCACCAGACGGTTCGAAAGGCCCGAGGCATGGACGAACCGGGCGTTGGCGCGATTGACCTTGGCGTTCTCCTTGGAGATTCGCACGCTGGGCCTGTCGATGTCCGTGCCGACCGTGATCTTGGAGCCCGTGCGCGCGGCGGCAATGGCCAGCAGGCCCGTGCCGGCCCCGACGTCGAGCACCTTGTTGAACTTGCGGGCCTTGATCAGCTTGTCATAGGCCATCAGGCAGCCGACCGTCGTGCCGTGGTGGCCGGTGCCGAACGCCGCGCCGGCCTCGATGCGCAGGTTGACCGTACTGGCCGGCAGGCGGCCTCGGTCGTGCATGCCGTAGACGAAGAAGCGGCCGGCGCGCACCGGCGGCAGGCCCGACAGCGCCATGGCCAGCCAGTCGGCGTCGGCCAACTGCTCGCGCACCACCTTCAGGGGATAGCCGGCGAGGACTTCCAGGAGGCCCGCGTCTTCCTCGTCGTTGGTCGGGAAGGCGTCGATGCGCCAGAGGCCCTTGTCCTCGTCCTCTTCCAGGATCGAGTAGGTCGCGCCTTCGAGGCCGGGGTGGTTGTCGATGGCGTCGGCGGCGGCTTCGGCGTCGGCGCGCGCGCCGCGGGCGACGATCTGCTGGGGCGTGTAGTCGGTCATGGCGCTCCAGTAGCGGGCTAAGCGCCGAAAGGCGAGACCGCGCGCTTGCCAAATGTGGGCTGGAAGGCGGGGCGGCGCGCCGGGGCGGGCGTCCAGATCTCGGGCGCGGGCTCCGGCGGGGCCAGGCTCCAGGTCAGGGGCGCGGGGGCGAACAGCGGCCGGCGGGCGGCTTTCCCCGGCTGACCGCTCAGCGCCCAGACCGGTCCCAGCAGTCGGGTCACCGCCGCGCAGGCCAGGGCCCAGGCGATGCCGTTGCGCTCGAGGATGAAGCTCTCGGAGAAGGTGGTCATCAGGAAGATGGCCAGGAACAGGGTGGCCCAATAGCCGTCCTGCACCTTGCGGAAGCGGAACAGGGCGACCAGCAGGGATCCGCCCAGCACCACGGCGCACAGGCTGACCCCGACCCAGCCCAGCTGGGCCAGGATGTCGAGCCAGCCGTTGTGGGCGGTGGGCACCAGCCAGCCGGTCTCCTTGCGGATCCATTGGGCGGGCTGGGATTCCAGCGTCCAAAACACGGCGTAGCCATAGCCGGTCATCGGCGCCTTGGCCGACTGCCGCAGCAGGGCGGCCCAGATGTCGGTGCGGCCGGTCAGGGACGGGTCCTTGCCCAGGGCCTTGAACAGCAGCTCCGGGGCCAGCCACATGACCATGGCGGCGGTCACGGCCACGGTGACGCCCAGCCAGACCACGATCACCGCCGTCGCCGGGCCGCGCCGCATGGCCGCCAGCAGCATCGAGCCGGCCAGGCCGATCATCAGGGCCAGCAGCGAGGTCTTGGACTTGCTCATCAGGATCATCACCGCGCAGAGCACGATCGTGAAGATCAGCTGCTTGCGCCTGGTCGATCCGGCCAGCAGCGCGGCCATGGCGGCCAGGGCGCCGTAGACCATCATCGCGCCCATCTGGTTCTTCTCGTACCAAAGGCCGCGCCAGTCGCCGGCGTTGATGTCGTGCTGCACGCCCATCGAAGGGTAGGCGATCGCGGCCAGGAGGCCGCCAGCGGCGAGAAGGAGGAACGTGGTGGCGATGATCTCGGCCATTCGCCGCCCGTCGAAGCTGGAGGCGAAATAGAGCCCGAACAGGGTCGTGAACGCCGCCGCCAAGGCGCGGCGGTTGGTGGTGCCCGGGTCCAGCGACCACGAGGCCGAGGCGAACACCCAGAAGATCAGCAGGCTGAGCATGGCGGCCGGAAACCAGAACCGCAGCACGCGCGGGGCGCGCCAGACCGCCAGGCCCAGGATCAGGGCGTAGACCGGCAGCCACATCAGCCGCAGCAGCGGCATGTCCTCGCCGCCGGCCTGAAGCGGATCGACCAGCGGGCCGATGAAGGCGTTGGACAGCATGAACAGCACGAAGCCGCAGGCCAGGGCTTCCAGCTTGCGCCAGAGGTCGGGCCGTTCATCGGTCAACTGTGCGTCCAAGGTTCCAATCCTCGCCTGTGGCGCGAAATGGAACACGCGCCGGCCGTCTGGGCGGTCGGCTGCAAGGCGGGGGCCGTGACGTCTGGCTTGGTGGAGTCTTAGTAAGCGGCGGCCATGGCGACCGCTTGGGGCGCGCTGGGCGCGTCCGGCGCGTCCGGCGCGTCGATCGCCTGGGGCGGTTCGGGCGCGAGAGGCGCGTCTTCCGGCAGGCGGATGTTCAGAATGTCGCCGCCCGTGGACGGCCAGGTCCGTTCGCTTGCCTCGACCCGGCGGACGGGCTGGGCCTGGGGCGTCGGTTCGGCCCAGGCGGTGGGGATGTACTCAGGAACCTCGTAGGAAGCCACCACCACCGGCTGTTCCGAATTATGTTGAGCGCGGAGGAAGTCGGTGCCGAGCACGTAGTCGGGAGTATTCCCGCTGGGCCAGGCGATCGGGTCGGCCTGGGCATACGATGTCTCGGGCGCGTAGGCGGTCTCGGCCTCCGGCCCGGTCTGGGAACCGGTCTTCAGGATCAGTCCGCCCGTCAGCCCGACCGCCAGGGCGACGGCGGCGCCGATCAAGGCGGTGCGATGGAGAAAGAGGTCCGAGGCGTCCATGACAACAGAAGCGCGCCGGACGGCAAAACGTTCGATCTTCGCGACGTGATCGCTAGGCTGGCGACTCGCCACGAGAGGAACCGACATGCCTAGCCGCCACATGCTCCGCGACCGGACCTCCGGCGGCCATGCGCGGGTGACCTATGTCGAGCTGTTCTTCGACCTGATCTTCGTGTTCGCGGTGACCCAGCTCTCACACGGGCTGATCGAGCATCCGACCCTGTTGGGGGTCATCGAGACCGGAATGCTGCTGATGGCGGTCTGGTGGGCGTGGATCTTCACCGCCTGGGTCACCAACTGGCTGGATCCCGAGCGGGCGCCAGTGCGGATCATGCTGTTCGCGGTGATGGTGGTAGGCATGGTCATGGCCATGTCGATCCCCAAGGCGTTCGGCGAACGCGGCCTGATCTTCGCCGTGGCCTTCGTGACGATCCAGCTGGGCCGCAGCCTGTTCACCGCCTGGGCGATGCGGGACCACCCTTTCCAGAGCCGCAACTTCATCCGGATATCCCTCTGGTTCGCGGCGTCGGGGTTGTTATGGATCGCCGGCGGACTGGCCGAAGGGCCCTTGCGCCTGGCGCTGTGGGGCGGGGCGATCGCCGTCGAGTACGTCTCGCCGGCCATGGGCTTCTGGATCCCCGGCGTGGGCCGCGCCAAGGCCGAGGAATGGGATGTCGAGGGCGGGCACCTGGCCGAGCGCTGCGCGCTGTTCACGATCATCGCCCTGGGCGAATCCATCCTGGTGATGGGCGCGACGACCGCGACCCTGGCCTGGACGCCCAGCGTGATCGCCGCCTTCCTGGCCTCGTTCGCGGGCAGCCTGGCCATGTGGTGGATCTATTTCTCGTTCACCGCCGAGGCGGCCAGCGAGGCGATCAGCCACGTCAAGGACCCCGGCCGCGTGGCGCGTACGGCCTATACCTACATCCACCTGCTGCCGATCGCCGGGATCATCGTCACAGCCGTGGCCGACGAATGGACCATCCACCATCCGCTGGGCCACACCGACGTGAAGACGGCCGCCGCCCTGATCGGCGGGCCGTTCCTGTTCCTGCTGGGCGGCGCGCTGTTCAAGCGAGCGGTGTTCCGGCTGTGGGCGCCGGCTCAGGTCGTGGGATTGCTGGCCCTGGGGGCGCTGATCCCCGTCAGCGCGTTCGTGGGGCCGCTGGTGTTGTCGATCGCGACGACGGTGGTGCTGCTGGGCGTCTGCGTCCGGGAACACCTGGTTCACGGGGCGACGGCGCGACGCTAGACGGTCAGCGCCGCATTGGTGGCGCGCACCAGGCCGTCGATGATGCCGGGCTCGGTCGAGGCGTGCCCCGCGTCCCAGACGATCTCGAACTTGGCTTCCGGCCAAGCCCGGTGCAGCGACCAGGCGCTGTCGAGCGGGGTGACCGCGTCGAAGCGGCCCTGGACGATCCAGGCCGGGATGTGACGGATCTTGTCGATGTTCTTCAGGATCCAGCCGTCTTCGTCGAAGAACCCGCCGTTGGTGAAGAAGTGGCATTCGATCCGCGCGAAGGCGATGGCGAAGTCATCCTCATTGAACTTTGGGGGCCGTGCTTCGGGGCCGCGCAGCGAGATGGTGTCGCCTTCCCACTGGCTCCACGCCCCGGCGGCCTCGGCCTGGATGCGTCGGTCGGGATGAGTCAGGCGCTTGTGATAGGCGGCCATCAGGTCGCCGCGTTCCTCGACCGGGATCGGGGCCAGGAACCGCTCCCAAGCGTCCGGAAACATCATCGAGGCGCCATCCTGGTAGAACCAGCGCAGTTCCTTCTGGGTCAGCAGGAAGATGCCGCGGAGCACCAGGCCCTCGACCCGGTCGGGGTGGGCGATGGCGTAGGCCAGGGCCAGGGTCGAGCCCCATGAGCCGCCGAACACGGTCCACTTCTCGATGCCCAGCTGCTCGCGCAGTCGCTCGATATCGGCGATCAGGCTCCAGGTGGTGTTGTCCTCGAGGCTGGCGTTGGGGCGCGAGCGGCCGCAGCCGCGCTGGTCGAACAAGGCCATGCGCCATTTGTTGGGATCGAAGAACCGCCGCATGGTCGGGTTGACCGCTCCGCCGGGACCGCCGTGCAGGATCACCGCCGGCTTGCCGCGCGGCGCGCCGCATTCCTCGTAGTAGATCTCGTGTGGACCGTCCGTGCTCATCCAGCCGAACGAGAAGGGCTCGATGTCGCGATACAGGCCACGACGACCGACGGAGGACATGGGGGTGGCGGAAGCGTTGCGATCCATGACCCAACCCTAAACCCGTTTCGGGGGGCGAGGGAACGGCGGCGGGGGTTCATTTCCCCTGGTCGGTCGCGTATCGGACGGGAATGATCGCGCGACTCCTCCCCACCTTGAGCCGACCGACGCCGGCCCAATATCGGCCGCGGCGGCCTCGGCGCCCTTCTGGGCATGCGGGTCGCGGGCGAGGGGGCGCGCTTGATCATGGGCGGCGCGCCTCTGACATCGCAACCCTCGTCGCTTTTCCGTATTCTCCCGAGTCATGAACAACCCCGAAGACCTCAGCGACGAAGAACTGCTCGACATGCTGACCCCGCGCCAGCTGGCCGAGCTGGACCGCGCGATCGCCGAGATGATGGGCCCCGAGGGGCTGGACAAGGTCATCTCGCTGCAGGTGATGGCCCAGCTCTACACCGTGCGCGCTACCGAGCGCGACGAGGTCTCGGCCCTGGCCATGCTGCAGATGGCGGCGGCGATGCGGCGTCGCGCGGACATCCTGGCGGGCGATAGAGCCTAGTTCGGGAAGCGCCGCCCCAGCCAATCGATCAGGATCGCATTGACCTGTTCGGGCCTCTCCTGCTGGGTCCAATGGCCGCTGCCTTCGACCAGCACCTTCTCCAGATCCGAGATCTGGTCGCCCATGCGGTCGGCCAGGGACGGCGGCAGCACCACGTCGTGCTCGGCCATGATCATCAGGCAGGGGACGCCGTCGATCCGCGTCGGCAGATGCTCGGCCCGTTCCCAGTTGCGCACGAAGTTGCGGTACCAGTTGATGCCGCCGGTGAAGCCCGTGCGCTCGAAGGTCTCGACGAAGGTCTTCAGTTCTTCGGGTTCCAGCAGCTGGGCGGAGGTGTCGGCGACGTCGAAGCGAGCCAGGCCGTCCTGCAGGGCCAGCGAGCGCCGCTCGGTTGCGCCGCTGGTGAAGGCGGCCTGCTCGCCGCTCGGCTTGCGCATGAAGTAGCGCATGGTCTTTTCGACGTCGGCGCCCAGTTGAGCGTCGGCCACGCCGGGCTTCTGGAAGTGGACGATATACATGTCGTCGCCGAACGCGTTGCGGAAGGCGGTGATCGGATCGACCGGCAGGCGCGGCAGGAACGGCGTGTTGATCCCCACCACGCCGGCGGTGCGGTCTGGATGCATCAGCGGCATCTGCCAGACAACCAAGCCGCCCCAGTCGTGGCCGCAGAACACCGCCTTGTCGGCACCCAGATGGTCCAGCAGTCCGACAAGGTCGCCGGTCAGGTGCGCCATGTCATAGTCCTCGACCGCCTCGGGGCGATCGGTCAGGCCATAGCCGCGCTGGTCGGGCACGATCACCCACCGGCCGGCCGCCGCCAGGGCCGCGATCTGCCAGCGCCAGGAATACGAGAACTCGGGAAAGCCGTGGCACAGGACGATCGGCGTGCCGACCCGCGGTCCCGCCTCGTAATAGGCCATGCGGATCCCGTTGATCTGGGCGAACGCGGGCTCGGGCATCGGGGGCGCAAACTGGGTCATGGCGTTTCCTGCTTCTCTTATTGTTGGCCAGATTGCAGGCGGTCGTCGCGCCCGGCAAGGCCGCGATTCATACGGTCAAGGACTTACCCCTACGGAAAACAAGCGTAAAAGCGCGGCCATGACCGACAACGCACAGTCCGCGCCCGCCGCCACGCCCTGGCGGCTTGTCCTGATGCTGGGCGCGCTGACCGCCTTCGCGCCGATGTCGATCGACATGTACCTGTCGAGCATGCCCGAGATCGGTCGGACCCTTAACGCCGGGCCTGACGACGTTCAGGCGACGCTGGCGGCGTTCTTCGCCGGCATGGCGATCGGTCAGTTCCTGTACGGTCCCGCCTCGGACCGGTTCGGGCGCCGCGCGCCTCTGCTGGTGGGAATCGGCATCTACATCGCCGCCTCGGTGGTCTGCGCCATCGCGACGTCGATCGAGGTGCTGGTCATCGCCCGCTTCGTCCAGGCCCTGGGCGGCTGCGCGGGCGCGGTGATCGCCCGTGCGGTGGTGCGCGACAAGTTCAACCACGCCGACACCGCGCGGGTGCTGTCGCTGATGACCCTGATCATGGGCCTGGCGCCGGTCCTGGCGCCGCAGTTCGGCGGCGTCGTGCAGTTCTTGGCCGGCTGGCGCGGCGTGTTCTGGACGCTGGCGGTGTTCGGCGTGCTGATCGGCGTGTGGATCGCGCTGAGCCTGGCGGAGTCGCGGTCGGAGGCCACCGCGATCCAGGCGCGCTCGGAGAACCCGTTCCGCGCCTATTTCGCGCTGCTGCGCCAGAGGCGACTGGTCGGCTACGGCGTGGCCGGCGCCCTGAACGGCGCGACCCTGTTCACCTACATCTCGACCGCGCCGGACCTGGTCATGGGGACCTACGGCCATCGACCGTTGGTGTTTAACATCATCTTCGCCTTCAACGCCGTGGGCATTATCGGGGCCAGCCAGGTCAACCGCCTGCTGCTGCGCCGCGCCACGCCCGACCAGGTGCTGTTGCGGGCCAGCATCGCCTCGATCGTCGCCGCCTTCCTGTTGGCGGCCGCCGCCTACAGCGGCCTGGGCGGCCAGTTCACCGTGCTGCCGCTGCTGTTCGCGGCGCTGTCGACCTATGGCCTGATGGCCGGCAACACCATGGCGGGGGCGCTGAGCGTGGATCCCAGCCGGGCCGGCTCGACCTCGGCGCTGATGGGCGGCGCGTCGTTCGGGGCGGGGGCCTTGGCCTCCTGGATCGGCGGCCTGCTGCACGACGGCACGGCCAGGCCGGTGGCCGCGGTGATGTTCGCGTGCCTGGTGGGGTCCAGCCTGGCGATCTTCCTGCTGGCGGTCCCCAAGGACCGGCGCGGCAAGGCTCCAGCCTAGGCTTCGCGGTCGTCGATCGCGCCGGCGCGCCAGGCCAATAGGAGCCAGCCGGCCAGGAAGCACAGGCCGCCCAGCGGCGTGACCATGCCCAGCATTCGCGGCCCGCCCAGCGCCATGGCGTAGAGCGAGCCCGAGAACAGCACGGTCCCGATCAGGAACAGGGCAGGGGTGGCCACGCCGTCCTTGCCGTCCGCCTTCCGCACGGCCAGCCACCCGAACACCGCCAGGGCGTGGGTCATCTGGTACAGTGAGCCGGTGTGAAGCCACTCCACCGCGCGGGCGTCCTCGACGCCGTGCGCGGCGAAGGCGCCGAACGCCACCGCCAGGAAGCCGCTGAGCGCCGCGAGGCGAACGACGAGGGCGGTCGGTTTCATCTATTTGTGCTTGTTGTGCGCGATGACGTCGTCCGGCTTGATGTCCAGGAAGTCGGGCATGAAGGCGTTGTAGGACGCGGTCTTGTCCAGGTCGATGACGACGCTGCGGTGGCCTTCCCAGATCATGTGCGTGGCGACGTAGAACACGATGGCCAGGCCGACGAAGCCGATCCAGCGGTGCTTGTGCAGCAGGTTGGCGATGGCGGTGGCGGCCACGCCCATCAGGATGATCGACAGCAGCAGGCCGAACACCAGGATGGCCGGGTGCTCGCGGGCCGCGCCGGCGACGGCCAGGACGTTGTCCAGCGACATCGAGACGTCGGCGATCAGCACCTGCACGAAGGCCTGCTTGAAGGTCTTGGCCGGCTTGGCGCGCGGCTCGGTGGCCGGGTCGTTGTCCAGCATGGCCTGGGCGTCGGCCTGGTCGTGGGTGATCTGCTCGCGCAGCTCGCGCCACATCTTCCAGCAGACCCAAAGCAGCAGGACGCCGCCGGCCAGCAGCAGGCCGATCACGCCCAGCAGCCAGGTGGTGATCAGGGCGAAGCCGATGCGCAGAACGACTGCCGCGCCCAGGCCGTAGAGGATGACCTTCTTGCGGTCCTTGACCGGCAAGCCGCCGGCCGCGAGGCCCACGGCCACGGCATTGTCGCCCGCGAGGACGAGATCGATCATCAGAACGGAGAGGAAGGCCGCGAACGGACCATCCAGTCCGCCCACCTGGGCGAGGAGCGCGTCAAACATACGGCCTCAATGCTTCAGGCGGGCGGGTCTGGCAAGCACCGCCTAGTGGGCGTGCTCAAGTTCCTTGTGGGCGACGGGGGCGTCGTGCCCGTGGTCATGGCCATGGTCATGCCCATGACCGTGGTCGTCGTGGTGATCGGCTTCGGCTGGGCCATGGTCGTCATGGCCATGATCCGCAGCGTGGGAGTCGGCATGGTCGTGACCGCTGACCGGCAGCGCCTCGGCGTCGGCGACGGGGGCGACGTGATGGTCGTCATGGGCGTCGTCGTGGATCGGGGCCTCGAACGGGCTGTGCTCGTCATGGCCATGCCCGTGATCGGCGTGGCCATGGTCGTCGTGGTGGTTGACCGCGCTGGCCACCGCCGCGCCGGCCAGGGCGCCGCCGGCGGCCGCGACCATCGGGTTGACGTAGTTGACCTCGGCGGACTTCGGCGCGTCGAACTCCATCTCGTTGCGGCCGTAGTCGGTCAGGGTGCGGAACTTGCGACGACGCTCGGCGCGGGCCTTGGCGGCCGAGGCGTTGCGCGAGATCGCCACCAGGATCAGCAGGGCCAGCAGCACCAGCCCGCCGCCCAGCAGCGACTTGCCCGGCACCTTGCCGACGCCCGGCAGGTCGACGGTCTCGTAGCGGCCCAGGTCCGGCATGGCGAACTTGAAGCCCTTGGTCTTCTCCTTCACCGCGTCCTGGATCGGAGCGACCTGCTTGGCGATCGAGCCCAGGGTGAAGCCCTGGGTCGGCTTGGTTCCGGCCAGTTCGACGCCGAAGTCCGTCTTCAGCGGTCCCTTGGCGTCGGCGGTCGGCTTGACCTGCCAGGCGAAGGTGGCCGGCTCGCCGGACTTGACCTCGGCGGTCTGGCGACCGTTCGGGGTGATCTCGTAGCCTTGGCCCTGCAGATCGGCATAGGCGCTGGTCTTCTTGGCCGCCTTGGTCAGGCCCAGCTTGGCGGCTTCCTTCTTGATCAGGTCGCCGAGGGTGGCGGGCAGGGACAGGGTGACCTGGCCTTCCTTGCCCTGGGCCAGGCTTTCGGCCGTGGCCAGGGTCGCGCCCTTGGTGGCTTCCGGCGCGACGGCCGCCTGCAGCCTCTCCAGCTTGGTCAGCGGCTTGGGCGGGACGGGCTTGGCGGCGGCGGCCGGCGCGACGACCGGGACCTTGGCCGGGACGACGACGGGCTTGGCGGCGACCACCGGCTTCAACGGGGCCGGCGCGGTGGCGACGGCGACCGGCTTGGCGGCTGGCTTGGCGACCGGAGCCGGGGCGGCGTGGGCCCGGCGGGCCGGCGCCGAAACCGCGCGCGGCGCATAACGCGTCGTCTTGGGATTGGCGATCGGCGCCATGGCCGTGACCAGGGTCCCGTCGGCGCGGCGCCAGGTCTTCAGGTTCGGGTTCGAGCTGACGACGGGGGCGGGGGCAGGGGCCGCGGTGGGCGCAGGGCCGCCCAGCAGGCCGTCGGCCGGCGTGGCCTCGGTCGCCGGCGGCGCGCCCATCAAGTCGGGCGTCTCGCTCGCGCCGTAGCCCGAGGCGATCGCCGCGGGCGGCGCCTCGACAGGCTCGCGCGCGCCGCATCCGGCCATCACCAAAACGCTCATCGCGCAGCCGGCCAGAGCCGTCATACGGACTGTGTTATGCAACATCGGGTCCCCCGATCCCATGTTCGAACTCTCCGCCAAAGCTTCGCCTTGCGGTCTCAAGCTTGAGAGAACCACGTCATCGCGACGAAATCAAAACGGTTAAGAGAGATTCACGAACCGGTTTCATCCCTGGAGCGAACTTTCGACGCTTCATAGAGCGCGACCGCCGCCGCGGCGGACACATTCAGGCTCTCAAAGCCCCCAGGCATGGCAATTTTACCCATCACGTCACAATGCTCGGCGACCAGCCGGCGCACGCCTTCGCCTTCCGACCCCAGGACCAGCACCGTCGGTCGGTCGTCCAGCACCTGGTCGAGGGTCTGCTCGGCTTCGCCCGCGAGCGCGACGGCCCGCCAGCCCAGGTCGGCCAGTTCCTCCAGGGCGCGGGAGAGATTGACCACGCGCGCGTAGGGCACCTTGTCGACGGCGCCGACGGCGGTCTTGGCCAGCACGCCGGTCAGGGCGGGGGCGTGGCGGTCCTGCACGATCATCCCTCGGGCCCCGAAGGCGGCGGCCGAGCGGAAGATGGCGCCGATGTTCTGCGGATCGGTGATCTGGTCCAGCATCACCAGGAGGCCCTGGGCGGGCGTGCCCAGGTCGTGGACGGTCAGGGTCTCGGGCTCGTCGATCTTCAGGGCGATGCCCTGGTGCACGGCGCCGGCCGGCAGCTGACGGGCGATGTCGGGGCCCTCCATGATCTGCAGGAAGGGGGCGCGGCTCAGATTCGGCGCGAGTCGCTTGGCGCGATCCGGGGTGGCCAGAAGGCGTTTCGGAACGGGTCTGGCGGGGTTGGAAAGCGCGGCCTCGACGGCGTGAGTCCCCCAGATCCAATCCTTGGCGTCGCCCTGGCCCTTGGAAAACTTGTTGTTTTCCCGAGGCTTGGAACGAAAATCACGTTCGGGCGAAGAAGGCTTTTTCCGGTCGTTGCGTTCGGAATGAGAGGACACTATAAGACGCGCTCCGATTTGGGGCCCTGAGGGTTTCCGAGAGCCAGGGCGGCGCTGCTTTAGCATCGTCTCACAGGTCTCGAGGAAGCTTTTGTTCCTTTTTCGTGACGGGCGGTCCGCCGCCGGTTTCGAGGATGGAAAGGCCGCTTTGAAGGAGCTCTGTCGCGCGCTGGGGGAATGTCCCGAGTGGCAAAGGGGGGGGACTGTAAATCCCCTGGCGTACGCCTTCGTAGGTTCGAGTCCTACTTCCCCCACCACGCGCGACGAGAGCTCTTGACGAGCGTGGGCCCCAAAGCCTGAGACCGGGAGCCGATGCGACCCCGCTAGCTTGGCGGGTATAGCACAAAGGTAGTGCAGCAGCCTTCCAAGCTGAGGATCCGGGTTCGAGTCCCGGTACCCGCTCCAGCTCCCTATATGTATGACCCTGAAACAAGCCCGCCGGCGCGAAGGTAGAGACCATGGCCAAGGAAAAGTTCGAACGCAATAAGCCGCACTGCAACATCGGCACCATTGGTCACGTTGACCACGGCAAGACGACGTTGACGGCCGCGATCACCATCACGCTGGCCAAGGTTGGCGGCGGCAAGGCGATGAACTACGCCGACATCGATGCGGCGCCGGAAGAAAAGGCCCGCGGCATCACGATCAACACCGCGCACGTGGAGTATGAGACGGCCAACCGTCACTACGCCCACGTCGACTGCCCCGGCCACGCCGACTATGTGAAGAACATGATCACCGGCGCGGCGCAGATGGACGGCGCGATCCTGGTGGTTTCGGCCGCCGACGGCCCGATGCCCCAGACCCGCGAGCACATCCTGCTGGCCCGTCAGGTCGGCGTGCCGGCCCTGGTCGTCTACATGAACAAGGTCGACCTGGTCGACGACGAAGAGCTGCTGGAACTGGTCGAGATGGAAGTGCGCGAGCTGCTCAGCTCGTATGACTTCCCGGGCGACGACATTCCGATCACCAAGGGTTCGGCCAAGGTGGCGATCGACGGCGGCGACGCCAAGATCGGCGAACAGTCGATCCTGGCCCTGATGCAGACGGTCGACGACTACATCCCGCAGCCGGCCCGTCCGCTGGACCTGCCGTTCCTGATGCCGGTCGAAGACGTGTTCTCGATCTCGGGCCGCGGCACCGTGGTGACCGGCCGTATCGAAAAGGGCATCGTCAAGGTCGGCGAGGAAGTCGAGATCGTCGGCATCCGTCCGGTCCAGAAGACGACCTGCACGGGCGTCGAGATGTTCCGCAAGCTGCTGGACCAAGGTCAGGCCGGCGACAACGTGGGCGTGCTGCTGCGCGGCACCAAGCGCGAAGACGTCGAGCGCGGCCAAGTGCTGTGCAAGCCCGGCTCGATCACCCCGCACACCAAGTTCGTGGCCGAAGCCTACATCCTGACCAAGGAAGAAGGCGGCCGTCACACCCCGTTCTTCACCAACTACCGTCCGCAGTTCTACTTCCGCACCACCGACGTGACCGGGATCATCAAGCTGCGCGAAGGCGTGGAAATGATCATGCCGGGCGATAACGCCGAGCTGGACGTCGAGCTGATCACCCCGATCGCCATGGACCAGGGCCTGCGCTTCGCCATCCGAGAAGGCGGCCGCACCGTCGGCGCCGGCGTCGTCGCGAAGATCGTTGAATAACGATTTTCTCGACCATGTTTAGTGGCCAGAAGCGCATGCGCTTCTGGCGCGCGAAGATCGTCGAGTAGTCTCGGCTTTCTAGCTTCTGCTGAAGATCGCGAAGGCCCCGGGGGAAACCCCGGGGCCTTTTGCTTTGGGGCTCGATCATTGGACCTGACTGACCGATAGTGGTCGCTCAAATGGTGTCTCTGGTTGAGTTTTGGCGGAGGATATGACGGATGGCGGACGAACCTCGGATCGGCGATCAGTTCAGAGGCCTGCCCATGGGAGATCTCATCGGAGGCCCCCTGATCGCGGCGCGCGGCGCTCAGGACGCCATGGCCAAAACCACGGCGGATTTCATGGCCAAGGTGGCTGACACGCCGCCGAGCGAGGCCACGGAACAGGATTCCGACGCCCAGGCTTGATCGCGAACTTGGCGCTTGCGACGTTCGCGGCGACGAACCGAGCGAACGCGGCGCATATCTGGTCATTTCGCCGGCCTGACCAGCCGGCGCCCGCTTCCGCTTGCGGGGGAACGCGTTATTCTGCCCGCGAAATCGGGGTGATCACTTGGTCCGCAAGCTCTTCGTTCTTTCCCTGGCCGTGGCTGGCCTGGTCGGCTGCAAGGCGCCGCCGGACCCGCCGTCGTCGGTCCTGCCGCCGCCGGGCCTGGGCGACCGCGTGCGGGTGCTGAGCGCCGACGCCATGGTCATCGACGGCAAGCACGTGCGCCTGGCCAACGCCTATGCGCCGCAGGGCGTGCCCGACGCCCGCTGCTGGGCCGAGGCCGCCGCCGCCAAGCAGGCCAACGCCTGGGTGCGGGCCAAGATGCGCGAGGCTCGTGCCATCACCGTTGAGCCTGCCGGCGGCTTCGACGAATTCCACCGGGATCTGTCGCTGGTCAGCCTGGACGGCGTCGATCTGGGTCAAGCGATGTACGAGGCCGGCCTGGCCAGCCGGCGTAGCACCGGCCGCGACCATCGCTTTCCCTGGTGCGAGCCGATCAGCGGCAAGGCGCCCGACGCCCCCGCGGTGGGGTCGCTGCTGGACAGCGGGCGCTAGCAGGAACCAAGGCCGCTCTCTGCGTCGCATGCGACTTCGCCGCGTGACGCAGAGAGCGCCTTTGCCGCTTACAGCCGATCGACCGGCGAGGCGCTGGCCGCGTTCGGGGCTTCGCGCGGGGTGGTCATGCGCGAGAGCTTCGGCGTCAGCCAGCGCTCGATGTCGTCGACGATCTCGTAGACCACCGGCACCAGCACCAGGGACAGCACGGTCGAGGTGATCAGGCCGCCGATCACCGCCACGGCCATCGGCTGGCGGAATTCTGAACCGGTGCCGATGCCCAGCGCGGTGGGCAGCATGCCCGCCATCATCGCCAGGGTGGTCATGACGATCGGCCGGGCCCGCTCGTGACAGGCGTCGACGATGGCGTCGCGCTGGCTCATGCCGGCCCGCTCCTGCTCGATCGCGTACTCGACCAGCAGGATCGAGTTCTTGGCCGCCAGGCCCATCAGCATCAGGAAGCCAATCAGCGACGGCATCGACAGCGACTGACCGGTGACCAGCAGGGCCAGGAAGGCCCCGCCAATCGCCAGGGGCAGGGCCGACAGGATGGTGATCGGCTTGAAGAAGCTGCGGAACAGCAGGATCAGCACGCCGAACACCAGGCCCACGGCCGAGAGCAGCGCCACGGCGAAGCCGGTGAACAGCTCGACGAACGCCTCCTGGTCGCCGGCCGTGGCCGGAGCGACGCCGGAGGGCAGCTTCTTCATCGTGGGCAGGTTGTTGACGTCGGCCATGGCCTCGCCCAGTTGGGCGCCGTTGTTAAGGTCGGCCTCGATGGTCAGCTGACGCTTGCGGGCGAAGCGGTCGATCTTGGCGGGACCGGCCTGGAACGACAGGTCGGCCACGCTGTCGAGCCGGGTCGTGCCGCCGCTGGCCGTGGGAATGCGCAGGGCGCCCAGGGCGTCGAGGTCGGCGCGGGTCTCGGCCGGCAGACGCACGCGGATCGGGATCCGGCGCTCGCCCTGGGTCATCTTGGCGACGTTGGAGTCGATGTCGCCCACCGTGGCCACGCGGGCGATGGCGGCGATGTCGGCGGCGTTGACGCCCAGGCGGGCGGCCTCGTCGGCCTTGGGTCGGATGATGATCTCCGGACCGCTGGGCGGAGAGGACGGGCGGGGATCGGCGACGGTGCTGAGGCTCCGCATCTCGCGCTCGACCTGGGCGGCCGTGCGCTCCAGCAGCGGGCCGTCCTCGGCGGTCAGGATGGTCTGGACGTCCGAGGTGCCCCAGTCGCCCAGCAGGTTGACCCGGGCGTCGGGGATGTCGCGCAGTCCGTCGCGGACCACCTGCTTGATCTCGGTCACGGTCAGGTCGCGCTTGCCGTTCAGCACGATGGTGATGGTGGCGTCGCGGATGTCGGTCCCGCTCTGGCCGCCCCAGCCGCTGCCGATGTTCGACCCGACCTGGGCGAAGACGTGGGCGGTTTCCGGGCGCTTGCGGAACATGGTGGTCACCGACTGGACGGTTCGCTCCATGTCGGTCGTGGTCGCGCCGGGCGGGCCCTGGACCTTCAGATAGTAGAAGTTGGCGTTGGCGGCCGGCTGGAAGGCGGTGGGAATGAACGGCACCAGGGCGAACGAGCCGATCAGGATCAGGGTGCCGATGATGATGGCCAGGAACCGGTGGTCCAGCGACCAGTCCAGCACGTTGCGATAGAAGCCCTTGAACGGCGGGCGCTCATGGGCGTGCTTGGCCGGCTTGAGGAAGTAGGCGGCCAGCAGCGGCGTCAGCAGGCGGGCGACCACCAGCGAGAACAGCACCGCCACGGCGACGGTCAGGCCGAACTCCTTGAAGAACTGGCCGGGCGTGCCGGGCATGTACGACACGGGCACGAACACCGCGACGATGGTGAAGGTGGTGGCCACGACGGCCAGGCCGATGGAGTCCGCACCCTCCATGGCCGCCTGGAACGGCCTTTGTCCCCGCGAGACGCGTTTTTCGATGTTCTCGATCTCGACCACGGCGTCGTCGACCAGGATGCCGATGACCAGGGTCAGGGCCAGCAGGGTGACGACATTCAGCGAGAAGCCCATCACCGACATGAAGGCGAAGGTCGGGATCAGCGACACCGGCATGGCGATGGCGGTGATCAGGGTGGCCCGCCATTCGCGCAGGAACAGGAACACCACCAGCGAGGCCAGCAGCATGCCTTCCAGCAGGGTGTGCTCGGTGGCCGCGAAGCTGGCGCGGGTCTCATCGACGGTCGAGAAGATCTTCACGAAGCTGACGCCGGGCTGCTTCTCGGCCAGCCTGTCGATGGCGGCCTTGACGTTGTCCTCGACGGCGACGTCGCTGGAATCGCGGGTCTTCATCACCTGGAAGGCGACCACGGACTTGCCGTCGAGGCGGGCGAAGCCGCGCTGCTCCTCGGCGCCCTGGCCGACCTGGGCCACGTCGGTCAGCTTCACATAGCGGCCGCCTGCGATCGGGATGGTGATGTTGCGCAGCTGCTCGACCGTGGTCGCCGCGCCCAGCACGCGCAGGGTCTGCTCGCGGCCGCCGATATTGGCGCGACCGCCGGGGGCGTCGACGCTGAAGCTGGCCAGGGCCTGGTTCAGCTGAGGCGCGGTGACGCCGAACGACGCCATGCGGTCGGGGTCGATGATGACGTTGATCTCGCGGTCGATGCCGCCGACCCGGGCCACCTGGGCCACGCCCTTCTCGCCCTGAAGGGCGCGGGTCACGGTGTCGTCGATGAACCACGACAGCTCGGTGGCGCTCATGTTCGGCGCGGCGACGGCGTAGGTGATGATCGGGGCGCTGGTGATCTCCAGGCGCTGGACGATCGGCTCATCGACCTCGCGGGGCAGGATGGCGCGGGTCTGATCGACCTTGGAGCGCACCTCGTCGGTGACCTTCTGCAGGTCTTCGCCGAGCTCGAACTCGATGGTGGTGGTCGAGGCGCCCTGGACCACCGACGAGCGGATGGTCTTGACGTTGGAGATGCTGGCCACCGCGTCCTCGATGGGGCGGGTGACCTGGGTCTCCATCTCGCCGGGCGCGGCGCCGCTCTGGGTGACCGTAACGGTCACGGCGGGGAACTCGACGTTGGGGAACTGCTTGATCGGCAGGCCGAGGTAGCAGCCGATCCCGGCGATGATCAGGGCGATGAACAGCACCGCGACGGGGATCGGGTTCTTGATCGCCCAGGCCGAGATCTTCAGTTCGCCAGTCTTTTCCTGGCCAGGTTTCTGCTCGCCAACCATCAGCGGGCGGCCTGCTGGGTGTTGGCGGCCCCATTGGCTTGGGTGGGGCGGATCACGTCGCCGTCGCCGACGAATGACGCCCCGCCCAGCACCACGCGGGTGCCGGCCGGCGGGCCTTGGGTCAACTGAGCCCAGCCGCCGCCCTTCTGGCCGACCTTGATGCGCACCTGGTGGGCGCGGTTGTTGCTGTCGACGGTCATCAGCGACAGGCCGTCGGCCTCGTAGCGGATCGCCGATTCCGGCACGGCGGTGACCGCCGCGCCCGAGGCGCCGAAGGTGGCGCGGCCAAAGCCGCCGGGGCGCAGGTCGGGACGGACGGGCAGGCGCACGCGCACCTTGCCCAGACGGCTGGCGCTGTCGACCCGCGGGCTGACCAGGCGCACGACGCCCGAGACCGACTGGCCGCTGGGCAGGCTGACCTGGGCCGGCTGGCCGGGGCGGATGCCCGCCAGGTCGGCTTCGTTGACCTCGGCGTCCAGCTCGACCAGGCCGTCGCGGGCGATGGTGAACCAGGGCGTGGTTCCGCCGCCGGCGATCTGGCCCGGCTGCACGCCGCGCTGCAGGACCAGGCCGCTGACCGGCGCGGTGATGGTCATCCGCGAGGCGCGGGTGCGGATTTCCTTGAGCGCGGCTTCCTGGGCCTTGGCCTGGTAGCGGCGGGTCTCGATCTGCTCCTGGCTGATCACGCCCTGGCCGTCCAGGCCGGCGACGCGCTTGGCCTCGGCCTGGGACTGAGCGGTGACAGCGGCCTGCTGCTCGACCTGGGCCCGCAGCAGGGTGTCGTCCAACTGGGCCAGGGGCTGGCCGGCGCGGACATAGTCGCCCTCGTCGGCGTAGAGGCGGGCGACGCGGTAGCCGGAGAGCTCGGAGCCGACGGCGGCCTCCTCCCGCGAGACCAGCAGGCCCGAGGCCTCGACTCCGCCGCCCAGCGGCCGGGTTTCGACCGAGCCGACGCTGACCGTGCGCGCGACGGCGGCGGGGGCTTTCGGGTCGGCCTTGTCCGTCTTCTCGCCGCAGGCGGTCAGGCCCGTCGTGGCGATCAGGATCATGGCGGCGAGCGCGGTGCGGGTCGTCATGGGGGAGGGTCTCATTTCGAGGAAACTTGGGTCGAGGTGGGGCCTTGAGCGACGGAGGCCGGCGACCAGCCGCCGCCGAGCGCCTTGTAGGCCTGGACGGCGCGGAGCAGCGCGTCGGTGCGGGCGCCGGTCAGGTTGGCGCGTGAGGCGCGCCACGATTGCTCGGCCTGCAGGGTGGTGGTCAGGTCGATCAGGCCCAGGCCATAACCTTTGCGGTTGGCTTCATAGGCGCGCTCGGCCCGGGCGACGCCGGCGGTCAGCAGGGCGACGCGGCGCTGGTCGGCGGCCAGTTGCAGCATGGCGTTCTCGGCCTCGCCATAGGCGGTCTGCACGGCCTTCTCATAGGCGATGGCGGCCTGCTGGGTGCGGGCGTCCTGGGCGTCGATGTCGGCCAGCAGGGCGGGGATGTTCAGCACCGGGATCGAGACGTTGGCCCCGATCGTCCAGGCCGCGCTGCTGGTGGAGGTCTGGCCGCCGCCGCCGCCGCTCGCGAACGGGAAAGACGGCTGTACGCTCTTGGTCAGGCCCACGCCCGGGGTGATGTTGAAGGTGGGCAGCAGGGCCAGTTCGTTGATCTTCAGCGTGCCGGACGCGGCGGCCAGGCGGGCCTCGGCTTCGCGGACGTCCGGACGACGGCCCAGCAGCTCGCCGGGGATCGTGGCGGGCACGGGTGGGGCCAGGTCCAGGCGCGCGTCGAGCGGCAGGCTGGCCAGCGGGGCGATGCCGCGCCCCACCAGGATCAACAGGCTTCGCCGCGCCGCGCCCAGCTGGGCTTCCAGGTTGGCCGCCCGGGCCTGGGTGTCGGCCAGGTCGGCCTCGGCGCGGTCGGCCTCGGAGGTGGCGATCAGGCCGGCCTCGGCCTTTCGGGTCGCGAAGTCGCGCAGCGAGGTGTTGATGCGCTCGGTCTGGCGGGCGTCGTCCAGCTGCACGGCCAGGCCGCGCGCCTCGAAATAGGATTGGGCGACGTTGGCGGCCAGCGAGGCGCGGGCGCCTTCATAGGCGAAGCGGGCGGCGGCGAAGTCGTTATTGACCACGCCCAGGCCGGCGCGCTTGCGGCCGAACAGGTCCAGCTCCCACGACACGTCGAAATTGGCGGCGTAGTTCTCGCTATTCCCGCCCTGGGTGAAACCTTCGCCGCTCTGGTCAAGGATATCGGTGTGGGTCTTGCTGGCGCTGCCGGTCAAGGGCGTGCCGGGGATCCAGATCTGGCGCACCTGACCCCTGCGGACGGCGCGCGCCTCGTCCAGCCGCGCGGCGGCCGTGCGGGCGTCGGGCGCCTTTTCCAGCGCGGTCTCGATCAGCTCAGTCAACTGCGGGTCGTTGAAGCTGGTCCACCAGCGGTCCAGGTTCGCCTGAGCCGTCCCGGCGGGTGCCTCGTAGGCGACCGGCAGTCGGGTGTCCGGCGTCGGGCGCGGGGTGTTCACACAGCCGGCCAGGGCCAGGCCCGCCAGGCTCAGCGCGAGCAGGGAGGTCCCGGATCGGAATGGCCGAGGGCGCGCGCGCGCTCTGGTCATGGTTTCACTCATCGACAATCACCTGCAGGCGCGACCGAAGGGGGAGGGCGGTCGTTGTTATTCAACACTGGGGTCCGGGACCGGACGAGGATGGAAGGCCGGCGACGGCGCCGTAGACATCAACCACCTGATCCAGGAAGCGCTCGATGACCGCCCGCTCGGCGGGGGCCAGGCCGGCGATGACGCCGTCCAGCCCGTCGATCATCGGCGCCAGCTGCGCGAAGGCCCGGTCGATCGAGGCCTCCACGGGCACGACGCAGACCTTGCGCCGGTCGTGCGCTCGCCGCTCGCGCGCCACATGGCCGGCCCGTTCCAGGCGATCGACGATCTGGGTGGCGGCGGCGGTCGTGACCTTCAGATGCTCGGCCAACTGGCCGGGCGTCATCGGGCCGGTGTTCAGAAGATGTTCCAGGGCGGCCATGTCGGTGACGTTCACGCCCATGCTCTCGCCGATCTTGCGGCCGATCTGGCGTGTCAGCATCGAGACGGTCTTCAGGCGCTGACCGATCGGGTCGCTGGGCACGTGCGAGGTGCGCCAGGTTACACGCGCTGAATTGGGATCGTCCGTCGTCATGGACGCGATCCATATTGTTAAGTCGTTTAATAGTCAAATTGCTTAGCGATAAGGTGGGGTGTCTCGAAACGCTCGCCGTGCACCTGTCCGCCAGGGCCCTCATCGCCAGATCCCCAAGACACCGGCCGCCCGACTCGCACGGCCGATCAACGTTCGTTCAATTGGGGACGAGGGCGGCGAGATGGAAGGGTGTAACGGCAACGCTTTTTCTCCTGCCGACGGTTGATGACGGGCGCATGCGTGCGCACCGGCCTTCCTGGGAATGACGAGCGAAGCGTCGGCTTCGCGACACCGGCGCGGCGATTATTTCGCGGGGCCTGGCCGTGGGGCGTTGCGGACCGCGACATGATGCGCGGTTGACGCGGCGTCAAAACATACCGCATCATCGAAACAGATGTTCGACTCTCTGGAGTAGACATTCGACCGCTCGGAATGGCGGGCGTCAGTCAGCGTTTCCAGTACCCGGCCTAGGGGGATCCCACGGTTGTCGGCTTACGAACACGCATCTTCAACTTTCGAAACGTGGCCACTTAGCGGTGTGACGGTGAAGGCCGTCACGCGCGGCCGCCGCCGCGAGGGACGCGCCGCCGACTAGATTTCCCGAAGCCCAAAAGACCTGCGTTCAAAAAAAGCAGCACGGGAGGGAAGACCATGAAGAAAACGATGTTCCTGCGCGGGGCCTCGGCCCTGACACTTGTCTTTTGCGGGGCGGCCGGAGCCGCTCACGCCCAGACCCGGTCACCGGGCGACCAAGGACCGGTCATGGTGGAAGAGGTCATCGTCACCGGCTCGTTCATTCGCGGCACGCCCGAGGACGCCTCGCTGCCGGTCGACGTGATCGGCATCGAGGACCTGCAGAAGCAGGGCTCGCCTTCGACGGTGGAAATGCTCAAGGCCTTGCCGGTCTCGAACGGCGTGCTGGGCGACACCAACCAGTTCGACAGCCGCGCCCAGGGCTCGGAAGGTTCGGGCTCGGTGAACCTTCGCGGCCTGGGTTCGCAGCGCACCCTGGTGCTGATGAACGGCCGCCGCCTGGCGATCAACCCCCTGGCCGCGGCCGGGGCCGGCATCGTCGACACCAACATCATTCCCTCCGCCGCCATCGGCCGGATCGAGGTGTTGAAGGACGGCGCGGCGGCGACCTACGGCTCGGACGCCATCGCCGGCGTCGTCAACTTCATCACCAAGAAGAACTTCAACGGCCTGGAGGCCGGGGCCGACTACCGCTTCATCGACGGCTCGAAGGGCGACTACGGCCTGAACGTCACCTACGGCAAGGTCTGGGACAAGGCCAACATCCTGGCCAGCGTCGGCTGGCAACATCGCTCGAAGCTGGGCGTGGCCGACCGCGACTGGGCCAACCAGCCCTATCTGACCAACCCCGAGGCGGGCTGGTCGGCGGCGGGCAACCCCTCGACCTTCATCCCGGCCGCGGCCTCGACCACGGGCTTTCGCGATCCCAGCTGCACCAGCCTGGGCGGCTATGCCGGCTTTAGCGGCCTGACCCCGGTCTGCTACTGGCACTACACGCCGTTCGACAACCTGGTTGAGAAGCAGGACGCCATCCAGGCCTATGCCGAGGTCAACGCCGACCTGTCGGAAAAGACCAAGTTCCACATGGAGGTCCTGTACAGCCACACCGACGTCCCCGACTGGAACACTTCGCCATCCTACGCCGCCCTGGCCGTGCCGACCGCCGAGGTCGCGCTCGCGCCCAGCCTGATCGGTCGCTACTACGTGCCTGCCAACAATCCAGGCCTGATCGCCTTCATGGCGGCCAATCCGACCATCGTCACCACCAGTCTTGTGAACGGCGCCCAGGCCACCGTGCCCTCGGCGATCCTGGCGGGCGGGGCGATCAACGCCGCCAACCGGCCCTTCGGCCTGGGCGGCAATCCCGCCTTCGACTACGGCCCGTCGATCGGCGCCCGCGCCTATGACGCCTACCGGGTGTCGGGCGACCTGAAGGGCGAGTTCGACAACGGCGTCGGCTGGGAAATGGCCCTGACCTATTCGCAGGAGATCGGAATCCGCACGGGCTACGACACCCTGGTCAACCGCTACCAGCTGGCCTTGCGCGGCCTGGGCGGACCGCGTTGCGACACCGACGCCGCCACCCCCGGCATCCAAGGCGTGCCCGGCGCGGGCGGCTGCCTGTTCTACAATCCGTTCGCCAACGCGATCCCCAGCAACGCCATCACCGGCGAGACCAACGCCGGCTACAACGCGGCCCTGGCCAACAGTCCGGAAGTCACCCGCTGGTTCTTCCAGAAGCTGTCGACCAAGCAGGCCTCGCGCCTGTTCGTCGGCGAGGCCGTGCTGAACGGCAAGACCAACATCACCCTGCCGGGCGGCGACATCGCCTGGGCCGCCGGGGTCCAGTACCGGCGCACCTACTTCAAGTCCGACTACAACGACATCTCCAACGCCCTGATCAATCCGTGCGTGAACACGCCTGATTTCGGCGTGACGACCTGCACCGGCTCTGTCCGCAACGGCCCGTTCATGTTCCTGGGCGTCAACACCCCGGCCGACAAGCAGAGCGACATCATGGCCGGCTTCGGCGAGCTGTCGGTTCCGATCACCGAGGACCTGCAGATGCAGCTGGCCGCCCGCTACGAGGACTACGGCGGGGCCACGGGCTCGACCTTCAATCCGAAGGTCGCCCTGCGCTGGCAGGCGACCTCGTGGATGGCGCTGCGCGGCTCGGCGGGCTCGACCTTCCGCGGGCCGCCCGACCCGCAACTGGTCACCTCGTCGGTCACCTCGCTGCAGAGCATCCTGGGCGTGTTCCGCGCCGTCGACATCTACGGCAACCCCAACCTGCAGCCGGAGGAGGCCAAGACCTACAACGCCGGCGTGCTGTTCAACGCCGGCAACTTCAAGGCCAGCATCGACTACTTCCAGTTCGACTTCGAAAAGCCGATCGTCGCCGAGCCGGTGGGAGGGATGGTCAACGCCCTCTATCCGAACGGAGCCACCGGGGCCAATAACTGCGGAAATCCGACCTACGCGGCCCTGCAATCGCGGTTCACCTTCTCGACCAACTGCAGCACCATCTCGTCGCTGGCCCGCCTGAAGACGTTCTATGTCAACGGGCCGTCGATCAAGAATTCGGGCATCGACTTCTCGGCCGACTACATCTTCGAGGACGTGCTGGGCGGCGACTTCCGGCTCGGCGGCAACGCCACCTACATCGCCGAATACAAGATCGACGCCCAGACCGTCGAAGGCGTGGTGGTGACCCCGGCGTTCGACGCGGTGGGGCTGCTGAACTATCAGACCATCGCCGTGCCGATCCCGCAGTGGAAGGGCGACGTCTTCGGCGAATGGACCAAGGGGCCGCACAACCTGCGCCTGACGGTCCACTATATCGACAGCTACGTCGATCAGCGCACCGCGCCGTTCGCGGCCGGGGCCTACAAGGACTCCACCGGCGCGCCGGTGCAGGTGGCTGCCGGCAAGACGATCGACACCCAGATCCTGACCGACCTGGCCTATCGGGTGTTCCTGCCCTGGGACGCCACCCTGACGGCGGCGGTCACCAACCTCTTCGACAAGGATCCATCCTACGCCCGCCTGGACTTGGGCTACGACCCGTTCACCGGCGACCCGCTGGGTCGGACGTACAAGCTGGGGATCAAGAAGAAGTTCTAGGCCGTGTTGGCCGAGGGGCGGTTTAGGCCGCCCCTCTTTTCGTCATGTCGAGCATCCGTTGCCCGACGGTGAAGGCTCTGGCCGGATTGGTCTCGAGCAGCGTCTTGATCTCCGCCGCGCTGAAGCCCTTGGCGCGCAGGGCCGGCACGAAGCGCGTGAGGAGGAGGTCGTAGCTGCGGGCCTCGCCGCCACCGGCCTGGCCGACATTGTACCAGCCGGCGTCCTGCGACACGAGCACGTGGTCCAGCAGGCCCTCGCTCCGCATGCGGGTCACCAGATCGACGTGCCGGACCATCGACTTGGCGTCGATCCCGTCGAACTCGATCCAGGCGCCGCGTCGCGCCGCCGCGATGTGGCGGGCGACGTCCGGTTCGTTCTGGGCGTGGATCCAGATCCAGGCGGACGGGTGCACGCCTTCCTTTTCCAGGACGTCCAGCTGTTCGAACGCCGACACGGCCGGGCCCGTGTGGGCGCCGATGACCAGGCCGGTCTTCTTGTGGGTCAGGGCGCCGGCGCGGATCAGCTTGCGCTCGACCTCGCTCAGCGGGCCGCCGTTGAAGCCCAGCTTGATGAAACCGGGCTTGATGGACGACCCGTCGATCCCGTCTTTGGACTCCAGGATCCAACGCTGGGCCAGGGCTTCGGCGGTGTCGGTGAACACCCAGGGCGGCAGGTGGGTGTTGTCGAAGGCCGCGTAGTTGCCGGTCACGGTCAGGATGTTGAGGCCGCTCTCGCGCGAAAGGCGCTCCAGCAGGACGACGTCGCGACCCAGATAGGCCGCCGTGGCGTCGACGAAGGTCTGGCAGCCCAGCGCCCTCAGGCGTTGCAGGCGAGGCAGGATGACCTTCACCACCTCGTCGCGATCATAGGGCAAGGGCGCCTTGGACCATTCGGCATAGGTTTGGAAGTTGGCCAGGATGTGCTCGTGCACCAGGGTGACGCCCATCTGGTCGGCGTTCATCCGGCCCCGAACGGTCATCACGCCCGGGGGAGGAAAGAACTCATCCCGCAAGGTCCGGGCGCTTGCGCCGGCCCCGACAAACAAGACCCCGGCGGCGCCGAGGATCCCTTGAACCAAGCCTCGCCTGTCCATGACTGCTCCACCCCTCCGGACCACGACCGGGAGTTGAAACCGAAAATATGGCGGCAAGTCGGCGGGGCCTCAGTGCGCGAACAGTCCCGTCAACAGCGGCCGGGCGAACAGCCTGGCCGCGTCGTCGCGCTCCAGCCCAGGGACCCAGACCCCCAGAGAGGCGGCGGCGTTGAGCATGGAATTGATCATGTGGGCCGCGATCATCGGGTCCACCGCCCGGACCGAGCCCTCGGCCACGCCGTCGGAGATGATGGCCGCGAAGCGTTCGGAGCCGCGGGCGTAGCCCTGGGCCATCTCGGTGCGAATCTCGATCGGCAGGGCGCCCATCGACGAGGCGCGCAGCAGCGGGCCGTGGTCCGACAGTTGGTAGGCGACCAGGGCCGCCGTGGCGGACGACAGCTGCTCCCAGCTGTCCTTGGCCAGGTCGCGGGCGTCGACCTGGGCCTTGCGGGTGACGGCGAAGGTGCGCTCGAAGCACTCGGCCACCAGGGCGTCCTTATCCTCGTGGTGGTGGTAGAACGAGCCCTTGGTGACATTCAACTGGGCCGAGATGTCCTCGACCGAGGCGCCGCGATAGCCGCGTTGGTTGATCAGGCGGGTCGCGGCGACCAGGAAGGTCTCGCGCCATTCCTGGCCCTCCGGCGCCTCGGGCGTCGGATCGGGCAGGGCCAGCGGCTTCCAGGCTTCGTCTCCCGCGCCCTTCGGGGCCAGGCCATTGACCAGGATGTCGTACATCTTGTCGCGCACGCGATCGTAGTCGTCGACGTCGTATCGCCGCAACCACGAGCCTGACCAGAACACCTGCTCCAGCAGGAGATGGGTGCGGGCGTTGCGGTCGCGTTTGTCCAGGTGCTCGAACTCGGGGCCTTCGAAGAAGCCGCGCACCCGCCGGAACAGATCGTTGAACGCGCCCTGCACCGAGCCGCGCAGAGGCTCCTTCAGGGCCCGCATCTCGGTGAAGCTGGTCAGGGGGGCGGTCTCGCCCAGGCGCACCCGACGGTTCAGGTCCAGATAGAGGTCCAGGAAATTCAGCAGGCGCGTGGGCGCGTCCGGCGCCTTGCCCGCCTCGGTGACCAGGGCGTCGAAGCGCTCAAGGCCGCGCATGAAGCAGGCGGCCGCCAGGTCGTCCTTCTTGCGGTAATAGTAGGTGACGCTGGTCGTGATCAGGCCGACCTTGGCGGCGACGTCGGCCAGGGTCATGCCCTTGACGCCCTGCCGGTTCAGGATGGCGGTCGCGGCGGCGAGAATCGCCTCCTTCTTCTTCGCGTACCGTTCGGTGGCGGGGCTAGCGATCCGGCCGTCGTCCATGTGTCGCCCCCTCCCTGTTCGCGGCTTGGCGCGGCCTCAAGCGCGGGTCCTTTGGACCCGTTGGTCCAATTTAGGAAGCCCTGTCTCCACGACAAGGCGCGCGACCGGCTTCGGCGCCGCTTTCGTGAGCACGGAATCTTGCAGCCGTATTGCAGCGCGGAGGCCGCGAGGCGCTTCGAAAATCTAGGACGCCAGAGAGGCCTGTTCGGGGCCGCCTTGCCCGAGAACCGCGACGATGGCCTGGACCAGGGCGATGGGCGACAGGGGCTTGGCCACCGCGCCGTTCATGCCCGCGGCGATATAGGAGGCTTGCTGGTGGGCCAGGGCGTTGGCGGTCATCGCGATGATCGGCGTCGAGGCCGCGTCGCCGCCCAGGTCTCGGATGCGTCGGGTGGCCTCGACGCCGTCCATGCCAGGCATCTGGATGTCCATGAAGATCAGGTCGAAACCCTGGTCGTCGCGCTCCACGGCCTCGACGCCCAGGACGCCGTCGTCGGCAGTCTCGACGACCGCGCCCATGGCCTGCAGCAGCCGGCCGGCGATCAGGCGGTTGGTGGCGTTGTCCTCGACGATCAGCACCCGCAGGCCGGCCAAAAGCGCGGTGTCGGCGGCCTCGACCGGCGCGGCGGCCTCGGAGGCGGGCGGGGCCGCGACTTCCAGCCAGAACAGCGAGCCGCCCTCCGGCGGGCTGCGAAAGCCGACGTCGCCGCCCATCAGGAGGGCCAGCCGCCGGGTAATGGCCAGGCCCAGGCCGGCGCCGCCGAAGCGGCGGGTGGTCGAGCCGTCGGCCTGGCTGAAGCGTTGAAACAGGCCGTCCGCCGTGGCTTGGTCGATGCCCACGCCGCTGTCCTGGATCTCAAAGCGCAGGCGTCGCGCGCTCGGCGGGCCGGCGGTGGTCAGCCGCGCCTGGACGCCGCCCTCCAGGGTGAACTTCACCGCGTTGCCCAGAAGGTTGAACAGCCCTTGGCGCAGCCTCAGGGGATCGGCGCCCACCCAGCCGATCCCGGGATCGGCCGTGACGTCCAGGGTCAGGCCCTTCTGCCTGGCTTGGGGGCGGAGTAAGTCGGCCACGCTGCGTAACAGGGCGGCCGGATCGATCGGTTCGGGATTCAATTCCAGCTTGCCGGCCTCGATCTTCGAGAAGTCGATGATGTCGTTGAGCAGTTCCGACAGCATGGCCCCGCAGCCCAGCGCCTCGTTCAGCAGCTGGCGACCGTCTTCCGACAGCTTCTCGCGCTTGAGCAGGTGCATCACGCCCAGCACGCCGTTCATCGGCGTACGGATCTCATGGCTCATATTGGCCAGGAACTGGGACTTGGCCTCGGCCGCGCCCAGGGCGGCGTCGCGGGCGGCGACCAGCTCGGTGACGTCCTGGCTGATGCCGATCACGTCCCAGGCCTTGGCGCTGGCCCCGCGCACGCCGCGCCAGGCGGCCCGCATCCATACCCAGCTCTGATGGGCCGGGTCGAAATAACGATAGGTCAGCAGACTATGGTCGCCGGTCGCCAGGGTCTGGCTGAACGCCTCCCAGACCATCTGCCGGTCATCGACGTGGGTGGAGAAGGTCATCTCCTCGACCGTCATGGTTCGAACCCCGCCGTGAGGCGAGGAGGGCGTGTGGATGTCCTGCTCGAAGACGTAGATTCCCTTGCGCGCGTCGAACCGCCAGACATAGACGCCCGCGGTGTTGCGCAGCAGTTCGTTGGCCCGCTCGGCCTGCTGTCGCTCAAGGCGCCGGGCGCGGTCCTCGCTGAAGTCCTGGAAGACGATCAGCAGGGCCTCGCCGCCGAGCACGTCCGGCAACATCTTGGTCTGCGAGCGCACCCACAGCCAGCCGCCGCGTTTACGGGCCAGACGATGCTCGGAACGGGCTTCGCCAAGCGCGCGCAGGGTCTCGCCGATGCCGACGATGGTGTCGGTGTCGTGCAGATGGAAGAAGTCACGGATCGGACGGCCCAGGGTTTCCTCGGGCGTCCAGCCGGTCAGCGTGGTCCAGGCCGGGTTGACGTGGACGATGGCGTCGTTTTCCAGGACCACGAACATGTCGAGGCTGCTCTCGAAGAACCAGGCGGCGGCGGCCTGTTCGATCGATGGCGCGGGCGTCTTGTCCTGCAAGGGCTTGCCCATCCCCGTCCCCTCGTTTTCAATTGATATGCGCATGATCGGGTAAAGGACGCGTTGCGACGTACCGGCTCTTCGATCGGCGCCAAAAGAACAGTACGCCGACTCCTCCGGGGCGGCCGCAGGAGGGATACCGTCTTGAGCACGCCTGAAGCCGTGGGTCTGTCGTCGGACCGACTGAAGCGCATCGACGCCTTCATCCAGGATCGCTACATCGCGCCCGGAAAGCTGCCCAGCGCCCTGGTTCAGGTGTGGCGTCGCGGCCAGCTGGCGCACACGACGATCCTGGGTTCGGCGGACAAGGAGCGCGGGCTGCCGCTGAAGTCCGACAGCCTGTTCCGCATCTATTCAATGACCAAGCCGATCACCTCGATCGCCTTCATGATGCTGGTCGAGGAGGGCAAGGTCGCGCTGGACGACCCGGTGCACCGCTACATCCCGGCGTGGAAGGCCCTGGGCGTGTTCCAGGGCGGCGTGGCGGGCGCCTTCCTGACCAAGCCGGTCGACCAACCCATGCGGATCATCGACCTGCTGCGCCATACCGCCGGGTTGACCTACGGCTTTCAGCAGCGGAGCAATGTCGACGCCGCCTATCGCAAGCTGAAGCTGGACGGCGTCGACAGCGAAGGCGGGTTGAACAACTTCATCGGCAATCTTGGAACCGTGCCGCTGGAGTTCAGTCCGGGCGAGGCCTGGAACTATTCGGTGGCCACCGACGTGCTGGGCTACCTGGTCCAGCTGATCTCGGGCCAGCCCTTCGAGGACTTCCTGAAGGCGCGGATTTTCGACCCGCTGAAGATGGTCGACACCGGCTTCTTCGTGCTCGAGGACCAGCGCCATCGCTTCACGGCCTGCTACACCTTGAACCCCAAGGGCGAGGTCGTGCTGCAGGACGATCCGGCCACCAGTCGCTACCTGTCCGACCCGTCGGTGAAGTCCGGTGGCGGGGGGCTGGTCTCGACCGCCGACGACTACATGCGGTTCTGCCGCATGCTGCTGAATGGCGGCGAGCTGGACGGGGCGCGGATCGTCGGGCCCAAGACGCTGAAGCTGATGACCATGAACCATCTGCCGGGCGGCAAGGAACTGACCCAGATGTCGCAATCGCTGTTCAGCGAAGCGGTGTTCGAGGGGCTGGGTTTCGGCCTCGGCTTCGCCATGACGGTCGACCAGGCGCGGACCAAGAACCTGGGTTCGCTGGGCGAATACTTCTGGGGCGGCATGGCCTCGACGGCCTTCTGGGTCGATCCGGTCGAGGACCTGGCGGTGGTGTTCATGACCCAACTGATCCCGTCCTCGGCCTATCCGATCCGGCGCGAGCTGAGGACACTGGTTTATGCCGCGCTGACGGAGAGCAACGCTTAGGTGGGGACATGCCCTCGCGGCGTGTCCCCATTTCTGAGCGCCGCGCTTGCCGATGGGGACACGCCGCGAGGGCATGTCCCCGGTCAGCAAGAAAGCGGCGCGGGAGGGGCTCCCGCGCCGAGTATGCTCACCTAAGTCGACACGCCGAGGAAGGCGCGCCGCGTGCGCGAAAGGAGGCCGGCTTAGAAGATGCGGGACGTATGCAAGCCGCGCCCCAACGCCGATCCCTTTACGCGTACGCCCTCGACAGTCGGAGCAAATATTGTCGTATCCGCGAGGATCGCGGGCGCATTTCCTCGGCGGCTTTCCCCCGCTCGCACGGATTGGCTCCGGCTGAAACTTATGCTTTCGAATTTCGAGTACGAATGCCGCGGCGTCAATGGCCGGCGCCCAAATTCCCGGCGCCCCTACGGACCTCTGGACTTCGGCGACAGGTCGTGCAGGGTTCGCTTCAAACAACCGTTCAAAAGAACGCAACCACAGACCTTAGGGTGGAAAACGCCATGGCCGCGATCAACAACGTCACGGATCTGACCGTCGAAGGCGACATCGGGGTCGTCACGCTCAACTCGCCGCCGGTCAACGCCCTGTCGGCCGCCGTGCGCGAGGGGCTGTCCAAGGCCTTCGACGCCGCCATCGCCGACCCGGCGGTCAAGGCCATCGTGCTGATCTGCGAGGGCAAGACCTTCATCGCCGGCGCCGATATCACCGAGTTCGGCAAGGCCATGAGCGGCCCGTCCCTGCAGGATGTTCAGAACACCATCGAGAACTCGCCCAAGCCCGTGGTCGCCGCGATCCACGGCACGGTGCTGGGCGGCGGACTGGAGGTGGCCCTGGTCGCCCACTACCGCGTCGCCGTGCCCTCGGCCAAGGCCGGCCTGCCGGAAGTGAACATCGGCCTGCTGCCGGGCGCCGGCGGCACCCAGCGGCTGCCGCGCGTGGTCGGTGTCGAGAAGGCGCTGGAGATGGTCACCACCGGCCAGCACGTCCCGGCGAAAGCCGCGCTCGCGATGGGCCTGTTCGATTCCATCGTCGATGAAGGCGCGCTGCGCGACGGGGCCATCGCCTTCGCCCGCGTGGCGGCGGCCGAGGACAAGCCGCTGACCCGGATCCGCGACCAGAACGAAAAGGTGGAAGCCGCGCGCGGCAAGCCCGAGATCTTCAGCGAGTACCGCAAGGCCAACGCCCGCAAGTTCCGCGGCTTCCTGGCCCCGGAGAACAACATCAAGTGCATCGAGGCGGCGGTGAACCTGCCCTTCGACGAGGGGCTGAAGGAAGAGCGCCGGCTGTTCATGGAGCTAATGACCGGCAGCCAGTCGGCCGCCCAGCGCTACGTGTTCTTCGCCGAGCGCCAGGCCGCCAAGATCCCCGACGTGCCGGACGACACGCCGATCATTCCGGTCAAGAAGGTCGGCGTCATCGGGGCCGGCACCATGGGCGGCGGCATCTCGATGAACTTCCTCAACGCCGGCATCCCGGTGACGATCATCGAGGCCAAACCGGAAAACCTGGATCGCGGCGTCGGCGTGATCCGCAAGAACTACGAGAACACCGCCAAGAAGGGCCGTCTCACCCAGGACGACGTCGATAAGCGCATGGCGCTGCTGACGCCGTCGATGAACCTGGAGGACCTGGCCGACTGCGACCTGATCATCGAAGCCGTGTTCGAGCTGATGGAGATCAAGAAGGACGTGTTCGGCAAGCTGGACAAGATCGCCAAGCCTGGCGCGATCCTGGCCTCCAACACCTCGTATCTCGACATCGACGTGATCGCCGCCAGCACCAGCCGGCCCGAGAGCGTGATCGGCCTGCACTTCTTCTCGCCGGCCAACGTCATGAAGCTGCTGGAGATCGTGCGCGGCGAGAAGACCGACAAGTCGGTGATCGCCACATCCATGCAGATCGGCAAGAAGATCGGCAAGGTCGCGGTGCTGGTCGGCAACTGCCACGGCTTCGTCGGCAACCGCATGCTGGCCCAGCGTCAGCGCGAGGCTCAGAAGCTGATCCTGGAAGGCGCCATGCCTTGGGACGTCGATCGCGTGCTCTACGACTTCGGCCTGCCGATGGGGCCGTTCGCCATGAGCGACCTGGCCGGCCTCGACATCGGCTGGGACCCGGCCAAGACCAGCTCGTCCACCGTGCGCGAAGTGCTGTGCGAGATGGACCGGCGCGGCCAGAAGAACGGCAAGGGCTTCTACGACTACGACGAGAACCGGGTCGCCAAGCCCAGCAAGGAGGTCGAGCAGGTCATCCTCGACTTCGCCGAGAGGCGCCAGATCCAGCGCCGCGAGATCAGCGACCAGGAGATCCTGGAGCGGTGCCTGTATCCGATGGTCAACGAGGGGGCCAAGATCCTGGAAGAGGGCAAGGCGATCCGGGCTTCGGACATCGATACCGTCTGGATCAACGGCTACGGCTGGCCCGTCTATACCGGCGGCCCGATGTTCTGGGGCGAGCTGGTGGGCTTGGACAAGATCCTGGCGCGTATGAAGGAATTCCAGGCCGAGCTCGGCGACGACTTCAAGCCGGCGGCCCTGCTGGAGCGGCTGGTGGCCGAGGGCAAGGGGTTCAAGGACGCCTAGCCCAAACTGCTCCCTTCCCCCTTGATGGGGGAAGGTGGCCTGCGAAGCAGGTCGGATGGGGGTGACTACGACGCCTCAGCATTCACCCCATCCCCGGCCCTTCCCCCATCAAGGGGGAAGGGAGAAGAGGACGTAAGACGATGACCACCATCGCCAGCATGATGACCGCCGACTATGGCGTTATGGGCGACATCCTGCGGCTGCGGGCGGCGGAGCTGCCCGTGCATCCCGCCGTGATCATGGAGACCGGCGAGGCAGTGACCTACGCCCAGCTCGACGCGCTGGCTGACCGCGTCGCCGCGGCGCTGCAGCGCGACGGGATCCACCAAGGCGAGGCCGTCGCCATCTGCGCCCTGTCGTCGATCCCCTATGCGGCGCTGTTCCTGGGCGCGCTGCGGGCCGGCGTCGCCGTCGCGCCCCTGGCGCCGTCGTCGACGCCCGAGGCGATCGCCGGCATGGTCGCCGACTGCGGCGCGCGGCTGTTCTTCATGGACGCCGGCGCGGCCGAGGCCCAGAAGCCGGCCCCGATCGCCGTGCGCTACATCGCCCTGGACGGCTCGGATTTCGGCGAGGCGTTCGAGGCCTGGCTGGCGCCCGTCGGCGCGATCCCGGCCGCCGTGGCCATCGCGGCCGAAGACCCGTTCAACATCATCTATTCCAGCGGCACGACCGGCGCGCCCAAGGGCATCGTCCAGTCGCACGGTATGCGCTGGAAGCACGTGTTCCGGGGCGACGCGGTGGGTTATGGCCCCGAGGCCGTCACCCTGTTATCGACCCCGCTCTATTCCAACACCACCCTGGTCTGCTTCTTCCCCACCCTGGCGGGCGGCGGCACGGTGGTGCTGATGAAGAAGTTCGACGCCGGCCGGTACCTCGAACTGGCCCAGAGCCATCGCATGACCCACACCATGCTGGTGCCCGTGCAGTATCGCCGCCTGATGGACCGACCCGATTTCGGCGACTTCGACCTGTCGTCGACCCATCTGAAGTTCTGCACCAGCGCCCCGTTCGCGGCCGAGCTGAAGGCCCAGGTGCTGGCCCGCTGGCCCGGTGGGCTGGTCGAGTATTTCGGCATGACCGAAGGCGGCGGCACCTGCATCCTGATGGCCCACGAGCATCCGGATAAGCTGCACACGGTCGGCCGCCCCGCGCCGGGCCACGACATCCGGCTGATCGACGAGGACAGCGTTCAGGTCGGCCCCGGCGTGGTCGGCGAGATCGTCGGCCGCTCGGCGGGGATGATGAACGGCTATCACGGTCAGCCGGGCAAGACCGCCGAGGCGACCTGGGTCTCGCCCGAGGGCTGGAGCTTCATCCGCACCGGCGACGTCGGCCGGTTCGACGAGGACGGCTTCCTCACCCTGATGGACCGCAAGAAGGACATGATCATCAGCGGCGGCTTCAACATCTATCCCAGCGACATCGAGGCGCAGATCGTCCAGCACCTCGACGTGGTCGAGGCTGCGGTGGTCGGCGTGCCGTCCGACGCCTGGGGCGAATCGCCGGTGGCTTTCGTGGCGGTTAAGCCCGATGCGCGAATTGACGCGGAGAGCCTGCGGACCTGGGTCAATGCTCGCCTGGGCAAGACCCAGCGACTGGTCGACCTGAGGCTGGTCGAATCCCTGCCCCGCAGCCATATTGGCAAGGTCCTGAAGCGTGAATTGCGCGACGGCTGGACGGCTTCTGCCTAGGTCGAAGATTCCGGACACATTTTTGCCGCGACGGCGCGCCGCATCGGGGGCCGCCGAGTCAGTCGATACGTTTGCTTAACCATAAAGGCGCTGTCGTGTGACAGAGCCGGATTGTTCGGAAGCGACGTCTGATGCAAGCCCTCCCCAAAGCCACGCTGTCGCCGGAAGCCCGCAAGAAGGCCAAGGCCGATGCGGCCCTCGCCGCCGCCGGTGTCCCGCTGGATTTCGCGGCCGTGGAGAAGGTGCTTCGACAGGGGCTGACGCCCGGTCTGGACGCCAAGCTGGCCGACCGTTTCGACCGTCCCACCGCCGTCCGCGCCGTCGCCACTCGCGTGGCCGCCCTGACCGCCGCTCTGATCGCTTCGGGCGTTCGTCGTGGCGGCGTCTGCATCGTTCCGGCCCTGGCCTCGGCCGCGACCCTCGAAGCCGTCGCCGGTGCGGGCCTGCGCGCCTGGCTTGTGGATGTGGATCCTTACAGCTGGATGTTCGATCCGGCACACCTGCGCGAACGCCTGGGCGAGGCTCCGCCGCCGATCGAGGCCATCGTCCCCACCTGCGCCTTCGGCCGCGCGCCCGACATGACCGCCTGGGCCGCCTTCCAGCGCGAGACCGGCCTGCCGATCGTGGTCGACGCCACCGACGGCTTCGACGTGATCATGGACGCCCCGGTTCCCGTGGTCGTCGGCCTGCCGGGCGGACGTGGCGTATTCGTGGCCAGCCAGGACGCCGACTTCATCGCACGGCTCGACGCGCCGGTCTTCGGCGGCGACGCCGGGCTCGAGGCCTGGTCCGGTCAGCGCCTGCGCCTCGCCACCGCCGCCCAGCGCCTGCGCATGCTGCTGCTGGGCGCCCCGATCGGCTTCCAGCCGGGCTGGGGGATGAGCTGGGTGTCGGACGCCTGGGTCGTCAGCGTCGCCGAGGGCGCGGCCCCGGTCGTGGCCGCCAAGCTGGCCGAGATGGGCTACGCGACCAACCCCGTCGGCCCGGGCATCGTCATCCGCGACCAGACGCCGGTGGCCGATCGCCTGGCCAAGTCCGTGCTAAGCCTGCCGTTCCATGCGGGTCTGGGCATCGCGGAGTTGGACGAGCTGGCCGAAGCGGTGCGGAAGGCGCTCTGAAATCACCTTTCTCCCAGAGGGAGAGGGTTTCAGTGTTGTGCCACGTACGCGTCGATCCCCGCCACCCGCTTGGCCTTCTCCGCCTCATCCAAGAATGACCCCGTGAAGCTGTTCTTGGCCAGGGTCACCAGCTCGTCCCGCGTCAGGCCGATCGCCTCCGCCGTCTGGACGTAGTTCTCCAGCAGATAGCCGCCGAAATAGGCTGGGTCGTCGGAGTTGACCGTGGCCTTCAGGCCCAGCTTCAGCATGCGCTTCAGCGGATGCTCCTTCAGGTCGCTCACGCCGCACAGCTTCAGGTTCGACAGCGGGCAGACCGTCAGGGTGGTGCCGTCCTGCACCAGGCGGGCGGTCAGGCAGTCGTCCTCCAGGGCGCGATTACCATGGTCGATGCGGTCGACGGCGATGATGTCCACCGCTTCCCACACATAGGCCGGCGGGCCTTCCTCGCCGGCGTGAGCGACGATCTTGAGGCCCAGGTCGCGGGCCGCCTGCATCACGCGGGCGAACTTGGCGGGCGGATGGCCGACCTCCGAGGAGTCCAGGCCCACGCCGGCGATCTTGGAAAGATAGGGCTTGGCCTGCTCCAGGGTGGCGAAGGCGGCGGCCTCGTCCAGGTGGCGCAGGAAGCACAGGATCAGCTTGGAGCTGACGCCCAGCGTGGCTTGCGCCTCTTCCATCCCCGCCGTCAGCCCGTCAACCACCGTGCCGAACGCCACGCCGCGATCGGTGTGGGTCTGGGGATCGAAGAAGATCTCGGCGTGGGTCCCGCCATCGGCGGCCAACCGGTGGAAATAGGCCAGGGCCAGGTCCTTGAAGTCGGCTTCCGTCAGCAGCACGCCCGCGCCCTGGTAATAGATGTCCAGGAAGTCCTGCAGGTTGGAGAAGGCGTAGGCGGCGCGGATCTCGTCCACCGTCTTGAACGGCAGGACGACGCCGTTGCGCTCGGCCAGCTCGAACATCAGCTCGGGCTCGAGGCTGCCCTCGATGTGCATGTGCAGCTCGGCCTTGGGCAGGCCGCGGACGAAGGTTTCGAGAGCATGATCGGTCATGCCCAATGTCTTCGGACCGGCGGGGCGCGGGGTCAAGAGCGAGGAGGGGCGAAGCGGCTCTTCAGGCGGGACCGCTCGCGGTTTAGAGAGAGGCTGATGAGCAACGAGAATCCGCCCTCCATTCCCGTCAGCGTCGAGGACCCGGGTCCCGACATCGGGCTCGCCGAGGCCGAAGCCTCGGCGCTGTATGGTCGCGACTATCGCAAGACGCTGGCCAGCGAGGACGGCTTCCAGCGCCTGGACGCGGTGGAGCGGCTGGCCGGCGCCCGCGCGGCGCTGTCGGCTCAGGAGGTGGCGGTGATGGACATGGCGGCAGCACGGGGGCATGCCCTGGCCGAGATCGTCCACCTGACCGGACGTGAAGCGACCTTTGTCGAGACGCTGTTTCTGGAGGCCTGCGCCAAGCTGGTGGCGCACTACCAAGCCGTGGGCGAGGCCGGCGACGAGGTCGGGCCTGGGCCGCTGAGGCTGCCTGGGCCGTTCCTCTAGCCGCTAAGACATCGGCGGCGGGGGCGGCACCGGCTCAGGCAACGGCGTGAACTCCTGGTCGTCCAGGTCGGGCAGCTTCATGCGCTGGGCTCGCCAATCGGCCTTGGCCTGCTCGATCCGCTCCTTGGACGAGGAGACGAAGTTCCACTCGATGAAGCGCGGACCCACCGGATCGCCCCCCAGCAGCATGACGGTGGAGGGTTCCAGGGCCTCGAAGGTGATCGTTTCGCCCGGCTTGAACACCGCCATCTGGCCGGCGTGCAGCACCTGGCCGGCGACCTCGACCTTCCCGACCGCCACATAGGCGGCGCGCTCGGGATATTCGGCCGGCAGTCCGGCCTTGGCCCCTGCCGCCATTTCCCAATGCACATAGAAGAGCGGCGAGAACACCGGCACCTTGGCCTCGACGCCGAACGCCTTGCCGGCCACCAGCGCCGCCTTCAGGCCGTTGTCCTCATAGATCGGCATCTCGTTGCGGCTGTGGTGCGAGAACCGCGGGTCGATCTCTTCCTGACCGTCGGGCAGGGCCACCCAGGCCTGGATGCCGTGCATGGCGCCGCCGTATTCGCGCAAGGTCTCGAAGCGCTCGGAATGGGTGATGCCGCTGCCGGCCGTCATCCAGTTGACCTCGCCCGGACGGATGATCAGGTCAGAGCCGACGCTGTCCTTGTGGGTGATCTCGCCTTCGAACAGATAGGTCAGCGTCGATAGGCCGATGTGCGGGTGCGGCCGCACATCGACATTGCGCGGAAAGCCGGGCTCGAACTCGACGGGGCCCATATGGTCGAAGAAGGTGAAGGGGCCCACCATGCGCCGGCTGTGGAACGGCAGCACGCGGCCAACCTCGAAACCGCCGAGATCCTTGCGGCGCTGGTCGATGACGAGGTCGATCATGGGGAGGGCTCCGAGGTGGGGAGCCTTAGTGTGCAGGGGTTAGGCCGAGGATTCTAGAATAAATCCTCCCCCTATGGGGGAGGTGTCGGCGTTAGCCGACGGAGGGGGGAGGGGTCTGGCGGAT